>Ga0228699_1000544_pt1 | contig 27383 bp, 23 predicted proteins | sample McNCre217_Aug_MG_FD_178016 | JGI IMG/M metagenome (GOLD analysis project Ga0228699, IMG submission 178016) | Freshwater microbial communities from McNutts Creek, Athens, Georgia, United States - 2-17_Aug_MG | ecosystem: Environmental > Aquatic > Freshwater > Creek | place: USA: Georgia... | reverse complement strand
TGCTCATGGGGCGGATCGCTCAGGGCGGTTCACGATGGGGGCGGCCGCCATTGTGCGCGATGGCGGGCCCTCGCCCAGCCATTGCCATGGCGTGGACGCGCACGGACAGGGTCCGGAGGGCGCCCGCTCGCCCTGGATGCACCCATGCGGTGCAAACTCCCCGCCTCACGATGCACCATCATGGTTCACTTGCAGGCGCAAACGGTTGCCCGCTTGAACACAAGACGCCAGGACCGCCCGCCATGGCCCGGCCGCGATGCACCAAACTGCGGCAAGCATCGCACCACAAACAGGCACGCAAATTGCTTAATTTGGTGCACTGAGGCAGTATTGGCGACGCTCCCAGCACGGTACTGGTGCGCGCCCGTTCTTTTGAAAGTTTGAACATGGACCAACTTAAGCAAGGCGCAGATGCGCTCTTCATCCTCCTGGGCGCCGTGATGGTGCTGGCGATGCACGCGGGCTTCGCCTTCCTGGAGCTCGGCACGGTGCGCGGCAAGAACCAGATCAACGCCCTGGTCAAGATCCTGGTGGATTTCTGCGTCTCGACCCTCGTCTACTTCTTCGTGGGCTACACCATTGCTTATGGCATCGACTTCATGTCGGGCGCCGGCGTGCTGGCCCAGCGCAATGGCTATGAGCTGGTGAAGTTCTTCTTCCTGCTCACCTTCGCCGCAGCCATCCCGGCCATCATCTCGGGCGGCATCGCCGAGCGCGCCAAGTTCGGCCCGCAGCTGCTGGCCACCGCCGTGATCGTGGGCGTGGCCTACCCGCTGTGCGAAGGCGCCGTGTGGGCCAACAAGTTCGGCTTCGAAGATTGGCTGCAGTCGGTCACCGGTGCGCAACTGCATGACTTCGCCGGCTCGGTGGTGGTGCACGCCTTCGGGGGCTGGATCGCCCTGCCCGCCGTGCTGATCCTGGGTGCGCGCCGCAACCGCTACCGCAAAGATGGCGCCATGTCGGCCCACCCACCTTCGAGCATCCCCTTCCTGGCCCTGGGTTCGTGGATCCTGGCCGTGGGCTGGTTTGGCTTCAACGTGATGAGCGCCCAGACCATCGACAAGATCTCGGGCCTGGTGGCCGTGAACTCGCTGATGGCCCTGGTGGGCGGCACCCTGGTGGCCGTGCTGATGGGCAAGAACGACCCTGGCTTCGCCTACAACGGCCCGCTGGCGGGCTTGGTGGCGGTGTGTGCCGGCTCGGACATCATGCACCCCGCAGGCGCCTTGGTGGTGGGCGGCATCGCCGGTGCGATCTTCGTGATCCTGTTCACCCTGGTGCAAAACAAGTGGAAGATCGACGACGTGCTGGGCGTGTGGCCGCTGCACGGCCTGTGTGGCGCCTGGGGCGGCATCGCGGCCGGCATCTTCGGCCAGACCTCGCTGGGCGGCATGGGTGGCGTGAACCTGGCCACCCAGACGCTGGGCACGGTGTGTGTGGTCGCCCTGGCTTTGGTGACGGGCGTGGTGGTCTACGGCGTGATCAACAAGCTGATGGGCTTGCGCTTGTCGCAGGAAGAAGAATTCGACGGCGCTGACCTCTCCATCCACCGCATCCAGTCGTCGCCGGAGCGCGAAGCCAACTGGTGATCGCCCGCCGGATTGGACAAAACAGCCAAAATGGCTAAAATGGCTTGAACGACTGCCGAAGTCAGGGTGTCGCCCGGGGGCAAACCTGCCCCTGCACCTGACCCCGGCGGCCGTTGCCCCAAGGAGCCGTCCATGTCTGCCCTGACCCTGCGCAACCACCGTGGTGAAGCCATCGCGGTGCCTGGTTTTTCAGCCACCGAAGCCAAAAACAGTTTTGGCAAGGTGCTGGACACCGCCATCAGCCAGGGCATGGCGGCCATCACCAAGCGCGACCGCCCCACCGCCGTGGTGCTGTCGATGGACGCCTACCAGGCCCTGTTGGGCGCGCAGGCCAAGCCGCTGGACACCCTGAGCCACGAGTTCGACGCCATGCTGCAACAGATGCAGTCGCCGGCATCGAGCCAGGGCATGATGGACGCGTTCGATGCGTCTGAAGACGAGTTGGGGCAAGCAGCCCTGGCTGCGGTGGCCGCTGCGCCCCGCTGACACTGGATCCTTGACGGTCAGGCCCCTGGTGCCTGGCCGATCCCTCAGGCCACGGTCGTGGCCGAAGCATCATCCAATTCGGGAATCTTGCCGTGGCCACTGCCGTCCACGCGCCCCAGATCTTTGTGCTGGCGGGCACCAATGGTGCCGGCAAGAGCAGCGTGGGGGGCGCCACCATCCGCGCCCGAGGCGCTCAGTACTTCAACCCTGACGAGGCCGCGGCCCGCATCCGCCAGGCGCAGCCGCACCTGAGCGCCACGCAGGCCAACAGCGCCGCCTGGCACGAGGGCAAGCGCCTGCTGGAGCGTGCCATCGCCCAGGGGCTGAACTACAACTTCGAGACCACGCTGGGCGGCAAGAGCTTTGCGCGCCTGCTGGCCCAGGCCGATGCCCAGGGTGCTGCCGTGCGCGTCTGGTACGTGGGGCTCGACAGCCCGGAGCGCCACCTGGCGCGCATCAAGGCGCGGGTGCAGCACGGCGGCCACGACATCCCCGAGGCCGATGTGCGCCGGCGCTTTGACCAAAGCCGGCTGCAGCTGATCGACCTGCTGCCCCACCTGTGCGAGCTGCGGGTGTACGACAACAGCCTGGAGGCCTCGCCGCACGGTGGCCAGGCCCCACGCCCGAGGCTGGTGCTGCACTGGGTGCGCACGCAGCGCCCCGACGGTGAGCAGGTAGCAGCAGGCCTGTTGCGCTGCCCGGCCTCACCGCAAGACTGGGCCTTGACGCCCGAATGGGCCAAGCCGCTGGTGGCGGCGGCGCACAGGCTGGCGGACGCCGATGTGCCCGAGCCCCCGCCTGCCCCGGCGCCCCCCAAGAAGCGCGCAAAACTGCCGCCAAATCGTTAGCTTTTCCGGGTTTGCGACGCGGGGGCGTCTCAACAATGGGTGGGCACAACCGAAACCTTGGGTTCGTGCTCCAACCACCAATGAGCGGCCCGTATGCGCACCACCCTCAGGCTCATGTCCAGTGCACTGCTGTGCACGGCTTCACTGCTGATCGCCACGGGCACGGTCAGCGCCGCCACCCCGGCGGACCCCTGGCTGCGGCCAGACACCGTCCCGGCCCCGCCCGACAACCAGCCGAACGCCGACCGCGTGTCGCTGGGCAAGCAGCTGTTTTTCGACCCGCGCCTCTCAGGCTCGGGCTGGCTGAGTTGTGCCACCTGCCACAACCCGGCGATGGGCTGGTCAGACGGCCTGCCCACCGGGCTAGGGCATGACTTCAAGCGCCTGGGTCGGGCCACGCCCACCATCCTCAACAGCGTCTACCAGCCGTTGCTGATGTGGGATGGCCGCAAGCCCAACCTCGAACAGCAGGCCTTGGGGCCCATCGAGGCCGCCGCCGAGATGAACCTGCCGCTCGACGAGCTGGAAAAGCGCCTGCGCAACATCGAGGGCTACCAGCCGCTGTTTGAGAAGGCCTACCCCGGCGAAGGCATCACCCGCGTCACCGTGGGCAAGGCGCTGGCGAGCTTCGAACGCACCGTGGTGTCCACCGAGTCGCCGTTTGACCGCTGGCGCAAGGGCGATGGCCAGGCGATCTCGGCATCGGCCCAGCGCGGCTTTGAGCTCTTCAATGGCAAGGCCCAATGCACGCTGTGCCACCAGGGCTTCAATTTCACCGACAACGGCTTCCACAACATCGGGGTGAAGTCGCTCACGGGCACCGAGGACGAAGGCCGTTTTGCCCACCGCAAGCTGCCCATCCTCAAGGGCGCCTTCAAGACCCCTACGCTGCGTGACGTGGCCTTGACCGCGCCCTACATGCACAACGGCATGTACCAGACGCTGGACGAGGTGGTCGAGCACTACGACCGCGGCGGCGACAACAAGGTCAACCTCAGCCCGAACATCAAGCCCTTGGGTCTGAGTGCGGATGAGAAGCGCGACCTGGTGGCCTTCATGAAGAGCCTCACCGGCAAGCCCATGGTGATCGCCCTGCCCCAATTGCCGCCCAACTGAGAACCGGAGAACCCCACCATGCGCAAGCCGCTGCTCCTGACCGCCCTCATCCTGCCGTTGGGCCTGGCCCAGGCCGCCGAGTACACCGTCACCCAAAAAGGCAAGGCGTTTTCGTCGGCCACCATGACCATCAAGCCGGGCGACAAGGTGGCCTTCCGCAACGAAGACCCGTTTGCCCACAACGTGTTCTCGCTGACCGATGCGATGCCGTTCGACCTGGGCACCTATCCGCAAGGCCAGGCCAAGTCGGTGACGTTTGCCAAAGCAGGCCAGTACGAGGTGGAGTGCGCCATCCACCCCGAGATGAAGTTGGTCGTCAACGTCAAGCCCTGAGTGCTGGCCATGAACACCCGCCCAGCATCGGTGTGGATCATCGCCCTGGCCGCCTGTGGCGTGCCGGTGGCGGGGCGCGCCCAATCCATCGACGAGGGCGAGCTGGTGTTCAAGACCCGGTGCGTGGTCTGCCATGGCGTGAATGCCGATGGGCAATCGGCCTTGGCCAAGATCATGCAGCCGCCGCCCGCCAACCTGCGGGCCAGCCGGCTCAACGACGACGCCCGCTCGACCATCGTCCGCAAGGGCGGAGCGGCCGTGGGGCGTTCGCCCAACATGCCGATCTGGGAGCTGGAGCTCGATGAGCGGCAGATTCAGTCGGTGCTGAGCTATGTGCGCAGCATCAAGGGGATCCCCCCGTGAGCGGCAGGCACAGCCCCCGCCTCATGCCGCGTACACGGCGGCTCGTGCTGGCCGCGGGCTTGAGCCTGCTGACAGGCTGGGCCGCCGCATCCACCGAGATGGCGGGTGACGCGCCCTTGCCTGGCTTGGGCGGGAGCTTTCGGCTCACGGACGAGCGCGGCCAGCCCTTTCGGCTGGACGATCAGCCACCCCGCAGCACCCTGGTGTTCTTCGGCTTCACCCGCTGCACGCAGACCTGCTCGCCAGCCTTGGCGCTGATGCAGGCCGTGGCAGCGCAGGTGCGGCCCAAGGTGCCGCCTCGGCTGCTGTTCATTTCCCTCGATCCGCTCAACGACACGCCGGCCACGCTCAAGGCCCACGTCGAGCGGTTCGGCCCGGGCATCACCGGCTTGACCGGCACGCCCGAGCAAATCGACCAGGTGGCGCGGCAGTACGGCGTCACCACCACCAGCCGCTCTGGCGAGCTGGACCACAGCGCACGCATCTACCTGTTGTCGCCCGACCTCCGGCTGGTCAGGGTGTACCGGCTGCAAACCTCGCAGGCAGCGCTGGCCCGCGACGTGAGTGCCCTCCAGGCGGTGCGCTTTTCGTTTTTGCAGCCCTGATGTCGCCCATGCCCACTTCAGCCCCTCGCCTGATGCGTCCCCGCTTGACCCACCGCCTGGCCGCGAGCTTCGCGGTGATGTGCACCTTGATGCTGGCGCTCAGCGCCGTGGCCGGCTGGCTGATGTGGCAGCAAGACCGCAACTTTGCGACCCTGCTGGACGAATCGGTGCCGCAGTTGACGGCCCTGCAGGCCATTGGTGACCGCGTCAACGAGGTGAACCTGGCTGCACGCGATGCCATGCTGGCCACCGACCCGGCCGCCAGCGCCAAGGCCTTGAGCCAGATCGAAGCCAGCCGCACGGCCATTGGCCAGCAGATCGAGCACGCGCAAGCCACCTTCAAGGAGCAAGGCGATGCGGGCAAGCAGCTGTCGCAAGACCTGGGCACGCACAGCAGCGGCATCTTGGTGACGCTGGTGAAGTTCTCCCGGCTGCACAAGGCGGGCAAGCTGGAGATGGCCAAGGCAACGTTTGACCGCGACCTGCAGGGCAAGATGCAGGCCCTGTCGGCCACCATCCAGCGTGGCCAGGCCTTGCAGTTGGCCGCGCTGGCCAAACAGAAGACCGCCTCACGGGCGCGTTTGAACACCGCGCTGGCGCTGGCCGGCGGCTTGCTGTTGGTGGTGCTGGCGGCCTCGGTGGGGCTGACCTGGGCCATCACCCGCAGCGTGACGGTTCCCGTGCAAGAAGCAGTGGCGGTGGCCCGCCGCGTGGCCAATGGCGATTTGACTTCGCACATCGTGGTCAACCGGCACGACGAAATCGGCGAGCTGCAACAGGCCATGGCGACCATGCAAAGCCGCCTGAGCGAGCTGGTCAACGGCATCATGATGACGGTGCACCGCATCGAGTCGACCAGCGCCGACATCATCCGTGGCAACCAGGAGCTCAGCGACCGCACCGACCGCGCCGGCACCAGCCTGCACCGCACCTCGTCGGCGATGGTGGCGCTGGCCTCGACGTTTGAACAATCGTCGCAATCGGCACAGCATGCCAATGAGCTGGTGAGCCACACCTCGTCAGACGTGTCGCGCAGCGGTCAGGTGGTGACCCAGGTGGTGGCCAACATGGACGACATCTCGGCCTCGTCGGCCAAGATCGCCGACATCATCGCGGTGATCGACGGCATCGCCTTCCAAACCAACATCCTGGCGCTGAACGCCGCCGTGGAGGCCGCGCGGGCGGGCGAGCAAGGCCGGGGCTTTGCCGTGGTGGCCGCCGAGGTGCGCGCCCTGGCCCAACGCAGCGCCGGTGCCGCACGCGAGATCAAGGGCCTGATCCAGGCCAGTGTGGAGCGCGTGGCCACGGGGCAGGCCCTGGTGAGCGATGCAGGCAGCACGATGTCGGGGCTGATCCGCCAGGTGCAGGTGGTCAACGAGCTGATCCAGGGCATTGGCGCCCTGACCGCCCAGCAGACCGATGGGGTGCAGCAGGTCAACCAGGCGGTGAGCGACCTGGAGGTGGCCACCGCCAGCAATGGCGACCTGGTGCACCAGACGCGCGACGCCGCCGCCATGCTGCAGCAGGAAACCGCCCGGCTGGCCGAGGCGGTGGGCGTGTTCAAGCTCGCCTGATCCCTCTAGCGATCAAGGCTGGAGCTGCAGCAGGCGCTCGGCCAGGGCGAAGTCACCCGGCCAGGTCACCTTGAAGTTGGCCCAGTCGCCCGGCACCAGCTGCGGGGCGTGGCCCAGGTGCTCGATGGCGCTGGCCTCGTCGGTGATGCCGGCAGCGGTGTCTTCGTCGGCCAGCGCGGTCAACAAGGCAGGGCGCAGCAGGCCGATGCGGAACATCTGCGGCGTCTGCGCAGCCCACTTGCCGGCACGCGACACGGTGGCCTGCACGCGGGCGGGTGAGCTGCCAGGCACGGCTTCTTTCAAGGTGTCGGCCAGGGGCAAGGCGAGCAGGCCGCCCACCTCGTCGTGGTCGCAGGCGTCGATCAGGCGCTGCACCCAGGCGGGCTGCAGCAGGCAGCGTGCGGCATCGTGCACCAGCACCCAGTCGTGTGGCTGGGCGCCCCGGGCCACCAGTTCATCCAGGCCCGCCGCCACGCTGTGGGCGCGGGTGGCGCCGCCGGTGCGGGTCACCCAGCCCCGCTCGCCCTCGAAATGGGGCAGCAGGCGTGCAAAGGCCTCATCCCCTGGCGACAGCACCACCAGCGTGGCGCTCAGGCGCGGCACGGCGGCCAAAGCGGCCAGCGTGTGCGCCACCATGGGCCGCCCGGCCACCGGGTGGTACTGCTTGGGGCCGCCCACCCCGGCCCGCTCGCCCACCCCGGCACAGGGCACCAGGGCGAAACATTGGGGCTGGAAACCGTGGGCGGCGAAGTTCAGGGGCATGGCGTCGGACATGGCGCCATTGTCGCCGCCCTGATGCCGACGCCAAGGCCGGTTCAGTCCCGCTTCAGCACATGCTCAACCAGGTGGCCTGCCCCCTGCGGGTGGTCGGCCCGTAGAATCTCCCAGCCCGTTGTTGATCGCCCGCACAGCCCGTCTGTTCGGGCGATTCGTCATGCCTGAACGCCTGTCGCCCATGCTGCCTGCCCTGCCCCTGCCCCCTCTGTCTGCCGGCAAACGCTACACCGTGCCCCGCCCCATGGGCTCGGCCGACGCGCTGCAGCTGGGCCACTTCGCGCGGGCCCGCAAGGCCCTGGGCCAGCTCACCGCCATCCTCACGGCCGACCCGGCCGACGCCCAGCGCCTGCAAGACGAGATCGCGTTTTTCGCGCCTGAATTGCGCGTGGCCATCTTCCCCGACTGGGAAACGCTGCCCTACGACACCTTCTCACCCCACCAAGACCTGATCTCCGAGCGCCTGGCCACGTTGTGGCGCATCCAGCAAGGCGTGGGGGCGGACACCGGGGTGGACGTGGTGCTGCTGCCCGCCACCACGGCCCTCACCCGCCTGGCGCCGCCGTCCTTCTTGGCGGCCTACACCTTCCACTTCAAGCAAAAGCAAAAACTTGACGAAGCGGCGCTCAAGTCGCAACTCACCCTGGCCGGCTACAACCACGTCAGCCAGGTGGTGTCACCCGGTGAATACGCCGTGCGCGGCGGCCTCATCGACCTCTACCCCATGGGCTCGCCTGTGCCCTACCGGGTGGATTTGTTCGGCGACGAGATCGACTCCATCCGCACCTTCGACCCCGACAGCCAACGCAGCCTCTACCCCGTGCCCGAGGTGCGCCTGCTGCCGGGCCGCGAGTTCCCGATGGACGAGGCCGCGCGCGGGGCCTTCCGCAACCGCTGGCGCGAGCGCATCGAGGGCGACCCGACCAAATCCCGCATCTACAAAGACATCGGCAGCGGCGTGGCCACGGCCGGCATCGAGTACTACCTGCCGCTGTTTTTCGACGAGACCGCCACGCTGTTCAACCACCTCGGTGATCCGGCCAAGGGTGGGGCGACCCTGGTGCTGCACGGTGAGGTGGAAGAAGCCCTGCGCCGCTTCTGGACCGAGACCAAAGAGCGCCACCGCTTCTTGCAGCACGACCCCGAGCGCCCGCTGCTGCCGCCCGAAGACCTCTTCCTGAAGGTGGAAGACTTCTTCACCCTGGCCAACGCCCACGCCCTGCTGGTGATGCGCGGCAACGAGCCCACCGAGTGGGCCCGCCCCCTGCCCGACCTGGCCGTGACCCGCGGCGGCCAAGACCCGCTGGCCAAGCTCGAAGCCCACACCGCCAAAACGGCGGGCCGCGTGCTGGTGGTGGCCGAAAGCGCCGGCCGCCGCGAAAGCCTGATGGAGCTGATGCGCGACCACCGCATCGACCTGCCCGCCATCGACGGCCTCCAGGCCTTTGTCGACAGCGACCACCGCCACGCCATCACCGCCGCGCCCCTGGCCTCGGGCTTCATCTGGCACGACCCTGCCCAGCCCGAGCGCAGCCTGCACCTGGTCACCGAGACCGAGCTGTTCGATGCCACGCCCACCACGCGTCGCCGCAAGAAGAACGAGCAGGCCACCGATGTCGATTCGCTCATCAAAGACCTCAGCGAGCTCAACGTGGGCGACCCGGTGGTGCACAGCAACCACGGCATCGGCCGCTACCAGGGCCTGATCAACCTCGACCTGGGCGATGGCCCCAGCGAATTCCTGCACCTGGAATACGCCGACCAGGCCACGCTGTACGTGCCCGTCAGCCAGCTGCACCTGATCAGCCGCTACACCGGCGTCAGCCCCGAAGAGGCGCCGCTGCACCGCCTGGGCTCGGGCCAATGGGACAAGGCCAAGCGCAAGGCCGCCGAGCAGGTGCGCGACACCGCCGCCGAGCTGCTCAACCTCTACGCCCGCCGCGCCGCCCGCGAGGGCTTTGCCTTCCGCTTCCAGGCGCAGGACTACGAGGCCTTCTCGGCCGGCTTCGGCTTTGAAGAAACGCCCGACCAGCGCGCCGCCATCCACGCCGTGGTGCAAGACATGATCAGCCCCCGCCCCATGGACCGCCTGGTCTGCGGCGACGTGGGCTTTGGCAAGACCGAGGTGGCCCTGCGCGCCATGTTCGTGGCCATCAACAACGGCAAGCAAGTGGCCCTGCTGGCGCCCACCACCCTGCTGGCCGAGCAGCACTACCAAAACATCGCCGACCGCTTCGCCCAGTGGCCCGTGAAGGTGGCCGAGATGTCGCGCTTTCGTTCGGCCAAAGAGATCAAGGGCGCGATGCAGGGGCTGGAAGACGGCACCATCGACATCGTCGTGGGCACGCACAAGCTGCTGAGCGACACGGTGAAGTTCAAGCGCCTGGGCCTGCTCATCATCGACGAAGAACACCGCTTTGGTGTGCGCCACAAAGAGGCCATCAAGGCCATGCGCGCCGACATCGACGTGCTCACCCTCACCGCCACGCCCATCCCCCGCACCCTGGGCATGGCCATGGAAGGCCTGCGCGATTTGAGCGTGATCGCCACTGCGCCGCAGCGCCGCCTGGCCATCAAAACCTTTGTGCGCAGCGAAAACAACTCGGTCATCCGCGAGGCCGTGCTGCGCGAGCTCAAGCGCGGCGGCCAGGTCTACTTCCTGCACAACGAGGTCGAGACCATCGAGAACCGCCGCGACAAGCTCACCGAGCTGCTGCCCGAGGCCCGCATCGCCGTGGCCCACGGCCAGATGCCCGAGCGCGAGCTCGAACGCGTCATGCGCGACTTCGTGGCCCAGCGCTACAACATCCTGCTGTGCTCGACCATCATCGAGACCGGCATCGACGTACCGAGCGCCAACACCATCATCATGAGCCGCGCCGACAAGTTCGGCCTGGCCCAGCTGCACCAGCTGCGCGGCCGCGTGGGCCGCAGCCACCACCAGGCCTATGCCTACCTGCTGGTGCCCGACGTCGAGGGCCTGACCAAGCAGGCCCAGCAGCGCCTGGACGCCATCCAGAACATGGAAGAGCTGGGAAGCGGCTTCTACCTGGCCATGCACGACCTGGAGATCCGCGGCGCCGGCGAGGTGCTGGGCGACAGCCAGAGCGGCAACATGATGGAGGTGGGCTTCCAGCTCTACAACGAGATGCTGGCCGAGGCCGTGCGCTCATTGAAGAAGGGCAAGGAGCCCGATTTGCTCTCGCCACTGGGCATGTTCGGCAGCAACACCGACATCAACCTGCACGCCCCCGCCCTGCTGCCCGACGCCTACTGCGGCGACGTGCACGTGCGCCTGAGCCTGTACAAGCGCTTGGCCACCGCCGACTCGGTCGACAAGGTCGAGAAAATGCTCGAAGAAATCGTCGACCGCTTCGGCAAGCTGCCCGCGCAGGCCCAAACCCTCTTCGACACCCACAAGCTGCGCGTGATGACCAAGCCGTATGGCGTGATCAAGGTGGACGCGGCGCCGGGCATCATCAACGTGCACTTCCGCCCCAACCCGCCGGTCGACCCCATGCGCATCATCGAGCTGGTGCAGAAGAACCGCCACATCAAGCTGGCCGGCAACGACAAGCTGCGCATCGAAAAAGAGCTCAAAGACCCGAAAGACCGCGCCCAGTACGTGCGCGACCTGCTGCGTCAGCTGGGACAGCCGTTGGCAGGCTGAACGCCCCTCGCAGGCTAAGCCCCTTCGCGCAGCACGTCTTCCAGGGCCATGAGCAGGCTGGCGCGGTCATCGGCCGCCACCTGCTGCCAAGGCCGCCCGCTCAGCGCGCCCTCCAGCGCCCACAGCAGGTTCAGACTGGCGCCGGGCTGCACGGCCTTGACCCGGGCATAGGCGCGCACTGCCCCCAGCGCCACCACCTGGGGCCACCGCGTCAAGCCTGCTTGGGCGAGCATCGCCTGGCTGGCCGGGCCCAGGTTGGGGGCATCGGCCAGCGATGCAAAAGGTGCCGCCGATGGCTGCGGCGCTGTTTCAATGCTCGCTTCTGCAGCCTCGCTGCTCGCCCGCCCCCGAGCCCGAGCCCGAGCCCGCGCCCCGGCCTGCGCCGGCTTGCGCTGGCGGCTGGCCGTGGCCTGGGCCGCGCGTTGGGCCGTGGCCTGCGCTTGGCGCACCCAGGCCGCCATCTCTTGGGCGTCATCGAACACCTCGGCCGGGGCCTGGTGATAGCCCAAGGCCCGAGGCTGACCTTTGGACACATACGTGAACGGGGGCAAACCCCTGGTTGTGAACGCCGGGCGCGAGATGGTGTCCACTTTGAAATACAGTCGCTCTTCGATCCAGATGCCGAACATCAGGCCCTGGTGAAACAGGCCATGCCCGCCGAACATCCGTTTGGGCGTCACCGGACCGGCTGACGCCATCAGTTCCAGCGCATGGGCCAACGCATCCGAAGGATGCGCAGTGCCCGGTGCAGTGATGACGGTGGTGCGGCCCATGCCGGCCATTGTGGTGCGGTTTTGGCGCGCTTGCAGCCCTGGTTCACCGGCGCCCAGCTGACAGCAGCCCCCCTCTAGAAAGTCGTCCCGTGAACAAGTCGTTCAAAGCCCCCAACACCGCAGGCCCGCACATGTTCGGCAAGCCTGCCGCGCCGGCCATGCCCCGCTTCATTGGCCAACTTGAGCGCAACATCGCCACAGCCCACTTCCTGGCCCGTCGCGACCAAGAGTGCGTCGCCTTTTGCCGCCCCCTGACCGAGAGCCACCCGCAAGATGGCTTTGCGTGGAAGCTGCTGGCCGCGTCGCTGTACCGCCTGGGCCGCGCCGCCGAGGCACTGGAGCCGGGCAAGCATGCCGCGCTGCTGCTGAAAGAAGACTGGGACGCCTTCAACAACCTGGGCAGCATCCACAAGGCCTGCGGCAACACTGACTTTGCCCATGCGTGCTTTGAACACGCCCTCAAGCTCAACCCCAAGCACCCCGAGAGCCTGAGCAACATGGCCGAGCTGCTGTGCGAAACAGGACGACCCCAGGAAGCCATCCCCTGCTTTGAGCAATTGCACCAGCTCAACCCGGCTGACGGCTACGTGGCCCACATGCTGTCGACCCTGCGTGGTGAACAGACGGACCAGGCCCCGGCCGCCTACGTCACCAAGATCTTCGACAGCTATGCGGCCAACTTCGACACCCACCTCACACAAGAGCTGGGCTACCGCGCCCCGCAACAGCTGGTGGAGCTGCTCAACCGGCCCACGCCCATGCCGGCCCATGGCCTGGATGTGCTGGACCTGGGCTGCGGCACCGGCCTGACCGGTGAAGCCATCGCGGCACACGCCCGCCACCTCATCGGGGTGGACCTCTCCAGCGGCATGCTCGCCAAGGCCCGCGCACGCGGCCACTACCAGCAGCTCGTCGAGGCCGACCTCGTCGAGGCCATGAAGGGCCTGAGCGACGCCAGCATTGACATCGCGCTGTCTGCCGACGTGTTCATCTACGTGGGCCGCCTGGAGCCTGTGCTGCCCGAGATCCGCCGCGTGCTGCGCGCGGGCGGCCGATTCGCCTTCTCGGTCGAGCAGCTGGCGGAATCTTCGGGCCGCGACGTGCAACTCGAGGCCTCGGGGCGCTACAGTCACGCCTCCAGCTACCTGCAGCGCATGGCCGAGCAGTTCGGTTTCCGCATCGTGCAGGAGCAGGACACCGCCCTGCGCCAGGACACCGACCGCACCATCCCCGGTCGCCTGTGCGTGTGGGCCTGAGCCTCACCCCTCGCCGTTGAACCCCTGCCCCATGTCTGCCCCATCGCTTCCCACTGGCCTCACGCTGCGCGGCGTGTCGCACCCCCTGTCACTGAGCGCCTTCAAAGCCGCCGCATTCGACATGGACTCGACCCTGATCAACATCGAGTGCATCGATGAGATCGCAGCGGCCGTGGGCAAGAAGGCCGAGGTGGCCGCCATCACCGAGGCCGCCATGCGCGGCGAGATCACCGACTTCAAAGACAGCCTGCGCCGCCGGGTGGCCCTGCTCAAAGGCGTGCCCGCTGAAGCCCTCGAAGAGGTGTACTTCCACCGCCTGCAGCTCAACCCGGGCGCCCCTGAGCTGCTCAAGGCCCTGAAGCAAGCAGGCCTGCGCACCATGCTGGTTTCGGGTGGCTTCACCCACTTTGCCGACCGCGTGCGCGCCCGCCTCGACATGGACGAGGCCCACGCCAACACCCTGGCCATCGAAGGCGGCGTGCTCACCGGCGACGTGCTGGGCGACATCGTCGACGGCGAGGCCAAGAAGCAGCACCTCATCCGCCTGTGTGCACAAATTGGCTGCCCTACCACCCAGGCGATTGCCGTGGGCGACGGCGCCAACGACCTGCCCATGATGGGCGCCTCGGGCCTGAGCGTGGCCTACCATGCCAAGCCCAAGGTGCGCGAGCAGGCCATGGTGTCGATCGAAGCCGGCGGGCTCGATCAGCTGCTGGCGGTGTTCGGCTGAGGCGGCCGCTGACCGCGATCAAAAAAGGCGCCCCAGGGCGCCTTTTTCACAACGGGATCCCCCAGGGAGATCACAGCAGCGGCTTGTCGAACACCACGATGCCGTCTTCGTCGGCATAGAGCCAATCGCCCGGACGCACCCACACGCCCTGGATCTGCACGGCCACGTTGCTTTGGCCTTCGTTGCGCTTTTCGGTCGGCATGGGCATCAGGCCCAAGGCGCGGATGCCCACCTCGCACTCGGCCAGCTCGGCCGAATCGCGCACACAACCGTCCACCACCACGCCGGCCCAACCGTTCTTCGCAGCCGCCTTGCCCAGGTTGCCGCCCACCAGCGCCTTGCGCAACGAGGCCCCACCATCCACCACCAGCACGCGGCCCAGGCCGGGTGAATCCACGGCCGCCTTCACCAGCGTGTTGTCTTCGAAGCACTTGACCGTGGCCACTTGTCCGGAAAACTTCAGGCGCTTGCCGTAGTCCTTGAACACAGGGGGGAGCACGCGGAACGCACCGTCGGTGTCGTTCTTGTGGTCATCGCAAAAATCGCAGGTAGCAAAATCCGTTGTCATCAACAAGCTCCATGAACAAGTGGCCCTTCTCGGGGCTTCGGAATTGTGGCTTTGTGCAACAATGAACCCGAATCCGCCGCCCGCCCTGGCCGTTTCGCGCCTGTCAAATCAGGCTTCAAACGATTGTATGCGGCACCCAGAGCATGGCGGTCTGGATGAATCAACCAACGGAGAACACGCTGGCCGTGGGCAGACAGGCATCGAGCCGCTGACACGGGAGTGAATGCAGGATGTATGAATCCTATTTCGGGCTGAGCGACGCGCCCTTCCTGTTGAACCCAGATCCCGGCTTCTACTTCGACAGCCGTGGTCATGCGAGTGCGCTGTCCTACCTCAAATTCGGTCTGTACCAGGCCGAAGGCTTCATCGTGGTCACCGGCGACATCGGCGCCGGCAAGACCACACTGGTGCGCACCCTGCTCTCCGACATCGACACCGACAAGGTGGTGGCCGCCCAGTTGGTGAGCACCCAGCTTGAAGCTGGCGATCTGTTGCGCTCCACGCTGGTGGCGTTCGGCGTGCCCGCCCAGGGCAGCAGCAAGGCCGAACTGCTGGCCTCGCTCGAGACCTACCTCACGCTGCTGGCCACGCAGAAAAAGCGTGCTGTGCTCATCGTCGACGAGGCGCAAAACCTCAGCCGCGATGCCATCGAAGAGCTGCGCATGCTGTCGAACTTCCAGTTCGGCAACCAGGCCCTGCTGCAAAGCTTCCTCATCGGTCAGCCTGAGTTGCGCGACATGCTGCTGTCACGCAGCCTGGAGCAGCTGCGCCAGCGCGTGATCGCGTCTTACCACCTCGGTCCGATGGACCGGGAAGAAACGCGCCGCTACATCGAGTTCCGCCTGCGCAAGGTCGGTTGGCAAGACAACCCCGGCTTCGACGACGACGCCTTCGACGAGGTCTACCAGTGGACCACCGGCATCCCGCGCCGCATCAACCTGCTGTGCAACCGGTTGCTGCTGGCCACCTACCTGGCTGAAGCCCACCGCATCACCGCGCCGGATGTTGCCCGCGTGGCCATGGAGATCCGCGCCGAGATCGGTGAGCCGCTCGGACACGCCCGCGCTGCTGTCGCCGAACCCGCAGGCCTGCCGCCCGGCGACGCGCAGCCCTTGAAGCCGCCCACCACCCAACCGGGTGCCCTGGACGAAGCGCCGCCCGCCACGATCACGGCTGCACCGCTGACCGATGCCGTTGTGCCAGCGGCCGTGCAATGGGCGCCGCCCGTGCCCGCCAATGGCCAGGGCGAAGCCTTCCTCGTCGTGGCCAGCAGCCGCGCCTCGACCATCCGCGCCGCGGCCCTGCAGCGCGCCTTCGCGTCCCGCAACGACCTGCCGCCACTCAAGCTGCTGGTCATGCAATCGCCTGGCAGCTTCGAGCTCACTGGCGACTGGTGCGAACACATGGGCCTGCGCGAACCTGACATTGTCCTGCGTCTGCCCCAGCAAAGCGCCACGTCGCAACTGGCCGACGCCATGCGCCAGTGCGACCACGTCCTGAGCGCATACCGCCCGGCGGCGGTCATGGTGCAAAGCGGCGATGACGGCGCCCTGGCTGCGGCCATGGTGGCGCACCGCCAAGGCATCCCGTTGATCCACCTGGAGGCTGGCTTGCGTTGCTTCGACCGCGAGCGCCCACAGGAAACCAACGCGATGATGTGCGACCACCTCGCTGACTTGCTGTTGACCTCCGAATGGGTGGCCCATGACAACCTCAGCCGCGAAGGCATTCCGGCCGATCGCGTGCAGTTCACGGGCAACCTGATGATGGACACGGTGCGGGCCATGCTCAGCCAGGCCTCGCCCCCGAAGTACACCCTGCGGCAGTTCAACCAACCGCAAGACATCCTCAAACAGAAACATGGCTACGGCGTGCTCTACCTGAGCCGCCGCGGCCTGAGCAACCAGCCCGAGCTGCTCAACCTGTTGTTCGGCGCCTTCCGCTCCATCTGCCGAGACCTGCCCATCATCGTGGTGGCGTCAGACGCCATGCAGGCGACCATCGCCCAGCATCGGCTCACCGAAGGCTTGGGGCCGACCCAAATGGTGGTGCTCCCCATCATCCCCTACTTCAAGATGATCGGACTCGTGGGCACGGCGGCCTGCGTGTTCACCGATTCCATGGCCGTGCAAGAAGAGGCCACCATCATGGGTGTGCCTTGCCTGACCTTGAACAACCACACCGAGCGCCGCATCACCGTGGAACAGGGCACCAACCAGGCGCTTGGCGTCAACAGCAGCCTGCTGCACCGGGCCGTGGCCGAGGTGCTGCGCGGGGCAGGCAAGAAGGGTCGCCTGCCCAAGTTCTGGGACGGCATGACCGGCCCACGGATCACCGAACAGGTGCTCAACTGGTGGAAACTCAAGCAAGGACGCCGCCACGCGCTGCCGCCAGCGGCCTGACTTGAGCCCGCGTGGACCGCTTCGAACAGCACGAACGCGACTTTGGTCACACCATTGGGGGGAAAGGTGCCTCACCCCCACAAATGCAGGGTATCCGCCAGCGATCCGGTCGCGACAATAGAAGCCTTACAAAAGTTACGCAGACAGGTTGGGGTGCAACGCTCCCTCTTTTTGCGTGCGGAAGGCGGACATGTTCAGGGTCTTTCAACATCACGTCTCTTTGGTGACCGTCGCCGAGATGGTGGCCGATAGCCTCACCAGCTTCCTCGCCATCGTGCTGGGCGCCTGGACCATCGCGTGGCTGTCCGGCAACCACCAAGAGGCTTTTGGCCTGAGCCAGGCGGTCCAAACCGGTCTGGGCTTCGCCTTCCTCATCCCCTTGCACTGCGGCCTCGTGGGCGTTTACCGCGAAGGCGCAGAGCGCAAAACCTCGCGCACCAAACTCATCCGCGCCCTCATCGGCACGGTCCTGGGCGCCCCCATCGCGTACCAACTCGCCGTGAAGTCGGTGGTCACCGAAGACACCGAAGCACAGCAGCTCATGGGGTTTGGCGTGGCTTACCTGCTGGTGGGCCTGATGCTGGTGCGTGGGCTGCTGCTCAATGCCTGGCGTGGCGCGCTGGTGCAACAGCGGGTGCTCATTGTGGGCACGGGCAACGAGGCCCACCTGGTGGCCTCCGACCTCAAGGCACGCCGACTGCAATCGCATGCCGTGGTCGGCTTCTACCCTGCCGGTGCGTCGACCCTGCCGGCCGCTGACAAGCGCTTCCACATCTTCTCCACCGAACAACAGATCGAAGACATCGCACGCCAGCACGACATCAACCAGATCATCGTGGCGGTGAAGGAGCAGCGCGGCGGCAACGTGCCGATGGACCAACTGCTCAAGGCCCGCATCGCAGGCATCCCGGTGATGGACCTGGCGTCGTTCTACGAACAAACCACGGGTGAGGTGCGTGTCGACAGCCTCAAGGCCAGCTTCCTGGTCTACGGCGATGGCTTCGTTCAGACCCGCGGCCGCATGGCCATCAAGCGCGGCTTTGACATCTTTTCGTCGGCCATGCTGTTGCTGGTGGCGTCCCCGGTGATGCTGCTGACCATGCTGGCCATCAAGATGGAAAGCAAGGGCCCGGTGATCTACAAGCAAGAGCGCGTGGGCCTGGGCGGCAAGTCCTTCATGTGCCTGAAGTTCCGCAGCATGCGCACCGACGCCGAGAAAAACGGCGTGGCCGTGTGGGCCGTCAAGAACGACCCGCGCGTGACCCGTGTCGGCGCCTTCATCCGCAAGACCCGCATTGACGAACTGCCGCAACTGATCTCGGTGCTCAAGGGCGAGATGAGCATGGTGGGCCCGCGCCCCGAGCGCCCCAGCTTTGTGGCCGAGCTGCGCGAGCAGATCCCTTACTACGACCTGCGCCACACCGTGAAGCCGGGTGTGACCGGCTGGGCCCAGGTGCGTTACGCCTATGGCGCCTCGGTCGAAGATGCGCTCAACAAGCACCAGTACGACCTGTACTACGTCAAGAACAACTCCTTGTTCCTCGACATCCTGGTGCTGTTCGAAACCGTCAGCGTGGTGCTGTTCCGCGAAGGCGCCCAGTGACGCGCCCCTGATCCCCCGCAGGATCAACGCCAGGCGCCCCCCAGGGGGCGCTTGTGTTTTTGCGGCGACAATACCCGGTTGTTCCGAAAGCCTCCCACCCCAGTGTCCGACACGCCCAATGCCCTGCCCCCTGCTGCCGCAGTGACGGCACGCGGCCGCATGAAGATGGCGCTGGCCTGGAGCGTCGGGCTCGGGCTGCTCGCCTGGCTGGTGCACAAACTGCCTTGGGCCTCGGCTTGGGCAGCCATGCAACGCCCCAGCGCCCTCACCTGGCTGGGCGTCATTGCCACCTTGCTGGTGAGCTACGGCCTGCGTGGCGCTCGCCTGCAGGTGGTCATGGGCCTGAACGACAGTGACACGCGTGGCCGCACGGTGCTGGGCCTCCGGCTCGACGCCCTGCGGGTCATCCTCATGCACAACGCGGCGGTCAACCTGCTGCCCATGCGCGCCGGCGAGCTGAGCTTCCCATGGCTGGCGGCCACCGAGTTGCGCATGCCCTTGCCGCGTGCCATGGCCTGCCTGGTGTGGATGCGCGTGCAAGACCTGGTGGTGCTGGCCTGGCTGGGCCTCATGGTGTGGCCGGGCCTGCCGGTGTGGCTGCGCGGCCTGGGCCTGCTGGCCTTGATCGCCGGCGGTGGCTTGCTCACATGGCTGTCGCACCAGGCCCAACACGGCGCCAAGGCAGGACCGGCCACCGGCCGCTGGTGGGTGAAGTGGCGCCATGCGCTGGCCGAACCCGCACACCACCGTCCCCTCGCTTGGATCCTCACCGTGAGCAACTGGGTGATCAAGCTGGCGGCCGGCGCCACCTTGCTGGCGGCCATCACCGGATCGGCATGGCTGACAGCCTGGGGTGGCGCACTGGGCGGCGAGTTGGCTGCCGTGGTGCCCCTGCAGGGCCCGGCCGGCTTCGGCACTTACGAAGCGGGCGTTTGGGCGGCCATGTCCTGGCTCAGCGACGCCCACGATCCTGCCCGCGATCACGCCATCACCGCAGCCCTGAGCCTGCACGCCTGTTTCCTGATTTGCGCCTGTCTGGCCGGCTTCACGGCCTGGTGCCTGCGCCCTCGCGGCCACACCGCCTCGACGTCCAACCAGACGGCTCCCCTGTCCTTTTGATTTCGCCATGCCTGTGAACGCCTCGGCCACCAGTGCGCAAGTTGCGCCCCCGCACACCCTGTCCATCGTCGTGCCCATGTACAACGAGGTCGACAACGTCGAACCCTTCGTGACCGCCGTGCACAAGGCGCTGGCCGATTACGGCTACCCCTGGGAGTTGCTCATCGTCAACGACGGCAGCCGCGACGGCACCCGCCAGGCCCTGGATGAGCAGGCCCGCCTGCACGGCCCACACATTCGCCCCATCCACCTGTGGCGCAACTTCCGCCAGACCGCCGCCATGCAGGCGGGCATCGACGCCGCGCGCGGCGATGTGATCGTGACCCTGGATGGCGACCTGCAAAACGACCCGATCGACATCCCCAAACTGGTCAAGCGCCTGCTGCTGGAAGACCTCGACCTGGTCGCCGGCTGGCGCCAGAACCGCCAGGACGGCATGGTGCTGCGCAAGATCCCCTCGCGCATCGCCAACCGCCTGATCCGCCGCATCACCGAACTCGAATTCCAAGACCTGGGCTGCAGCCTCAAGGCCTACCGCGCCAGCGTGCTCAAGCGCGTGAGCCTGTACGGTGAAATGCACCGATTCATCCCTGCTTGGATGGCCACGGTGACCTCGCCCGCGCGGATGGCCGAAGAGCCGGTGAGCCACCATGCCCGCGTGCATGGTGAATCGAAGTACGGCATTTCGCGCACCCTGCGCGTGGTGCTGGACCTGCTGGCCGTCAACTTCTTCCTGCGCTTCTCGGGCCGCCCCGGCCACTTCTTCGGTGGCGTGGGCCTGGCCGTGGGTTCGGTCGGTGGCCTGATCCTGAGCTACCTGGCCGTGCTCAAGCTGTTGGGCGAAAACATCGGCGGCCGCCCCCTCCTTTGGCTGGGTTTCTTCTGCGTGCTCGGCGGGTTGCAATTCCTCACCACGGGCGTGCTGGCGGAATTGCTGATTCGCATCTACTACGATCGTGGTGAAGTAGCGCCATATCACACCAGCAAACACCCGTCACTGGCCGAACAGGAAGGCTGGCACCGCCCAAGCGCTGGCCAGTGACCGCATGACCGAATCGATGAACACGACCACTGCCCTGGCCACACGCCAACCCGATCAAGCAGGCAGCCCGCCCCCCAGCGCCCCCAAGCCTTCGGGACAGCGCTGGCCGCGCATCTGGGGCCCCCGTTTTTTCAAGCTGGCGGGCTTTGCAGCCGCCCTGTTCTTCTACCGCCTCTGGGTGATTCACCACAGCGGCATTTCGCTGTTCTTCGATGAGGCCCAGTACTGGGACTGGTCGCGCCACCTCGACTGGGGCTTTTATTCGAAGCCCCCCCTGATCGCAGGCCTGACCTGGTTGAGCACGGCTCTCTTTGGCAACGGGGTGATGGGCGTCAAGCTGTTGACCATCCTGCTCTACCCCTTCACGGCCCTGGCCATGGTGGGTCTGGCGCGTTCGCTGTGGCCCACCAGCAGCGGTGTGCGCACCGGCATGGTCGCCGCCGCCGTCTTCCTGACCCTGCCGATGACCGGGATCCTGGGTCTGGCCAACAGCACCGACGCCCCCCTGCTGCTGTGCTGGACGCTGGCCGCTTGGGCGCTGTGGCGTGCGCAGGTCACCAACCGCCTCCCCTACTGGGCTGCTTTCGGGGCCAGCCTGGGCTTCGGGATGATGTCCAAGTACACGATGGCCGCATTCGCGATCTCGGCCGTCTGGGCGATCTTTGCCATCCCTGGCCCCAAGCGTGGCCTGCTTCGCGCCGGCCCCTGGCTCGCCGCGTTGGTGGCGCTGGCCATCTTGGCGCCCAACCTGATCTGGAACGCGCAACACGGCTACCCCACGCTGCACCACACGGTCGAGATCACCACTGATTCTGAGCGTGGCGGTGGCGTGGGCAAAGCGGTCGAATTCCTGTTGGGCCAGATCGTGATGCTGGGCCCGCTCACGGTGGTGGCAGGCATCCTGTTGTGGCGCACGCAACTCAAGCAACGCCAGAACCAGGTCGCCCTCAACAGCGGCATGCTGGGCGCCAGCACCATCTGGCGCTCGTCCATCCAGCCCTCCATGACGCCCGAAGAATTGGCCCGCACGGGCCAGCCGGTGGCCAAGCAATCGGCCCTGTATTTGGCGTCTGTGTCGAGCTTCCGCTACCTGTGGGCGCTGAGCCTGCCGCTGCAGGTGATCGCCGTGGCTCAGGCCTTCCGCGCCGACTCACACGTCAACTGGGCAGCCCCCAGCCTCGTGGGCTTCACGCTGCTGGTCGCCTCGCGCTTGAGCCTGCCGCTGGTGTCGATGTCGGCCCCGCGCCCCACCCGCTGGTTCACGGCCGTGCTGGCCGTCAACCTGCTGCTCACGGGTGCCCTGCTGCATGCGAAAGACGTGGCTGGCGACAAGCTGCCCTCGAAGTTCGACATCCTGGTGCGCATGCGCGGTTGGCAAGAGGCCTTTGCCCAACTCCAGCCGGAGCTGCAGCACCCGGTGGTGCGCGGTCTGCCGGTGCTGACAGATTCGCGCCTGCTGATCACCGAGTCGGCCTACCACCTGCGTGACCTCAACGTACAGACCGTGATCTGGAACCCCAAGGGGACCGCCAACAACCACTACGAGATGACGCGCAGCCTGCCCAACAAGGTGGGCCAGGACGTGCTGCTCATTTCCGATGACCCCAAACCCACGGCCATCCTGAACCGTTTCGCGATCGTCAAGCCGTTGCGCGACATCAAGGTCGCGACGGGTCCGGATCGCCACCTGGAGCTGCACCTGTTTTTCCTGCGTGGCTTCCTCGGCTACGACGAGAGCACCTACCAGGAGCAGAGCGGCGCAGGTATCCTGCCGCGGGATGATGTCCCCAACTGATCGCTTGCACAGCCGCCCCGGCCGCGAGACACCTGACGCCCACGAGCGCGACACCCGCCTGATTTGGGCGGGGCTGTTCTTCTCCGTCGCGATCTTTGCGCAGTTCCCTGCGGCAGACCTGCTGTTTTCAGCCCGCTACTTCGTGCCGGGCCAGGGCTTCGTGCACGCCGACGATGCCGTTGTGCAGTGGCTTTACCTGTGGACGCCCTGGTTGGGGCGCGCCTTGATCCTGGCCGTCGCCTTCCATGCGGCGTTCGCACGTCCCATCAGCGCTGGCTTGCGGCGCTTGGGGCGTGTGGCCTGGGCCGACTGGACCTCCGGCGCAGGCCGCCGCAGCGCCATCCTCATGGTGTGTGCCTCGCTGCTGGGCCCGGGCTTGGTCATCGAAGGCGTGTTCAAGCACACCGTGGGCCGGCCGCGCCCGGTGCAGGTGCACGAATTTGGAGGCCACAGCACCTACCAAGGCCCGATGGCGATTGGCGATGAGCCGGGCAGCCATAAGAGTTTTTGCAGCAGCCACGCTGCCACGGGCTTTGCGCTGATGGGCTTGGGCCTGGGCTGCGGCCCGCTGTGGCGCCGCCGCTGGTTCCTCATGGGCACTGTGGCCGGCGCCATCGTGGGTCTGGGTCGGATCATGCAAGGTGGCCACTTCCTGAGCGACATCATTTTTGCCTTCTACGCCGTGTGGTTATCGTGCGAGTGGGTGGCCTGGATGGACCAGCGCCGCACAATGCGACTCGCACAACAGGCCCGTATCCAGCCGCGCACCCCGCCACGGGCCTGACCGCCGTTCCCTCCTGATCCTGCAAGACCATGACCGTCTCTGCCCCCCAGACCGTTTCGTACGACTACGACCGCCAGGACGCCAACGGCGCCACTTGCACCGCCCACGCCTGGGCCAAGGTGCCCGCCCCGCTGAGCCCCGATGCCAAGGCCCAGACCCGCGAGCGCATCAAGCAGCTGCTCAAGGCGCGCAATGCCGTGCTGGTGGCGCACTACTACGTGGACGGCGACCTGCAAGACCTGGCCATGGAGACCGGCGGCTGCGTGTCGGACTCGCTGGAGATGGCCCGCTTTGGCCGTGACCATGCCGCCCAGACCCTGATCGTGGCGGGCGTGCGCTTCATGGGCGAGTCGGCCAAGATCCTCAGCCCTGAGAAGCGCGTGCTGATGCCCGACCTGGACGCCACCTGCTCGCTCGACCTGGGTTGTGCGGCGGATGACTTCGCCAAGTTCTGCGACGCCCACCCCGACCGCAAGGTGGTGGTGTACGCCAACACCAGCGCCGCCGTGAAGGCCCGCGCCGACTGGATGGTGACCAGCTCGTGCGCGCTGTCCATCGTCAAGCACCTCAAAGACAGCGGCGAGAAGATCCTCTGGGCGCCCGACCGCCACCTGGGCCGCTACATCCAGCGCGAGACTGGGGCCGACATGCTGATGTGGAACGGCGCCTGCATCGTGCACGACGAGTTCAAGGGCCTGGAGCTGGACCTGCTCAAAAAAGACCACCCCGATGCCCTGGTGCTGGTGCACCCCGAGTCGCCCGAGAGCGTGGTGGCCCAGGCCGATGTGGTGGGCTCGACCTCGCAGCTGCTCAAGGCCGTGGCCGAATCCAGCCGCCAGACCTTCATCGTGGCCACCGACAACGGCATCTTGCACCGCATGCGCCAGCTCGCGCCCACCAAGACGCTGATCGAGGCGCCCACGGCGGGCAACGCCGCCACCTGCAAGAGTTGCGCACACTGCCCCTGGATGGCCATGAACGGTCTGCAAGGCGTGCTCGATTGCCTGGAGCAAGGCGTGGGTGAGATCTCGGTCGAAGAGGGCATCCGCGCCAAGGCCCACGGCTGCATCGACCGCATGCTCGACTTCGTGGCCCGCAACCCGGCCGCCCTCAGCAAGCCTGCGCAAGGCTTGGTGCCCAACATCGGCGCGGCCTGACCCCGTTTGACTGCTTGAAGATTGCCCATGTTCGACCACAACGAGACCCTGGACGAAGCCCGCACCCGCAACATCCGCGACGCCCTGTTTGAAGACGTGGGCGTGTGCGACTGGACCGCCGCGCTGGTGGCCGCCGGCCAGCGCGTGAAGGCCCGGCTGCTGGTGCGCGAAGCCGCCGTGCTGTGCGGCCGCGACTGGTTCGAGGGCTGCCTGATGCAGCTCGACCCGCAGGCCACCATCACCTGGCACTACGCCGAGGGCGAGCGCATGGCGGCCAACACCGATGTGTGCCACATCCAGGCCGATGCGCGCGCCCTGCTGACCGCCGAGCGCCCGGGCCTGAACTTCTTGCAAACGCTGTCCGCCGTGGCCACGCTGACCCGTCAGCACATGGACGCCATCGAAGGTGCCTCGCCCAACCCGCGCGGTTGCGTGGTGCTCGACACCCGCAAGACGCTGCCCGGCCTGCGCCTGGCGCAGAAGTACGCGGTGCGCTGTGGCGGTGGCGCCAACCAGCGCCTGGCGCTGTACGACGGCATCCTCATCAAAGAAAACCACATCGCCTCGGCCGGCAGCGTGACCGCCGCCTTGCAGCGCGCCCAGGCCCTGGTGGCCGAGCAGGCCCGCCCGCAGGGGCATGACATCGGCATCCAGATCGAGGTGGAAACGCTGGACCAGTTGCGCGAAGCCTTCGCGGCCGGCGCCACCAGCATCTTGCTGGACAACTTCAGCGAAAACCTGATGCGTCAGGCCGTGGCCATCAACCAGGCCATGACCGGCGGCACCGCCCTGCTGGAGGCCTCGGGCGGCGTGACGCTCGACCAGCTGCGCGGCATCGCCGCCACCGGCGTGGACCGCATCAGCATCGGCAAGCTCACCAAGGACGTGACGGCCACCGATTTCTCGCTGCGCGTGCTCGAGCGCATCGCCTGAGCGGCGGGCTTTCGCCACATCGTCACGGAAAGCGGCCGTTCGCCGGGGGTGTTCGGCCCACCGGCGCAGGGTGCGGCGGGCATAGTGGGGGCACCCACGCCCACTGCGCTGCGAGAGCCGCCCATGCCTGCTGACTTCACCACGCTGCACAACTACTACGAGCGCCTGGTCGTTGACCAGGTGACCGACCTGGCAAGCACCTACCCGCTGCTGACCGAAGACCAGCACCCGGATGTGGCCTGTGTGGCGCTCAACCGGCTGCCGCCGCGCTACATCCGCCACCAGGTGGACCTGGCCTTCCACATGACCGAGAAAGAGCGGCAAGACAGCGAACAGCTGATCCGCGACGCGGTGAAGTACGCCTTCGAGTTCGTGCAGGCCCGCTACGCGATGCGGGCCCGCCGCTGATCTACTCCGATCAGTTGACCTTCACGGCCGACCAGGCTGCAGCCACGCTGGCCACTTCGGGCGAGCTGGCACCGTACAGGTCGGTCGCGGCCTTGATGGTGGCCACGCGGGCAGCCGCGAAGTTGGTGCTCGACGTCATGTAGACGGTGAGCGCGCGGTACCAGACCTTTTCTGCCTTCTGGCGGCCCATGCCCGCCACCGTGCCTTGGCCCGTGGCCACACGCGAGTCGCCGGCCTGGCAGGTGCGCGAGGGCGAGCCGGCATTGGTGCCTTCGGCCATCAGGTAGTAAACGTGGTTGGTCACGCCTGAGGACAGGTGCACATCCAGGCTGCCCACGCCGCTGTACCAGCAGTCGGCCGACGCGCCATCATCGCTGGGGTTGATCATCGTGCGCAGGTAGCCACGGGTGATGCGCGGGCCCACGATCTTCTCACCGATCAGGTAGTCGGGCTGGTCCACGCCGTTGGCGGCGTAATGCTCAACCATGGTGCCAAAGATGTCGGAGATGCCTTCGTTCAGGCCGCCCGATTCGCCCGTGTAGATCAATTTGGCGGTGCTGGCGGTCACGCCGTGGGTCATCTCGTGTGCCGAGACGTCCACCGCCGTGAGGGCGGTCATGGCGCTGCCATCGCCGTCACCGTAGGTCATGCAAAAACACGTGCCCGTCCAGAAGGCGTTGTTGTAGTTGCTGCCGTAGTGCACACGCGAGTAGACCTGGCGGCCCGCGCCGTCGATGCCCGTGCGGCCATGCACCTGCTTGTAGTAGTCCCACGTCACTTCAAAGCCATGGGCGGCGTCCACGGCGGCTGTCTTGCGGTCGGCCGTGCTGCCCGAGCCCAGGGTCGAGCTGGTCGAGGTCACCTGCGTCAACTTGGCCGGGAACAGGATGCCGAAGAGGTTGTAGTCGGTCTTGTTGTTCGCATCGGCCACGTAGTGGTTGCCGCGCGAGGCGTCCTTGAGCGCGTAGGTGCCGCTGCTCAGGTCGGAGCTCACGGTGACCGTGCCCGAGTACTGCGAATTGCCCGTCACGGTGGTGGCCGTGGTGTGCACATCGTCCCAGCGGGCCAGGGTCTTGCCCGTGCCGGCGTGGATGATGGTGTGCAGGGTGCTGGGTGTGCCATCGCGCTGCATACCTTCGACCACCACGTCCCAGGCCACGGTGTCGTGGCCATCGACCGCCCAGACCACCTTTTCGGTGGAGGTGACCTTGGGGGCCTGGTGGGGGAAGCGCATGGCGGCGGTGGCGCTGGCGCTGCGCTCACTCACGGCGGGGTTGGTGTCGAGCGCGGCGCGGCGCTTCCAGCTGCGGCTGATGGCTTTGAGCTGGCCTGAGGCATCGCTGTGGGCCACCAGGTCGCCACCGATCACGCGCAGGCCCTTGTAGCGGCGCTGGAAGCGCACGTGCTCACGGCCATCGCCGTCTTGCACCACATCGCTGGATTCGAGCTCGTCGT
>Ga0228699_1000543_pt1 | contig 27384 bp, 9 predicted proteins | sample McNCre217_Aug_MG_FD_178016 | JGI IMG/M metagenome (GOLD analysis project Ga0228699, IMG submission 178016) | Freshwater microbial communities from McNutts Creek, Athens, Georgia, United States - 2-17_Aug_MG | ecosystem: Environmental > Aquatic > Freshwater > Creek | place: USA: Georgia... | reverse complement strand
CCAGCGCACCGGCGCAGCACTGTTCGCCACGGCATCGGCCATGGCCCGGTTGAGCAGCCGCAGCACGGTCGGCACGCAATGCACCAGGCTCACGCGCTGCTCGCGCAGCCACGCCACCAGCCGGTGGGGCTGGGTGCGGACGTCTTGCGGCGGCAGGCAGACGGTGCCACCGCACATCAGCGGCACCAGCACATCGCGCAGGCTCACGTCGAAGGTGATGGGCGCCAGCCACGAGCCGCGCACCCGGTCGTCCAGCCCCAGCTCGCCCATCTCCCAGCGCAGGAAGTGGCTCAGGCCACGGTGCTGGCCCAGGATGGCCTTGGGCTCGCCAGTCGAACCCGAGGTGAACATCACGTAGCAGGGATCGGCCGGGCCGATGGTGACGCCCGGTCCTTGTCCGGCCACCTCGTCAGCCCAGTCCTGCGGCGTGAGGCAGCGCACCGGCGGCCCGTCCAGCCCTGCCAGCCGGTCCTGCAGCAGGGGCAGGTGCTCGGCCGAGGTGATGACGAAGCGGCACCGCGACCGGGTCAGGTGGGCGCGCAGGCGGGCCGGCGGCAGGTCGATCGGCAGCGGCAGGAAGGCCGCGCCCGCCTTGGACACCCCCAGCAGGCCCGCCACGTACTCCGCCCCTGACGTCAGGAACAGCCCCACCACCTCGCGCTGGCGAATCGGCATGCCCGCGTGCAGAAGCGCATGGGCGATGCGGTTCGACGTCTGGCTCAACCAGGCATACGTGAACGCCTCACCACCGGACTCGACGGCCGGGTGATCGCCGTGGAGGGTGGCCTGAAGCTCGAACTGCTCGAAAAAGACGGGGCGTTGCATGGACATCACGGAATAAGTGGAAATAGGAGAAATAAGGAAGGAGAACCAAGCAAGGAGGACGGAGCCGGTTCACCAGGCATCCGACTCGCACGCCAGTGCCTCATCCAGGACAGCCGGCAGGGCGTCCGGCACTCGTTCGGGCACCCGGAGCTGGAACAGGTCCATGAACAGGTTAAAGGTCAGCACGACCATCAGCACGTCGTCGTCGAAGGTCTGGTGAGGCTCGTGGCCAGGGCGCCGACCTTGCTGCTGCAACTGCGCCACGGCAGCGGGATCGAAGACGCCGTCACGGGCGATGCGCTGCGGCGACAGCAACTCGCGCACCTGCGGCGCGGCCTGGCGCACGAAGCTGGCACTGCTCGGTGCGACGAAGCTGAACTTCTGGCGGTCCACGATGGCCGACGGCAGGTAGCGCCGCGCCAACTGCTTGAGCACGTATTTCTCCTCGCCTTCATGCACCATCCAGTGCGGCGGGATGCGGCTGGCCGCTTCGATGACCTGCACGTCCAGGAACGGGTACCGCGCTTCCACGCCATTGACATAGCTCACCCGGTCGCCGTGGTCGGCCAGCAGGTGGTCGGCCATGCGCAGCTTGAAGTCGAGGTAGGAACGCTGGTGGAACGGGTGGCGCCCGCGCAGCCGTGTGGTGTCGATCGGGCTGTCCCGCAGGCAGTCGAGGTCGGCGACATCGCCCTGGCGAGCGGCGGCATACAGGGTGCGCTTGGTGTCACGGAAGGCGTGGTAAGCCTTCTCGTAGAAGAAGTCGCCATCCCCCCACAGCCGCTCGCGCATCTGCCGCTCCAGGATCCCGGCCAGGTCGTCAGACGCCTCGGCCGCGCCCGACACGCCTCGCAGCACGTCCAGCCGGTAGCCGACATAGCCTCCGAAGAGTTCGTCCGCGCCCTCCCCGGTCAGCACCACCTTGATGCCAGCCTCCCGCGCCAGACGCGACAGCTCCAGGGTGCAGGCGTTGTAGGACTCGCGCAGGGGGGCCTCGGCGCAGCGCACGATGTCGGACAGCCGCGCCACGATGTCGCCGGGCTGCATGCATGAGGCGTGGTGCCGACTGCCGAGCGCCTGCACCATGCGCTGCTGGTGGCGGCGTTCGTCGATGCGCGCGTCGTCGAAGGTGATCGAGAAGGTGTCGCGCCGCTCGCCGGGGGCCAGGGCCTGGGTCATTGCGGCGATGAGCGAGCTGTCGAGCCCGCCGCTGAGGTAGTTGCCCACCGGGACATCGGCCTGCAGGCGGTAGCGGATCGACTGGGTCAGGGCGGCATCGAGTTCATCGATGCAGTCCTCCAGGCGGCGGCCGTGGTCGATGTCGCTCGCCAGCGGGTAGTCGAGGTCCCAGTAGCGCAGCGATCGCCGGCTGCCGTCCGCGTCGAAGACCATCACCGTGCCCGGCGGCAGGCTCTCCACGCCCCGCACCATCGTCTGCGGGCTCACCATCCCTGGGAATGTCAGGATCTGGTCCAGGCCGCGCAGGTCCACCTCCCGCGACACGCCCGGGTGGGCCAGCAGCGCCTTGATCTCGGAGCCGAACACCACGCCAGCGTCGGTCTGCGCGAAGAACAGCGGCGCGATGCCGATCTGATCGCGCCCGAGCACGAGCCGGTGCCGGACCTGGTCATAGACGGCGAAGGCGAACTGGCCGTTGAGCCGGCGGGCGAAGTCGAGGCCGAAGGTCTGGTAGAGGGCGGGGATGATCCCGGTGTCCGAGCGCGTGGCGAAGCGGTGTCCCTGCGCCTCTAGCTCCCGGCGCAGGGCCATGTGGTTGTAGACCTCGCCATTGCACACCGAGACCACCGTGGCGTCGCCGCTGCGCACCGGCTGCTGACCCGCTGCGAGATCGACGATGGACAGCCGCCGGAAGCCCAGTCCCACGCCGGGTGCGATGAACTGCCCGTGCTCGTCGGGGCCACGATGCCGCACCGCCTCGGTCATGGCCTCCAGCACGGAAGCGGCCACCGACGTGGTCCGGTGCGGGGTGTAGATGCCTGTGATGCCGCACATGGTCGTTCAGCGCACGGGGGTGCTGTCCACGAGGGCGGTCTGCGGCGACAGGTCCGGGGCGGGCAGGTAAGCACCGCTGCGCATCTCGCGCACGCCCTGGCGCACGGCCTCGACCAGGAAGTCGATGTCCTCGTCGCGGTGGGCCGTGGAGAGGAAGCAGTTGCGGCCCTCCCAGACGAACACGCCTTGCCGGAGCAGGTGGTAGTTGAGCAGCTCGGTGTCCTCGGCGAACTCGAAGCGGAACAGCGAGCTGAAATGCACGCAGCGGATCGGCACCTGCTCCTGCTCGAACACGGTGTTGAGCCGCGCGACCAGGGCGGTCGTGCGGGCGTTGAGCCGCTCCTGCAGCGCCGGCCCGGCCTCGTGCAGGTGGGTCAGCACCGCCGCAGCGGCGGCCATGCTCAGCGGGTGGTTGTTGAAGGTGCCGGCCACGAAGGCCGTGCGGGCGCTGGGCACGCTGTCGTTGCCGTACTGCCAGTCGCCGCCGTCGATCGCATCCAGGAAGCGCGCCTTGCCCGCGACCACGCCAATGGGCAGCCCCCCGCCGACCACCTTGCCGTAGGTACAGATGTCGGCCTGGATGCCGAAGTGGTGCTGGGCACCGCCGGGATGGACCCGGAAGCCCATGATCATCTCGTCGAAGACCAGGGCCGTGCCGCTGTCCTCGGTGATCTGGCGCAGCTCGCGCAGGAAGGCGGCCGGCTGGATCGCCGGGTCGCGGCTCTGGACCGGCTCGACCAGCACGGCGGCCAGCTCGTGGGCCATGCTGCGGATGATCTCCAGCGACCGAGCCTCGCCGTAGCGCAGCACCACCACGTCCTCCACCATGCGCGCCGGTGTGCCATCGGCCAGCGGATAGGTCCTGGGCTGCCCGTCATCGACCCAGCCCATGGCCAGGAAGCCGTCGAAGGTGCCGTGGTAGGCGTTGGTGAAGATCACGATGCGCGTGCGTTGCGTCACCGCGCGGGCCAGCCGGGCGGCCACCATCACGGCCTCGCTGCCGGTGGTGAAGAAGCCGACCCGCTCCGCGCCGGTCATGTCCGCGATGAGCCGGGCCACCCGCAGCGCGTGCGGTGTCTGGGGACCGAGGGGGGCGCCGCGCTGCAGCTCCTCGGCCACCGCCTCGCGCACGAAGGACGGGTTGTGCCCCAGCAGCGTGGCGCCGAAGCCCATGGTGATGTCCACGTAGCGGTGGCCATCGACATCCCAGACGTGGGCACCGTCAGCGCGCTCCACATGCAGCGGGTAGGTCAGCTCCTTCCACTCGGGCCGGAAGCCGATCACGGCGCGCGGGTTGGCATAGACGGAACGCCCCTCGCTGGCGAGCCGCTTGGAGCCGGGGGTGCGGGCGTTGTAGTCGGCGGCGAGGCGACGCACATGGGCCAGCTTGTCCGCGCCCCATTGGGCCTTCTGGTTGGTGATCTTCTTGTACAGGCCCTTGATCTCGCGGGTCGGTGGCTGGTCGGTCTGGCTGCTGGCCGGGGCCTGCGCCGCGACCGTCGAAGACGGGTTCACCGGGACCACCACGGGCGTGGCCGGCGTGGCAGGTGCGGCCGACGCAGCAGGCACCGCCGCCGGCACGTCCGCCCCTTGCAGCACCGCGAGCTGCTGCCGGAACAGCGTGCTCATCGCGTCGATCTGGCGGGCCAGCACGGCTTCGAGGTCACCGCTGGGCATTGCAAGGGTTGCGGGAGCGGCCACGACTGGCGGCATGGCAACGGCCACGGCAGGCGTGGCGAGTGGTGCGGACACCTGCGCAGACACCGACGCCGGGGCCACCGACCCCATGGGGGCGCGCAGCAGCGGCGAGTCCTGCGGCAGGCGCCCCGCCACCAGCGTGGTCAGGTCATCCAGCGTGGTGCCGTGCTCGAACACCTCGTTGAGCTTGATGTCCACGCCGAAGTCCTTGCACAGCGCCAGTTGCAGCTGCAGCACCAGCAAGGAGTCGAGTCCCAGGGCGAACCAGTTGGCGTCGGGCACGATGTCGGCGTCCTGCAGACCGGCCACGTTGCGCACCATCCGGCGCAGGGCCGCCTGCACCGCCGTGCGCGGATCCGCCATCGGCGCAGGCATTGGCGCAGACACCGGGATGGACGCAGGGCGAGGGCCGGTCACGCCCGCAGAAGGCAGTGCGGCGGAAGTCTCCGGACGAACAGTGGACAGCATGGGGGTGGAACCTTGAAAGGGATGGGGGGGCACGTCGGCGAGGCGACCGGGCCTGTGGCGGAACACCTCGGTCCAGTCCACCTCGCAGCCCAGGTCGTGGGCCCGGCCCAGACCCGCGAGCACCGGAGCGAGCATGTGGCCGGACCCGTCGGCGCAGGTGAGCCAGGGTGTCTCGGGCAGGTTCAGGGCGGCCAGCGAGGCCAGCACCGGGCGGGCGCCCATCTCGATGTGGAGGGCGTCAGGCAGCGCCAGGCTCAGCAGGGCGTCGTGGTAGCGCACGGGTTCCCGTGCATGGCGGGTCCAGAAATCATGCCCGGCCAGCAGCGCAGCGTCCGCCCGCTCGCCGGTCAGACCGGAGTGCAGGGCGATCCGGGGCTCGACCGGCTGCAGCGCCTGCGCCGCCACCGCCAGCTCCGCCAGGACCGGGTCCATCATGGCCGAGTGGAAGGCGCGTGTGACATCGAGCCGGGTGTGCCGCAGCTTGCGTACCGCCAGCAGGCGGGCGGCCTCGTCCACGGCCTGCGGCGTGCCAGAGAGCGTGAGGGACCGGGGACCGTTGACGGCCGCGATGGACAGTTCCGCCCCGACGGTCTGCACCACCTCCTGCCCCTCGGTCACGCCAGCGGCCACCGCCAGCATCGATCCGACCGGCAACCGCTGCATCAGGGCCCCGCGCCGGGCCGCAAAACGCAGTGCGGCTTCAGGTGTGATCGCGCCAGCGACGGCCGCAGCGGTGATCTCCCCGACCGAGTGGCCGAGCACCGCCTGCGGGTGCACGCCCCACGAACGCCAGAGGGCGGCCAGGGCCAGTCCGCAGGCGACGACCACGGGCTGCGTGACGCCGGTTTCGGCCAGCTCCTCGGGACGGCCGTCCTGCAGCAACGACAACAGCGGCCGAGGCAGACAGCCATCGAGCACCTGCTGCGCCCATTCGAGTTCGGCACGGAAGACGGGTTCGCGGTCGATCAGGTCGCGCACGGCACCGGCCTGCTGCGAACCTTGTCCGGGAAAGACGAAGACCACGGCCGGCGCAGTCGTCGCCGCCGTCGCCGTGGTCACCGTCAGTCGTTCCAGGGCCTCGGCCACACCCGTCGCGTCACGGCCCGTCACGCTGCAGCGCACCGGGAAGCGCGTGCGGTGACAGGCCACGGTGCGTGCCAGATCGTCCAGCCGATCGGGATGAGCGCGCAGCCAGGCGGCCTGTCGATGGGCCATCTCGACCAGCGCAGCGTCGGTTCGGGCCGACAGCGCGACCAGCACCGGGCCGCCCGCTGGCACCGGCTCGGACGTGACCGGCGGCCGGGCGGGAGCGGCCTCCAGCAGCAGGTGGACGTTCGTGCCGCTCATGCCGAAGGCGCTGAGGCCGGCACGGCGCGGCCGGTCCTGCGCTTCGGCTTCGGGCGGCCATGCCCGGGTCTGATCGACCACGCGCACTGGCACCGTGTCCCACGGGATCATCGGATTGGGCTGGTTCAGGTGCAGCGTCGGCGGCAGCACGCCATGCGCCAACGCCGCCACCACCTTGCAGAGCGAGGCCATGCCCGCAGCGGCCTCCAGGTGCGCCACGTTGGTCTTGACCGAGCCGACCCAGAGCGGGTGGTCGGCATCGTGCCCGCTGCCATAGGCCGCCGCCAGCGCCATGACCTCCACCGGATCGCCCAGCGCCGTGCCGGTGCCGTGGGCCTCCACGTAGTCGATGTCGCCCGGCGCCAGTCCGGCGTCGCGCAGCGCCGCGCGGATCACCTTTTCCTGCGCCCGGCCGTTCGGTGCCGTCAGCCCGTTGGAGGCGCCATCGTGGTTCATGGCGCTGCCCTTGATGACCGCCCGCACGGGGTCGCCATCACGCAGCGCGTCCTCCAGTCGCTTGAGCACCACGCTGGCGCAGCCCTCGCCGCGCGCATAGCCATTGGCCGCCGCATCGAAGGTCCGGCAGCGGCCGTCCGGCGACAGCGCGTTCATGCGCGAGAGCCCGACCTGCATCTCGGGGCTCAGGATCAGGTTCACGGCACTGGCCAGCGCCAGGTGGCACTCGCCCGCCCGCAGCGCCCGCACGGCCCAGTGCACCGCCGCCAGCGCCGAGGAACAGGCCGTGTCGAGCGCGACGTTCGGCCCCTCGAAGCCATAGAAGAAGGACAGGCGACCCGAGGCGATGCTGGTGGCGCTGCCGGAGAAGGCGTATGGCCCGATGTCGGCCAGGCGCCCGCTGCGGGCCTCGGCCTGGGCGTAGTCCGAACCGCTGATGCCGGTGAACACGCCGGTCTCGGATCCCTTGAGGTGCACCGGGTCGAGCCCCGCATGCTCGAACGCTTCCCAACTGACGGTCAGAAGCAACCGCTGCTGCGGATCGAGCCGCTCGGCTTCGACGGGCGTGAGGCGGAAGAAGCGGTGATCGAATCGGTCCAGCCCTCGGAGATACGCCCCTCGGTCAGTGGTCGCCGCCGCGTTGAGCCCCGCTGGCCAGCGATCCGGCGGGAACGGCCCCGTGGTGTCGGTGGCGTCGAGCAGCAGTTGCCAGAACGCCTCGGGGGTGTCCGTCTCACCAGGGAAACGGCAACCCAGGCCGATGATGGCGATGTCACCGCGACCGGCGCCGGAGTGCGAGGGCACCGGGTCGGTCGGGGATGACGCAGCGGGCTGCGGCACAGGTGACGGGTGGCGCACGGTCAGCAGGTGTGCGGCCAGACGGTCCACGCTGGCGTGGTCGAACATCATCGATACGGGCCATTGCTGCTGCAGCGCGAGGTTGATCCGGTTGAGGAACTCGACGATCCGCAGCGACCCGAACCCCAGCTCCATCAGGGGCGCCTGCGCCGTGTCGGGGTCCGTCCAGTCCGCCCAGGGCGCCAGCCGCGACGCCTCGGCCACCAGCGCCGCCCGCCACACCGACGGCTCGCCCTGCTCCCAGGCCTGGCGCAACTGACCACGCGCCATGCGTTCGCGCGAGGCGGTCACGGCCGCGTCGAAATCGCCTGCCTGGAACTGCTGGGCCAGCAGGAAGCGCCGCAGCTTGCCGCTGGTGGTCTTGGGGATCTGCTGCACCGGCAGGCAGTGGTCCACGGGCACGCCCATGTGCTGCAGGACGTGGTCGCGCACGCGGTCGGCCAGCGCGAAGAAGGCGTCGTCCTCGTCTCGCGTGCGCAGGAAGATCGCCAGCCCTTCCCGGTTCTGCTCCGGCATCGGCACGGCGCAGGCCAGCACCATGTTCAGGTCGAGCGGGGGCACCTGCGCGGCGATGTCCTCGATGTCGTGCGGGTAGTAGTTCGCCCCGTTGAGGATCACCAGATCCTTGCGCCGACCCGTGATGTACAGGTCACCGCCGCTGATGAATCCGAGGTCGCCGGTGTCGAGCCAGCCGTCTTCGCTGATCGTGGCCCGGTTGAGTTCGGGCAGGCCGTGGTAGCCGGGCGTGACGCAGGCGCTGCGTGTCTCGATGGTGCCGATGACCTCGTCGGGCAGCGGCTGGCGATGGGCGTCGGCGATGCGCAGCTCGACGTTGTCGCTCGCCGGGCCGATGTTGGCGCACTCGATGGCGTCGGGGTGGTCAGGTGCCAGACGGACCAGGGCGGTGCCGGGTGCCAGCCGGTGGCGGTCCAGCACCAGTGACCGGAACGGTGCCTCGGGCCGGTTGAGCGTGACCATCAGGGTCGCTTCGGCCAGCCCGTAGCCCGGTGTGGCCGCCAGGGGAGACAGGCCGTAGCGGTGCAGGGCCTGGAAGAAACTGCGCGACAGCTCGCAGGAGATGGGTTCGGCCCCGTTGATGACCAGCCGCAGCGCCCGCAGATCCCAGCCGTGGTCCTTGTCCGACCGGAAGCGCTTGAGGAAATGCTGGTAGGCGTAGTTGGGACCGGCCGTCACCGTGGCGCCGAGTTCCGACGCCTTCTGCATCCACATCAGCGGGTGGCGCATGAACACCATCGTGGGGATCAGGGCCTGCTCGACACCGAAGAGCACCGGCAGCACATGGCAGAAGACGATGCCGAAATCGTGCGTCAGCGGCATCCAGTTGAGCAGCAGGTCGCGCTCGGAGTCCATCTCGCAGCGCTGGAAGAAGCCGGAGGTGTTGGCCAGCAGGTTGCGGCCGGTGATCTGCACCCCCTTGGGCTGGCCGGTGGAGCCTGACGAGAACTGCAGCAGCACCACGTCGTCCAGGCAGGCACCTTCATGCACATGGCCTGGCGCCGCCTCGAACAGGGAGCGGTCCAGCGCCAGCCGACGGGCCGGCGCGACCGCTCCCTCGCGCAGCCGTGCCGACACCTTGTCCAGCTGATCGCAGGCCAGCCAGGCACCGGGCAGGGCCTCGATCACGTTGGCCAGCTTGGCATGCCCGTCCTCGTTGGTGGGCGTGGCGATGGGCGCCACCACGATGCCCCCCAGGACACAGGCCCAGAACAGCGCCGTGAACAGCGCCAGATCCTCGGTGACCAGCACCACTTGATCGCCCGGCATGACGCCACGCGACTGCAGATGCCCCAGCACGGCCTGGGCACGCCGCGCCAGCTCGGCGTAGCGCACCCGCTCATGGTCGGCGCTGGAGTGGATGTAGGTGAGGCCGCGCGTGCCTTGAGCACTGACCCGCAAGGCATGCCCCAGGTTGGGACAATGGTCGAGCGGCGCAAGAATCGGACGAGAGGGGGACAGCAGGGTCATGTCGCTCGGCGAAGGGCAAAGGTCACAGGGCAACGGTCACAGGTAATAGGTGACGTTGACGAGGTAGCGGTTGTTCGAGAACGGCCGCACGAAGTCCTGCAGCCCCTCGGCAACCTGGCGACGGGTGCGCGAGAAGGCCACGGCCGCCAGCACGCGGGGATGGGGTTTCCAGAGCAGCGCGGCGTAGAACTTCGAGTCGATCACGCTGCCGTCGAGTTCGAGGGTCGTCACGCGGGTCCGGTCGAAGCTCACGGTGGTCGCGAGCGTGGAGGAGATCCGGTGGCCCAGGCCGAAGGACCAGGTGCCCGTCTTGAGGTTGGAGACGCCCGTGTCATTGAGTTCCTCGACCCCGGCCATGTAGGCTGCGGACGCCTCGGTCCCGGACGACGGGGTGTAGCCGGCCTTGATCGAGCCCACGCCGTGGCTGGCGGCCGGCACGAGGTCTTCCCGGCCCGATGTCTTGCGGGCACGACCGATGTCCGCCGACAGCGCCAGGGCTTCGGTGAGCTGGTGCTGCACCCCGACCGTCACCGTGCGCACGTCGGAGGTCGGGTTGACCGGGTCGGCCGATCCGGTGCTGCGGTAGGCGTAGGACTGGGCTTGCGCGAACGCGATGAGTTCGGTCGTCTCGGACACCGGCTGGGTCAGCCGGGCGCGCAGGGTGTGGTAGGTGTTGCTGTTGGTGCTGCGGTAGACCGTGCCGTCCGAGGTCGCGGCCGAGCCGATCCGGACATCGCCGGCACGCCACCCCAGCCCGAGCTTGGTGTCGCCCCACGCCCGGTTGGCATCCACGCCGGCGGTCTTGACGGTCACGCCCAGTTCGCTGTTGACCTTGCGCGACAGGAAGCTGGCGCGGCTGATCGTGTCGCTGCTGTAGCCCAGGCGCACCGGCACCTTCCAGTCCATCACGGAAAAGCGGTCCTGGTAGGTGAGCACACGGCGGGGATCGCTGCCGAGGCTGACGTGGCTGAACCGGGTCTGCGCCGTGCCGACGAAGAGCTTGCGGGGTCCACCCTGGGCGTCGGACACGGTAAGGGTGGCATACAGGACCCGCGCCTGGTCGCTGGGGCCATCGCTGGTGACCTTGGTGGGATTGGTCTCGTGGTAGTAGGCGAGGTTCACATCCGGCACATAGCGCATGGTCCCCCAGACGTGGCCCTGGGTGCGCGTGTCGTTGAAGGGATCGGTCGGGGGGCCGAGCGGCTCCGACAGGCCGACGGGGATGGCCGTCTCGTTCTTGGCCTCCTGCGTACCGGAGGCCGTCGGCTGGGCGGCGCTGGGGGTCTCGGCGGCTGGGCGGTCCTGTGCCAGGGCAGCGCCACCGACCACGAACAGGCCAAGACCGACGACGAAGGGGGTAGAGAGGAGGGTCATGCCGAAAAAGCGGAAGGAGTGGGACGTGGTGAACGAGCGCCCGGCACCGCGCCGGGCGCGACGAGCTGCCGGGCCAGCGACAGGAACGAGGCGCGTGCGACGTCTTCGGTCAGGCCGGTCAGGTCGGCATGCCGCTGCAGGTGCAGCTCGACGATCCGGGTGGTGATCCAGGACACGGAGGCGGCGGCCAGCGCGGACAGCAGGACCGTGCCGCCGACATAGCCCGCCACCAGGAGGCCGTTGAACAGCCAGCTTCCCTTGTGACCCGACGCGAGGGCCCTGAAGATGGCATCCCGGCACGCCACGACCTCGGCGTCCTGGGGCTGTATCCCGGCGGCAAGGCAGGCGCGGCGAACGGCCTGCTGCGCCAGCTCCCGCTCCAGGGCGAGATCCCACAGCGGCACCGGCAGGTACATGGCCAGCCCGGCCACCACCGGCAAGCCCCAGCGCCGTGATCGCGCCGGATCAGCCGTCGGGGTCAGCCGCGTCAAGGGGGGCGGTCGGGTCACGTCTGGCCTCCCGGACCGTCCGCGAGGCGCGTCACGCGCACACGCTGCCGAGCCTGGAACTCGAAGTAGGCCCGCACCTGCTGGGGGTCGAAGGTCAGGAAGGTGCCGCCCGACTCGAAGTGCTGGATGAACACCTTGCCGATGGCATGGGTGACCAAGCCGCCCAGACCCGCCATGGACAGCGAACCGGCGACCTGGCCGATCAGGGGCACCATCTTGAGCACGCCTGCCACGGGAGCCGCCATGCGCAGCGGTGCGTAGCTGCCCAGCAGGACGGCGACGAGCTTGCGCGCCAGATCGTCCGAAAAATCGATGCGGTAGAGCTGGCTGAGGCGCTGCAACTGCCCCATCTGGGCGAGCCCGAGGGCGGCCACGTCCCACCCGTGCCCAGGCAGGCAACCCGCCCCGGCGGCCAGCAAGGTGTGCGTGCGCACGATGGAGTGCGCCACCCGCAGCCGATCCGACTGGATCACGTCGAGCGTGCCAGCGTCCAGCACCTCAGGCACAGCACGGGAATCAGGGGTTGTCATGCCACCAGCTCTCCCTGTCTATGGTGCTGTTGTGGGTTCCCATGCCCATGCCCATGCCCGTTCCCTGGCTCGATCAGGCTCCGGGTCACGGGGCCTTCGCGGTGCGGACGTTTCTCCAGCAGTGACCGCAGGACCGCCCAGTTCGACTCGGCAAGCATGCTGTAGTGGTCACCCGGCACCATGCAGTGCTCGAAGCCGCTCGGCGCCCAGGCCGCGAACGCCTGCATCCCTGCCCGCATCGAACCTTCCCGCGCCTCGACGGCCGTCACGGGGCAGTGCAAGGGCTGTGTCAATCGATAGGCGTCGAGCAGCCGGTAATGGTGCTCGACCAGAGTCTGCAGACGCATCAGGTCCGATGGGGGCAGGTCCGCGCCGAGCTGCTGCTGGAGGTCCGATGCCCTTGCCGAAGGGCCCAGGCGCGGGGCATGCGAGGCAGCGGTGGCCGTGCGCACCGGGATGTCGAGCAGCACCAACTCCAGATCTTCCACCTGCCGACCCAGTTGGCGCGCCGTCTCGCAGGCCAGGTAGGCGCCGAACGACCACCCCACCAAGGTCACCCGCATGCCGACAGCTCTCGGCAGGGAGCGCAGCAGCAGGTCGGCGAACTGGCCACCCAGGGCCTCGACCGAGGCCACAGGCGCAGCGGCGGGGGCATCGAAGCCAGGGCACTGCAGACCCCAGCAGTGCAGATTGGGTGCCAAGGCGGAACTCAGGCCTCGGAACTGGGCTGGTGTTCCCAGCACGGTCGGCAGGAAGACGACATGGTGGGCACTCGACCCGGACGGCTCGCGCAAGGCCATGAGCGCCGCTTCGCCATGGCCCCCCGAACTCGATGCGCCCAGATGACGCGCCAGCCGCCGTGGTGTCGGGTGGTCGAACACCGCCAGGATGGGCACCTCGCTCTCCAGGGTCCGGCGCAGCAGCGAGGCCAGCATGACAGCCTTGATGCTGTGTCCGCCCAGGTCGAAGAAGTCGTCATCGGGGGCGACCCGGTCCCTGCCCAGGGTCTTGCTGAAGGCGTCACAGACCGTGCGCTCCAGGGCGGTGGCGGGCAGTGTCTGCCACGACGGCGCCCGCGTCCCCTCTGCCTGGCCATGACAGGTCGCCAGTTCGCCCAGGGCACGGCGGTCCACCTTGCCGTTGGCCGTCAGCGGAATGCTGTCCACCGGAATGAAGCCGCTCGGGATCAGGGCTGGCGGCAGTTGCTCGGCCAGTGCCGTGCGCAACAGGCGCGTGGGGTCAGCCCCCTGAGGAATCTGAGGAGCCTGGGGCGCCAGCACCACGTAGGCGGTCAGCGTCTGCTCGGTCCCGGCGCCCGACGTCATCACGACCGCGTCGATGACGCCTGGAGCCGCCTTCACGCGCGTGGTGATGTCCGACAGCGAGGCACGGTAGCCCCGGACCTTGACCTGGTCGTCGCGCCGACCATGGAACACCACACGGCCTTCATCGGTCCATTCGGCGAAATCGCCCGTCCGGTAGACCCGCACACCCGGCAGCCAGGGCAGCGTCATGAAGCGCGTGTCATCCAGGGCTGCTACGCCGCAGTAGCCCTGGGCCAGGATGTCGCCGCCCAGGAAAATTTCACCCACGACCCCAGCGGGGACCGGCTGTAAGGCCACGTCACAGATGAAAACCCGTGCACCTGCGATCGGCCGGCCCAGGCGCTGCAACGGACGGCCCGACGCCACGAGGTCGTCCAGCGAACCGGCGATGCAGCCGATGGTGGCCTCGGTCGGGCCGTAGTGGTTGTAGACGCGGACCTGCGGTTGGGTAGCCTTGAGGGCGGCGAGCTGATCGAAGTCCTGGGGTTCACCACCCAGCAGCACCAGTGCCAGGTCCGGTGCCTGCAGCCGCGACCACGCCGCAGAAGACGCCAGCATCGTGAAGTACGAGGGCGTGGCCTTCAGGAACGTCAGCCGGTCGTCCACGACGCGGCGCAGCACCACGTCGGGGTCGCGGCGCTCCTGCTCGTCCAGGATCGACAGGCATCCCCCGGTGAGCAGCGTGCCGAACAGCGCCGTGTAGCCCAGGTCATAGGCGGCGGACGTGAGCAGCGCGCTGGCCGAACCAGGGCCGACACCGAACTCTGCCTGCATCCAGCCGACATAGTTCAGCAGCGAGCGCACGCCGACAGACACGCCCTTGGGCTGCCCGGTGGTGCCGGAGGTGTAGACCACGTAGGCAGTGTCGGCATGGCCCACGCGCGACGGCATGACCGCGAGATCCAGCCCACTGCATGCTGGCAGGGCATGCTCCACCTCCACGCCCACCTTGACGATCTGCACGCCCGCTACCGTCTGGCCGTCACCATGAAGTCCGGCGGAAGGGCTGACGAGCAGCCAGCGAGCCCCACTGTCCTGCAGCACGCGCCCGCGCCGCTGGACCGGCAACTGCGGGTCCAGCGGCAGGAATGGCACGCCCAGCAGCAGGCACGCCAGCATCGCGCTCACCAGGTACTCGTCGGGGTGCGCGAGCAAGGCCACAACATCGCCATCGCGCAGCCCCTGCTGGCACAGGTACTGGGCCACGCCGACTGCGCTGGCGTGCAGTGCACGGTAGTCCAGGGTGACATGGCGAGTGCGCACTGCCGGCTGCGGGCCATGCCGCGCCAGCAGGTCCGCCCACCAGCGACGAAAGTCCGTTTCGCGGGCCACGGGAACAGCCCCCCATCCCCACTGCCGGATAAGCAGGTCACACTCCTGTGCCGAGACCAGGGCCACGGCATCCAGCGGGTCGTGCGGCCGATGTGACAGGCGCCTCGCGAAGTCGGAAAAACGGTCGGCCAGTGCAGCGATCACGGCCGAGTCGAAACATCGGCGGTCGTGCTCGAAGTCGATCTGAACCGGGGCATCGCCCTGCCCTGGTGTGGCGCGAACAAAGAACTCGTAGTCGTTGACGGCCCAGAACGCCACGTCCGAAACCACGATGTCGCCTGCAAAGACCTGCCGCTCGCCCTGGAACGCCTCGGCCAGCGGATAGTTCTCGACCACCAGGAAGTGCCCCACGGCGTCACGGGCCAGCCCGGCCGCCGCGAGCACATCGGGCAAGGGGCAGGCCGCGTGGTCCAGCCAGGCGCGGCGCTGCCCGGCCATCTCGTCGAGCAGGTCGGCCAGGCTCTGGGATGCGGCATGGCGAACCCGCAGCGGCACCATGGCGATGCAGGGGCCGATCATGTCGTCGATGCCCGGCAGCTCAACCGGCCGCAGCGAGCGCACCGTCCCGAACAGGACATCGCGGCTGTGGTTGTGCTTGGCCAGGAACACGCCCCACAGCGCCTGCAGCACGTCGCTGAGCGTGCTGCGGTGCGAAGCGGCCAAGTGCTTGAGTCGTCGTGTCGTGTCACGGTCCAGGTCACGCGTCTCGGAGGCGGGCGAGCGCGGGCCGGCCAGGGCATGCAGGTGCCGCCCCGGCAGGACAGGAACACTCTCGAAATCCCGGAAATAGGTCTGCCAGAAGGACGAGGAGGACGGATGTGTGCGCTGGCGATCCGCTTCGAGCCATGACACGTAGCGCCCGAACGGCAGGGCCTTGGATGCTGGTGGCTGCGTCTCCGCCTGCAGCGACTCGTACAGCATGCACAGTTCCTGCTGCACGACGCCGATGCACCACCCGTCCATCAGGATGTGGTGAAAATCCCAGATCACGGCATGGTCCTGCGCCGAAAACCTTAGGCAGGACACGCGCATCAGGGGAGCGCAATTCAGCGGCAGAGGTTCAAGCCGCCGGTCCTGGCAACGTGCCCGGAACACCCGATCGCGCTCGACAGGGTCCAGGCCTTCATGCGACTCGTGCAGCAGGTTCATGCGACAGGTCTTGAGCACCACCTGCAGCGGCCGCTCCCGGAATTTCTCCGGGAACACCGTGCGCAGCATGTCATGACGGTCCACCAGCAACTGCCAGGTGCGCTCAAAGCATGCGAGGTCGAGTGGACCGTGCAACCGGAACGCCAGTTGCTGGAAGTAGGCGTGCGGCCCCTCCTGCGTCCGGTCCACCCATTCCCGATAGACCAGCCCTTCCTGGAAGGATGTCAGAGGGTAGACATCGGCCACGTTCTCGCGTTTCAGCATGGGTCATGCCGCCCTGAGGCGCGGCCTGTTCGTGTGGTGGTACAGCCACGCCCGGGTCGGGCGTCCCCGTCAAATGGTCACTGCATGTACAGCGGCGGCAGCTTGCGCGACGACGACACACCCATGGCCTGGGCTCGGGATGCCGCACTGGCCGTGGCCATCTTGGAAATGTCTGACCCTTCCACCAGTTGCGCGCCGCTGGCCAGCACGACCCCGCCAGAAGCCGTCCCGCTGCCCGTGATCTTCACCTTGGTCCCGGACACCTTCACGGCACCCGTGACCACTCCGTCCAACTGCAGCACGGTGTTGCCGGTCAGCACAAGATCCCCCTGAATCCTGGCGGTGCTGGGCACGGTGATGACACTGTTCTTGGCCGTCTCATCGACACGCAGGGCCACCGTGTTCTTGCCCATGGACCTAATCACGCCAGCCACCGTGACATCACCACCGTTGCCGGTGAGCGTGACACCGCTGGAGCCGACACCGATGGTTTCCAGAATGGCGCTGGCCTGCAGGGTGACCTTGCCGTTGTCGCCCACCACCACACCCGACAGGTTGCTGCCATAGGCGGTCAGGCTGGGACGAGGCTCGGTCGTGGGCGTCAGGGACGCATTCCAGTCTTCGTCTGTGACCATGTTGTTCGCGCTGAACGAACGCCCGGAAGGCTTGACCGTCAGCGATCGGCCCTGCACCGCGAGGGAGCGCGTGCGGACACTGTCGCCTTCACAAACCCCTTGATCACCATCTCCGACGGTCGTGCCAAGGGTCGAGCAGGAGCCCGTGTTTTCGATGGCCAGACGCAGATTGCGCTCCAGATTCCACACCAGAGTCTGCGTGTTGAACCCCCCCTCGGTACGGAAGGCCCCATCGTAGGCGCTTTCCGCGCCATATAGCGGGAACCAAGAAGCGGGGTTGGCCAGCACCCCAGTGATGTTCACGGACATGGCCAGCTTCAGCGAAGGGCTGTAGAAGACCGAAGTGTTGTAACCGCCAATCAGCCCGCTGTGCCCGATCAGCTCGGATCCCGTGGCCAGCGATGGCAGGTAATAAACACCCATGCCGTAGCGCACGGGGATGTAGCTCACAGACCCATCGGTATTGGTCACCGCCATGCGATTCTTGAAAAGAGAATCGCTGAGGATTTTCTTCTCGTTGAGGGCCAGCTCGCGTGCCCAGACCAGCTCGTCGGTCGGTGTCGACAGCATGGCTCCTGCCGCCCATGGCACACGCGGATCACTGAAAGTCATGTCCCAATGACTGCCGGCCGTGACACGATAGGTGAGCGCGTCCAGAACCTGCTGGTAGGCTTCCGAGTAATTCGTGGTTGTGAACTTGTTGTCGCTCGGGAAATAAGTCCCTGTCAGACCCAGCGGCTTGACGATGTCATCGTTGATGAGCGCCCCAATGCTTCGACACCCCTTGACCGCCTTGCAGGATGCTTTTTCCGCGATCAATCCCAGCAAGACATAGTTGGTGTTCGAGTACTGCATCTGACTGCCGGCCACAAAGATCGGTGACTTTTGCGACGAGGCCCTGACCAAGTCTGCAGGTGCATAGCTGGCATTGCCATAAACCCCTGTTGCGGCCACATTGTCAAAATTCGACCATTCCTGCAGGACGGTCACATTGGACAGATTGAGTGACTGGGCTGCCAGGTACTCTCGCAAACCGCTGCGCATTTCCAGCAGGTGCCGAACCGTGATCGTGCTGGCATTGGGAACATTGAGGTCAGGCAGCCAGGTGGCCACGGTGTCATCGAGACCAACCACGCCTTGGTCTACCAACTGGAGCACCGCCGTGGATGTGAAAGTCTTGGTGGCACTGCCGATTCGGTACTGCACCGCGGGATCATCTGCCACAGCCTTGGTCTTGGCGGCATCCCGATACCCTCCGGCGTGCATCCACACCCGACCGTCATCCAGACGAAGACCGACAGCCACCCCCTGCACGTTGTCCTGCGAAGCGGCCATGTCCACCACCGCGGCAAACACATGCTCCAGGGTCGAGGGCGCGTTGTCATCGCCACCCCCGCAGCCCGCCAGCACCAGTGTCAGCGCGGCCATGGCGGTCGCCTTGAACGGTCCGATACCAGAGCCAGAAGATGAAGCGCGATCCGACCGAATAGTGAAAGCAAATATTTTACGCAAGATAACTCCAGTTAAAATCGAGTCACAATTAGAGATGACAGTCGTCACCCTGCCGAATCCCAGCATGGACATATACCGAGATTGATATTGAGCATGGACTGCCGCCCATGGCCCGCCAATTAAATCAAACCGATTTCTTGCCGCCTGGCGGCTGGATGGTGATTTGTTGATGCCCAAGGAGTCTCTGTATGATTTTTGTATCTTTTCGTGCTGACGATTCTACAAAATTAGTCCGACTTTCAAAGTCGGAACTTCAGCGCAAGCAGCCCGACCCAACAGGTTTACCGTGAAGAAATACCAGTTTAAGAAGGGTTTTATCAGTCCAGATCTCAAGCCAGTTGAATGCTGGAGTGCCGTGACGCAGTGCAGTGCTGCCCGGAACTGTTGAGATCCACTGTGGCCCAGCGGGCCAACTGTCCGAGGGTCAATAGACGGGTTTGCACCCCCGGCCGTTCGCATCCTGCATGTGCCAGCGCCAACGCCAGCACATGCCCCCCGCACACCCACTGCACCAAGGCAACCCGGGTGTCAATCTGCCATGGCCCTGGCAAGGTCGGCCGGTGCAGCAGGATCGGCGCGTCCTCGCGCAACTCGATGCCAAAGGATTTCAGGTCTCGGGACAGGCCGGCACCGGACGCCTTGACCACCGCTTCCTTCAAAGTCCACAGTCGCATGAACGTGGCCGACATGGCAGGACTGCAGGCCGCAAGCTGAGCCTGCTCCGCCGGTGTGAACACGTCACGCGCCACGGCCGCCATGTCCATCGCCTCACCTCGGTCGATGGGCTCGACATCCACACCGACGGCACCTTGGGTACACACCGCCACGCAGACCATAGAGCGGCAATGCGACAGGTTGAACTGCGGTCCTGTTACCTGCTGCAGGGCGGGCTTGCCGAACGGGCCGATGCTGAACTGGAGGGCATCGACATGCGGCTGCCCGATCGCCTGACCCAGACTCAGACGCAGCAGCGCGTGTGCGGCGCCATACGCGACCCGGTCCTCGGGATGATGGAAACGCCCGGCCCGAACCTGCTCCTGGGGTGACAGCACCGCCCAGACCGGTGCAGCGATCTGGTCCCCTGGCGCCAGGGGGACACACCAGACTTCGCACACCCCCGCGTCCGTGTTCATGCCAACGGAACCGAGGCCACCGAAGCGATCGCCCTGTCCTTGCACAACTGGTCAAAGCGTGTCCAAAGCTTGTCCCTGGCCTCGGACTTCTTGGACTCCGTGGCCACCCGGTATTTCACGGAATAGGCAGCCACCCATTGACCATTCAGAGACTCCAGCCCGCGCATCGCGATCTTGGGAGCGGGTGATTGGCCGGGTTCCTTGAAGAGAATGGCATCGATCCCACCAATCGCCTCCTTGATCAAGCCCGTGAGGACGGAACGCTCCACATCCGGGCGAACATACAGGATGGTTTCACCCACCAGACCGGCGGGGGCGTTGCTGAGGTTCTCGGTCAGGGCTTCCGAGATGCGGGCATTGGCCAGGCTGATCATCTGCCCGTCATTGGCCTTGATGCGGGTGGTTCTCCAGGAAATGTCCTCGACCGTCCCGAGCACGTTGTTCACCCGGATCAGGTCACCGACCTTGAACGGACGCTCCACGTTGAGCAGCAGGCCGGAGAAGATGTTGGCGATGTTGGCCTGGACCGCAAAACCGATCACCATGGCGAACACCCCGGAAGTCGCTAGCAGACTGGTCAGCGTCTGGTTCAAGACAAAGGCCGTGATGCCGGCCACGGCCAGCGACAGCAGCAGGAAACTCACCAGGAATTTCATGATGTTGGGGATGGCGCGCTGGGCACGCGCTTCCAGGCGAGTCCAGATGAAACGTCGCACCGCCATGTCGGCCAGGTACGCCCCCATCAGCCACCAGGCACTCTCATAGCCCAGCACCAGCATCCCGGCGGTCTTGCGTCCGGCATGCACGAACGCCTGGTCCAGCACCAGGTTGCCCAGCGAGGCGAGCAGCAACGGCATGAAGATCAGGCGCATCACCCAGGTCTGCTCCGCCCAGTAGCGTCCCCAGCGCCGACTGTCCATCAGCGCTGCCATGATGAGACCGACAAGCCCGAAGATGCCCAGGTAAACGAACAACTCGGGGGGCAGGATGTCACGCGCCGACACGCCATCATTCTTGAGCGCCAGGCCCAGGGTGATGGTGGAGAACAGGGCCTTCTCGCCGGTCATGCCGACGTACTGTGGCGCGCCTTCGCCCCGCTCCTGTACCAGTTCCTGGGACATCCAGGCGTGGGACACCTGCAGCCCGGAGGCACCCGCCACCACGTTGCGCTTGTGCAGCTCGGCCACGAGGTCGTTCCCGGAGGGCATGCCGAGCACGTCCACCACATAGGTCAGGTTGTTGCGGTTGAGCTGCCGGTGACGGAAGGCGATCCCGGCCACTTGCTGGCTGAAGGTGCGGTTCGCGGGCGTGAAGTTGAGCCGGAACTTCTTCTTGACCCGGTAGCGGCGGTACTGGATGTCTGGCGACTCGATGACCTCCTCGGGCTTGTCGAACACGAAAGGTTCTGCCGCATTGGTGACGAGCAGATCCTGCGGGGAGAAGCTGCCTCGGTAGCGGAACCAGACCGACAGGTCGATCATGGCCGTCTCCGACGTGGGATTGATCTCGCTGATCTGATGCACCGTGGTACCCACGTAGACCACGTTGGTCTTGTACATGAACCGATCGTTGACGTAGAGCACACGGCCCTGCTTGAGCGCCTCCACGTAGTCGAACCCGACGCCCTTGGCGATCGGCAGCAACTGCACGGGGGCCGAGATCATCCGCTCGCCGTTGTAGAGCCCCATCTGGATGGGCAGCTCCCGCACGCCCGACGCGGCAGACCACGCCCCGGTGATGCCCTGAACGGCCGGCCCGGAGCGGTTCGGCTCGATCGCCAGACGCGTCGCGTCATGCGCCACGGTGGCCACCCAGTCCGGGGCGACACCGCCGTGCTGCTGCTGGAAGGCCAACTGGAACATCTGTGCCTGCTCGTTGGCCGTGTCGAACAGCACCGGCGTGGCTGCCACGATCCCGTGGGTCTGCATCGACACGCCGTCCTTGCCGGCCAGTTTCGCGCTGGCCTCGGTGAAGGCGCGGGTGGCGAGCTGGGCCGGGCCGAAGAAGTCAAGGGCACTGCCGCTGGCACGCAGGCGATGCACGATGCGCGCAGCGATCTCCGGATCGGCTGCCACGAACACGGCACCCACGCCCAGTCGACCGATCGACTGGGCCGCCTGCGCAAGGGTCTGTTCTCCGCCCTGCAGCGGATCGAAGGTCCAGGTCTCGCGCACCGGGGTCTCGAAACGCTTGTAGAGGCTGGTGAACGACTCCACCATGGCGTCGAACTCGCCGCCGGATTGCTGGATCACGTACATCAGTCGCTGCTGGGCGATGTTGCGGGCGTAATTGCCAACGAAGCGGCCCTGCTCGGCGCCGTCGATGCGCATCGACACCACCCCGTCGATCGGCTGATCGAGCGACTGAAGCGTCACGATCGGCAGTTTGCGCTCGCGCATCCGCCGAGCCGCCTCTTCCAGCGGAGCGCGCCGGGTATAGCCAACCACGCCGACGATGCGCGGATCCTGTGCGATGCGCTGCGCTGCTTCGTCCGTCTCATCGAATTCGATAACCTCCAGCGAACCCGGGGTGGTGCGCTGGTGCGGCGGCCGATGGTTGTACTCGGTCACGAAGACCGACACGCCCCGGGCGATCGATTGCCCGTCCAGGCTGTCCTTGGGAACCACCACGGCGATGCGCGAGCGGCGCGAAGCCTCGTCCTGAACAAACAGGACACGGGTCGCGTACGACAGCACCGCCCCCAGCAGCAAAGCCGCCAGCACCATCACCACAAAGGCCCGCCATTTGTGCCGGGCCAACCGCTTCACGCGTTCCAGCCAGACCGGGCGGGCTGCGTCGATGTTTTCGCTCATGGATAACCCCCGATGAAAATCTCAGTTTCAGTGTTGAGTTCAGTGGGCGCACGTCCACCTGTCACGGCCTGTGTCCCGCGGTGCCTGGCGACGTCGGGGCGGTCGTGATCTCCCCGATGTCCAGGCTGATGCGCTCCCCGGCCGCACGCAGGACCACCCGAACCCGTGCACCATCGGGCGGAACATCGTGCAGAAGGACACTGCCCGTGGTGCGGTCAAACTGCATCCAGGCGGGCAAAGGCTGATCACCCTCCATGCCGACGCTGAATTCGGCCCGTGCATGACGGGTGAGGAACGTGACCGCTCGGGCCGGCAGGGGAATCCGCAGCGCCATGTCCTGCTCCGCGCGGCGGGCGGTGCGCAGGGCCTGATCGGGGGCGATCCCCTTGAGCAGTTCAGCGGACAGGACACGGTTGAAGATGCGGCTGTTCCCCGGTGAGGTGATTTGCCCAGCGACATGGCGTCCGCTGGCCACGGCGGTCAGGGCCGTCGGCTGCGGCTCGGCCAGCACACGGGCCAGCTCATCCGGGCTCACCGGCGCCTCGTCAGCCGTGGATCGTTGCTGCAGGCGCACGATCCTGGCCTTCTGCAGAAGGGGATCCTGTGGTCCCACTGGCTGATCGGTGGGCGATAACGGCACCGCCAGACGGGCCGCTTCGTCACGGGCCTCGACCTTCGCATAACCCGACATGACCTGCTGAAGCTCGTGCAGTGCCTGCCCGGCCTTTTCGAGGGGCAAACCCGACGCCAGCAAATTCCCCAAGCCCCTGGACACGCTCCTGGGCTGGCCGTCGATCAGGGCGCGGGGCCCGGCGCCGGTCAGCGCCCCCGTCATCGACTGGTCCACCCGTGCCAGACGCGCCTGCTCCTGGGCTGCCTCGCGTGCGACCTTCACGGCCTCCTCAAGGTTGTTGCCCGCCATGACGGCAGCACCCAATGCGCGACCGAACACCTGCTCGCCTTGAGGGGATGCGGCCTGGGCCAGACGGGTCACGGCGGCACGCCCTCCGTCCGATGGACTCGACGCCATCAGATCGGACGCAGAGCCCCCCGACGCATTCCCGCGCGGTGGATTCACCGACAGGGGCATCGCCGCCGATGCCTGCGCCACGGCAAGCGCTGGTGGCACGCCCCGCGCCATGAGCTGGGCAACGGATCGGGTGTAGGTCTGGGCGGTGGCGCGCGCCTGGGCTTGCGGGACACCACGCGCCACGGCCATGGCCACCTGCTTGGCGGCGAGCTGGTCCAGCGTCGTACCGGCTGTGCTCCCGCCGGAGAAGTCCGGAGCACCTGGGGTGCCGGGACGAGACGCCGCCAGGATCTCTGCCGCCTGTGCACTGGCCTTGTCGGGTGGCACGCCTCGGGCCATGAGCTGTGTCACCGACGCGCCATACAGTGCCGCGACCGCCTGGACCTGCTCGGCCGGCAACCCCTGGGCAATGGCCTGTGCCGACCATGCGGAGGTGATGCGGTCCAGAGCCTGTCCGGATTGAGCCCCGCCCGCGATATCGCTGAGCGACAAGGCTTCGGGCGCCCGTGTCGGCCGGGCGGAGGGCGCGGCCGCCGTCGTGTCTTGCGCGGGCCTGGGCCGCTCGGGCATCGGCACGGGGACCGCTGCGACCCCAGGCGAGCGGCCCGTCGGCGTCCGGGTGCTGCGCTCGGTGGCGGCGGTTCCTGCGGGTCCAGGAGGCGTTCCCACCGCCACGGCTGGCGATGCCCCGACAGACGTGGCAGATGGGGTCGACGCTGTGGTCACAGTCGGTGGAGTCGTCACAGCGGGCGCAGGCGCCGCCGCCACAGCAGGAGGGGGCGGGGCGGCTGCAGCGGGTTTGGCGGTGACGGTCGGTTCTTCCTGCGCCGTGGTGGCCGTTTCACTTTCACCAAGGTTGGCACTGGCACCGGTGAGGCTGACGTCGCCCACCGTGATCTCCATCGCCACCTCGATGGCAGGTGCCAACATGGCCTGGGCCGTGGTGCGGGTAGGCGAGACCTCCGACCGGCTCGCGACACCGACGACCGGTGGAGGCATGACCGCCTGCACGGTGGCCGTCAGCAACCGCGATGACACCAGCGTGTAGTTGCTGGCATCGGCCCCCCTCAGCACCAGACCGGCCACCGACACCGGCTTGCTCGCCCCGACAGCCGGATCGGCGAATGTGCCGACTGGCGTGCCCGCGATGGAGAGTTGATCGCCCGCCAGCCCACCCACCGTGGGCGTGCCGGTCAGCGTGACGCCCACCGTGCCGTCATACACACGGTCCTGCGCTGTCAATCCCGTGGGTTGGACCGGCCTCGGCGTGACCGTCGCGGTCAGGCCCGTCGGCACCACCACACTGTAGTTCCCAGCATCCGTTCCACTGGCGCTCGCGCTCAGCACCACCGCCTTGCCCGCCCCCGCCTGCTTGTCCGTGAACTGCCCCGTCACGCCCACCGTCACGTCGTCGCCCGCCACCACACCGCTCTGGCGCTGCCCCGCCGTGTTCACCGTCGCCGTCACGCCCCCGTCGTACACCTTGTCCACCACCGTCACGCCACTCACCAGCAGCGCCCTCGGCGTGATCGTCGCCGTCAGGCCCGTCGGCATCGTCAGGCTGTAGTTGCTCGCGTCAAGCCCGCTCACGTTCCCGCTCAGCACCACCGCCTTGCCCGCCCCGGCCTGCTTGTCCGTGAACTGCCCCGTCACGCCCACCGTCACGTCGTCGCCCGCCACCACACCGCTCTGGCGCTGCCCCGCCGTGCTCACCGTCGCCGTCACGCCCCCGTCGTACACCTTGTCCACCACCGTCACGCCACTCACCACCAGCGCCCTCGGCGTGATCACGCCAATGGCAGCGGTCACGGTCCCGCCAGAACCGACGTCATAGCCATAAACCGGCTTGGCACCGGTCGCGGCACTGCTGACGGCGACCGAGCCAAGGCCGAGACCTGAGACTTGGACAAGCTGGTTGGTACCGACAGCCTTGGTGGGACTTCCGTCGGGCAGCACGTAGACCCCGTTCGCCGCGACACTCGGCTGCACGGTGTCACCATCCACGCCCCCCCCGATCATCAGGTTGGCAGGGGTCAGTGCCGCCGTGGCAGTGCCGTCATAGACCTTGCTCACCACACCCGCCAGCATGACCCCCAGCATGGGCTGGTGACTGAACAGCAGCCCGTTGCCAGAACCCAGCACGACACCCGCGTCCGAAAACCCGTATTGCTTGAAATCGAACACCAGACCCCCGCGTTGGTCGGCCACGGCCACATCCACGCTGAACGGGTCAGGGTTCTCGCTCCACAGCAGCCAACGCCCGCTCCCGAGTGGCTGCAGGGCAGAAGCGCCCGCCTGGTTGACCAGACGTCGGGCGCGGATGTCGATGTCGCTGTCGTGGGTCCAGACGCTCCCTTGGGGGCCGATCACCAGCGGCCCGTTCGCCTCGATCTGGACAGACCCCGCGGACAACGCTTCGACCCTGGCACTGATCGTGATGGCACCGGCCTGCAGGAGGATCGGCCCGTCGATCAGGAGATCGGACACGATGTTGAGGGCGGCCAGGTTGCCCGACTTGCCCAGTTCCAGCCCGCCCGGCATGCGGTTGAAGTGCAGCATCGCGTCCGGCCACGTCAACGCCGAGTCAAAACTCGCACTGACCGGACTGATCGTGAGCATGCCTGTGGTGTCGAGGGTCGAGAACTGCCCGACCAGGTTCAGGGTGTCGGTCAGGATCGTGATGTCAGCGCTGGACGTGCCGATGGAAGAGCCAGGGAGGGCGCCCAGGACCACATTGACCAGGTCCATGGCACGTCCCCTGGACACCAGCGTGATCGGACCCGATCGTGCCAGCAGCATCGCGGTGTCGAGCCGCAGCCCCCGCGCCCAGGAGGCGCTCGAATTGGTTTCCCCGCTCAAGGTGATCCCGCCGCCCATCCCGGAGGCGGTCACCCTGAACGGCGACCCTTTGCTCACCTGGATGCCTTGGCGATCGTCCTGGCTGCTGGGTCGGGCATCTCCCATGATGCGGATGGCATCGACCGTGGTATCGGCTGACTCGATCGTGGTGCCGGCATGACTGGTCGCGCTAGCGTAGGCATTGAATTCCACGCCGTGCGCTGCGGCCGTTCCGCCCCCCGTGCCGCCCACACCGTCGATCAGGACGGTGCCGGTGCCACTGAGGATCGACACCCCGCTGTTGGCCAGCACGCCCACCGCCATCAGGTTCATGCCATCGGTCGGACCCCCTTGTCCACGGATGACGATGTCCCCGCCGGAAGACTCGATGCTGATGCCCACGGCGTCGCCATAGGAAGTGCCCAGGCGGACGCCGATCGTGTCTTCGCTGTACTCCAGGTGGGCGGCACCGACGGCGTACCCGGCCGGCAGTCCATCGGGCCCTGTCATCCCCCCCGCCAGCGTGATGTCCCCCCCGTGGCTCAGCAGCGACGTGAAGTCCCCCACCCGGATGGCGCCCCCCTGGCCGGCACTGTTCGCCCAGAGGGTGATGTCGCCCCCATTCGTCTCCAGGGTCTGATAGCCGGACAGCGTGATGCTGCGATCGGCCTGCAGCAGCAGTGGCGCATCGGCGCCGGTCACGCTGATCCCCAGCGAGGACACGGTGATCCCCCGACCGAGCACGCTCACGGGCCCCGTGCTCTGGATCGGTCCATAGAGAAAGACATCCAATCCAGCGTCGATCAGGACCGAACCCGTCGTGGCGATGTTCCCCCAGTGCTCGATGGACCCACCGGCACGCAGCACCAGAGACAGACCCGCTCCACCATCGGCCAGGTCCACCCCGCTCTGCACGTAGAGGTCACCGTCAGCGAGCAGCGTCAAGGTGGCCGCCGCCCCCGCAGTCTTGACGACACTGGCCATGATCATGATGTGCCCCCCGCCTCCACTGCCACCGGATGTCAGCAGTGTCACGCTGCTGCCGGCGTTGAGCGCATTCATGATCGACGTCGCGTTCACGCTGACCGAGGCGCCCGGTGACGTGGTACCACCGCCAACGGCCACGCCGTTGAGCCCGATCGTCAAGTCCACCGGATCCAGCAGCCACTGTCCCCCCTCGCCGGCGTCCACGCGGCCCTGCACCCCCAGAACATGCCCGGAGGTCTCGATGCGTCCACCGCGTCCCGCCACCCCACGGGCGCGTAGGCTGCCGTCCACCAGGGTCATGG
>Ga0228699_1000542_pt1 | contig 27404 bp, 21 predicted proteins | sample McNCre217_Aug_MG_FD_178016 | JGI IMG/M metagenome (GOLD analysis project Ga0228699, IMG submission 178016) | Freshwater microbial communities from McNutts Creek, Athens, Georgia, United States - 2-17_Aug_MG | ecosystem: Environmental > Aquatic > Freshwater > Creek | place: USA: Georgia... | reverse complement strand
CGACCTGCGCCGTCGTCAGCGCCGCGATCTGCGCCGTGCCGAACGCCGCCAGCTGGCTGCTGCCCAGCGCCACGATGTCCGCCGTCTCCAGTGCCGCGATCTGCACCGTCGTCAGCGCCGCCACCTGCGTCGTCGTCAGCGCGCCGACCTGCGCGGTGTTCAGCGCCACGATGTCGGCCGTGTTCAGCGCCCGGATCCCCGCCGTGCCCAGCGCCACCAGGTCCCGCGTCTCCAGCGCCAGGACCTGCGCCGTCGTCAGCGCCGCGATCTGCGTCGTCGTGAACGCCGCCACCTGCGCGCTGCCCAGCGCGGCGATGTCGGCCGTCTCCAGCGCGCGCACCGCCGCCGTGCCCAGCGCCACCAGGTCCCGCGTCTCGATCGCCCCGACCTGCGCCGTCGTCAGCGCCGCGATCTGCGCCGTGCCGAACGCCGCCAGCTGGCTGCTGCCCAGCGCCACGATGTCCGCCGTCTCCAGTGCCGCGATCTGCACCGTCGTCAGCGCCGCCACCTGGATCGTCGTGAAGGCGCTGACTTGTACGCTGGTCAACGATTGGAGTTGGACGGTTGACAGGGTCCGCAGGCCGGTCGTGGTGAAAGCGGCGATGCCGCTGGTGGACAGGGCGACCAGATCAGCCGTCTGCATGGCGGCAATCTCGCTGGTAGTCAGCGCTGCAATCTGAGCGGTGGTGAAGGTCGACATGGTGCGAAGCCTTGGTAAGTGTGCCGAGGTGGAAGCTGACGTCAGGGCCACATCACCGCTTCCTCTGGTGCCGGTATCGACGCAGCCATCCAGAACTGAAGCCATGGCCGCACGATGCCGCGCACAACAATTTTCATAATTTCCACTTACGGGAGCTCATCACGGGTCTGGCGAATACGTCCGACCCGAAATCAAATACCAGAATGAACATGTCGCAGCGCCAGTCAAATCCTCTGTCTGCGGCAAAATATGCGGAACTTTTTGCCGTTCGGCAGTTAAGAATCGATGGCTCACGGACTGAAACTCAGTCGTGAAAGCCTGCCGTGCAGACTTAACGTGACAACCGGGAATGAACGCGGCCCCTGCGTTCCGGGGAAGCAAACCGCCAGTGCCAGCCGCTAAACTGCGGCCGGTTTTACCCGTTTATCACCCCTTTCATTGCGAGCGCCGATCAGTAAGCAAATCGGATTCGGCCATCCGCTCGCCTCCGGAGTATGCAAGTCATGACCTTGTCCCTGTTCAGTTCCAGCGCTCGTCTGCGCACCTCGCTCGTCCTGGGTGTGATCGCCACCGCGTCCCTGCTCGCTGCCTGCGGTGGCGGTGGCGAAGGCGACAAGAAGGGCTCCAGCCAGGTGGCCGCCAAGGTGAACTCCGGCGAGATCTCTGTCCATCAGGTCAACTTCGTTCTGCAACGCCAGCAGGGCCTCAAGCCCGAGCAGGCGCAAGCCGTGAGCCGCCGCGTGCTGGATGGTCTCGTGGACCAGGAACTGGCAGTTCAGCAGGCCGTCGAGCAAAAGCTCGACCGGGACCCGCGCATCGTCTCCGCCATCGACGCTGCACGCCGTGACATCCTGGCGCGGGCCTATGCCGACCGCATCGCCGATGCCGCCGCCGCGCCGACCGCCGAGGACATCAAGGCCTACTACGACAGCAAGCCCGCGCTGTTCTCCAAGCGCCGCATCTACGGCCTGCAGGAATTCAACATCGACGCCAACGCCGAGCAGAAGGCCGCGCTGCAAACCAGGATCCCGTCACTGCGCAGCGCAGAGGAACTCGCTAGTGCACTGAAAGCCGCCAACATCCGCTTCGTGGCCCGCAGCGTCTCCCAGGCGCCGGAAAACATCCCGATGGGCTTCCTGGACGAGCTGGCCAAGGTCGGCGAGGGCCAATGGATCGTCGTGGCCACGCCCAACGGCCTGAATGCCGCGCTGGTCGCGTCCGCCAAGTCAGCGCCGGTCACCGAGGAGGCGGCCAAGAAGGCGATCGAGCAGTTCCTCCTGAGCGATCGCAAGCGCAAGCTGGTCGCCGACGGCATCAAGCAGTTGCGCGGATCGGCCAAGATCGAATATGTCGGTCAGTTTGCTGCAGCAGCCTCGGCTGCAGGCGACACCGCTGGCACGGCCGCCGAAGCACCCGCCGTGGCCCCCACGCCTGCAGCCAGTGCGTCCGATGCGCTGGACGCCGCGGCCCTCCAAAAAGGTCTTTCAGGTCTGAAGTAACCCATGATGCTCACGACACACACCACCTCGTTCACGTCCGCACGCCTGTTCCAGCGTGTGCTGTTCGCTTTCCTGACCCTGCTGGCGCCCATGCTGTCCTGGGCGCAGGTGTCCGACATCCAGCGGGATTACGTGCTGGGCCCGGGGGACGTGATCCGCGTGAGCGTCTATCAGAACGCCGACCTGACCCTGGAAACCCGCGTGGCCGAAAGCGGCAGCATCAGCTTTCCGCTGCTGGGCCAGATCCGTGTGGGTGGACTGACGGTTCCGACCGCCGAGAAGGTCATCGCCGATGGCCTGCGCAACGGCAACTTCGTCCGCCAGCCACAGGTCAGCATCCTCGTGACCCAGGTGCGCGGCAACCAGGCCTCGGTGCTGGGCATGGTGAACCGTCCCGGACGCTTCCCGATCGAGCAGACCGGCATGCGCCTGAGCGAACTGCTGGCAACGGCCGGCGGGATCGCCCAGGGCGGCAGCGATCTGGTGACCCTGATCGGCGTCCGCGACGGGCGTCCGCTGCGCATCGTGATCGACCTGCCGAACCTGTTCACGGCATCGGCCAAGACCAACGACCCGGTGATCGTCAACGGTGACACGGTCTATGTCGAACGCATGCCGATGGTCTACATCTATGGCGAGGTCCAGCGCCCCGGCGCCATGCGTCTCGAACGCGAGATGACGGTCATCCAGGCCCTCGCCTCCGGTGGTGGCCTGACCCAGCGTGGCACGGAAAAGGGACTGCGGGTCCATCGTCGCAATGCCGACGGCAAGGTCGAGATCCTGCAGCCAGGCATGAACGACCCGATGAAAGACGGCGACGTGATCTACGTGCGAGAGAGCCTGTTCTGACCCAGCCGGAGCGTCAGCGAGGGGATGGCCGTGCCGGGCATGGCCATCCCCAAACCATCAAACAGACACCGCAAGACGACCAAGCGGCCGCCTCGAAGGCGCCAACTACACACCGGGTGTGATCCAACATGACCATTGCGCAACTCTTGTCGATTCTGAAAGCGCGCTGGATTTCGGCGATCGTGGTCGCCCTGCTGACGATCGGCGCGACCGTCGCAGCAAGCCTGCTGATGCCCAAGAGTTACACCGCCACCGCCTCGGTGGTGCTGGACATCAGATCGCCTGATCCCATCGTCGGCATGCCGATGAACGGCCTGGCCTCGCCATCCTATATGGCCACCCAGGTCGATATCCTGACCAGCGAACGAGTCGCTCAGCGCGTGGTACAAAAACTGCGCCTCACAGAAAATCCAGAGATGCGCAAGCGCTGGAATGAAGACACCGGCGGCAAAGGCAACTTCGAAGCCTGGATTGCAGACATTTTCCAGAAGAAGCTCGATGTCAAGCCATCCAGGGAAAGCAACGTCATCCACGTCAGCTACACCAACCCGGACCCGCGTTTTGCCAGCGCATTGGCCAACACGTTTGTCCAAGCCTACATCGAAACCAGTATCGGACTACGGGCATCACCAGCCAAGCAATACAACGAATTCTTCGATGCCCGCGGCAAGGAACTGCGCGATGCAGTGGAAGCCGCCCAGGAAAGATTGACGACATTCCAGAAAGCCAACGGGTTGACCGGTGCCGACGAACGTTTCGACATCGAAACACAGCGGCTCAACGAATTGAACACCCAACTGGTCACCCTGCAGGCGATTGCGGCTGAATCGTCGAGCCGGTCGGCACAGGTTCGGACATCCGGCGACCAGATGCAGGAGGTGCTCACCAACAGCCTCGTTTCTTCCTTGCGCGCAGACCTGACACGCCAGGAAGCCAAGCTGACCGAAATGAATGCCAAGCTGGGAGATGCACATCCGCAGGTCCAGGAACTGCGCGCCAACATCGGAGAGTTGCGCCAGCGCCTCGAGAGCGAAACGCGCCGGGTCACCGGTGGCGTCGGTGTGACCGGATCGATCAACCGTCTGCGTGAAGCGGAAACACGCACGGCACTGGATGCCCAGCGCAGCAAGGTTCTTCGACTCAAAGCGTTGCGCGATGAAGCCGTGACCATGCAACGTGCCGTGGAAACCGCCCAACGGGCCTATGACCAGGTGACACAGCGCCTCAACCAGACCAATCTGGAAAGCCAGCTCAACCAGTCAAACATCTCAGTACTGTCACCGGCGAATGAACCGACCAATCATTCCTCCCCCAAGATCATCCTCAATATCCTGGTCAGCGTGTTTGTCGGGACTCTGTTGGGCGTGAGTTTCGCGATCATCAGGGAGCTGACGGATCGGCGCGTCCGCACACTCGATGATCTGACCTCAGAGCTTGATATCGCCGTGCTGGGCACAATTCCGAAACCCCTGCGCGCAGGGCTGTCAGGACGACATTCTCCGATGGTTCTGCCCACCAATATCCTGAGGCGACTGCCGAAGCCGGAAAACTGAGCATCTGCTCCCTCTTCGACAGCACCGACCGAGACCACCACATGACCATTGCCGCCCAGACGACGCCGAAAGGTATGCATCACGAACGAAGCCATTCGATGAATACAGACGATGTACACAGCACGATGGAGCAGGACCGGAGCATTGGTGACATCATCAGGGAAACCAAGAGCCTCACGCAGGAGCAGGTCAATCAGATCCTGGAGTATCAGCGCGCCAACAACCTCCGCTTCGGGGAGTCGGCCGTCAAGCTGGGACTGGTCTCGGACTCGGACATCGTTTTCGCGCTAAGTCAGCAATTCAACTACCCGTATGCCCCGGAAGAAAAACGAGGCAATCACCGTGAACTGGTGGTCGCGGCACAGCCTTTCGGCAAGCAGGCAGAGGCATTCCGCGCCATCCGAAGCCAGCTGATGATGCGCATCTTCAGCCCGCAGGAACCCAAGCGGGCTCTGGCAGTGACGAGCCCGGGAAGTGGCGACGGAAAAACATTTCTAGTCGCCAATCTGGGCGTCGTGCTGGCTCAGCTTGGCGGCCGCACCCTGATCGTGGATGCCAACCTGCGCAACCCCCGCCTGCATGAATTATTCGATCTCCCCAATACTTCGGGATTGACCGGCATCCTGAGCGGGCGACAGGAAGACAATGTCATCTACCAAGCACCGGATATTCCCAGCCTGTTCGTGATGCCTGTCGGCATCATTCCGCCAAACCCTCTGGAGCTTCTGGAACGCCCAGCCTTCCGGTTGCTGATGGGTGAATTGCTGCGAAAGTTCGACCATGTGGTGGTGGACACACCTGCAAGTGAACATGGAAGCGATGCACTTGTCATCGCGGCACGCAGTGGCGCGGCGATGACGCTGGCCAGAAAAAACAAGACCAAAGTGAAACATTTGCATGATCTCGTCGGGCAACTGAGCGAGACCACCGCAAAACTCACCGGCGTGATCGTCAACGAGTTCTAGACTGCAGGGAACGATCTGCTGAACAGAAAAACAGATCGACGGATGACGTGGCAAACCATGCAAGAACATCATTCTTTTGCATCTGCCTCTTCAGCACAGCCCGCATATGTAGCCACCGCATGCATGGAACAAGCCACTGCCATGGAATTGACCTACCCGAAAAAATCCGAGGAAACCGGTCGTCCCACGACGACCAGGAGCACACTCGCTCCATGGTTGATTGCTTTCTTTGGATTGTTGTCCATGTACAGCCCCACCTTTTGGGATCTATTCCACGGACTGTGGGCAGGCGATCAGCAGGGCCACGGCCCGATTGTCCTGGGAATTTCCATCTGGTTGCTGTGGAAAAAATGGGGTGAATTGAATGCACTGCCGGTTCAGCCGAATGGTCTGGCGGGGGGAGTGTTACTGGCGTTTGGTTTGATGCTCTATCTGACAGGGCGATCACAGAACATTCTCCTGTTCGAGGTAGGTTCGATCGTATTTGTCATTTCCAGCATGCTTCTGCTGCTCAGCGGAACATCGGCATTGAAATTGGCGTGGTTCCCTCTGTTCTTCATGGCGTTCATGGTCCCATTACCCGGCCTGTTCGTTGATGCACTGACACAACCCATGAAGACAGCGGTGTCATATGTAGCGGAATTCATTCTCTACCACTTGGGCTATCCAATCAGCCGCAGTGGCGTTATATTGCAAATCGGTCAATATCAGTTGCTGGTTGCCGATGCCTGCGCAGGGCTGCACACGCTGTTCACACTGGAAGCACTTGGATTGCTCTACCTCAATCTCGTCCGATATCAATCAGCCCTCAGAAATATATTTCTTGCCTGCTTCATTGTTCCGATCAGTTTCACGGCGAATGTGATACGCGTCATGGTTCTGACACTGATCACCTATCATTTTGGTGACGAAGCAGGTCAAGGCTTCCTGCACGGATTCGCCGGCATGGTACTGTTTCTGGCAGCACTATCGTTAATTATCGCATCGGACAGCGTGCTACGCATGCTGGCACCAAACAGGACACCTGCGCAATGATCTGAGTGATCACCATCGAGTCATTTTCATGAACAAACGCACTGTCACCGCCCTCGTAGCCGCCCTGCTGATGTGCATCACCGCAGCATCGGCCAATTACGCAAAGCCGACGCACTACCTGTCAGAAACCCGTGGCGGAAGGACGCTGACAAAAATAGTACCTTCCCAGTTCGGAGCCTGGCAACAGCAAGAAACCGTGGGAGGCATTGTCAATCCGCAGCAGAAAGAACTACTGGAAGAACTTTATTCCGAGCAAGTCAGTCGAACCTATGTCTCCACCGAGGGATACAGGATCATGCTGTCGATTGCTTATGGCAGAAACCAGAACGATTCTTTTCAGGTTCATTTACCTGAAATATGTTATCCGGCTCAGGGATTTCAGGTCATCACCAACGATCCGACGACCATCAACACAAACTTCGGCAGCATCACGGCGAAGCAATTGAAGACGACGTACCAGACGCAGCGCATTGAGCCAGTCACCTACTGGACGACCATCGGAAATCACGTCGTCAAATCAGGCACCGACAAGAAAATCAAGGAAATGCGGTATGCCATGGATGGCCAGATCGCAGATGGACTCCTGTTTCGAGTATCCAGCATTGATCCGGACATATCGCGTGCCTTTGGCGCGCAAAAGCAGTTCATCTCGGACATGATGAACTCGCTCTCAGCGGATGACCGCCTTCGGCTGGCCGGCTTGTCCCGGTAATTGCGAGCATGGGAATCAATTGGCGAAAAGCCGCCAAAGTTGGCATTTCGATATTCGATCAGGCTTGGTTGAGCGGCATCAGCCTGTTGATTTCATTCATCTTTGTCCGGGAACTTGGAAAAGATGAGTTCGGCCTTTATATCCTGCTGTTCAACTCTTCACTTTTTTTTCAAGGCATCGGCGCAGCACTGCTGTCAGCCCCGTATACGACACTCTATCCACGCAAGCAGGGATCGACGCAGCGGGCCATCGTCGACATCTACGCCAAATCGACACTCGTCTTTGCCTTGGCTGCAGCACTGCTCGCATTCATCGGATATCTGGTCTACAGCGCATCATCCGGAGACCCCTTGATGACAACACTGGCAGCAGGAGCTGGTTTTGGCGCCTGTATTCTTGGCGCAGTCTCCAAAGACAATATCAGGGTATTGCACTACGCACAGAATAATCCAACCGAAGCATTCAGGAACAATATTTCCTACGGATTGCTGTTGATGGGCTGCATTTTCCTGATGATGCAGACACAGATGGTTTCTGCTGCAGCCGTACTCATGGCAATGGGCGTATCCAGTGCAGTCGTGAGCATGCCCCGTCTCTTCAGGCCGAACCGGCCGGATGCGAGTACGTCACCCGACATGCCGAATCTCGCGACTCCTGCATCGAACCGGCAATTGCTCGGTGAATTCTGGGCCTGCGGTCGCTGGGCAGTGCTGGGATCATTCATTACCTTCCTGACAAGCAACACCTACCCGTATCTAGCAGCCATCAGCTTCAGCAAGTCCGATGTGGCAGACATCTCGGTAGCCAGGATACTGTCCATGCCGATTGCATTGCTCGGGGCCGCCTGGTTCAACCTGATGCGGCCACGACTCTCTCGGTGGGCTGCCGAAGCACGCCACGAAAAACTCGAGAGCACCATCCGGATTTCGGTCGCGGTCGCAGCAGCACTCACATTGCTGGAGGGCGTTGTGCTCTATTTTTTCGGCGACCTGATCCGAATGGTATTCGGCGAAAAATATGCAAATCTCCAGATCCTGACGTTGTTTTGGACAGCACAGACAGGTCTTGCATTCATCAGGGGAATCTACGCGGCGACGCTGATGAGCAATGATGCTGGGTACAGGGACTTGAGCCGGATAGGGGTCATTACCCTGGTTGCAACGGTCATCGTGATGCTGGTTGCAAGCACGACGCCCTACGCAGCGTCTATCGTACTGGCACTGACTTTCCTGGAGCTGCTACAGATCGGATTGATCTTGCGCAGGCGATACCACACGCGGGAACAACAATGCCCAGCATTCAATTAGCATTTCAGATTGTCGCTGGCCTAGGCCCCTACATCCTCATTGCCATACTACTTGCCACGCTCACCGGCATATTACTACCATGGGGCGTTGAAAACCCACGAAAATGGCTTTTTCTTTATATCATCGGCCTATCATTACTGCCACTGGGCGGATCAGATCCATCTGGCGGCGGCAGCGCATACAAGCAAATCACATGGGGACTACTGTATGTAATCTGCGTCGTGATGCTCGCCAGAGCACAAAAAGACAAGTCGTCGCCCAATATAAGATTCCCACTCGAACTGGTCCTGCTGTACGGATTCCTGCTATTCACGATCAGTTGGTCCGACTACAAAATAAGTTCTTTCAAGAGGTATCTGCTGCTTGTTGGGCTTTTCCTGATCGCAAACATATCCTCCAAGATTTCACTGCGCAACGGATCATTCGCGAACCTCATTGATAAACCGTTGGCATTCTTCATGTTCTGTGGAGCCGCGGTTGCAGCAATTTCTCCCGGGACTGCCTTCGACTCAGACGGAGCCCTTCAAGCATTCACATCACACAAGAACACATGGGGTCAGTTCATGTGTCTGTGCTCGCTTGTCTTCTTCAACAACGTACTGACTCGCGACAACAGAAAGTTGAACACACCCCTTCTGGCTGCATCACTGATAATTCTGTATCTATCAAAAAGTGCAACCAGCATGCTGGCATTCACATTTTCATCGTGCTGCGTGCTCTTGATAAGCGGATTCTCCAGCAAGAGTATCGTCGGAAAATCTGCCGTCCTGATCATTACCTTGGCCAGCGCAGTGGCCACGCTCATTTATTCGATCACACATGGAAATTTGCCAGTTGACGCCCTGACAGACGTCGTCTTCAAGGTCACGGACAAGTCGAAGACGCTCACTGGCCGAACATTTCTGTGGCAACTCATGGGGGCAGAAGTCCAAGACCACCCCTGGCTCGGAACCGGGTTCGGAGGTTTCTGGGTTGGTCTGGAAGGCGCTGCGGGCGTACTGGTCAGACGACTCGACTGGGGCCCACCGACGCAGGCCCACAGTGGCTACATTGATGTCGTCAATGAAGTTGGATTCGTGGGTCTCGTGGTGCTATTGATCGTTCTGATTGCTCATTTTTACAGAATATGCACACTATACAATCCAACAACTCGAAAGCATTTTTCACTACATTTCTCGATGCTGATCAGCTTCATGATTCTAAATTATGCCGAGTCCTCTTTCATTCAAGGAACAAATATATGGTGGATCATCATCACCTGTTCGCTCGTCGAAGTATTCAACCGGGCCCAAGCACTGAAAGCAGAAACCATGAGATCATTCAAAGCTCGACAACAAACATCCAACTCACTGAAATCAATATAGCGCCCCAAGCATGACAGCATGTCGCGAAGACACACACGATCAGATCGTCACGGGCAACCTGGATGCAGGAAAACCGCTGATTTCAATCTGCATCTGCACATTTCGTCGACCTGAGGGCATACGCCGGGCACTGACAAGCCTGATCGACACGGATACGCCGCCAGGCTGGCAGATTGAATTCATCGTCGTGGACAATGACCAAGGCCAGTCTGCCCTGGACGTCATCCATCGCATCCGGCACGACAGGCCGAATGCCGTCGTGCGCTACTTCGCCGAGTCGAAACCGGGCGTCAGCCATGCGCGCAACCGCTGCATTGACGAGGCCAGTGGCGACATACTCACCTTCATTGACGATGATGAACATGTCGGCCAGCGCTGGCTGGTGCATCTCGTCTCGACGCTTGAAGAGCTGCAGGCAGACGCCGTGTTCGGCCCGGTGGTCCCCAGTTTCGCAACAGCTCCACCAGCCTGGGTGGACGCCACGGGCACGCACCGACGCACCCGTTCTTCAACAGGCAGCGCTGTCGCCTGGAGAAATGCACAGACGAACAATGTCGCGTTTCGCCGCTCGCTGCTGGGCGCAGGCAACCGGTTTTCCGTCGAGTTTGCAAAGACCGGGGGGGAAGATTCTCTTTTCTTTGCCACTGCCGCAGCAGCAGGTCACCGCCTGGTCTGGTGTGATGAAGCTGTGGTCACGGAAACGGTTCCCATCGAACGGATGACGAAACGCTGGGTGCTGGAGAGGGCTTTCCACGGAGGTCGTACATTCGTGAGGCTGCAAGCGAATCTGGTCAGCCCCTTGGCATATGGTTATTATGCGATCTATGGGTTGGTTTATTCGTTGGCCATCCTGCCGCCACTGCTGTTGACGCTGGCCATCGGGCACGTCCGATCCATGCAGTATGCGCGGATCTTTGCAGGAAATCTGGGGAAGATCGCCGCGAGGTTCTATGGTGGAGGCAAGTATGGCGGATAAGGGACGGCCCTTGCGCATCCTGATCATCCACAACCGCTACCAGATCCGCGGCGGGGAGGAATCGGTGGTCGAGGCGGAAGTGGCGCTGCTGCGCGACCACGGGCACGAGGTCCGTCTCTACGAGCGTGACAACCATGATGTCGCCAGCCAATCCCGGCTGACCCTGCTCCGGGACACGCTCTGGTCTTCTTCGAGCCATGCGGACGTCACACGGCTGATCAAGGAGTTTCAGGCCGATGTCGTGCACGTCCACAACACGCTGCCGCTCGTGTCCCCCTCGGTGTACTGGGCGGTGGATTCGGCGCCGGGCGGGGTGGCGCTGGTGCAGACGCTCCACAACTACCGCTGGTTCTGCCCCAAGGCCACGCTGCTGCGGGACGGCAAGATCTGCGAAGACTGTGTCGGCAAGATCGCCTGGCGGGCGGTGGTCCACCGCTGCTACCGGGAATCCGCCGCGCAAAGTGCGGTCATGGCCGCCACCTTCGGTCTCCACACGGCGCTGGGCTCGTTGCACCGGAGGGCAGATCGCATCATCGCGCTGAGCGAATTCGCACGTGACAAGTACGTGCTGAACGGTTTTCCGGCTGCGCGCATGGCCGTCAAGCCGAACTTCGTTCCAGATGCCGGCGAGCCACCGGCCATGGGGCCCGCACACCGGACCGGGTTCCTGTACGTGGGCCGCCTGTCCGAGGAAAAAGGGCCCCATGTGCTCGTCGAGGCGGCCGCCAGGACACCTGAACTGCGCTTCGACATGGCCGGCGGCGGCCCGCTCGGCCCCCATTTGCCACACCGGGACAACATTGTCTACAGCGGCACGGTGCCAGCGGCCTCCGTGCGGGACAAGATGCTGCGCGCCAGCATGCTGGTCTTGCCAAGCCTGTGCTACGAAGGTCTGCCAATGACGCTGGTCGAAGCCTTCTGCAATGGCTTGCCGGTGCTGGCCAGCCGCCTGGGACCGCTGGCCACGCTGGTCGAGGACGGTGTCAACGGGCTGCTCTTCACCCCAGGTGATGCTGGCGATCTCGCCGACAAGTTGCGCTGGGCCGCAGCACATCCGGAGGTCGTTCGACAGATGGGCCTGGCCGCACGCCAGACTTACCTGGCACGTTACACCCCGGCGTCCAATTACCGGCAGTTGCTGGCGATCTACGAGGAAGCGATCGCCCATCGGCGGGCCACGGCGTCCGGCCCGGTGGCGCTCACCGGAACGTGAGGCTTCCGCCGGCCCGCGCCATCCGGGCAGGCATGCGATGGAACACCGCCGTGTGCTCGATCGCGGCCTTGGCCTCACGGCCCTGTGCGAGCACTTCATGGATCCAACGCATCACGCGCGCTTCCGGCGATTCCGTGGACAAGCCGGGATCGAGCGCAGCGATCAGCTCCCGAATGCCTTCGTCCAGCTTGACCTGCGGATGGTAACCCAGCAATTCCTGCGCCTTGCCGTAGCTGGGACGGTGGTGGTGCAGGTCTGGTGCTCCGCACTGCAGGTTGATGTGGATCGATCCGCCCAGCGCCGAACGGATGGCATCCGCCACCTGCGCAGCACTCACGTTGTGGTGGCTGATGTTGAACAGCTGCCGGCTCACCACGCTGGCGGGAGCGGCCAGCACGGCCATGAGACCGCGAACGGCATCGGAGAGATGCAGATGTCCACGGCACTGCAAGCCCTGGTTGTCCAGCGTGATCTGCCGCAGGCGCAGCGCGCTCAGGACCATGGCGTGGACCATCAGATCCAGCCGTGTGCGCGAACCGCACCCATGGACCAGCCCCAGACGCACGACCGATGGTGCAAATCCGGCCGTAGCCATGGGCAGGATGGCCGCTTCCGCCATCAGACAGTCCTGCGCCTGGTGGGTCAGCGGCCGCACCGGGGACAGCTCGGTCGATTCCGGCGTGCTGGCAAAGCCGTAGACACTGCAACTGCTGACGAGCAGGTAACGGGGAATGCCGCAGCTGCGTGCCAGTTGTGCCAGACGCACCTGCGCACGGTGGCTGACCTCGTCCGCTCCGTCGGGGTCCGACTCCGCCGCCAGTTCACTGGACCACCCGGCCAGATCGACCACCGCCTGCATGCCGGTGAGGTGGCCGCGGTGCAACGCACGGGTGTCCATGCGGTGGATTTGCAGACGCGCATGGTGGCGCAGGTCCGCCAGGCCCTGCTCCCCGAAGATCATGCTGTCCACGGCGGTGACCGCATGCCCCCGCTCCAGCAGCGCGTGGACCAGTGCTGACCCGATGTAGCCAGCGGCGCCAGTGACCAGAATGTGCTGAGGGCGGTCCATGATGTGCAAGCAAAGGGGTGAGAGGGGGAGTGAGTCCGTAGGGGAACAGCCTCTGTACTGTGCCGCGTCTGCCATGAAATGCAGACCACCTGAACACGGGTTGTTTCCCCAAAAAGCGCCGGACGATGACCAGTTCAAGCGATTGAGGACTTGCGCGACAAGGTCGTGCGGATCACGTCGATCACATGGTGCACATCGCTGTCCTGGAGCCCCTGGTGGACCGGCAGGCACAGCCCTTCCCCGTACAGCGTGTCGCAGATCGGCAGGTCCACCGGATCGATCAGCCCAGCCAGACAGGGCTGGCGGTGCAGCGGATAGAACATCGACCGGGTCTGGACGCCCGCGGAATCCAGCGCATCGCGCAGCTCCGGCATGCGCGGACACAGGATCGGAAACCGGAACGGGATGAATTCCGAATGGGGATCGACCTTCATGAACCGCAATTGCGCCAAGCCGGTCAGTCCCTCCTGAAACAGGTTGTAGCGGCGCAGGCGATCGCTCTTCACCTGCGGCAGGCGGGCCATTTGCGCCTGCCCGACGGCGCACTGCATGTCGGTCACCCGGAAATTCATGCCCAGGGACTCGTGGATGAACGATCCGCTCGACTCGCGCCCCTGGTTGCGCAGCAGACTGATGCGTCGGGCCAGGCGCTGCTCCTTGGAGAGCACGGCCGCACCCTCGCCCGTCGTGATCGTCTTGTCGGCAAAGAACGAGATCACGCCGACATCGCCGAACGTGCCCGCGTGCTGCCCGCGGTAGCGCACGCCACAGGCCTGCGCCGCGTCCTCGATGACCGCCAGACCGTGCCGCCTGCCCACCTGCGCGATCTCGGCGGCATACGCGGCCTGACCGTAGATGTGCACCGGCATCAGTGCCGAGGTGCGCGGCGTGATGGCCCGCTCGAATGCCTCGGGACGGGCGGTGAAGGTGTGGGGATCCACATCGACGAGCACCGGCTTGAGCCCGGCAAACACCGCTGCGCTGGCCGACGCCATGAAGGTGAATCCCGGGATGATGATTTCGCTGCCCCGCGGCAAGTCCAGTGCCAGCAGGGCCAGGAACAGGCCTAGCGTGCCATTGGGCGCCAGAGCAATGTGGTTGGCACCGGTGAGATGGCTCAGACTCTGCCGGAAGGCTGCTGCCGCCGGCCCCTCTGTCAACCAGTTCCGTTCGATGCAGCCGTTGAGTGCTTCGAGCTCGGAACGTCCCAGCCAAGGCTCTACCTGCTGAATACGATGGAACTGCATGCTTTTAACCCCTTTTTACCGACGTTCAATGTCAGCAAGAGCTTAATCGCCATGCGCCCTGTTCCGACCAGGCTGTACCGACAAGTGCCGTGCAAACTGCCCTATCGCACCCACCATGAACAGGGTGTTGTTCACCAGATAGCGCCGCCAGAGTCGACCGGGCTCTTGCGACAGGCGAAAGAGCCACTCCAGACCATGCTCGCGCATCCAGACCGGCGCGCGTGCCACCGTGCCCGCATGGAAATCGATCCCCGCGCCGATGCCCAGCATGACCGCCTGGACACGGCCCCGGTGGTCGGACATCCAGCGATCCTCTTTCGGGCAGCCGAGGCCGGTCATCACCAGATGGGCGCCCGAGGCATTGATGCGCGCGACATCCGCAGCATCTTCTGCGTCGTCCAGCGGACGAAATGGCGGCGAATGCAGCCCCACGATCTTCAGGCGCGGATAGGCCCTGCGCAGCGCGGTTTCCAGCGCAGCCAGCGTGCTGTCGGTCGTGCCGTAGACATAGACCCCCAGGCCACGGGCTTCGGCGACCACCAGCAGCCGCTCCATCAGATCCGGCCCGTTGATGCGCTGCTGCCGGGGGTGGCCGAGACGGCGGAGCATCCAGGCCACGGGCCAGCCGTCCGGCGTCACCATGTCGGCACCGGCAATGTGCCGCCCATGCACCGGATCCCGGCTGGCCCGCACGACCGAGTGGGCATCGCAGATCGAGACGTAACGCGACTCGCGCCGCCCGGCCCAGTCGCAGATGCGCTCAACGGCCGTCGACCAGTCCAGCACATCGACCGGCACACCCAGCACGGGGTATTGCGTCCGGTCAGACACGGCGAAATCCAGCTTGTCCATGCGGCAGGCCTCTCAGCGGATCAGTAACTGTTTCATGACCTGCAGCATGAACCGGGTGTTGGTGACCAGATAGCGGCGGCCGAGGCGGCGCGGCTCGGACCAGAACCGGTGCAACCATTCCAGGCCATGCTGCTGCATCCACACCGGCGCACGCTGCAGGGTCCCGGCGTGGTAATCGAATGCCGCACCCACCCCCACCATGACCGCGTTGATGCGCCCCCGGTGCGCGGCCATCCAGCGCTCCTGCTTGGGACAGCCCAGGCTGACCCAGACGGTGCCGGCCCCGGAGGCATTGATGCGCTGCACGATCTCGGCGTCTTCGTCGGGCGTCAGGGCACGAAACGGCGGCGAATAGCAGCCCGCGATCTGGAGGGTCGGAAACGCCGTGTGCAGGCGTTTCTGCAGCGTCTCCAGCGTCTCCGGCGTGTTGCCATACAGGAAGACGCGCTCGTCGCGCCGGGCCGCCTGCGCGCAATACCGGAACATCAGGTCGGGCCCGTTGATGCGCATCTGGTCGCGGTATCCGAGCCGACGCATCATCCAGGCCACCGGCGCCCCGTCCGGCGTGGCCATGTCTGCCTGCTCGATGACATCGTGGAAGTCGGGATCCTGCTGTGCGGTGATCACCGAGTGGACATTGCAGATGCAGACATAGCGGCTCTCCCGGCGGTGCGCCCAGCCGGTGATCACGGCACAGGTCTCGTCCCAGGAGATCGCATCAATGGGTGCACCGATCACGCTGACCAGCGTGCGCCCACCGGCCGAAGGCAGCAGGTCTGCTGGCGGATGTATGTGGGAAACGTCGGTCCGATGGAGCATGGTCGAGCAAGAGTAAGGGCTTGAATAGTAAGCGGGGCTGCCGGCCGAAACGCCCGGTACCTGCGCAGCCGGTCCTGGGACGCACGATATGTACGCGCACGAATTCACACATGTCGACGGCGTCATTTCAAAATGAAAAGCCGGGGATTCACTTTCTTTTGCAGCGATCGACAACACGCAGAACCCACCGGCGGCCCTCTGCGGGTTCAACCGGCACACTCCACCGGATGACTCGCAATGAAAAAATCGCGCAAGCTCCATCACAGCGTGGTCACCACCCTCGCCGTCCTGCTGATGGCCTGTGGCGGCGGGGATGACACAGACAGCCCGGACACGGCCAGCGCCGCCACGGTCGAACTCGACCCTCTCGACGCATCGGAGCGTCTGGCCAGGGCGGCCCTGCGTCCCGGGAGCGCGCCGGACAGCGCGCAGTTCATCGTCACGCTCAACGCCGCAGCCGTTGCGGAAAACCGCCGTCTGACTGCCCGCACGCTCGGCGCGGGGGAACCACAGCCCCTGGCGGAACGGGCCGTGCAATCGCTCACCGCCCGGCTGACGGGCCCCTCGGCCGGCGTGCGCGCCCACCGGATCTATGCCTACGCGCTGCAGGGCTTCGCGGTCACGGTGCCACCAGCCGAGGTGGCCGACTTCGTGCAGCGCCTGCGCAGCGATCCGGCCGTGACCCGCATCGAACACGACCGCGCCGCCAGCATCGGCGCAGTCAAGGCCGGCACGCGGGTCATCCGCTCACTCGACAGCCGGATCTGGGGACTGGACCGCATCGATCAGCCGAAACTGCCGCTGAACCAGGAGTTCCGGAGCAGCCTGGACGGCAGCGGCGTGCACCTCTACATCGTCGACACGGGCATCAGCGCCCACGGCGAATTCGGCAACCGACTGTCGGACAACGGCTTCGACGCCATCCAGGACGGGCTGAGCACGACCGACTGCAACGGCCACGGCACCCACGTCGCAGGCACGGCCGGCGGCGCGCTGTCGGGTGTCGCGCCCGGCGCCACCCTGGTACCCGTCCGGGTGATGGACTGCTCCGGCAGCGGCAGCGTGAGCAACATCCTCCAGGGCCTGGACTGGATCATGGCCAACGGCCAGCATCCGGGTGTCGTCAACCTGAGCATCGGCAGCAACATCAGCAGCGCACTGGACGACGCAGTCACCCGCCTCACGGGCGCAGGCTTCACCGTCTCGGTGTCCGCCGGCAACAGCAATGCCGATGCCTGCACGCAATCACCGGCCCGCGCACCGGCGGCGCTGACCGTCGCCTCCAGCAGCGCCAGTGATGCGCGCTCCAGCTTCTCGAACTTCGGACGCTGCGTGGACCTGTTCGCCCCGGGCACCGCGATCAGCTCCGCCTCGTCCACCGATCCGCAGGGCTGGAACATCCTGAGCGGCACGTCCATGGCTTCACCGCATGTGGCAGGTACCGCCGCCCTGCTGCTGCAGGAGCGACCAAAGCTGACGCCTGCCCAGGTCGCCACCCAGCTGCTCTACCAGACGACCCCCTCGCAGATCACGGACGCCAAGGGATCGCCCAACAAGCTGCTGTTCACCGGGCCGGGCAAACAGCTCTACTTTCCGACGCCCTGGGACGTGCATGTCGCGCAGCTGACGCCCACCGGCAAGACCATGACCCGCACCAGCTGGCAGGCCAGCGTGACCGTCACCGTGCACAACGAGGAGAACCTCCCGCAGAAGGACGTGAAGGTCACGGCCCAGTTCTCCAACCGGTCCAACCTGGTGACGTGCACCACCACGGCCACCGGTGCCTGCGTGCTGAAAAGCGTCAACATGCCCATGACCTCCGCGCAGGTCACCCTGGCCGTGACCCAGCTCAGCGGCACCGCCATGACCTACAAGGTGGTCGACAACCTGGGCGACACCGCACTCGCCATCCGGCCGTGACCGGCACGGGCACGCCGTTCAGGCGGAACGGGCCTCCTCCGGGGCCAGCAGGGGCCGCCGGGACAGGACCGCCTCGCGCACCAGATCGCTGAGACCGGCGCCAGCCTGCGGACCATCCAGGTAGGCGTAGAGCTGCCGCCGCATGCGCGGCTCCCAGAACTTGCGGAGGTGGCTGGCCACCCCCTCGATGGCCTCGGCACGGTCGGGAAAGGCCTCGAAGAACTCGCCGATCCGGTTGGCCAGCCGCACGAGCGTCTGGTCGGGATCGTGCACGTGTGCGGCGTGCCCGGTGTGTTCGCCCTGCCCGCTCATCGTGCGGCCTCCGCTGACGCCGTGCGGGCCTGCGCCAGCAGGCTGTCCTGGGTCTGAGTGAAGCGGGCGTGGTCGCGCTGCCAGTCGCTCGGCTGCGTGACCTTGCTGACCTGCACCGCCGTCACCTTGTACTCGGGGCAGTTGGTCGCCCAGTCCGACGAATCGGTGGTGATGACGTTGGCGCCCGACTCGGGGAAGTGGAAGGTCGTGTAGACCACCCCCGGCTGCACCCGCTCGGTCACCTCCGCGCGCAGCACCGTCTCGCCCGCCCGACTGGCGATGCCGACCCAGTCGCCGTCCTGCAGGCCACGCTCCTCGGCGTCGTGCGGGTGGATCTCCAGGCGGTCCTCCTCGTGCCAGCGGCTGTTCTCGGTGCGACGGGTCTGGGCGCCGACGTTGTACTGGCTCAGCACGCGCCCGGTGGTCAGGATCAGCGGGAAGCGGCGCGTGACCTTCTCGTCCGTCGCCACGTACTGCGTCGGCAGGAAACGGCCCTTGCCGCGCACGAAACCGCCGACGTGCATGATCGCCGTGCCGGCCTCGTCGGTGGTCTCGTTGCACGGCCACTGCACGCTGCCCAGGCGCTCGATCTTCTCGAAGCTCACCCCTGCGAAGCTCGGCGTCAGCGCGGCGATCTCGTCCATGATCTGCGACGGGTGGGTGTAGTGCATCGGGTAGCCGAGCGCGTTCGCGAACGCCTGCGTCACCTCCCAGTCCGCCTTGCCCGACAGCGGCGGCATCACCTGGCGCACGCGGCTGATGCGGCGCTCGGCGTTGGTGAAGGTGCCGTCCTTCTCCAGGAACGAGGCGCCGGGCAGGAAGACGTGGGCGTACCTGGCCGTCTCGTTGAGGAAGATGTCCTGCACCACCACGCACTCCATCGCCGACAGCGCCGCCGCGACGTGCTGCGTGTCCGGATCGGACTGCGCCGGGTCTTCGCCCTGCACGTAGAGCGCCTTGAAGCTGCCGTCGAGCGCCGCGTCCAGCATGTTCGGGATGCGCAGCCCCGGCTCGGGGTTGAGCGTCACGCCCCAGGCGGCGTCGAACTGCGCGCGCACCGTGCTGTCGCTGATGTGGCGGTAGCCGGGCAGCTCGTGCGGGAAGCTGCCCATGTCGCACGAACCCTGCACGTTGTTCTGGCCACGCAGCGGGTTCACGCCGACACCTTCGCGGCCGACCATGCCGCAAGCCATCGCGAGGTTGGCGATGCCGATGACCATGGTCGATCCCTGCGCATGCTCGGTGACGCCCAGGCCGTAATAGATCGCGCTGTTGCCCTTGCGGGCATAGAGCCGCGCCGCAGCACGCAGCGCGTCGGCCGGCACGCCGCAGACCTCGGCCATCGCCTCGGGCGCGTTCTCCGGCTTCGACACGAAGTCGCGCCACTGCTGGAAGCTCTTCGGATCGCAGCGCTCGGCGACATAGGCCTCGTCGACCAGCCCCTCGGTGACGACGACGTGCGCCAGCGCCGTGATGACCGCGACGTTGGTGCCTGGCTTGAGTTGCAGGTGCACGTCCGCATGGATGTGCGGCGCGTCCACCAGATCGATGCGGCGCGGATCGACCACGATCAGCCGCGCCCCCTGCCGCAGCCGTTTCTTCAGGCGCGACGCGAACACCGGATGCCCCTCGCTCGGGTTCGCGCCGATGACCATCACCACATCGGTGTGCTCGACCGACTTGAAGGTCTGCGTACCCGCCGAGGTGCCGAAGGTCTGGCCCAGGCCGTAGCCGGTCGGGCTGTGGCAGACGCGGGCACAGGTGTCGACGTTGTTGGTACCGAAGGCGGCGCGGATCAGCTTCTGCACGAGGTAGGTTTCCTCGTTGGTGCAGCGGCTCGACGTGATGCCGCCGACCGAATCGCGCCCGTAGGTACCCTGGATGCGCCGGAACTCGCCCGCGGCGTGCGCCAGCGCCTCGTCCCAGCTCACCTCGCGCCACGGATCGGTGATCCTGTCGCGCACCATCGGTTTGGTCAGGCGGTCCTTGTGCGTCGCATAGCCCCAGGCGAAGCGGCCCTTGATGCAGCTGTGGCCCTCGTTGGCCTTGCCGTCCTTCCACGGCGTCATGCGCACGACCTGCGTGCCCTTCATCTCGGCCTTGAAGCTGCAGCCCACGCCGCAGTAGGCGCAGGTGGTGACGACGCTGTGCTCGGGCTGGCCGAGTTCGATCACGGTCTTCTCGGTCAGCGTCGCGGTCGGGCAGGCCTGCACGCAGGCGCCGCAGGAGACACACTCGCTCTGCATGAACGGCTCGTCCAGTCCCGGCGAGACACGCGACGCGAAGCCGCGGCCCGAGATCGTCAGCGCGAACGTCCCCTGCACCTCCTCGCAGGCGCGCACGCAGCGGTTGCAGACGATGCACTTGCTCGGGTCGTAGGTGAAGTAGGGGTTCGATTCGTCCTTGGCGTGGGCGAGGTGCAGGTGGTGGCGACCGGTGATGCCTGCCACCGCCGTTTCGCCGACGCCGTAGCGCACGTTGCGCAGACCGACCACGCCGGCCATGTCCTGCAGCTCGCAGTCGCCGTTGGCCGCGCAGGTCAGGCAGTCGAGCGGGTGGTCGCTGATGTACAGCTCCATCACGCCCTTGCGCAGCTTCTGCAGGGTGGGGCTCTGGGTGCGCACGTTCATGCCAGCCTCGGCGGGCGTGGTGCAGGACGCGGGCGTGCCGCGCCGGCCGTCGATCTCGACCAGGCACAAGCGGCACGAGCCGAACGGCTCCAGCGAATCGGTCGCGCAGAGCTTGGGCACCTGGATGCCCGCGTCCACGGCGGCGCGCATCAGCGACGTGCCCTTCGGCACCGTGACGGCGAAGCCGTCGATGGTCAGCGTGACCGGCTCGGCGTCCAGGCCCAGGCGGCTGACGGGCGTGCCGTAGTCGATCTCCTGAACCTTGATCGGGATGACGGGGTGGTTCATCAAATGTCTCCTTCGCCTCACAGACCGAAGTCCGCGGGGTAGTGGTTCAGCGCCGACAGCACCGGGAACGGCGTCATGCCGCCCATCGCGCACAGGCTGCCGCCGACCATCGTCTCGCACAGGTCGCGCAGCAAGGTGACCTGCTGGTCGCGGACCACGGGTTGGTCGCGGTTCAGCGTGATGCGGTCGATCACCTCGACGCCGCGCGTGGAGCCGATGCGGCACGGCGTGCATTTCCCGCACGACTCCAGCGCGCAGAACTCCATCGCGTAGCGCGCGAGTCCCGCCATGTCTGCGGTGTCGTCGTGCACCACCAGCCCGCCGTGGCCGACCACCGCACCGATGGCGGCATAGGCTTCGTAGTCGAGCGGCACGTCCCACTGCGACTCGGGGACGTAGGTGCCCAGCGGCCCGCCGACCTGCACCGCCTTGACCGGCCGGCCCGACACGGTGCCGCCGCCGAAGCCGTAGAGCAGCTCGCGCAGCGTCAGCCCGAAGGCCTTCTCGACCAGCCCGCCGCGGCGGATGTTGCCGGCGAGCTGGAAAGGCAGCGTGCCGTGCGAGCGGCCGACGCCGTAGTTCCGGTAGAAGGCCCCGCCCTCGGCCAGGATGGTGGGCACGGCGGCGAAGGTCAGCACGTTGTTGATGACGGTCGGCTGGCCGAAGAGGCCTTCCAGCGCCGGCAGCGGCGGCTTGGCGCGCACGATGCCGCGCTTGCCTTCCAGGCTCTCCAGCATCGCGGTCTCCTCGCCGCAGACGTAGGAGCCGGCCCCCATGCGCACGTGCAGACGGAAGGCCCGCCCCGAGCCGGCCACGTTGTCGCCGATCCAGCCGGCGGCGGCCGCGCGGGCCACCGCCTCGGTCAGCGTGGCAACCGCGTGCGGGTACTCGGAGCGGACGTAGACATAGCCCTCGGTGGCCCCGACCGCCAGCGCGGCGATCGCCATGCCCTCGACGAGCAGGTAGGGATCGCCCTCCATCAGCATCCGGTCGGCGAAGGTGCCGGAGTCGCCTTCGTCGGCGTTGCAGACCACGTACTTCGTCGCGCCCGGCGCCACGGCGGCGCTGGCCACCGTCTTCCACTTGATGCCGGCCGGAAACGCCGCCCCGCCCCGGCCGCGCAGCCCGCTGTGCGTGACCTCGTGCAGGATCGCCGCGCTGTCCATGCCGACGGCGGCCCGCAGCCCGGCCCAGCCACCGTGCACGGCGTAGTCGTCCAGCGACAGCGGATCGGTGACGCCGACGCGGCGGAAGGTCAGCCGCTCCTGCAGCGCGAGGTAGGGGATCTGGTCGGTGACGCCCTGGCGCAGCGGATGCGCAGGCGGCATGCCGGCGGCATCGGCGACCAGCGCAGGCCACAGCGCCGGCACGTCCTCGGGCGCCACCGGCCCGTAGGCGACACGGCCCTGCGGCGTGGCGACCTCGACCAGCGTTTCCAGCCAGAGCAGGCCGCGCGAGCCGTTGCGAACCAGCTGCAGCGCCACGCCATGCGCCAGTGCTGCGGCGTGCAGCGCGTCGGCCACCGCATCGGCGCCGACGGCGAGTGCGGCGCTGTCACGCGGCACGTGGAGGGTCAGCGTCGTGCTCATGCACGTTCTCCTTGGACAGACTGGGCAGACGGGTCCGCTGCCAGCAGCGCGTCGAGCTTCGCGGGTGTCATCCGTGCGTGCAGCCGGTCACCGACCATCACCGCGGGCGACTGCGCGCACAGCCCGAGGCAGTACGCCGCTTCGAGCGTGTCGCAGCCCTGCGCGTCGATCGCGGCCTGCGCGTGCGCCATCAGCGCCTCGGCGCCCATGGACCGGCAGGCCTCGGCGCGGCAGATCTGCACGACCCGGCCGCGTGGCGGCGTGGTGCGGAAGTGGTGGTAGTAGGTGACGACACCGTGGACCTCGGCGCGCGACAGGTGCAGCGCCCGGGCGATGGCCGGCAGCGCCGCTGGCGGGATGTGGCCGAGCGCATCCTGCACGCCATGCAGCACCGGCAGCAGCGCACCGGGCAGCGCGCCCCGTTCAGCGAGCACGGTGTCCAGCGCCTGCTGCTGGCGCGGGGTCAGGGGGACATCGGCGGTCGCGGCAGCCGGCGCGGCAGAGGCAGGAGCGTTCATGGCTGCACTATCGGCCTGCACGCCGCCCCTGTCCAATCACATCGCCGAACCGTCCGATACAGCGGGCGAATGATGCACCGCAGCATCCGCCGTGCCGACCACGCCGCGCCACCATGCGGCATCCGCCGCCAGCGCCGTGGCCGCCTGCTGCGCCAGCGACAGCCGCCCGCCCCGCGGCAGCAGCAGGCCCATGGTCACCGTGAGGTCCGGCTCGACCAGCGGCACGAGTTCGAGCGCCGGGTACTGCCGCGCCAGCGCGGCCAGCACGCCCGGCATCACGCTGCAGACCCGGCCCTCCAGCACCGTCAGCATCAGCGTCAGCACCGAGTTGGTCTCGATCACCGGCTGCACCACCGCGCCCGCCCGGGCGAAGGCGGCGTCGACGATGTGGCGGTTGTGCATCTCGCGGGTGAGCATGCACAGGTCGAGCCGTGCCGCGTCGGCCCAGCGCATCGGGACAGGCTCGGCGGGCAACGCGCTGGTGTCGCGGCGGCGCAGCAGCACATAGCGCTCGCGGTAGGTGGACAGCACCTGCGCCTTGATCGACCGCGCCCGCGCCCGGTCCACATAGCCCAGCGCCAGATCGAAGGACAGCTGCTCCAGCCCGGTCTCGATCTCGGCGGAGCTGAGCGAGCGCACCGACGGACGGATGTCCGGGTGCCGCTCGCGCAGACGCGCAGCCAGCCGGGCCGCGACCGGCACCGCCGTGGGCACGCAGGCGATCACCAGCGGGCCGCCGGGCCGGTCGACCGAGGCACAGAGGTCCTGCCGCAGCGCCTCGCGCTCGTGGAGCATGCGGTGGGCGCTGGCCAGCACGCGCTCGCCTTCGGGCGTCAGACCCTCGTACTGGCGGCTGCGGCGCACGATGGTCACGCCGAACTCCTGCTCCAGCGCGCGCACCGCGTTGGACAACGCGGGCTGGGTGATGTGGCAGGCCTCGGCGGCACGGCCGAAATGGCGGTGTTGCGCCAGCGCGGCCAGGTAGCGCATGGCATCGAGCAGGTTCATGCGCGCCACTGTAGCGGCCACGTCACGGACTGTGGCGGTGCGTTGCAGCGCGTGCCCGAACGTTTCCAGCACCCACCCTCGCCTGGATCGCAGGCGTTCCAGTCCCGCCGGAACCGTGCAATACCACACTGGGCGGGCGCTTCGGAACCACGCCGCACGGGGTGACCGGATCGACCGATGTGTATGCTTTTCCGCGAATTCGCATTTCTGGACAGGCACACACGGGTTGGATGGCATGGAGATCAAGGGAGCGGCCCGTCGGGTCTGGGCGGGACTGGCCTGCGGTGCGGTGCTGGCCGCCTGCGGCGGTGGAGGGGGCAGCGGCGACGCAACAGGTGCCGATCTGGCCGGAACGGGCTACCGGCTGTCCGGCACGCTGTCGGTGCCCATGGGGGCGGCGGTCGACTCCGATCTCAATGACGTCAACCAGCTGGGCCGCACCCGCAACAACGACCTCGCCACCGCGCAGGCGCTGAGCGCGCCGGTGCTGCTCGTCGGCAGCGTCAACCGCCCCGGCACCGGCCCGGCCGGCAGCAACCAGGCCGACGGCGACACCACCGACGCCTATGCGCTGGAGCTGCAGCGCGACGATCTGGTCGAGCTGGAATTCGCGCCCGGCACGGGCGCAGCGTCCGTCGATCTGGACCTGTACGTGGCCTCGGCCGACGGCGCGCTGATCGGCGCATCCGACCGCAGCGATACCCGCTACGAATGCGTGCGCATCACACAGACCGGGCGCTACTACCTGCACGTCGAGGCGTTCAAGCAGGCCACCGGCTACACGCTGCGGGCCGGTCCGGCCGCGACGCCCACCACGGACTGCACCGCGACCACGGCCCGCACCGTCTTCGATCCCGGCGAACTCGTCGCCCAGGTCCGCAGCCGCCCGACCTCGGCCACCGCACAGGCGCTGGTCCGGCAGGCCGGCATCACGCCCGCAGCGGGCGCGTCGGCGCACGGCCCGCAACTGCTGCGGCTGCCCGGCCAGCCGGCCTCCCGCAGGAGCGGACTGGCCCTGCTGGCCGGCGATGGCGTGTCCGCGGCGACCAGCGTGCGCACGCTGTCGGACAGTCCGTCCGCAGCCCCGCTGCGCGATGGCATCGAAACGCGGCTGGAGACCCTGCGCTACGCCAAGGCACTGCAGGCCACCGGCGCCTACGACTACGTCCAGCCCAACGTGCAGATGGAGCCGTCCGCCACCATCGGGCGCTTTCCGCCCGACGACCTCCACTACGGCGAGCAGCGCTGGAGCGTCGACCTCATCGCTCTGCCCGCGGCCATCAACCGCATCCAGGCGCTGCCGTTCCAGCCCGCGCAGCGGCCGATCATCGCGGTGATCGACACCGGGGTGATGCTCGACCACCCCGACCTGCAGCCGCAACTGGCGTCGCCCGGACGGACCTTCGTCACCGACCGGCTGCCGGGTGACCGCAACCAGGCCAGCGGCGACGACCAGCATCTGGCCGAGGACCACGCCCTGTCCCACGGCACCCACGTCGCCGGCACCGCGGCAGCAGCCACCTTCAACGGCATCGGCGTGGCCGGCGTGGCGCCCATGGCGCGGCTGATGCCGCTGAACGTGTTCGGCCGCAACGCCTCGGCCAAGACCCTCGACATCCTGCAGGCCATGCTGTATGCGGCCGGGCTGGACAACAACGCCGGCGTGCTGCCAGCGCGCCGGGCCGACGTGATCAACCTGAGCATGGGCAGCCCCGGCGCCTGCGGCACGGCCCTGCAGGACACCATCCACCGGGTGCGCGCGGCCGGCACCCTGGTCGTGGCCGCCGCCGGCAGCCGGGCGGACAACCCCGGCGGCCAGCCCGCCGAGGTCCACCAGCCGGCCAACTGCACGGGCGTGATCGCCGTCGGCGCGGTCGACTCGGACCGGCAGCTCTCGCGCTACGCCAACACCGGCGCGGCCCTGACCGTGACCGCCCCCGGCGGCGACCTCGGGACGGGTGGCGGCACCAGCGGCCTGAGCGAGGGCATCTTCAGCACCCTCGTCGACTACACCGGCGACGGACAGCGCATGCCGGGCGTCGGGCCGCTGCAGGGCACGTCGATGGCCACGCCGCAGGTCAGCGGCGTGCTCGCCCTGATGCGCTACCTGAACCCGGACCTGTCCGCGGACGAGGTCGACACGCTCTTCGCCACCGGCCGGCTGACCGATGACCTGGGCGCCACCGGCCATGACAGCCTCTTTGGCCACGGGCTGATCAACGCGCTCAAGGCGGTCGGCGCCGCGCTGGAATCGGCCACCGGCACCAGCAGCGTGGTGAACGGCGCGACAACGCTGGGCCTGCGCCCGGCCCGGCTGGACCTCGGCAGCCTGCGCAGCTCGGCCACGATCGACCTCGTGGTGCTTTCCGGCAAGCGCTCCTCGGTCACTGCGACCGTCACCGCCGTGCGCAGCAGCCACCCGGCGCTGGCGCTACACACCGGCGCGGCCGACCCCAGCATCAGCCTGCACCGGCAGGTTCTCGATGTCGACCGCCGCCTGCTGCCCGCCGATGGAAGCTTCAGCGCCACCGTCACGCTGACGCTGAGCACCGGCGCGGAGCTGACCGTGCCGGTCACGCTCGACCGGCCCGCCGGCAGCGCCAGCAGCGGCCCCGGCTTCGGTCCGGTCTACGTGACGCTGAGCGATCCGGACACCGGCCGGGTGTTGCACACCGTCCTGGTCCACGCCAGCCAGGGCCGCTACGCCTGGGAGTTCAGCGGCTACCGGCGCTCGAAGGTGGTGGTCCGCGCGGGCGCAGATCCGAACAACGATGGCACGGTCTGCGGCCCCGGCGAACCGTGCGGCACCTGGGCGGTCAGCAGCCAGACACGCAGCACCGAGCGGGCGGCATCGCTGGCCCTGCAGGCGACGGAGACCCAGAGCGGGCTGGATCTGAGCCTGTCGCCCGTCCCCTGGGACCCCTGAAGCCCATTCTTAGCACACCGGGTTTCCCCTGAGGAGGGCTGGTTGAATCTCGG
>Ga0228699_1000541_pt1 | contig 27467 bp, 26 predicted proteins | sample McNCre217_Aug_MG_FD_178016 | JGI IMG/M metagenome (GOLD analysis project Ga0228699, IMG submission 178016) | Freshwater microbial communities from McNutts Creek, Athens, Georgia, United States - 2-17_Aug_MG | ecosystem: Environmental > Aquatic > Freshwater > Creek | place: USA: Georgia... | reverse complement strand
CCCGCACCAGCGGGCGCAACACCCGGCGCAGTGCGCGTACCAGTGCGGGGGCCGGGCCGGCGAGAGAGGGGGAGGGACTGTCCATGGCCCAAATGTAACTTGTTTGTGGGAAAAATTTACACAAAACATGTTGCGGTGGGAAATTTTCCCGCATATAGTGCAGTTGTGTGTGGGAAAAAATCACACACAATTAGGTCAATTTTTCATCATCAACGCAAAGGAAACACACCATGAACGCTATCCGCACCACCCTCGCCCTCTCTGCCGCCACCTTGATGCTGGCCCTGGCCAGCGCCCCCGCCATGGCGGACAAGGGCGGCTCGTCCGGCCGGTCTTCGTCCTCGGGGTCGTCTTCTTCGGGCTCCTCGTCCTCAGGTTCTTCGTCTTCCGGCACGTCGTCCTCCACCACGACCGCCAGCGGCACCACCTCAAGCACGGTCAGTACCGCGAGCCGCGATGACTCCGGTGGCACCCGTCGCGGCCGTGGCGCTGACGACGCGGCAGGCCATGTGCGCCAAGGGCGTGGTGCAGACGATGCCGTGGGGCACGTGCGCCAGGGTCGCGGGGCGGATGATGTGACGACCGGCACAACAACAGGAACCACTACCGGCACCACCACCGGAACTAGCACCGGTACGACAACCGCAGGTAGCACCACAGGTACAACCACCACGACCACGACCACAGCCACGAACTGATCGTTCACGTCGCTCCATCAACCGGCTGCGCAGGCACGCCGGTTTTTGGGCGTGGCGGCGGCAGGGCGGTGTACGCCACTAGGCGTATTTCCGGTTCGGGCGGGCAAACCTACAGTCACTCCATCGCATCACAAAACCTCGTTTGAGATTGTTTTGCGACATGCGAGATGGATTTGTTTAACCCCCGGAGAAGCCCACATGCAACGTCGTTTTACTTTGAAGGCACTCACCGCTGCCGTCGCTCTCACCACCTTGTCGGCAGTGCCCGCCTTTGCGGCTGACACCATCAAGGTCGGTATCCTGCACAGCCTGTCCGGCACCATGGCCATTTCTGAAACCGTGTTGAAAGACACCGTGTTGATGGCCATCGACGAAATCAACGCCAAGGGTGGCGTGCTCGGCAAAAAGCTCGAGCCCGTGGTCGTGGACCCCGCCTCCAACTGGCCCCTGTTTGCTGAAAAGACCAAGCAGTTGCTGACCCAGGACAAAGTCTCCGTCATCTTCGGCTGCTGGACATCGGTGTCCCGCAAGTCCGTGTTGCCGGTGGTCGAAGAGCTGAACGGCTTGTTGTTCTACCCCGTGCAATACGAAGGTGAAGAGCTGTCCAAAAACGTGTTCTACACCGGTGCTGCGCCTAACCAGCAAGCCATTCCTGCGGTGGACTACCTGATGAGCAAAGAAGGTGGCGCTGCCAAGCGTTGGGTCTTGCTGGGCACTGACTATGTGTACCCCCGCACCACCAACAAGATCCTGCGCGCTTACCTGAAGTCCAAGGGCGTGAAAGAGTCTGACATCGACGAAAAATACACCCCCTTCGGCCATAGCGATTACCAAACCATCGTGGCTGACATCAAAAAGTTCTCCGCCGGCGGCAAAACCGCGGTGGTGTCCACCATCAACGGTGACTCCAACGTGCCTTTCTACAAGGAACTGGGCAACGCAGGTTTGAACGCCAAAGACGTGCCTGTGGTGGCCTTCTCGGTGGGTGAAGAAGAACTGCGCGGCGTGGACACCAAGCCTTTGGTGGGTCACTTGGCTGCATGGAACTACTTCCAGTCCATCAAGAACCCGACCAATACCGAGTTCATCAAAAAGTGGTCTGACTACGCCAAGGCCAAGGGCATTGCCGGTCACAAGGACAAGCCTTTGACCAACGACCCGATGGAAGCCACCTACATCGGTATCAACATGTGGAAGCAAGCCGTTGAGAAGGCCAAGTCCACCGATGTGGATAAGGTGATCGCAGCGATGGCCGGCCAAACCTTCAAGGCACCCAGCGGCATCGTGAGCAAGATGGATGAGAAGAACCACCACTTGCACAAGAGCGTGTTCATCGGCGAAATCAAGGCTGACGGCCAGTTCAACGTGGTGTGGAAAACACCCGGCCCTGTGAAGGCCAAGCCATGGTCTCCGTACATCGAAGGCAACGACAAGAAGCCCGATGAGCCCGCAAAGAAATAAGGCGAAGGCAGGGAGAGGCTAGCGTTTAGCCAGAGCCGCCACAGCCTTGCAAAAGGCGTGGCGGCTTGTTGTTTTTACCCCGGAGAGATTGGCGTATGCCAAAACGAATATTTCAATGGCTGATGATTGCTATGCTTTTGATAGCTGCTCGCGCATATGCACTGAGCGCTGACGAGGCAAAAAGCATGGCATCCGGCGAGAGCGATGCCCGCGTGGCGGCACTGCAAAAAGCGGTGGAAAACGCCGATGCACGCACCGTGCGCTTCATCCAGGCCCTGGCCGATGATGCGGTGAAGCTCGTGGGCGAGGTGCCGGTGATGGTGCTGGATGGCAAGGGCATCGACCCGGTCACCCAGGCAGAAGTGTCTGTGCCAGACACCGCCGAAGACGTGATGAACAACAACCGCATGCGCGGCGAGTTGGACACGGCGCTGGCCGCCGTGAAGCTGCTGTCGCCCGAGGTGGAGGTGCGCCGTGCGGCCATTAAAACCCTGGGCGGGCAGGTGGATGCCGGCAAGCTGCCTTTGCTGGAGAAGGCGCTGGCGAGCGAGACCGCCCCTGATTTGAAAGAAAAACTGCAGTTGCTGCGCGCCGCCGCCATGCTGGGTAGCGACGATGCGGCCAAGCGCCTGGAGGCCGCCACGCAGTTGGGGAGTAGCGCCCAAGCGGCCACCAAGACCTTGCTGGTGGAGCGCTTGCAGGTCGAGACAGACGGCGGCGTGAAAGCTGCGCTGCAAAAGAGCCTGGGTACCGTGGAAGCCCGCCTTGCGTGGGGTGACCGCTTAGGGGCCATTTTTAGCGGCATCAGCCTGGGCTCCATCCTCTTGCTGGTGGCGCTGGGCCTGGCGATTACCTATGGCCTGATGGGCGTGATCAACATGGCCCACGGCGAGCTGATGATGATCGGCGCTTACGCCACCTACACCGTGCAGGTGCTCTTTCAGAAATACCTGCCCGGTGCGTTTGACTGGTATCTGCTCGCGGCCTTGCCGGTAGCGTTCATGGCCTCGGCTCTGGTGGGGGCGGCGCTGGAGCGCAGCGTGATCCGCTTCCTGTACGGGCGCCCGCTGGAAACCTTGCTGGCCACCTGGGGCATTAGCTTGATGCTGATGCAACTGGTGCGCACCATTTTTGGCGCACAGAACGTGGGCGTGGAAAACCCGAGCTGGATGAGCGGCGGCGTGCAGCTGCTGGGCAACCTCTCGCTGCCTTACAACCGCTTGGTCATCGTCGCATTTGCCGTGGCGGTGCTGGCCGGCGTGTGGTTTTTGATTGAGAAAACACGCTTGGGCCTGTTTGTGCGCGGCGTTACGCAAAACCGCCCGATTGCCAGCTGCATGGGCGTGAATACGGCCCGGATCGACACCTATGCCTTTGCGCTGGGCTCGGGCATTGCCGGCCTGGCCGGCTGCGCACTGAGCCAGGTAGGCAACGTGGGGCCCGACCTGGGCCAGGGTTACATCGTGGATTCGTTCATGGTGGTGGTGCTGGGCGGCGTGGGCCAGTTGGCCGGTACCGTGTACGCGGCCATGGGCCTCGGCATTTTGAACAAGTTCCTCGAGGGCTGGACCGGTGCGGTGCTAGCCAAGATCGCCGTGCTGGTTTTCATCATCATCTTTATCCAGAAGCGTCCGCAAGGCATTTTTGCCATGAAAGGCCGGAGCGCAGAAGCATGAGCAACATCACCTTACCTACCCCTCAACCGCTGCTCACCCGTACAGGCTGGGTCGCCTGGCTGGCTGCGCTCATGGTGTTGTGCGCCCTGGTGCCTGCGTTGAATCTGCTGGTGCCCGCAGGCAGCGCCTTGCACTTGAGCGACTTTGCAGTGGCACTTACTGCCAAGATCATGTGCTACGCCATTTGCGCGCTGGCCATGGGCCTGATCTGGGGCTACACCGGCATTTTGAGCTTGGGCCACGGCCTGTTCTTCGCGTTGGGCGGCTATGCCATGGGCATGTACCTGATGCGCCAGATCGGGCTGGATGGCAACTACAAAAGCAATTTGCCGGACTTCATGGTGTTCCTGGACTGGAAAGAGCTGCCCTGGCATTGGGCACTGTCCGGCAGCTTCGGCGCGACACTGTTTTTGGTGATTGCTGTGCCCGGGCTGGTGGCCTTTGTGTTTGGCTATTTTGCCTTTCGCTCGCGCATCAAAGGGGTGTACTTTTCCATCATCACCCAAGCCATGACGTTTGCGGCCATGTTGCTCTTCTTTCGCAATGAAACCGGCTTTGGTGGCAACAACGGCTTTACCGACTTCAAGCGCATTCTGGATATCCCGATTGCCACCACCAGCATGCGCATGACTTTGTTTGTCATGACCTCGGTGACCTTGCTGGTGTTCTTCCTGCTGGCCCGTTGGTTGGTGGGCAGCAAGTTCGGCCGGGTGCTGCAAGCGGTGCGCGATGCGGAGAGCCGTGTCATGTTCAGCGGCTACTCCACCCTGGGCTACAAGCTCACCATCTGGACCATCTCAGCCATGATGTGCGGCGTCGCGGGCGCTTTGTATGTGCCGCAGGTCGGCATCATCAACCCCAGCGAAATGAGCCCCGCAAACTCGATCGAGATTGCCATCTGGGCTGCAGTGGGCGGGCGCGCGACGCTGATCGGGCCTATCGTGGGCGCCTTCATCGTCAACGGTGCCAAGAGCTGGCTCACCGTGACCTACCCCGAGTTTTGGTTGTATTTCCTCGGTGCACTGTTCATCGGCGTTACCTTGTTCCTGCCCGATGGTGTGGTGGGCCTGATCAAGAAACTGAAGGGAGGGAAAGCATGACTCCCGATCTGTTGGAGCAAGGCGCCCGCCGCGTGCAGGCGCACATGGAGGCCTTGGCCGCCCACAAGGGGCAAACCGAGTCCGGCGGGCGCACGGCGGGCTTCGGCCGCGTCGCAAGTCAAGGCGAGGTAGACGTGACCCACGGGCGCATCCTGTACCTGGAAGACGTGCATGTGAGCTTTGATGGCTTCAAGGCCATCAACGGCCTGTCGCTGGACATTGCGCCCGGCGAGTTGCGATGCATCATCGGACCCAACGGCGCGGGCAAGACCACGATGATGGATATCATCACCGGCAAAACCCGGCCCGATACGGGCACCGTGTTTTTCGGCAGCACCATTGACTTGCTGCGCTACAAAGAATCCGAAATTGCGCAGTTGGGCATTGGCCGCAAATTCCAGAAGCCCACGGTGTTCGAGCAGCTCTCGGTATTTGAAAACTTGGAGCTCGCGCTCAAGACCGACAAGGGCGTGAAGGCGTCGATGTTCTTCAAGCTGGACTCCGCGCAGCGCGACCGTTTAGCGGACATCCTGCACACCATCCACTTGGCGGACAGCGTCGGGCGGCTGGCGGGCAACCTGAGCCACGGGCAAAAGCAGTGGCTGGAAATCGGCATGCTGCTCATGCAAGACCCCAAGCTGCTGCTGCTCGATGAGCCGGTGGCCGGGATGACCGATGAGGAAACCGAGCGGACTGCCGAGCTGTTTTTAAGCTTGAAAGGCAAGCACTCCCTGATGGTGGTGGAGCACGACATGAGCTTCATCCGCACCATTAGCGACATCGTCACCGTGCTGTGCGATGGCTCGGTGCTGGCCCAAGGCACGTTGGACCAGGTGCAGGCGGATGAGCGTGTGATTGAAGTTTATTTAGGCCGTTGAGGTTGAGTCACCATGCTTAAAGTAAAAAACATCAACCAGTACTACGGCGGCTCCCACATCCTGCGGGACGTGAGCCTGGAGGCCGAGGTCGGCAAGGTCAAGGTCATCCTGGGCCGCAACGGTGTGGGCAAGACCACGCTGCTCAAATCGCTCATGGGCTTGGTGCCTATCACGTCCGGCACCATATCCATGGGCGGCAAGGACATTCACAAACTCACCCCGTATGAGCGGGCACGCCTGGGGCTGGGTTTTGTACCCCAGGGCCGCGAGATTTTTGCCCGCCTCACGGTGGAAGAAAACATGCGCATGGGCCTGGCCTACAAGCCGGCCGGCACGCCGATTCCGGCCGAGCTCTTTGAGTTGTTTCCGGTGCTCCAGCAAATGCTGCACCGCCGGGGCGGCGACTTGTCTGGCGGGCAACAGCAGCAATTGGCGATTGCGCGTGCGCTCGCTGCCGGCCCCAAAGTGCTGATCCTCGATGAGCCTACTGAAGGCATCCAGCCCAGCATCATCAAGGACATCGGCCGCGTGATCCGCATGCTAGCGGATCGGGGCGACATGGCTATTTTGCTGGTGGAGCAGTACTACGACTTTGCCCAGGAGCTGGCCGACAACTACATCGTCATGGAGCGTGGCGCGGTGCTGGCCCGTGGCATGGGCCGCAATATGGAAGTGGATGGCGTGCGCGGGCTGGTGGCAATTTAAGCGCCGGGCAGCACAATCTCTGCGGGCAGGGCCGCAGGGGACGGGTCCGGCAGCTTTTCGAACTCCGGTGCCACCCGCTTGCCGGTGCGCAACGCCAAGCCGCCTGCCTGGCGCTTTTGTTCGCCCAGCGAGGCACGGTTCACCATGGGGCCACAGTTCAGTTTGAGCTGTTGCACCATGCCCAAGAGTTCTGCCGCAGACTGCACTTTGCCACTGTGCTTTTGCAGCAGCTGGTAAGCGTTGTCGATCAGGCGGGAGTTGAGGGTGTCCCTGCCGTGCAGGATGAGGTTTTTCACGGCACTGGTAGGGTCGCCGCGCAAACTCAGCGCCATGGCGGTTTCCGCAAATTCCAGCACTTGTGTTTGGGCCACGCGAAGGCGGTCGGCGTAGGGCGGGTGGGCAATGGCGCTGGCTGCCAACAACTCGGTGAGCGAGCGGTTGCTGCAAAAACGCCGGCCCATCACGTCGATGGTTTCTTCCAACTCGTTGAGCTGAATCGCCTTGGCCGCCAGGTGCGCCATCAGCGCCACCAGGTTGCTGGCGGATTCAAAGTCAAACAGCGGCTCGCGCACCGTTTTAGCCATCTCGCGCACCGCATCCACCGACTTGGCAAACTGGTGTTGCTGGATCAGGTTGAGCGCCTCCACGATGCCGGCGAGCCGGCGCAGGCGCGGGTTGTCGGCATCCCGCTCCATCAGGCGCAGCAGGTCGTCATAGCAGCGCTGCAAGCCTCTGCGGTCGGCGGAATTCAGGCGGGTAAAGGCCAGCAGCACCAGCGTTTGGGCATCGAACATTTTCGACTCCAAGCCCAAGCGGGTGGTCTTGTCCAAAAGCTGCTCGGCCTCTTCGTGGTTGCCGGAGTAGTAGGTCATCATCGCCAGGTTTTGCAGGCGGGTGATGGAGGCGGGCGTGAGCGTCGCTGCCATTTTGTACGTCTCCAGCGCCTTGTCGAAACGGCCCAGCTCAAAATGGGCCCTGCCCATCACGTCGTAGGCGTCGGCGTAGTTGGGGTCTTCGCCAATCAGTTTTTCGAGCGTGGTGGTGGCCTGATTGATCTGGCCGGCTTCCAGCTGGGCACGGGCTACGCCCAGTTTGGCCCAAGGCAGGGTCTTGGCGTCCACCACGGCTTTGTAGAGGGTTTGGGCCTCTTGGCAACGCCCTACCCGCAGCAGCAATTCGGCACCGACGCGTGCAGCATAGAGCCAGAACATGCCTTTGGACTCAAAGCGCTCCAGGCACAGGCGGGCCGCGTCCTCAAACTTTTCTTCCTCAAGCGCGGTGAAGATGGCCTGCAGCGACACCTTGCGCACCCGCGCGGCTACCAAGCGATCGCCCAACTGCGTGGCCTTGTGGGGCTTGAGCATGTAGCCGTCCAGCGCGGACTCCGCAGCCTCGGCCACTTTGGCGTAGGTGGCCTCGCTGGTGATCATGATGAACACGGTAGAAAACGGCAGCAACTGGTTGCGGCGCAAATCGTCCAGCAGGTCTTGCCCCGACATGTTGTCGGTGGAGAAATGCTGCTCGCACAACACGAAGTCAAAAGTGCGGAATTCGAGCTGGCGCCGGGCATCGACTGCGCGGGCTGCTTGGGCAACGTTGGCCACACCAAAGTCCCGCAGCTGCGACACCAGAATCGAGCGCGAGGTCGGGTTGCCATCGACAACCAGTGCGGTGCAGGTAGAGAAGTCCGTATCAAGCGTAGCCATCCGCCGCATTATGGTGGTGCAGCGTGACGTTGAATAGCGGAATTACATGGCCCAGATGCGCGGGTCGGCCCCTGCCAACTGCCACGCCTGGGCGCGCCACTGCTTGCGCACGGTGCGCAGCAACTGCATGGCGGGCTCGACGGTGGGGGCGAGCACCCGCAACACCAGCGTATGCCCGTTGGGGCTGGTGGCGCCCGCCGTGGCCGCCAGGCTGTGGCCCTGGAGGGCAGTCCGGGCGCTGTCCAGCAAGACTTCTTTTTCTGCCCGGCTCCACGGGCTGCCACTGGCAAAAAACAGGGTGGCAAGGCAGCGGTGGCCGTCCAGCCCGGTGGGGCCGTTCATCAGGCGTTGGTCGTCCGCCCGCAAGGTGCCACGCTCCAGCCAGATGCCGGGTATCTCCAAGTGTTGCTCCAGGCTGCCTTTTACAAAGGGCAGCTGGGCATGCGGCAGGCCCAGCGCGGTGATATCCCAACCCAGACACTGCGCGCCGGGCGCCAGCTCCAGACGCACGCGGTTCACCGCGTGGCAGGCGTCGTAGCAAATGGCTTCCAGCGGCAGCCACTCCAGGCGGGCACCTGCCTCCAGGCGCAAGGTGGTGTCTTGCGTAGCCACCGGGCCCTCAGACCTATAGAAGCGGGTGGCCCCCGGCGTGGTGATCAGCCCGTGGGCATCCGCGCCCACGGTGATATTCAGCTTCAGGGTATCGCCACCCACCAAACCGCCCGGTGGGTGCACCAGCACGTTGTGGCAAATGTGGTTCCCCTCGGGGTACAGGTTTTGCAAAATGCGCAGCGGGCCGCTGTGGTGGTAGCGGGCCACACAGCGCTCTGCCTCGACCCGGTAGTCGAGAGCCAATTCAGCATGCCAAGCCATGGGTCAGTGGTTCTGCGAGCCGCGGTGGGCCCAGCCAGTGGTGTGCTTTTCGATGGCGCTGAACAGCTCGTACATCATCATCGCCATGGCACCCACCACCACCAGGCCGGCAAATGCCAGGCCCATTTGCATGGCCGAGCCGGCACTGATGAGGAGGTAGCCGATACCCTCGTTGGCCGCCGTCATTTCAGACACTGTGGTGCCCACAAAGGCCAGCGTGATGGCGACCTTGAGCGAGCCGTAGAAGTAAGGCATGGAGCGGGGCAGGCCGACTTTCATCAGCACATCCCAGCGCTTGGCGCCCAGCACGCGCAGCACGTCTTCCAGCTCCGGCTCCAGCGTGGCCAAGCCGGTGGCAATGTTCACCATGATGGGAAAGAAGCTGATCAGAAACGCCGTCAGGATGGCCGGGCCCACCCCAATGCCGAACCACACCACCAGAATCGGCACAAACGCCGCCTTGGGCAGGGCGTTGAACGCCGTCATCAGCGGGTACACCGCGGCATAGGCCAGCCGCGAGCTACCGATCACAAAGCCTAGCAACACACCCACCACGATGGCAATGCCAAAGCCCGCCATGGTGACCCAGAAGGTGCGCCATGCATGGCCAGCGATGATGCCCTTGAACTCCCAGAACTGGCTCCAGATGCGTGCCGGACTGGGGAACACAAACTCCGACACCGCGAAGACGCTGCACAGCACTTGCCACAGCAGGATGAAGACCACCAGCAGCACCCAGGGTGCCCAGGTCTCGATTTGTTTTTTGCTCATGGGCTATCTCACTGAGTGATGGCACTGGAGGCCGCAGGTGCACTCGAGCGCATGGCGCCGATGTGCCCGCGCAGCTCGTGCACGATGTCGGTGAATTCCTTGGTGTAGGTGATCTCCAGGTCGCGCGGGCGCGGCAGGTCGATCTCGCGCTTCACCACAAAGCGGCCGGGGCTCTTGCTCATCACGTACACCGTGTCGGCAAGGAACACCGATTCACGCAGGTCGTGCGTCACCAGAATCACGTTGAATTGCTGCTCGGTCCACAGGTCGCGCAGGATGCACCACAGCTCTTCGCGGGTGAAGGCATCGAGCGCGCCGAAAGGCTCATCCAGCAGCAGCATCTTGGGTTCGTGGATGAGGGCGCGGCAAATACTGGCCCGTTGCTGCATGCCGCCCGAGAGCTGCCAGGGGAACTTGTCCTCATAGCCGCCCAGGCCGACTTTTTGCAGCAGCTTGCGCGCTCGCTCCTCGTACTCTTTGCGCTTGGCTTTGAAGTTGCTACGGTAGGGCTCCACAATTTCCAGCGGCAACAGCACGTTGTCCACCGTGGTGCGCCAGGGCAGCAACGACGGCGCCTGGAAGGCCATCCCGGAAATCTTCAACGGCCCGGTGACGGGCGCGCTGTCGATCAGGATCTGGCCCTTGGAGGGCATCTTCAGGCCAGTGGTCAGCTTCATGAAGGTGGACTTGCCACAGCCGGACGGGCCGACGATGGCAATGAACTCCCCCTTGCGCACCTTCAGGTCGATGGCTTCGACGGCAAAGTGGTTTTGCTTCAGCAGCTCATCGTTGTAGGCAAGCCAGACATCCTGGAAATCCACAAACCAGGGAGCGGCAGGCGCAGTCATCGGTGCTTTCTGGGGCGCGCTCATGCTCACTTCTTGGGCAGGATGTTGAGTTCCGCTTTGGAGGGCAGGAAGCTGCCGTTCCACACCGCATCTGGGTTGATGCGGGTTTTGGTGTTGAACGCATCCGACACCTGCGATGCCATCAGCGACAGGCGCGGGCCATTGACCTGGCCAAAGCCCTCGGTGCGTGCATTGGCGCTGTTGATGGCAGTATCAATCGCCAGCTTGAGGCGACGGGTTTCCAGCTCGGTGTTGATGATGCCGTCACGCGCTTTGACATCGTTGATCGCTGCGGCCGGGTTGGCCATCACGTCCTTGGCGCCCTTGGTGAATGCCAGCAAAAAGGCTTTCACGGCGGCCGGGTTTTCTTTGAGTAGCTTGGGGGTGGCGATGATGGCGTTGCCATACAGCTTCACACCAAAGTCAGGGTAGGGCAGGATCACCACGTCGTCGGCCTTCACGCCCCGGGCTTCGAGGTTGAGCAGGGAAGTGAAGGTGAAGCCGGTGATGGCATCCACATCGCCGCGGGCCAACATGGTTTCGCGCAGGGGCGGGTCCATGGCTGTCCACTGCACACCACTCACATTGTTGGCCTTGGCAAAGATGGGGAAGGCGCGGCGGCCGGCGTCAAATACCGGGGCGCCGAGCTTTTTGCCGTTCAGGTCGGCGGGGGTTTTGATGCCGGATTTTTTGAGCGCCATCACCGAGGCCGGCGTGTCGTTGTAGACCATCATCACCGCTACGGGCTTGTTGGGCGCGTCGGGGTTGTTGGCGTGGAACTCCATCAGCGCGGCGAGGTCGGCAAAGCCCATGTCGTAGGCGCCCGAGGCCACGCGGGTCACCGCGCCGCCCGAGCCGTTGCCGGCGTCCACGGTGACGTCCAGCTTGGCGTCCTTGAAATAGCCTTTGGCGGCAGGGGTGAGAAACAGCGCCGAGGGGCCTTCAAACCGCCAGTCCAACTGGAACTTGATGGGCGTGCTTTGGGCCAAGGCAGAGCCGGCTGCCAAAGTGGCGGTGGCAAAAGCAATCGCGTGGAGAAACTGGCGCTTTTTCATCGTACATCCTTCAGTGTCAACAGATGGGTAGAGCGAAGCAAGAAGAGTGCCCAACTTTGGGGCATCGCCCGGTCTTGGGTCCATTCTGCGGGTGGGGCGTGGGTTCTAATGCTGGGGTTTATCTGGGTAGTCAGTAAAGCCGGGGAGAGAACGTGAATAGCGATTTGTTTGGCATAAAGCAGCGGGTGGTCGGTGTGCTGGGTTGGGGCATGCTGATGGCGACGGCGCTGCTCCCGCATGTTTGGGCGCAACCTTTGTTGTCCGACAAAGTGGAGGTGCCGCAGTTTCCCGTCAACGTGGGCTGGTATCCGGCCGGAGTGAACTTTGCGCCCGATGAAAGTAACTTCATCGTCACCGCTTGCCCGGATCCCAACATCCCGCAAGCGCAAGTGCGCTGCATCTTGTTGCGTTACGACATCGTGGCGAACCAGTGGCGCAAGTTACCCGATCTCAACCCCCAAGCCAGCTATGCCGATGCCGCCTACACATGGAACGGCGATGCCATCTTCGCGCAGGAATACGCCCGCTGTGACACTCCACCACCGAGTGCCCCGCAACGAACAGCCTGCAACAAGCTCGTGCTGCTGGAGCCCAATGGACGAAAGATCAAAGACCTCACCGAGGCGCCCTTCAACACTTACACCTACCCCAGCCTGACGCGTGACGGCAAAAGCATTCTTTATTGGGGGGTGAGCAACCAGTTGCAGGGCGGCTTGGGCGGTGGTGCGTGGGATGTCAAAGAGCTCGACATTGCCACACAGCAGACGGTGCAAAAAACAGAGTACCAGGCGGCATTTCCTAAAACCACTCCGCGCTACCTGCCCGATGGCAAGCGGCTGATGCTGGCGGCGGAGGACTATCCAAAGCGTCCGAACGATGCAGACTTTTTCGTTACCGATCCTAAAACCGGCAGAAGTTTCAGAACGGATTTCATGGGGAAATTCGGCCGCAACATGACGGTAGTTGTAGAGGGCCCCCGAGATCCCATTCGCCCGTATTTCCCGACACTCAAAAAAGTGGAGAAAGACGGACAGATGCTTTGGGAGCCCGTGGATGAACACATGTGGCTCATCGTGCGGGACCTATCGCGCGACGGCAAGTTGGCGGTTTTTGATCACCGTGGCGTAGCTATGTGTTTTCGTTTTATTGACGAACCTCTGCGCAAAGACGAATGCTTTTCCAGGGCACATACGTCAAAGGCAGCATCCATTTCCTCCTCAAATAAGGCAGTCCTCACAATTGTGGGAGGCAATCAGCCTTCAATCAATTGGTACATCCGCTGGCTTGATGTCCCAAGTGGGAAGTCTTGGGTTATTGGGTTGCCGCGTTCACTGCAACCTTAATCTCGCAAAAAATCAACATGGCACCAAAGCGACCTTGCGTGCTTTGCGCAACTCGCTGCCAATTCAGCCTTCATTTGATCTCCGACAAATGACATGCAAATGCCATATCGGTTTTCACCAAACCGCCACATGGCATTTTTAGATTTGCTTCAGCTTGGCCTTTGGGCGATTTCCGCCCACTTTGCGAGACCATTTTTGGAGCATATGCATGCAAGACTTTTGGAAAAAAATTCAGCAACTGCAATGGGATGACCATCGCTACTACCACCAGTGCCGCATCAACCAGACCCTGCACTTCATCAGCGCGCTCAGTTTTCTGGTGGCTTACGGGCTGTTGTTTATTGACCCTGCCGCGGCCGGCATCGTGGGCTGGGTGGTCGGCATGGTGACCCGCCAGTCCGGGCACATCTTCTTTGAGCCGCGTGGTTACGATGCCATAAATGGCGCGACCGATGCGCACAAAGAGGCCATCAAAGTGGGCTTCAATATGCGCCGCAAAGCCATCCTGATTGGTGTGTGGTTGTCGTTGCCCGTGTTGCTCTGGCTCAGCCCCAGCATGGGGGGCTTGATTCAGCCTGCCAACGGCACCAGCGGCTATTTGCACGATGTGGGCTTGTTCTGGTTGGCGCTGGGGGCGGGTGGCTTGATGTTCCGCACCCTGCACCTGTTCTTTTTGCGGGGGCCGGTGTGGGGGCTGGCATGGGCTGCCAAGATTTTGCTCGACCCGTTTCACAACGTCGCCATCTACTGGCAGTCGCCGCTGGCTTTGATGCGCGGTCAGCGCTATGACCCGATCCAGGTGGACGGCGGCACCTCGCCGGACTAAGGCAAAGGCCGCTGGTGTGAAGCCGCCTCAGGCGGCTGGGTGCAGCAGGTCCAGCAGCGTCCGCGCGACTACTTTGGTGGCTTTGCGCAGATCGTCCAGGCTCACCCGCTCATCGGCGCGCTTGGCATGTGACTCCAGCACGGTGCGAGGACCGGCCCCGTAGATCACACCGGGAATGCCGCGCTCGGCAAACAGGCGCACGTCGGTGTACAGCGGCGTGCCCATGGCGGGGATGGGCTCGCCAAACAAGGCTTCGCCATGCTTTTGCAGTGCATCGACCAAAGGTTGGTTGCCCGCCAACGGGCGCATGGAGTTCGCCAGCAACAGACGCTTGATATCCACGGTGATGCAGGGCACCTGCGCAGCCGCGTCGGCAATCACTTGGCGAATGGACGCTTCCACCTCGGCGGGGTTTTCCTCAGGGATCATGCGGCGGTCCAGCTTGAACACCACTTTGCCGGGGACCACATTGGTGTTGGTGCCGCCTTCGATGCGGCCCACATTCAGGTAAGGGTGGTTGATGCCGTCCACGTCAGAAGTGACTTGCTTGTACAGCGTGTTCTGGGCGTACAGCGCGTTCAGGATGTGTACCGCGCCTTGCAGTGCGTCCACACCACTTTCGGGAATGGCCGCATGCGCCATCTTGCCGTGCACCGTCACTTCCATTTGCAGGCAGCCGTTGTGTGCGGTGATGACTTGGTACGAAAAGCCTGCGGCCAATAACAGGTCGGGTTGGGTGAGGCCCTCTTTCAACAACCAGCCGGGGCCGAGTTCGCCGCCAAATTCTTCGTCGTAGGTGAACAGCAGCTCCACGCCACCCTTGAGCGGCAGGTCTAGCGATTCGAGGGCGCGCACCGCAAAGGTGTAGTTGGAAAAATCGCTCTTGCTCACGGCGGTGGCGCGGCCGTACATATTGCCGTCGGCAATTTCGCCGCCGTAGGGGTCATGCGTCCAGCCTTCGCCGGGGGGCACCACGTCGCCGTGGGCGTTGAGGCCTATGGTGATACCGCCAGCCGCGTAGGGGCGGCGCACCACCAGGTTGGTGATGCTTTGCATGCCGGCAGCCTGTACCTCGCTGGCGGGCACGCTGTGTTTTTCTGCCTGCAGGCCCATGGCGGTCAGCAGCTCGGCGGTGCGGTCGGCATGGGGGGCGTTGTTGCCGGGGGGCGTGTCGGTGGGTACGCGTACCAGTTCTTGCAGAAAGCGCACTTGCTCGTCAAAGTGCGCGTCAATCCAGGTGTCGAGTTGTTGGTAAGGGGTGGTCATGGTTGGGGGTGTTCCTTGGCTAATTGGTGCAGCAGATGGCTGAAGGCATCGACCGCGAGTTGCATGTCGTCGCTGGTGGTGGATTCCAGCGGGTTGTGGCTGATGCCGGCGTTGAGGCCGCGCACAAACAGCATGGCCTGCGGCAGGATGGTGTGCAGTTTCATGGCGTCGTGCCCGGCGCCGCTGGGCATGCGGTGCAGCGGTACGCCTAGTGCGATGACCGCGGCTTCCCAACGCTGCTGCCATTCGGGCGCGCTGGGGGCTGCGCTGGCCTGCATGGTGCGGGTGAGGCTGTGGTGCAGACCCCGGCGCTCGCAAATCAGGCGCAGGCCGGTGAGCACTTTGTCTTCCAGCGCGTCGCGCTGGGCATCGGACGGTGCGCGCAAGTCCAGCGAAAACTGGCAGCTCCCCGGTATCACGTTGATGGAGCCATTCGGCACCTGCAGTTGGCCCACGGTACCTACCGAGTCGCCATCTTGGGTGGCGCAGTGCTCCACCAGCAAGATCAGTTCGGCCACCGCAGCGGCCGCGTCGCGGCGCTGGCCCATGGGGGTGGTGCCGGCGTGGCTGGCCATGCCGGTGATCTCGCCCACATAGCGCACGCTGGCGTTGATTGAGGTGACCACGCCCAACGGAATGTCCAGCGCGTTAAGCACCGGGCCCTGCTCAATGTGGACTTCCACAAAGCCTTGGTAGTCGGCAGGGTTGCGGCGGATGGCGCCAATCGCGTTCACGTCCAGCCCGGCTTTTGCCATGGCGTCGCGCATGGTAATGCCGTCTGCGTCCGTCTGGTCTAGCCAAGCGAGGTCAAAGTCGCCGGTGAGTGCTCCCGAGCCCAGAAAGGTGGCTTTGTAGCGCTGACCTTCTTCTTCGGCAAAGGCCACCACTTCCAGCGCGTAGGGCAAGCGCTGGCCTCGGGCCTTGAGTGCTTGCACACAGGCGAGTGGCACGTAGATGCCCAGCCGACCGTCGTACTTGCCACCGTTGCGCACGGTGTCATAGTGGCTGCCGGTGAGCAGGGTTTTAGGTAAATTAGGGCTCTGGCGCCCGTCGAATGTGCGCGGGTAGCTATCACTTTCATAGCGACCCACCACATTGCCCACCGCATCGATGGTGGCACTGTCGCAGCCGGCGGCCAGCATGTCATCTTGGATTTGGCGGGCGCAGGCGAGGTGCGCTTCCGTCAGGTAGGTCACGGTGAGTTGCCCGGTGCCTACATAGGCGGCATCGGTGTGTTGGGCCAGCGCCTCTTGCCAGTCCCACACCTGATGGCCTTGGGTCGGGGTGTAGCGGAACTTGTCGTTCAGGCGGATCTCGGCAATGCGGTGCACATTGCGCAGGCACTCGGCCAGCTCAAAGTCAGGGTGACCTTGCACGCGGCGCTCCAGCGTGGCGATGATCTCCGCTTTGGAGAGGCCCGTTCCGCGCGGGCCGCGCACCGCGAGGATGAAGGGAAAGCCGAAGCGCGCGTTGTACTCCGCATTCAGGCGCTGGATTTTGTCGAACTCGGCAGGTGTGCAGTGCGTGAGGCCGGCTTTGCTTTGCTCGTTGGTGCTCTCGGTGGTGAGGCTTTTATCCACCATGGCCTTGCCGGCCAGTTCGGGGTGGGCCCGCAAGAGCGCGAGCTGGGGTTCGCGCCCCGCTGCGGCTACCACTTGCACCATGCCATGTTTGAAGGCTGCCAGCGACACAAAGGGCCGCTGCTGCAAGGCAGTTTCCACAATCCACGGCGAGTGTTCGTACAAGCCGTCCAGCCGCTCTGCAGCTTCTGCCAATGGCAGGGTGTTGAGTTGCTCCAAAGTCAATATGCTCATGGCTCAGCCTTGGTAAGGATGCGTAGCTTTCCAGTGCCGCGCGATGTCAATGCGCCGGGCCACCCACACGTGCTCGTGCTGGCCGATGTGGTCCAGAAAGCGCTGCAGCGCCGTGATGCGTCCGGGCCGGCCCAGCAGGCGGCAGTGCATGCCGATGCTCATCATCTTGGGGGCGTTCAGACCGTGGGGATCGCCTTCGGCGTAGAGCGCATCAAACGTGTCTTTCATGTACTGGAAGAACGGGTCGGCGTGCGAGTAGCCCTGGGGCAGGGCAAAGCGCATGTCGTTGCAGTCCAGCGTGTAGGGCACGATGAGTTGGGGCACCACGCTGCCGTCGGTCTTTTGCACCTTCATCCAGAAGGGCAGGTCGTCGCCGTAGTAGTCGCTGTCGTACTCAAAGCCGCCGTAGTCGGCCACCAGGCGGCGGGTGCGCGGGCTGTCGCGGCCGGTGTACCAGCCCAGGGGGCGCTCGCCAGTCAGCTTTTCGATGGCCGCCATGCCCAGTTGCATGTGCTCGCGCTCCTGCGCCTCGTCCATGTTTTGGTAATGAATCCAGCGATGGCCATGGCAGGCAATCTCGTGGCCCAGCTCCACTAGGCGGCGGGTCAGCTCGGGGTAGCGCTCCAACGCCATGCCCACGCCGAACACGGTCAGCGGCAGGCCACGTTGCTCGAACTCGCGCAGGATGCGCCACACACCCGCACGTGAGCCGTATTCGTAAATGCCTTCCATGCTGATGTGGCGGTCGGGGTAGCTGGCGGGGTTGAACATCTCGGAGAGGAATTGCTCCGAGCCGGCATCGCCATGCAGCACGCTGTTCTCGCCGCCTTCTTCGTAGTTGAGGACGAATTGCACGGCCACGCGGGCCTGGCCGGGCCACTGGGCATGGGGGACGTGCTCGCCGTAACCGATGAGGTCGCGGGGGTAGGGGTGGGTACTGTCGTAGGTGCTCATGGGGTTTCGCGGGGGCGTCAGAAAGTGTCTTCCGGGGGCAGGGTGAGGCTGGCTTCCACGTGTTGCAGGTGCTCGTCCATCAGCCGCAGGGCCAGGGCTTCGTTGCGGGCTTCCAGGGCGTCTACCAGCGCTGCATGTTCTTCATGGGAGTGCGCGGCCGAGTCGCTGGACTGGTACATCAGCGTGATGAGCGAGCAGCGCGAAAGCAAGTCCATCAGCATCAAGGCCAGCACCTCGTTGCCGAGCAGCTGCGCCATGCGCACATGGAAGTCGCCCAGCAACTCGGTGCGGTTGCTGATGCTGCCTTGGTGGACCGCACTTTGTTCTTCGGCAATGTGGTGGCGCAGCGCATCGATATGGTCGGGAGTGGCGGCAGCAATGAATGCACGGACCATGCCGGCCTCCAGCATGCGGCGCACGGCAAACACCTGGCGCGCTTCGGTTACTGACGGTGCCGCCACAAAGGCGCCGCGCGCAGGCTCCATGCGGATCAACCGGTTGCGTGAGAGCTGGAACAGGGCCTGCCGCACCAGGGTGCGCGACACGCCGAACTGGTCGGCCAGTTTCTGCTCGGCCAGTTTGGCGCCGGGTTTGAGCTGGTGGTCCACGATGGCGGCGGTGATGGCCTCCACGATGAAACCGGTGGGTGTGGTCTCCATGAATCCATGATACCGAGATTGCCCAAAAGTGTATACACTTTGAATTTTCCACTCGAAAGGCAGGCGCCATGGGCTTGAGCACGCACGTACTGGACACCATGCACGGCACCCCCGCCGCAGGCATGACGGTGGCGCTGTACACCACGGATGGTGAGTCGGCCACACTGGTCAAACGCTTTGTGTTGAACGCAGATGGCCGCAATCCGGACGGCCCGCTGTATGACAACGCCAGCCTGCAAACCGGCACCTACCGCTTGGTGTTTGAGGTGGCGCCGTATTTCAAGGCCCGGGGCGTGGTGCTGCCCGAGCCGAATTTTTTGAACCGCGTGGCGCTTGATTTCGGCGTGGCCCACGCCGACCAGCACTACCACGTGCCTTTGCTGGTAAGCCCCTGGAGCTATTCGACCTACCGGGGGTCTTAAAGTGGTTTCAGCGCCGGGCCACCCCAAGCTGAAGCGCGCCCCCTTGGGGGGCAGCGACCCGCGCAGCGGCGGAGCGTGGGGGCTAAAGCTGGCCTTCGGTCAAGGTATCCAGTTGAAAACGCCCACTCTTGTGCCACAGCCACGTATCGGTGTACGTGACCTTGCCCATGCGCACCGGCGCGGGGTAAGGGGCGGCGGCGCGCACCGAGCGTTCGATTTCGGCCATCACCTCGGGGGCTTGGGTGGGGGCGCGCATCCAGCGAATGTCGGTCACATGGCCTTGGCGGTCGATATCCACCTGCAGCACACCCACGGCGTAGAGCAGGGGAGGCATCTTGCCGCTGTAAATGCGGTCAGAATTTTTGGCATACAAGTGGCTGGCCGCGTCGCGCCGGTAGTCCCGCGGGGTCGGGGCTTGCGACACGATGGCAGGTTGGGCTTGCGGAGCCGGTGCAGTCGTTTGCGGTGCCGGTGCGCTGTTGCCGGGCGCTTGGGCCACCGGGGGCTTGGCAGGCTCGGTTTTGAACATGCCGCAGGCACTGAGCAGTGCGAGCAGGCCGAGGCACAAGCTGGCTTTCAGGCTACGCGTGTGCGCGGCAGAGTTCATCAACGACGGTGTGGGCATGGCATGTCTCCTGGCAGGTCTGGGCCCGCGTACTGTGCCGCAAATTATGCGGGCAGTGCGGCCGCAGGTGTTGAAAAAGGTATCTGTTTGTGAGCCCGCTTGCCCTCTTGCACACGGTATTGGCCCACCACACGGCCGTGCTGGTGACCGTACATGCCACGCGTGGCTCGGTGCCCCGCGAGGTGGGGGCCTGGATGGCGGTGACCCCGCAGCAGTTGATCGGCACGGTGGGCGGTGGCCGCCTGGAGCTGGATGCGACTGCGCTGGCCCAGCGTTTGTTGCAATCGCACATGCAGGGCGAGCCGGTGCCTGCGCAGGTGCACCCCTTTGCCTTGGGGCCGAGCTTGGGCCAATGCTGCGGCGGGCAAGTCAGCCTGCAATTTGAAGTGGTGGGGCCGGCAGACCGGGACGCTGTGCAACAGCGCTTGCGCCCTGAGCACTGGCCGCTGGGCTTGTTTGGCGGCGGCCATGTTGGCCAGGCACTGGTACATGTGCTGGAGCGTTTGCCGTTTGACGTGACCTGGGTGGACAGCCGCGACGGCGTGTTCCCCACTGTGGTGCCGGCCAATGTGCAGTGCGAGCACTCCGACCCGGTGCAGGCGGCGGTGGCCGATTTGCCGCCGGGCGCCCGGGTACTGATCATGAGCTTCAGCCACGCTGAAGACCTGGACATCGTGGCCGCCTGCCTGCAACGCCAGCGTTCGGCGGGCGATTTGCCCTATGTGGGCCTGATTGGCAGCCACACCAAATGGGCCACCTTCCGGAGGCGTCTGGCCGAGCGCGGCTACACCGAGGCCGAGTTGGCGCATGTGACCTGCCCCATCGGCGTGCCGGGGGTGAACGACAAGCGCCCGGAAATCATTGCGGTCGCGGTGGCGGCCCAACTCTTGCAAGTCAACAACAAGTTTTGAGGAGAACCTTTGCATGGAAAGCTATTTACTCGACTGGGCCAACCTGCTCTTGCGCTGGGTGCACGTCATCACCGCCATCGCGTGGATAGGCTCCTCGTTCTACTTTGTGTTTCTGGACAGCAGCCTCACGCCGCCGGTGGACGAGGACCTGAAAAAGCAGGGTGTGAGCGGTGAGCTGTGGGCGGTGCACGGCGGCGGCTTCTACCACCCGGTGAAGTTCGCCGGGGCGCCTCCCAAGCTGCCCGAGAACCTGCACTGGTTTTACTGGGAGAGCTACAGTACCTGGTTGACCGGCTTTTCGCTGTTCACTGTGTCCTACCTGTGGAACGCGCGCACTTACCTGATTGACGCCTCCGTCAAGGCCTGGCACCCGCATGCCGCCATTGCGGTGGCGCTGGCATTTCTGGTGGTGTTCTGGCTGGCGTACGACCAGATTTGCCGCCGCTTCGGCCAACGCAAAAACGGGGATGCCATCGTCGGTGTGGGCGTTGCGGTGCTGGTGTGCATTGCGGCCTGGCTGGCCTGCCACTGGTTTGCGGGGCGGGCGGCGTTTTTGTTGATGGGCGCCATGCTCGCCACCACCATGAGCGCCAACGTGGCGCACTGGATCATTCCCGGCCAACGCAAAATGGTGGCCAGCATCAAGGCCGGTGAGCCGGTGAACCCCATTCACGGCTGGCGCGGCAAGCAGCGCAGCGTGCACAACACCTATTTTACGCTGCCCGTGTTGTTTGCCATGCTGAGCAACCACTACAGCTTTACCTACAGCCACCCGCAAAACTGGTTGGTGCTCATTCTCATGATGTTTGCGGGGGCGGCCATTCGCCAGTTCTTTGTGCTGCGCCACGGCTACAAGCTGGGCCGCAACAGCCACCCGTGGCCCTATGCGGCGGTGGGAGTGGTGGTCATTTTGGGGGCCTTGGTTTGGATGAAGCCTGAGCCACCCATTGCTATGAATTCAGGAGCTGCTAGCGCAGATTCCACAAGCGCTACAACATCATTGGCTTATAAAGATATCAAGCCGGTGCTGGCCCAGCGCTGCTACATGTGCCATGGCGAAGCGGTGCAAATGAAGAACGTGCGGCTGGACAGCCCCCAAGGCGTTGCCAGCCATGCCCAGGCGATTTACCAGCAAGCCGTGGTCACCAAAATCATGCCCATGAACAACGCCACCAACATCACCGACGCCGAGCGCGACGTGATCAAGCGCTGGTTTGAGGGTGGCGCAAAGACCGAATAGCCTGCACAGCATCCGGTGCCTGCAAGCGGGCGGTGAGCTGGGCGACGACCGAGGCCCAATCGCCCGACGAGACCTGCCTGAACAACTGCAGCGACGGGTACCACGGCGTATCGCTGCGCTCGCGCATCCAGCGCCAGTCGGTCATATACGCCGGCAGCATCAGCCAGCAAGGCACGCCTAGGGCGCCCGCGAGGTGGGCTACGGCGGTGTCCACGCTGATCACCACATCCAGCCCGGCGAGCACTGCGGCCGTGTCGGCAAAGTCCCGCAAACCACCGTCGACTGCGTGCAGCTCCGGCAGGGTGGGGTGGCTGTCTTTGTGAAGGTTGATCCACTGTGTGCCGGGCACGGCCAGCAGCGGAGCGAGCACCGAAGCATCGGAGATGGAGCGCTGGGCGTCGTGCGGAAAATCCGGGTTGCCTTGCCAGACGATGCCAATGCACAAATCGGCGTGGGCGGGTGGAGTGCCCGGTGCGAAATAGGGCGGCGTGGGGCCGTAGGGCGCAGCCTCGCTGCCGAGGTAGGCGGCCAGGCTCATCACCGGCACCCAGTAGTCCCACTGGTGGGTGGTGAGGGCCGTTTCTGCCTCCTGCCAGCGGTACACCGCGTGCACGCCGGGTAGCTGGGCCATCAGGGGATGCAAGGGCGGCTGGCAGAGCACGGCGGTATGTGTGGCACTTTGCGCCTGCAGCAGGGGGATGAAGCGGCTGAACTGCAGCATGTCGCCAAAGCCGGCGTCTTGCACCACTAGGATGTTTTTGCCCTGCAAGGCCTCGCCGCGCCAGCGGGGGCAGCGCCAATCGTGCGCATGGTGGATGGGCCACTGGCGTTGCTCCCACACCTGCCATCCTTCGCGTAGGCGGCCTTCGCGCAGCAGCAGGCAGGCGAGGTTGAACAGGGTGCTGGCGTTCTGGGCGTCCAACGCCAAGGCGTGCCGTAGGCAGTGTTCCGCCTCCGCGCCACGGTGGGTGTGGTCCAGCAAGCTGCCCAAGTTGCACCAAGCTGCCACCATGTGGGGGGCGCGTTGAATCGCTTGCCGGTACGACTGTTCTGCCAGGTCTACCGACCCCAGCCGGGTCAGCACCGTGCCCAGGTGCAGATGCACCTCAGGCAGATCGGGCGCCAGGTCGAGCGCATCACACAAGTGCTCCAGTGCCGTGGGTAAATCGCCCATCCCGTCCAGCACAAAAGCGAGGTTGATGTGCAGGGCCGCATCGTCGGGAGCCAGTGCCAGGGCCTTGTGCAGTGCGGCCAAAGCTAGGGGCCACTGCCGTTGCTCTATGGCTTGCAGGGCGTCATCCAGCAGAGCCTGCGCTGCGTCCTGCGCCATGAGCGATGGGGTTTAGCGCTGTGCCGTCGCCAAGCGCACTGCCAGGCCCACGAACACCACGCTGGCCACCCGGTTGAGCACCCGCTGCGCGGTGTGCGAGCGCTTGAACACCTGCCCGAAGCCGGCGGCAAACCAGGCCACGGTGCTGAAGGTGAGCAAAGCGGCCAACATGAACACAGCACCCAACGCCACGATCTGCAAGGCCATGGAGCCCTTGGCGGGGTCGGCGAACTGCGGCAGAAAGGCGAGGAAGAAGATGGCGACCTTGGGGTTGGTGATGTTCATCATCACGCCACGCAAGTAGGTTTGTAGCGGCGTCATGGCTTCTTGCTGGGCCGTGTCGCTAATGCCCACCGGTGCATTCCAGGCCCCCCAGGCGAGGTAAAGCAGGTAGCCCGCACCCAGCAACTTGAGCGCGGTGAAGGCCGCCGCAGATGCGGCAAACACCGCGGCCAAGCCCAGCGCCACCGCCGCCGTGTGAAACAGCAGGCCGCTGCACAGCCCCAGCACCACCAGCAGGCCCGCTTTGCGCCCGTGCACGGCCGAATGCAGCAGCACAAACACGTTGTCGGGCCCGGGGGAGAGGGCCAATAGCACCGAGGCGGCGAAGAAAGTCAGGGTCGTGTCAAAAGAAAGCATGGCAGGCGGCGGGTAAGGGCGTGGGTGGATGACCCCAGCATCCTAACGCCTGCGTGGCCCGTGTCAGCCCTGCGCGACTTCGTGGGCACCCATGATTTCCAGGGCGCGCACCAGGGCCGAGTGGTCCAGCCCGGCCATGTCGTGGGCGGCGCACACCTGCATGAGCTGCGCAGCACCAGCGGTTTGCGGCAGGGCCAGGCCCATGGCCTTGGCGCCGCTCAGGGCGAGGTTCAGGTCTTTCTGGTGCAAGCCGATGCGAAAGCCGGGGTTGAAGGTGCGCTTGACCATGCGCTCGCCGTGCACTTCCAGAATGCGCGAAGCGGCAAAACCGCCCATCAACGCTTGGCGCACCTTGGCCGGATCAGCGCCGGCTTTGCTGGCAAACAGCAGCGCCTCGCCCACGGCGGCAATGTTGAGTGCCACGATGATCTGGTTGGCGACCTTGGTGGTCTGCCCGTCGCCGTTGCCGCCCACCAACGTGATGTTTTTGCCCATGTGCTGCAGCAGGGGCAGCACGGTGGCAAAGGTGGCTTCTTCGGCGCCCACCATGATGGTGAGGCTGGCGGCCTTGGCACCCACCTCGCCCCCGGACACCGGTGCGTCCACATACTGGCAGCCCAAGGCATTGATTCTGGTTGCGAAGGCTTTGGTGTCGATGGGCGAGATGGAGCTCATGTCCACCACCGTCTTGCCGGCGCTCAGGCCCTCGGCCACGCCGTTGGCACCGAACAGCACGAGTTCTACATCCGGGGTGTCCGGCAGCATCAAAAAGATGATGTCGGCCTGCTGAGCAACCTCGCGGGCATTAGCACAGGGCTTGCCGCCGGCTTGCAGCAAGGCGTCGGGTACGTTACCGCGTGTGTTCAGGTAGACGGTGTGGCCGGCGGCCAGCAAGTGGCCCGCCATGGGGGCGCCCATGATGCCGAGTCCGATAAATCCGAGAGTGGTCATAGTGTTGGAGTGAGGTAGTAAGAAAAAGTGTTGGCACCAAGGAGGCTGGGGCGGAGTGCGTTCTGCGCAGGTAAAAGGAGGAGCCCGCAGGGCGGGGGACACGCAGCAAAACGCATTGCCGCCCGGGCTCCGGGGCTGCAGAAGTCGTTAACTGAGGTAGCGATCCCGCAAAGCCTGCGTAGCGTTGCGGAACAGCCCCAAGTCGCTGCCCACCGCCACAAAGGTCGCGCCCATGTCCATGTAGCGCCGCGCATCCGCTTCCACAGGTGCCAAGATGCCGGTGGGCTTGCCCTGCGCCTTGGCCTGGGCAAACACATGGGCGATGGCGGCCTGCACCTCCGGGTGGTTGGCGTTGCCTAAATGCCCATAGCCTGCAGCGAGGTCGGAGGGGCCCACAAAAATGCAGTCCACACCCGGCACAGCGGCAATCTCGCCGCTGGCGGCTACCGCCTCGCGGCTCTCGATCTGCACGGCCACACACATGTGCCGGTTGGCTTCCTGGAAGTAGTTGACCACCGAGCCGTAGCGGTTGCTGCGCTGGGCTACCGACACGCCGCGCATGCCCTCGGGCGGGTAGCGGGTAGCGGCCACCGCCTGGCGTGCTTCGTCGGCACTTTGTACAAAAGGCACCAGAAAGTTGTAGAAACCAGCGTCCAGCAGGCGCTTGATTTCTATGGCGTTGTTGCTTGTGGGGCGCACAAAAGGTGCACTTACGCTGTCCTTGAGCGCCATCAGTTGCGGCACAAAGGTAATCACGTCGTTGGGCGAGTGCTCGCCGTCCAGCAGGATCCAGTCAAAACCAGCGACGCCCAGCACCTCGGTGCTGATGGGGCTGGCCAACGATGCCCAGCAGCCGATCAGGCGCTTGCCGGCGAGCAGGTCTTGCTTGAACTGGTTGGGAAACGGGCGGTAAGGGGTGGGGTAGCTCATGGCAGGCCTCGGTGAATTCTGGGAGGGGGTCAGGTAATGGGGGCCGGGTTGAAGAGCACCAGCGCGTTGTGCAGCTTCCAGTGCTCGGCCCAGGTTTTTTTGCGGCCACTGGCCACCTCCAACATCAGGTGGAACAGCTCCCAACCCATGTCTTCGATCGTGGCCTCGCCATCGGCAATGCGGCCGGCGTTTACGTCCATCAGGTCGTGCCAGCGGCGTGCGAGGTCGGTGCGCGTGGCCACCTTGATGACCGGGCATTCGGCCAGGCCGTAGGGTGTGCCGCGGCCGGTGGTGAACACATGCAGGTTCATGCCGGCAGCCAGCTGCAGCGTGCCGCAGATGAAGTCGCTGGCTGGGGTGGCGGCGTAGTGCAGCCCTTTGTGCCGCAGCTTCTCGCCCGGCGAGAGCACGCCACTGATGGGCGCGGTGCCGGATTTGATGATGGAGCCCATGGCCTTCTCCACGATGTTGGAGAGGCCGCCAGCCTTGTTGCCCGGCGTGGTGTTGGCACTGCGGTCGGCCTGGCCGCGACCCAGGTAGGCGTCGTACCAGGCCATCTCACGGGCCATGGCATCGGCCACTTCGGGGGTGGTGGCGCGGGCGGTCATCTGCTCAATGGCGTCACGCACTTCGGTGGTCTCTGAGAACATCACCGTGGCACCGGCACGCACCAGCAGGTCGGTGCAAAAGCCTACCGCCGGGTTGGCCGTGACGCCCGAGAAGGCGTCGCTGCCACCGCACTGCACGCCCACCACCAGCTCGCTGGCGGGAATGGTTTCGCGGCGACGCGCGCTGAGTCGCTCCAGGTGGGGCACGGCGCTGGCGAGCACCGAGTCAATCATGCTCATGAAGCCCACATGCTTGTCAGCTTGCAGGCACACTACGTCGAGCTCCGGCGTTGTTGGGGTGTCCAACGTGTCTGTAGCGCTCGTATTGCTTACGCTGGCAGCTACTATTTCGATAGCGCGCTGCTCGGTGGGAAACAAACGCTCGGGCTGCAGCTTCTCGCAGCCCAGGCTCACCACCATCACCTCGCCACCAAAGTTGGGGTTCTTGGAGATGTTGCGCAGCGTGCGAATGGGGATGATGGCGTCGGGCGCATCAATCGCCACGCCGCAGCCATAGGCGTGCTCCAGGCCAATCACGTCATCTACATGCGGATAGCGCGGCAGCAGCTGCTCTTTGATGCGCTGCACCGCAAAGTCCACTACACCGGCCACGCACTGCACCGTGGTGGTGATGGCCAGAATGTTGCGCGTGCCGACCGAGCCATCCGCGTTGCGGTAACCCTCAAAGGTGTAGCCGGTGAGGGGCTCGGCGCTCCAGGCGGGGGCCGTGGCTTGCGGCAGATCGGTCAGCGCGCGGGCTTCGGGCATGTGCAGCAGGCGCTCATGCACCCAAGCGCCGGCGGGAATGTCCTTGAGCGCATAGCCGATGGGCACGTTGTAGCGCAGCACGGCAGCGTCTTGGGGGATGGCGGTCAACGCCACCTTGTGGCCTTGGGGCACGCGGTCCACCAGGGTGACGCCATCGGGCAGTACGGTGCCTGCCGGCAGGCCGCCATCGTTGGCCACAATGGCCACGTTGTCGGCCGCGTGCATGCGGATGGTGAGTGGTGCCACGGTCATAACACGGTGTGCCCGGTGATCAGGGTGGGCAACCAGGTGGAGAACGCAGGCACATAGGTCACCAGCGTGATGGCCACAAAAATCGCCAGGTAATAAGGCCACGCAGTTTTGGTGGCTTCACCGATGGAAATGTTGCCGATGGCGCAACCCACGAATTG
>Ga0228699_1000538_pt1 | contig 27658 bp, 25 predicted proteins | sample McNCre217_Aug_MG_FD_178016 | JGI IMG/M metagenome (GOLD analysis project Ga0228699, IMG submission 178016) | Freshwater microbial communities from McNutts Creek, Athens, Georgia, United States - 2-17_Aug_MG | ecosystem: Environmental > Aquatic > Freshwater > Creek | place: USA: Georgia... | reverse complement strand
GGACGGGCTTTAGAGCCGCCGCGGGAGAGTCGGATAACGACCATGATGAATCCTTCGGGTGGTTGGTGTTTTCAACGTTTGAGACACGCGCTAAAGGCCACCCGGCCTGCGACACGCTGAAAAGCTCCCCATTATAGCCGTCTACACTGCAACTTATGAAAAACAAAACTACCGCAGCTTGGTTGACCTTCATCGGGGGCCCTTTGGGGCTGCATCGTTTTTATCTTTTTGGGCTCTGGGACACGTTGGGCTGGCTACTACCGATCCCAACCGCCTTGGGGTTTTATGGCATTGAGCGGGTCAAACAACACGGTTTGGATGACATGACCAGCTGGTGGTTGATTCCCCTGCTGGGCTTCACCATCGCCGCATGCGCCTTGAATGCCATCGTCTACGCCTTGATGACGCCCGAGGTATGGAATGCCAAGTTCAACCCCACGGCAGAATCAGAAGCCCAAGCAGGTCAAACCAATTGGCTGACCATTGGCGCGATCGTGATGTCTTTGTTAATTGGTGCAACGGTGCTCATGTCGAGCATCGTGTTCAGCTTTCAGCGCTACTTCGAATACCAGATCGAAGAAGCCCAAAAGATATCGCAATAAGGCCGCGCTGACCTCATTGCGAGGGCTTTAGAACAAAGTCAAGCTGATCCAGTACGCCACACCGGCCACAAACGCGCTGGCTGGGATCGTCAAGATCCAAGCCCACACAATGCCGCCTGCCACGCCCCAACGCACGGCACTGGCGCGCTGGGTAGAGCCGACACCCACAATCGCACCCGTGATGGTGTGGGTGGTGGACACCGGAATACCCAAAGCCGTGGCCAAGAACAAGGTCATGGCGCCGCCCGTTTCGGCACAAAAACCACCCACAGGCTTGAGCTTGGTGATTTTTTGGCCCATGGTTTTCACAATGCGCCAGCCGCCAAACATGGTGCCCAAGCCAATCGCCATGTAGCAACTGACGATGGTCCAGCTAGGGGGCGACTTGTCTTCTGCCGACGCATAGCCCGTGGCCAGCAACAGCATCCAAATGATGCCGATGGTTTTTTGTGCATCGTTGCCGCCATGGCCCAAGCTGTAAGCGCCCGCAGAAACGAGCTGCAAACGACGGAACCATTTGTCCACGCGTGACGGTCTGAAACTGCGAAAAATCCAGGCCACAGCCACCATCATCAACGAACCCAGCGTGAAGCCCAACAAAGGCGACACAAAGATAAACGCCACGGTTTTCAAGATGCCAGCAGCCACCAAGGCGCTGGTGCCAGCCTTGGCAATCACCGCCCCCGAAATGCCGCCAATCAGCGCATGCGAGGAGCTGCTGGGAATGCCGTAATACCAAGTGATCACGTTCCAAGTGATGGCCCCGAGCAAGGCGCCAAACACCACATGGGTGTCGACGATACCGGGCTGCACAATGCCCTTGCCCACCGTTGCCGCCACACTCAAGTGGAAGATAAAGATGGCCACAAAGTTGAAAAAGGCCGCAAACAGCACCGCTTGCGCAGGCTTGAGCACCCCGGTGGAGACCACCGTGGCAATGGAGTTCGCCGCATCGTGAAAGCCATTCATGAAGTCAAACATCAAGGCCAACACAACCAGCAGAGCGACCACCCAAAAGGCGGTTTGTACGGTTTCCATACGGGACTCGTGATTAAGAGTTTTCGAGGACGATGCCCTCGATCAAATTGGCCACGTCTTCGCACTTGTCGGTGATGGTTTCCAACAATTCGTAGATGGCTTTGAGCTTGATCACTTCGCGCACATCGGGCTCTTCGCGGAACAGCTTGCTCATGGCGCTGCGCATCACGCGGTCGGCATCGGACTCCAAGCGGTCAATCTCTTCGCAGGTCTTGAGTGCAGCTTCAGCGGTAGATTGATCGGCAATTTTGTCCAGCAGCTTGACGGCATCGCGCAGACGCTCACAGCACTTGACGCTCAAATCGGTCAAACGCACGATTTCTTCGGTCATGTGGCGCACGTCATACAAGGCCATGGTTTCTGCCGAGTCTTGGATCAAATCGGCCACATCGTCCATGGTGTTGATCAAGGAGTGAATTTGCTCACGGTCGATCGGTGTGATGAAGGTTTGGTGAATCGCACGGTTCACATCATGGGTCACACGGTCGGCGGCGCGCTCGGCGTTGTCCACGTCTTGGTTGAACTTGTCACGCAAGATCGGATCGTTGTAGTTCGCCACCAATTCAGAAAACGCGTGTGCGGCTTCCACGATGCGGTCTGCATGTTGGTTGAACATGACAAAAAAATTGCCTTCTGTGGGCAACAATTTCCCAAATAGCATGGGGTTCTCCTGTGAACGAACGAATTTATGACGTTTTAATGACAGGCAAAGTGTAATCGCAGCTCATGGGCGCAAGCCGGTCAATCGCTCAATCGGCTGATCTTTCACCGCCTCGAGCAAGGCTGGGTTGACGCGTTCGGGCGCCACCTCCGCTAAAGGCACCAAAACAAACGCACGCTCAGACCAGCGCGGATGCGGCAGCGTCAGCCGTGGCGTGTTCAACACGGTGTCGCCGTGGAAAATCACATCCAAATCCAGCGTTCGTGGGGCATGGTGATACGGTCGTTCACGGCCGCTTGCCTGCTCTAGCGCTTGCAGCGCATCCAGCAACGCCAAGGGTTCCAGATGTGTTTGCAGCAAGGCAACGGCGTTGATGAAGTCAGGCCCTTGAGCCTCGAACGGCGCACTGCGGTAGAGCGACGACACGCGCAGCAGCTGCGTGCCAGGCAGCGCCGCCAAGGCAGATGCGGCCTGCGCCACGGCAGCGGTTGCATTGCCTAAATTGGCACCCAGTGCCACACATGCCGTCACAGCTTGCGTCAGCATGGTCAATATCCGGGGTTATTCGGCAGCTGGCGCGCTACCGGTGGTTCCGCCACTGGGCTTGCGTCGACGGCGGCGGCGTTTCTTGGCCGGGCCTGCACCGCCCTCCTCGTCGGCTGAGCCTTCCGCAGGCTCGACATCGCGAAACCGTGGATCTTCGGCCGGTTTTTCGGCACGACGGACCGCATGCACGCGCGGGGCACGCTGGGCTTTTTGCTGCTCCTGACGAACTTGCTGCAACAAATCTTCGCGGGTCGCATCATCGGCCAAGCTGAATTCTTGCCACCAATCGGCCAAGACCTCATCTACTTCGCCGACATCGGCACGCAAACGCATGAAGTCAAAACCGGCACGGAAGCGGGCTTGGTCGACCAAGCTCCACGGACCGCTGCCCACGCGCTTTTCAAAGCGAGGTTGCATCAGCCAGATTTCGCGCATGTCTGAGCCCAATTTGCCGCGACCCGACACATCGCCAATGCGCGACTCGAACACCTCGTCAATCGCATCTTGCAAGGCTGGGAATGGCGGTTGTTTGACGCGTCGTTGCGCCCAGGTTTCGCGCACATCTGACCACAGAACACAGGCCAGCAAAAAGCTCGGCGCCACAGGCTTGCCCTCGCCCACACGGCGATCGGTGTCCTTCAAAGCGGTTTGGACAAACTCTTCATCCGAGCGTTCGACCACGATGTCGAGCAAGGGGTAAATGCCATTGGCCAAGCCTTGTTGCTTGAGTTGCTGAATGCTCGCCAAAGCATGGCCGGTTTGCAACAGCTTGAGCATTTCATCAAACAAACGGCTTTGCGGCACATCGGCCAGCAGTTTGACCGCACGCTTCAAGGGAGCCGCAGTTTTGGCTTCCATCTTGAAACCCAAGGCCGAGAGCTTGGCAGCAAAGCGCACCGCACGGATGATGCGCACCGGGTCTTCGCGGTAGCGCAAGGCCGGGTCGCCAATCATGCGAATGACTTTTTTCTTCGCGTCGGTAATGCCACCGTGGTAATCGATCACGTTGCCCGTTTCAGGGTCGTAGTACATGGCATTGATGGTGAAGTCGCGGCGTGCCGCATCTTGGTCTTGCGGGCCCCACACGTTGTCGCGCAGTACGCGACCGCTGGCGTCCACGGCGTGTTTCATGCCCGCCAATTCTTGTTTGCTGCTGCGCTCGTTGCCTTTGACTTGTTCAGCGTCGGCATTGTCCAGCTGGGCACGGAAGGTCGACACCTCGATCACTTCATGTTCACGACCGCGTCCATACACCACGTGCACGATGCGAAAACGTCGCCCAATGATGAAGGCGCGCCGGAATGCGGCCTTCACTTGTTCAGGAGTAGCGTTGGTGGCCACATCAAAGTCTTTGGGCTTCAAGCCGAGCAACAAATCGCGCACGGCACCGCCCACGATGTAGGCCTCAAAGCCACGGTCTTGCAAGGTGCGCACGACGTTGAGCGCGCGTTCGTCGACCCAGTCGACATTGATGCCATGCACTTTGGCAGGCACCACCTGGCGCTTGCCCAAGCTGGGCTTGCTGCTGGTGGAGGCTTTGCCCATCAGCTTGTTGATGAATTGTTTGATCATTGTTTTGGGAAGAGTTCCAAAATCGGCCAGCCCTTGTCCAGGGCCACGGCGCGCAGTGTGTCGTCGGGATTGGTCGCCACGGGGTGGTTGACGCGCTCCAACAGGGGCAAATCGTTGCGGGAATCGCTGTAGAAGGTGGCTTCCACATCGGCCCAGTCCAAGCCTTCGCGTTGCAACCATTGTTGCAGACGTTGCACTTTGCCTTCGCGCAGGCTGGGCACGCCGCTGATTTCGTTGGTGAACCACCCGTTGGCGTCGCGCACCAGCTCCACCGCAATCAAGTCATCCACGCCAAAGGCTTTGGCAATTGGGCGGGTCACAAACTCGTTGGTGGCGGTGATGATGAGGATGCGCGCGCCCGCATCGCGGTGTTTTTGCACCAAGGCCTGCGCCTCAGGGCGAATCGCGGGCTGGATGACCTCGCGCATGAACTGTGCATGGGCCTGGGCAGCAACTTCGGGGCCACGCTGGCAAAACGCCTCGGCCGCAAAGCGCACATAGTCGTGGATGTCCAACGTACCCGCTTGGTAGTGGGCATAAAACGCATCGTTGCGTTGGATGAATGCGTCGCGTTCATGCCAGCCCAAACGCACGGTGAACTCGCCCCACGATTGGTCCGAATCAATCGGCAACAAAGTGTGATCAAGGTCGAATAAAGCAAGTTTCATCAGATGTTTTCTAACATGGCTTTGATCAACGGAATGGTGATGGCGCGCTGCGTTTGCAAGGCATAGCCATCGAGTTGATCCAGGAGTTGAATGAGGCTGCTCAAGTCGCGGCTGAAGCGGTTGAGCATGAAGTCCATCACCTCATCGCTCAAAAAAATACCGCGCTCGTCCGCATGTTGGCGCAGCACCGCGCGACGCTCGGCTTCGCTGAGCACCTGCAATTGAAAAATATGGCCCCAACCCAAACGGGTGCGTAAATCTTCACGCAGGACCAAATCGCTGGGGGGCACGCTGCCAGCGGCCAGGACCCAACGTTGCTGGCCATCGCTGGGGGCGGTGGCGTTGACAAACCAGTTGAAGGCCGCATGTTGCTGCACCGCGGTGTACAGATGCACATCGTCCAAGATGACCACCCGCCAGGTGTCCTCAAACGCAGCAGGTTCCGCCACGGCAGCGTCCATCCAACCGACAGGACAGCTTTGGTCGCGCAAAGCCGCTTGCACGGCGCGCAGCAAATGGGTTTTGCCGCTGCCACTCTCGCCCCACACATAGGTCGGCACGGGCGAGCGCTTGTCATTGCTGGTCCACAGCTGCAGGTGCTGCAAAGCGGCTTGGTTGGGGCCCGCAAAGAAGTTACTCAGGCTCGGGCCCGGGGCTAAACCGATGTCGAGCGCGATTTGCTTCATCTGCACTCACACCCCACGGTACAAAGCGCTGGCTTGGTACTGGGCGCGCAAGCGACGAATGGCCACCAGCAACACCGCACTGACCGGCAAAGCCACCAACACACCAACAAAACCAAACAACTGGCCAAAGGCCATCAACGCAAAAATCACATGCAGCGGGTGCAAGCCAATGCGCTCTCCCACCAAGCGGGGCGTGAGCACAAAACTCTCAATCAGCTGGCCCACACCGTAAACCACAGCCACCACCACCAAGGCCTCGCTGGGCGCAAACTGCAACACGCTGGCCAACAACGCCAACACCAAACCCAAACCAAAACCGATGTACGGCACAAACACGGCCAAGCCGGTGAACACGCCAATTGGTAACGCCAATTCCAAACCAAACGCCCACAAGGCCAGGCTGTAATACACCGCCAGCAAGGCCATCACCGACAACTGGCCGCGCAGGTATTGACCCAGCACGTCGTCGCACTCGGTCACAAAGCTGTCGTAGGCAGCGCGTGCTGGCACAGGCACCAAGGCCTCGACGTGGCGCACAAAGCGCTTCCAATCGAGCAACAAATAAAACAGCACCACCGGAATCAGCACCAAATTGCCCACCACGGCCAGCGCCACGCTGCCACCGATGCGCAACGAGGTCAGCGCTTGCTTGAAGCCGTCGTCAAACGAGGTGTTGAAGAGTTGCAGCACCAGGGCTTTGAGGTTGGCACTGTCCAACGCCACATGGATGCCCTTGGCACGCAACCAAGGCACCACCTCGGTTTGCAGCCGTTCGACCAGCACCGGCAGTTGGTCACGCATTCGCGGCAACTCATGGGCCAAGATGGGCACCAACAAAGTAAACAAGGCCACCAACATCAGCAAAAACACCACTTCCACCAGCACCACGGCCACCAGGCGCGGCAAGCGCCCGGCGCATGCACGCTGAGCGGTTTGCACCAAAGGACTCAAGGCATAAGCCAAAACGCTGGCTACCACAAAGGGCATCAAGACAGGGCCCAACAACCACAAGACCAGCGCCGCCAAGGCAGCGAGCGCCGTCCACGCCATGGCGTGTTGTTGAGTGGGGGTGAATTGCATACAGCTTGTGAAGGGGTTGGCTTTAAAATTACGACTTGATTCTATCGGCGCACAATCCACGCAAACCTTGGCTGCGCCCCAGCACTTCTTCACTATGAACAAACCCCTTTCCTACAAAGACGCCGGTGTCGACATTGACGCCGGCGATGCCTTGGTCGAACGCATCAAACCCTTGGCCAAGAAAACCATGCGCGAGGGTGTGTTGGCCGGCATTGGGGGTTTTGGCGCCTTGTTTGAAGTGCCCAAGCGCTACAAGGAACCTGTGCTGGTCAGTGGCACCGATGGCGTAGGCACCAAGCTCAAACTGGCGTTTGAATGGCAGATGCACGATACCGTGGGCATTGACCTGGTGGCCATGAGCGTGAACGATGTGTTGGTGCAAGGCGCTGAGCCTTTGTTCTTCCTCGACTACTTTGCCTGCGGCAAGCTGCATGTGGACACCGCCGCTGCGGTAGTGGGCGGGATTGCCAAAGGCTGCGAGCTGTCTGGCTGCGCCTTGATTGGTGGCGAAACCGCCGAGATGCCTGGCATGTACCCCGATGGTGAGTACGACCTCGCAGGCTTTGCCGTGGGCGCGGTGGAAAAATCCAAAATCTTGACGGGCCAAAACGTCAAGCCGGGCGACGTGGTGCTGGGCTTGGCCTCCAACGGCGTGCACTCCAACGGTTTCTCGCTGGTGCGCAAGGTGATTGACCGTGCTGGCTCAAACGCCCCTGCCACCTTGGACGGCAAGCCGTTCAAAGAAGCCATCATGGCTCCCACCCGTTTGTATGTGAAGAGCGTGTTGGCAGCGCTCGCAGAACAACCCATCAAGGCCCTCGCCCACATCACCGGCGGCGGCTTGTTAGAAAACATCCCACGCGTGTTACCCGAAGGCACGGCCGCTCACCTGACCAAAGGCAGCTGGCCACAAACCGAGTTGTTTGCCTGGCTGCAAAACACAGCCGGTATTGACGATATCGAGATGAACCGCACCTTCAACAACGGCATTGGCATGGTGGTGGTGATTGACGCTGCCCACGCTGCGGCTTGTGCAGAGGTGCTGCGCGCCCACGGCGAACAAGTGCACACGATTGGTGTGATTGCCGAACGTGGCGACGGAGCTGCGGTGGTGGTCGCCTAAAGCGACATTGCACGCACGCTCAAAAAAGCACCTGCGGGTGCTTTTTTTAGGCCTCGTCGTCTTCGACTTGCGGCAGCAAAACGGCCAAGCGTTTTTGGATCAAGGCCACGCTCGCCACATCGTTGTGGGTGGCATACACCTCTTCCAAATTGCGCAGCATGCGCGCCACGATTTCGCGCGGTGTGGCTGGGCGTAAATAGTGCTGCAACAGCTCATCGGACACCGCACCATCACGGATCAAGCCTGACTCGGCGTGCAGGGGCGCCAAACGCCCCATCAAGTCTTCTTTGCCCAAGGATTGACCAGTGAACGGGTCGATCACCACCTGGCCTTCGTGCGGAAACGGCAAGCGGACCTTGACCAAAAAGTGGCCCGGAAACCCCACCCCTTTGGCGTCCAGCCCGAGGCCAGCCGCCAACTCCAGCCACAGCACGGCCAAGCTGATGGGAATGCCACGACGGGTGCGCAGCATCACATGCAGGTAACTGTTGTCTGGGTCGTAGTAATTGTTGAGGTTGCCAGCAAAACCCAGTTCGTCAAAAAAGAACTGGTTGAGCAAACGCAGTTTGTGCAAAGCACCCGCGTCTGCGGGCAAGCGTTGTTTGAGTTTGTTGCTGAACTGGTCCACTTGGTCCAGCACTTGTTGAATGTCCAGCTCGGGGTATTCGTCTTGCGCCAAGCTCGCAGCGGCTTCCAACAAGGGGAAATGGGTATCGCTTTGCACCAACGCGGCAAAGTAGCCCAGGGCCGTGGGAACTTCTAATTTGAAATCCATGTTTTTTGCCTCTTCACGACCTTTTTATCGCCGCAGCAATGCACGCAGCTTCAAGCCCAACACCGTCAGGCTCACAAAGTACAACACAGCGCTCACCACCAACACGCCCGTCATCAATCCCACACGCAGCCAAGGCGTGGCGTGCAGGGCGGTCCAATCCCAATACTGCGCGGCCCACCAGAGCCATGCGCCCAACACCACACAGGCCGCCAACACTTGCAGCACAAAACGCCCCCAGCCTGCGCTGGCGATGTAAGCGCCTTTGTGACGCAAGCCCAGCAACAACCATGCGGCGTTGACCAGCGCCCCCAAGCCAATCGACAGGGCCAGCCCCGCGTGAGCCAAATAAGGCACCAAAGCCAAGTTGAACACCTGCGTGATGACGAGCACCGCAACCGCAATGCGCACCGGTGTGCGAATGTCTTGGCTGGCGTAGTAACCGGGCGCCAGCACCTTGATGGCCACCAACCCCAACAAACCCACGCCGTAGCCCATCAGCGCCACGGTGGTTTGCTGCACATCGTGGGCGCTGAAAGCGCCGTAGTTGTAGAGCACCGCCACCAACGCTTTGGAAAACACCAGCAAGGCCAAAGCACAGGGCAGCGCCAGCAGCAGCACCAAGCGCAAGCCCCAATCCAGCATGTCTGAATATTTGGCGGTGTCGTTGGCCGCTTTCGCTGCCGAGAGCTGGGGCATCAACACCACGCCCAACGCGACGCCCAGCAAGGCCGTGGGGAACTCCATCAAACGGTCCGCATAACTCAGCCAGCTCACGCTGCCTGGGGTGAGCTGTGAGGCAATTTGTGTGTTGATAAGCAAAGAGATCTGCGCCACGCTAACGCCCAGCAAAGCAGGCGCCATGAGCTGCAAAATGCGCTTAGGGCCTTCGCCGTGCCAAGCCTCTTGCACCGCGCGCCAGCTCAGGCCCACGCGAGGCAGCATGCCCAACCGGCGCAAAGCCCACAACTGCACGCTGAGCTGTGCCACGCCCCCCAACATCACGCCCACGGCCAGGGCATAAATCGGTGGCGCACCCAAGGTGCCCAACCACGGGCCACCCCACCATGCGGCGGCAATCATGGCCAGGTTCAACAGCACGGGTGTGGCAGCGGGCACCGCAAAACGCTTCCAGGTGTTGAGCACGCCAGCCGCCAAGGCGACCAACGACATGAAGGCGATGTACGGGAACATGAAGCGCGTCATCACCACCGCCACCTCAAAGCCTTGCGGTGACTGGTGCAAGCCACTGGCCATGGCCCACACCAACAGCGGCGCGCCCACCACCCCCAGCACGCAGGTCAAGAGCAAAGCCCAAATCAGCAAGGTGGCGACTTGGTTAATGAGTTGATGGGTGGCCTCGTCGCCCTGCTGCTGGCGGCTGGCAGCCAGCACGGGCACAAAGGCTTGACTGAATGCGCCTTCGGCAAACAGGCGGCGGAACAAATTGGGAATACGAAACGCCACATTGAAGGCGTCGGTCAGGGCACTGGCGCCGAAAGTCGAGGCAATCAGCAGTTCCCGCATCAAGCCGGTGATGCGCGAAACCAGGGTCAAACCCGAGACGATGGAAGCAGATTTAAACAATGACACATCCGCAGTGTAGCGAGGCCTTGGCAGCCGCGTCAGGCAGGGTGAGCCCCGAGTGTTTGAATTTGCTACAATCGTCGGCTTTGCTGACAACATCCTCAGACACTTAAGGAAATTACCATGGCATCAGCCAAACCCAAGAAAAAGAACCCGCGCCTGGCCTCAGGCCGTAAACGCGTTCGCCAAGACATCAAAATCAACGCCGCCAACACCTCGTTGCGCTCGAAGTACCGCACTGCGGTGAAGAACGTCGAGAAAGCCGTTCTGGCTGGCGACAAAACCAAAGCCACCGAACTGTTTGCCAAGATGCAAGCGGTCGTGGACACGATTGCCGACAAAGGCATCTTCCACAAGAACAAAGCTGCTCGCGACAAGAGCCGCCTGTCAACCAAGGTCAAAGCCTTGGCACTCGCCGCCTAATTCATTAGGCCACCAGCCCGGGCTGACCATTCAGCCCGCCGTTTGTAACGGGTGCGCTGTCAGCAAAGAAAAGCAAAAACCCGCTCTTGAGCGGGTTTTTTGTTGTCTGTTGGTTTTGAGGCCTCGCCTCTTGGCTTGGCGTTAAGGCGCAGGTGGGTGCTCAGGCAGCAAACAGGCTTCCACCACTTGCAAGCCATTGTCTTTGGCGAAATTCATCACAAAACTCCAAGCCATCGGCTCTTCGTCGCGCAAGTCGGTGTGCACAATGACGCACTTTTTGCCATCCAAGGTGTTGGGCACACACCAAGGCGAATAACTCAGGTGGCTCCCGGGCACGGCGCCGCCGGGGCGAAATTGGCTCATCACGCCGGCCAAACGCTCGGCCCAATCGCTGGGGCGGAACGTGCGCCCATCCTGGGTGACACCCAGGATAAATACTTCTTTGGCGGAGGGAGAAACCATCGGGTAGAGGCTGATTGCTTGAGGATGGCGACTGGGGATCTTCCCGTGTCGCACAGGGTACAAGTATTGTATCTTATATAAGACTTAAACCCCTCAAATCCCACGGCGTGCAGTCGTCGTTTTGTCATTTCCATGCCTCTAAAATCGCATCTCAACGGCTCAACCTTCGTTGGGTCGTTTTCTTTTGGAGCCCCTCATATGTCAGTTTCTGCCACACGCACGATTCCCTCTGAACCTCATGTCATGCCGACTTTTGGGCGTTTGCCCATCGCCATTGCACGCGGTCAAGGTTGCCGCGTGTGGGACACAGAAGGTCGCAGCTACTTGGACGCGCTGGCAGGCATTGCCGTCAACACCTTGGGCCACAACCACCCCGAATTTGTGAATGCCTTGCAGCAACAAATTACTGAAGTGATTCACTGCTGCAACTATTACTACACACCCAACGCCGAAAAACTGGCCGCCAAGCTGGTCGAGTTCTCGGGTATGAGCAATGTGTTCTATTGCAACAGCGGCTTAGAAGCGAACGAAGCCGCCATCAAGTTGGCACGTAAATACGGTCACGACAAAGGCATTCACAATCCACAAATCGTGGTGTACGAAAAAGCCTTCCACGGCCGCAGCATTGCCACGCTCAGCGCCACGGGTAACCCCAAGATTCAAAAAGGCTTTGAGCCTTTGCTGGAAGGTTTCATCCGCGTGCCCGTGAACAACATCGACGCACTGAAACAAGCCACCGAAGGCAATCCCAATGTGGTGGCGGTGTTCTTGGAGACCATCCAAGGCGAAGGCGGCGTCAACCCCATGCACATGGACTACCTGCGTGACGTGCGCGCCCTGTGCGACCAACGCGATTGGTTGATGATGGTCGACGAAGTGCAAAGCGGCATGGGCCGCACCGGCAAATGGTTTGCGCACCAATGGTCGGGCGTGGTGCCTGATGTGATGCCACTGGCCAAAGGCCTGGCCTCTGGCGTGCCAATCGGCGCCATCGTGGCGGGCCCCAAAGCCGCAGGCGTGCTGACAGCAGGCACGCACGGCTCCACCTTCGGCGGCAACCCGTTGGCGGTGCGCGCGGGCTTGGAAACCATCCGCATCATGGAAAAAGACGATCTGATGGGCAATGCCTCACGCATGGGTCAATACCTGACAGACGCATTCAAGCGCGAGTTCGCCAACGAAGCAGGTGTGAAAGAGATTCGCGGTCAAGGCCTGATGATTGGCATTGAGCTCGACCGGGCTTGTGGCGCCATCATGCAGCGCGCCTTGGATGCGGGCTTGATGCTCAGCGTCACCGCCGACAGCGTGGTGCGCCTGTTGCCACCGCTCATCATCACCCAGACCGAGTGCGATGAATTGATTTCGATTCTGGTGCCCCTGATCAAAACCTTCTTGGCTGAAAAAGCATGACGATCAAACATTACCTGCAATTCACCGACCTCACGGCCGACGAATACGCTTACCTGTTCACCCGTGCCGCGCTGATCAAAAAGAAGTTCAAAGCCTACGAAAAGCACCACACGCTGGCCGACCGCACGCTGGCCATGATTTTCGAAAAAGCCTCCACCCGCACCCGCGTGAGCTTTGAGGCGGGCATGTACCAACTGGGTGGCTCGGTGGTCCACCTCACCACCGGCGACAGCCAATTAGGCCGATCCGAACCGATTGAAGACAGCGCCAAAGTCATCAGCCGCATGACCGACTTGGTGATGATTCGTACCTATGGCCAAGACAAGATCAACAGCTTTGCCGCCAACTCGCGCGTGCCTGTGATCAACGGCTTGACCAACGAGTTCCACCCCTGCCAAATCATGGCTGACTTGTTCACCTTCATCGAGCATCGTGGCTTAACGGCACATCCGCTGGAATGCCTCAAAGGCAAGGTCGTGGCCTGGGTGGGTGACGGCAACAACATGGCCAACACTTGGTTGCAAGCGGCTGACATGCTGGGCTTCACCGTGCATGTCAGCACACCGAGCGGCTACGAAGTCGACCCCGCCATTGCAGGCTTGAGCAACACCAACTGCTACAAGGTGTTTGACAACCCCATGCAAGCCTGTGAAGGCGCCGACTTGGTCACCACCGATGTGTGGACCAGCATGGGCTACGAAGCCGAAAACGAAGCGCGCAAAAAAGCCTTCGCCGATTGGTGCGTGGACTCCGAAATGATGGCCATGGCCAAGCCCAACGCATTGTTCATGCACTGCTTGCCCGCCCACCGTGGTGAGGAAGTGGCCGCAGACGTGATCGACGGCCCGCAAAGCGTGGTCTGGGACGAAGCCGAAAACCGCATGCATGTGCAGAAAGCACTCATGGAGTACCTGCTGCTCGGACGTCAGTGATGTCAGCCTGCACCAGCTGTGGCGCCTGCTGTGCCAGTTTTCGGGTCGATTTCAGCGTGGAAGAAATGGACACGCATGGCGGTTCGGTGCCCACGGGCTTAGGACAAGAACTGACTGCCACGATGTGCCGCATGCGTGGCACCGATTACTCGCCACCACGCTGCGGCGCACTCAGCGGCCACATCGGCGAGAAAGCCATCTGCGGCATTTACGAATGGCGCCCCTCCCCTTGCCGAGAGTTTGAAGAAGGCAGCGATGCCTGCCAGCGTGCGCGCCTGCGCCACGGGTTAGCCGCACTGAATTAAGTCGCGATCAGCCCAAGACCTTGTGGCCGTACAACCAAGGTTGATCCATCAAAACCGGACCCGCTAAACGCAAGGCCCAATCACGGCCCCACCGCACAGGGCCGTGGGCGTGAAACACCTGACCATTGCGCATCGCTGCACGTTGCACCTGCGCATTGCGTTGCCAACGTTGTGCGGCAAAGGCTTGCACCTGTGCGGCCACATCGCCAGCGTGCGCGAGTTGTTGCCCCAACGCTGCCGCGTCTTCCATCGCCATCCCAGCGCCTTGCGCCAGGTAGGGCAGCATGGGGTGGGCGGCATCGCCCACCAAGGCCACGCGGCCCTGTCCGTGCTGATGCACGCCTTGCATGGCCGTGCGGCCACACAAAGGCCATGCACGCCATGCAGTGGCCGCATGCACCAGCTCTTGCAAAGGCGAGCAGCTGCCGCGCAAGGCGGCCTGCAAATCATGCGCGGTTTGCTCAGACGTTTGTTGGGCGTTCCAGCTTTGCAAGTCATCGGCACTCACGCCGGGCATTTGCCCTTCGGTCAATGCCACCAGATTCAGCCACTCACCGCCTCGCACCGGGTAATGCACCACATGCACATTCGGCCCCATCCACACCGTCACGTCGTTGGTGCGTAAATGGGCGGGTAAATCACTTTGCCGCAGCAGCGCGCGGTAGGCCAGATGACCGGTGGGCTGCACCTCACCATCCGTCAACACCTGTTGCCGCAGCTGACTCCACACACCGTCCGCCACCACGGCCAGATCGGCCTCATGCGCGAGGTGCTGCGTGGCATGTTCAAGCTGTGCTGTCACGCATCGTCCATCCGTTTGCAACGACTGCACAGCGCTCCCCACCAGAACTTCAACGCCTTGCCTCAATGCGCCTTCATGAAGCAGCTGATGCAAGTCGGCACGATGAAGCGTGACGTAAGGCGCGCCATAGCGGGTCTGCATCTGCGTCCCTAGGGGCAAGGTGGCCAAGACCTCACCGCTGAGCGCACTACGCGCTTGCAGCTGATCGGGAAACGCCGCCACAGCCTGCAACGCAGTGTGCAAACCCCAGGCATGCAAGATGCGCGTGACATTGGGCCCCAACTGAACCCCAGCTCCAACCTCGGCAAACACGGGCGCACGTTCATGCACTTGCGCTTGCCAGCCCACGCGTGCGAGCGCCAAGGCACTGGCCATGCCTGCAATTCCGCCACCTGCAATACACACGTTCCGGTTCATATACGTGATTGTGCTATGCCTGACATGCCATAAAGCATCACGGTCGGCCTATGATTTGCGGCACGTCCCAAAAACCAGGAGCCTCTCATGCAACGCCGTCAATTGCTGCAAGCCGCCAGCTTGAGCCTTGTGTCCACCACCAATTTCGCGCAAGACAAATACCCTAGCAAAACCATCCTCTGGGTTTGCCCGTATGCCGCCGGTGGCAATGCCGACAGCCGTTCGCGCCAAGTGGCCAAAGCCATGGGCACCCTTCTTGGCCAGCCCATCATCATTGACAACAAGGCGGGTGCCGGCGGCAATATCGGCACCGAAGCCATTGCACGCGCCAAGCCCGATGGCTACACCTTGGGCATGGGTAACTTTGCACCGTTGGCAGTCAATCAAGCCTTGTTCAAAAAACTCAACTTTGATCCGCTGAACGACCTCACCCCCATCGCACTGATCGAAAAAGGCCCACTCATCTTGATGGTGCGCAACGACTCGCCCTACAAAACAGTGAAAGATCTGGTGGCTGCAGCCAAAGCAGCACCCGGCAAACTGAGCTACGGCTCGGGCGGTATTGGCGGCTCACACCACTTGAGCGGTGCTTTGTTTGAGCACGCAGCCGGCATTGACATGATTCATGCCCCCTACAAAAGCGGCTCCGCTGCCGCCACCGACTTGATGGGCGGCCAAGTCCACATGATGTTCGAGCAGATGTACGCCGCCATGCCCTCTATACAAGGCGGTCGCATGCGCGCACTGGCCATCACCAGCAAAAAACGCTCGCCCCTGCTGCCCAACATTCCGACCATGGCCGAGCAAGGCTTCCCCGAGGTGGAGGTGCTCAACTGGCAAGGCCTGATTGGCCCCAAGGGCATGGCACCCGAACTGGTCAAGCAGCTCAACGTCGTGTGCAACCAAGCCCTGCAAACCGCCGAAGTGAAAGAAAAAATCTTGAGCCAAGGCAACGAAGTAGGTGGCGGCACGCCCGAGCAGTTTGCTGCCCTCATCAAGGCAGAAGCCCCACGGTGGGCAAAAGTTGTACGGGATGCGAAAATCGACCCTGAATGATTTTCTAGCTGCCCTGTCAGCAGCACTTTGCCATGACCACACTCCAAGCCCCCGAGCTCCTGCTGCCCGCAGGTTCGCTCGACAAAATGCGCGCCGCTTTCGATTTCGGCGCAGACGCCGTGTATGCCGGCCAACCCCGCTATAGCTTGCGCGCGCGCAACAACGAGTTCCGTCTGGAGCAAATTGGCATTGGCATTGCTGAAGCCCATGCGCGTGGCAAAAAATTCTTTTTGACCAGCAACCTCATTCCGCACAACGACAAGGTGCGTACCTATTTGCGCGACATCGAGCCCATCATCGCCATGAAGCCCGATGCGCTCATCATGGCTGACCCCGGTCTCATCACCATGGTGCGCGAGAAGTGGCCTGAAATCGACATCCACCTCTCCGTACAAGCCAACACCACCAACTGGGCGACGGTGAAGTTCTGGCAAAAAGTGGGGGTCAAACGCATCATCTTGTCGCGCGAACTCAGCTTTGATGAGATTGAAAAAATCCGCCAAGAGTGCCCGGAAATGGAGCTTGAAGTGTTCGTGCACGGCGCCTTGTGCATTGCGTATTCAGGCCGTTGCTTGCTATCCGGCTACTTCAACCGCCGCGATCCCAACCAAGGCACTTGCACCAACGCCTGCCGTTGGAGCTATGGCACCCAAACCAGCGCCACCGACCCCAACACCGGCGAGGCCATGGCCCTTCCCATGGAAGGCGACTTTGACTTTGCCAAGTCGCAACAAGAAGCCGAGTCCAGCTTTTCATCGTGCGGCAATGGTGAGCGTCACCCCGCCGCGGACAACATTTATTTGCTGGAAGAAAAAGGCCGCCCCGGCCAGCTCATGCCCATCATGGAGGACGAGCACGGCACCTACATCATGAACAGCAAGGACTTGCGTGCTGTGGAGTATGTGGAACGCCTGACCAAGATTGGCGTGGACTCGCTCAAGATTGAAGGTCGCACCAAATCGCTGTACTACGTGGCACGCACCGCGCAGGTGTACCGCCGCGCGATTGACGATGCCGTGGCAGGCCGCCCCTTCAACCCCGAACTCATCACCGAACTCGAGGGCTTGGCCAACCGCGGTTACACCGCAGGCTTGATGGACCGTCGCCCTGCCAACGACTACCAAAACTACGAAACCGGTCACTCCATTGCCCACCGCAGCCAGTTTGTGGGCGAGGTACGCGCTGTGGCCGATGGCTGGGCCGAGATTGAAACCAAAAACAAATTCTCCGTCGGCGACCGCATTGAAATCATTCACCCCAGCGGCAACCGCATCGTCAAGCTGGAGCAAATGAAAGACAAAAACGGCGCGTCTATTGATGTGGCTGCAGGCAATCCCACGCATGTGTGGATTCCAGTCGATGGCCCTGCTGAAGGTGGTTTGTTGGCTCGGATGTTTTAAACATCAAAGCCGAATGACCTAGACTTTTTACCGAAAGTTGATAAATTTATTATCTAATTAGCAAATAAGCTGAAAATTTGTAAGAAAATACAATCACTATCCCATCAAAAGTGTTTCTTTTGAACTGACACTTCTATTCTGGAATTGATTGATGAAACCTTATCAAATCAAAGCTTACATTGCGGCGTTGCTGAGCCTGTTGCAAGTCTGCGCCAGCGCCGAAGAACCTGAACCCTTTTTAGCCTTGGCACTGCAAGAGGTGCTGGAGCTAGAGATCACCTCGGTGTCTAAAAAGCCGCAAACCGTCTCCCGTTCGGCGGCGGCCGTGTTTGTCATCACAGGCGATGACATTCGCCGCGCCGGGGCTCAAAACATTCCAGACGCCTTGCGTTTAGCGCCCGGCCTGCATGTGGCACAGATCAGTGCCAATGCATGGGCAGTGAGCGCACGCGGCCCCAATGGGCGCTTTGCCAACAAGCTGTTGGTCATGATTGACGGGCGCACGGTGTACTCCCCCATGTTCTCAGGTGTGGCGTGGGATGTGCAAGACACTGTGATGGCAGACATTGAGCGCATTGAAGTCATTCGCGGACCGGGTGCGTCCCTGTGGGGCGCCAATGCCGTCAACGGCGTGATCAACATCATCACCAAATCTGCCGTGTCCACACAAGGCACGCTGATCGATGCGAGCACTGGCACCACCACCCAAGGCCAGATGTCGATCCGCCATGGCGGCCAATGGGAAGGTCTGGGCCACTGGCGGCTGTATGGCAAAGCCTTCGAGAACAATGCGCTCACCCTGGCCAATGGCCAAGGCCACGCCATGGATGCGTGGAAGCAACAACGCCTGGGTTGGCGCGCCGACCTCAACCCCAACGCACAAGATGCGGTGACGATCCAGTCGGAGATTTACCAAGGCACGTCTGGCGAATCTGCATTGCTCAACCGTCTGCTGCCCCCGAGCAACCTGCTGCAAGGCACCACCCAAGCCGTGTCTGGCGGTCACCTGCTGGCACGGTGGCAGCGCGATTTGCCTAGCAACAACTCCGTCACGCTTCAAACCTATTTCGACCATTCAGAACGCGACTGGCCTGCACATCCGTTCATGCGCTTGGATACCTTCGATGCTGACCTTCAGTACCGTCACCGTGCCATCGACAAGCACGACATTGTGCTGGGCGCGTCTTGGCGACAAAACCAAGAAAGCTTTCATGCCTCCACGACCGGCTTGCCTGACGGCATCGTGCAGTACGACACCTTTGGCATTGACCGCCTGAAAACACGGATGTGGAGCGTGATGGCGCAAGACGACATCAGCCTGATCCCCGAATTGCTCACCCTGACCCTGGGTAGCAAATTCGAAAAATATGACAACGACAGCCTCAAGCCGCTGCCCAATGCGCGCCTGATGTGGACCCCCAATGACGACCAAACCCTGTGGGCTTCGGCCAGCAAAGCCATTCGAACCCCCAGCCTGATTGACAGCCATGGCACCATCCGTGCCCTGTTGCCGCCTGAGTTCACCATCAACGGCAGTGGTCTGCCCCGTCCGGGCTTTGTCGAGGTGCTGGGCCGCACCACCTCGGAACAACTGTGGGCGTATGAACTTGGTTGGAAACAACGCTTGGCACCTGGGTTGACCTTGGACACCACGGCCTACTACAACGATTACAGCCAATTGCGTGCTGGCAGCTTCAGCACAAACAGCACGCAATGTTTGCCTTTCTACAACGTGCCCCTGCCGACTGGTTCACCGCCTTTCGCAGAGTGCTACTTGCCTGTGCCACTTCCCAATCAATATTTGCTCTTGCCTGCCACCTTGACCAATGATTTCAAAGGACACAGCTACGGCCTTGAAGCATGGCTTGATTGGCAAGCCTCACGTCAGCACCGCTGGCAAGCCAATGTGACCCGCTACGCCATGTCGCTGAACACGGCGGCCAGCAACGTCTACAGCTGGGACTCCCCCGACAGCAGCCCCAAGTGGACAGGTTCTTTGCGTTGGTCCTACACCCCGGATGCACGCACAGAGCTGGATGTGATGGCGCGTCATGTGGGCGCGTTGCGGGATGTTTTGTTTGGGCAATCGGTGCCTAACTACACCACGCTAGATATGCGCTGGGCCTGGTACAGCGCACCGGGGGTGCAATGGAGTGTGACGGGGCGCAACCTGATGACTTCGCGCCACCTTGAATTTGTGTCTGAAGCTTCCGACGTGGCGCACACCTTGGTGGGGCCCTCGGTCATCTTGGGGCTGCGTCTGCAGTACTGACCTAACACCTCATGCCGCTGACGGATCTGCCACTTTCCCTGTTCAGACGCACCCTCGGGTGCGTTGGGCTTTGCATCGCATTGCTGTGGAGCAGCTTGGGCGCGGGACCTGCCTGGGCCGAACCACCCCGTGAGGCGCGCATCAAAGCCGTATTGATTTTGCGCTTGCTGAAATTTGTCGACTGGCCAGCTGACAACACCGCACGCGCAGAGTCTTTGCAGGTATGCACCTGGGGTGAGTCCCCCACAGAGGCCGCCTTGCAAAGCTTGCAAGGACAAAAAATCAGAGAGCGAGAAATTCGAATCCGCAAACTCGGCACACCGCTGGACACGCGAGGTTGCCACGCGCTGTTTGTCAGCGACAGCGCACGCGACGTCACGCCGGCGCTGCTCTACAACTCTGGCAGCTCCGCCGTACTGACGATCAGCGACATGCCTGATTTCAACAAACGTGGCGGCATCATCAACTTGGTTCGCCAAGACAACCGCATTAGTTTTGAAATTCAGCTGCGCTATGCCCGCGAGCATGGCTTGCAAATTGGTGCACCGCTGCTTGAGCTGGCACGTGTGGTGGATTGAACAAACAGACTCGTATGCGCAAACCCGACCTGATCAAACACAAACTCGACCGCCTGATGCTGCGCACCGTCAGCCTGGCGTTGATGTCGGCCACCGCATTGTTGATGCTCTACCAAGGCTGGACGTTCCAGCAGAACATGTTGGACCGTTTGAGTGTGGTCGCCCAAATGGCCGGCAGCAACCTCACCGCCGCACTGGAGTTTGAAGACCCACGTCAAGCACAGCTGCTGCTTGAATCTGTTCAGGCAGAACAAGACATTGTGGCGGTCACGGTATACGACAGTGGGCGCCGGCGTTTTGCCAGTTACACCAAAACCGGACACAAGGACTTTCAGCATTCCGCAGAACTGATCGCCGCCCAGGCTGTTGAACATCAACACTTCGATTGGCACACCAAGCTAATCACCCACACAGCCCCTGTCTTGTTACACAGCGAAGTCGTAGGCTATTTGGTGATCAGCGCCAGCCCCGATCGCCTGTTCCAACAATGGCTGATCAGCCTGTTGCTGATTGCCTTGATCTCCTTGGTATCCGGCTGGCTGGCCATGCGAGCGGTGGCGTACTTGCAGCAACGGCTGGTGGCACCCATCACCCAGCTGGCGCAATCGATGCGCCAACTCACGCAAGAGCAAGATTTCAGTCTGCGCGTGCGCTGTGAGTCCGACGACGAAGTCGGCCAACTCACCCAAGGCTTCAACGACATGTTGGCCCATTTAGAAGCACGCGAAGTGACATTGGACGAACGCAACCGTCAATTGGCACAAAGCAACCGTGAACTGGCGCTGGCGGTGGAAGAAGCTACCCAAGCACGTTTGGTCGCCGAGCAAGCGGCTTACGTCAAGTCCATGTTCTTGGCCAATATGAGCCACGAAATTCGCACGCCCATGAGCGGCATTTTGGGCATGACCGAATTGCTGCTCGAAAGCCCCCTAGAGACCGAACAGCGCAGCCAAGTACAAACGGTGCTCGATTCGGGCCGCGCGCTGCTCAACATCATCAACGACATCTTGGATTTCTCCAAAATCGAAGCCAACAAGATGGTGCTCAGCCCATCCGATGTGAAACTGCGCAACCTGCTGCGAGATTTGATACAACTGTTCCAACGCAGTGCAGAGGTCAAAGGATTGACGTTGAATTTGAGTGTCGATCCTGTGGTCCCCAGCTGGTGCCACGTCGACGCCGGACGTTTGCGCCAAGTTCTGGCCAACCTACTTGGTAATGCCATCAAATTCACCAACGCTGGACAGGTGCAGTTGCGCGTCACCCACCTGGCTAGCGCTGACAGCCGTGCGCAATTGCGCTTTGAAGTTTCTGACACGGGCATTGGCATTCCAACCGCACAGCAAAACCAAATCTTTGATGAGTTCAACCAAGGCGATATCAGCACTGCGCGTCGTCATGGCGGCACCGGCTTGGGACTGGCGATTGCACAGCGCCTAGTCAAGCTGATGGGTGGCGACATGCAAGTACACAGTCAAGTCGGCCAAGGCAGCACGTTTGGTTTCACCCTGGAGCTAGAAACCGCCCACAACCCCACCGTCGCCAGCAGCGCTTTGCCACATCAAATCATGCCAAGCAACGCTTCGGCACTGCCCGCACTGGATGGGCCACGCCGTGTGCTGGTGGTGGAAGACCATCCCGTCAATCAAATCTTGGCGCGCACTGCACTGCAACGCTTGGGGTGTGAGGTAGACATGGCCAGCGGTGGCAAAGAAGGCGTTGCCGCTGCCACCTCCGTGGCCTACGACTTGGTGCTGATGGATTGCCAAATGCCCGATGTGGATGGCTATGAGGCCACACGTCAAATCCGAGCGTGGGAAAGCCGCCAAGGTGCATCGGCTCTGCGATCGCGCATGCCCATCGTGGCATTGACAGCCCATGCCATGCCCGGTGACCGCGAGAAATGCCAAGCTTCAGGCATGGACGACTACCTGAGCAAACCGTTTTCAGGGCAAGACTTGCTGGAGGTCTTGCAGCGCTGGACCTAGTGTGGTCCTCGTGAGACGAAGAAACGCAAAAACAAACAGACATCAAACAAAACCCCCGCAAGGCTCGCGCTTTGCGGGGGTTTTTGTCACCCAAGTACCGAAGTGCAAGGGTGATGAAGAAGCAGGCAGCTTACGCTGTCACGCCTTTGGCCGTTTCCACGTACTCGTCGATCTGGTTGAAGTTCAAGTACTTGTAGATAGCTGCGCCGTCTTTGTTCACGATGCCCATGGCTTCGTGGTATTCGGCCACCGTGGGGAACTTGCCCATCTTCGAGGTGATGGCAGCCAGCTCAGCCGACGCCAAGAACACGTTGGTGTTCTTGCCCAAACGGTTGGGGAAGTTACGGGTCGATGTCGACACCACAGTGGCGCCCTCACGCACTTGCGCTTGGTTGCCCATGCACAAGGAGCAGCCAGGCATTTCAGTGCGTGCACCGGCGGTGCCGAATGCAGCATAGTGGCCTTCTTTGATCAACTCGCTCTCGTCCATCTTGGTGGGAGGTGCCACCCACAACTTGACAGGAATGTCACGTTGACCACCAAGCAACTTGGCCGCTGCACGGAAGTGACCGATGTTGGTCATGCAAGAACCGATGAACGCTTCGTCGATCTTGGTGCCAGACACTTCAGACAAGAACTTGGCGTCATCGGGGTCGTTGGGGCAGCACACGATGGGCTCTTTGATCTCGGTCAAATCAATTTCGATGACGTGTGCGTACTCGGCATCTTTGTCGGCTTCGAGCAGGTTAGGCGCGGCCAACCATTGTTCGACTTTCTCGATGCGGCGAGCCAAAGTGCGTGCGTCGGCGTAACCGTCGGCGATCATGTTCTTCATCAACACCACGTTGGACTTCAGGTATTCCTCGACCGGCTCTTTGTTGAGCTTGATCGTGCAACCTGCGGCAGAACGCTCGGCCGACGCGTCAGACAATTCAAACGCTTGCTCGACCTTGAGGTTGGGCAAGCCTTCGATTTCCAAAATGCGACCCGAGAACTCGTTGATCTTGCCGGCCTTGGCCACGGTCAACAGGCCTTTCTTGATGGCGTACAGCGGAATGGCGTGCACCAAGTCGCGCAGGGTCACGCCAGGTTGCATCTCGCCTTTGAAACGCACAAGAATAGACTCAGGCATGTCCAAAGGCATCACGCCTGTGGCCGCACCAAACGCCACCAAACCAGAACCGGCAGGGAAGCTGATACCGATGGGGAAACGGGTGTGTGAGTCGCCACCTGTACCGACGGTGTCAGGCAACAGCAAACGGTTCAACCACGAGTGAATCACACCGTCGCCTGGACGCAAGGCTACGCCACCACGGTTGCTGATGAAGGCGGGCAATTCGCGGTGCGTTTTGACGTCCACCGACTTGGGGTAAGCCGCTGTGTGGCAGAACGATTGCATGACCATGTCAGCCGAGAAGCCCAAGCAAGCCAAGTCTTTCAACTCGTCGCGGGTCATCGGGCCGGTGGTGTCTTGTGAACCCACGGTGGTCATCTTGGGTTCGCAGTAAGTACCGGGGCGAACGCCTTGGCCTTCTGGCAAACCGACTGCACGGCCGACCATTTTTTGGGCCAAGGTGAAACCGGCCTTCGTGGCGATAGGCGCTGTGGGCAGGCGGAACACCGTGGATGCGGGCAGGCCCAGGAATTCACGGGCCTTGGCAGTCAAGCTGCGGCCAATGATCAAGTTGATACGGCCACCAGCACGCACTTCGTCAAACAGCACATCACTCTTGAGTTGGAAAGTGGTGATGGTTTGACCGTTCTTCACGATCTTGCCGTCGTAGGGCAGCACGTCAATCACGTCGCCCATTTCGAGTTGGGTCACGTCGACTTCGATCGGCAAAGCGCCTGAGTCTTCTTGGGTGTTGAAGAAGATGGGGGCAATCTTGCCGCCCAAGGTCACACCGCCAAAACGTTTGTTGGGCACGTAAGGGATGTCTTGACCAAAGCCCCAGATGATGCTGTTGGTTGCTGACTTGCGTGAGGAACCTGTACCGACCACGTCACCGACGTAGGCCACCAAATTGCCTTTTTTCTTCAGCTCTTCAATGAACGCCATGGGGCCGCGCTTGCCGTCTTCTTCGGGCTTGAAGGCGGCGCCTTCGCGGGTGTTTTTCAACATCGCCAAGTAGTGCAAGGGAATGTCTGGTCGGCTCCATGCGTCAGGGGCTGGCGACAAGTCGTCGGTGTTGGTCTCGCCGGGCACTTTGAACACGGTGACGGTGATTTTCTTTTCCACTTCAGGACGTGTGGTGAACCACTCGGCATCGGCCCAGCTTTGCATCACGTCTTTGGCCTTGGCGTTGCCTGCTTTGGCTTTTTCAGCGACGTCGTTGAAGAAGTCAAACATCAGCAAGGTTTTCTTCAAAGCTTCAGCGGCCACACCAGCCACCTCCGCATCGTCGAGCAATTCGATCAGGGGGTGCACGTTGTAGCCACCCACCATGGTGCCCAGCAACTCAGTGGCTTTGGACTTAGAGACCAAACCGACCTTGACTTCACCGTGTGCCACAGCGGCCAAGAAAGAGGCTTTCACTTTGGCTGCATCGTCCACACCAGGAGGGACGCGATGCGTCAACAAATCCATCAAGGCTGCATCTTCGCCGGCGGGCGGGTTCTTGATCAACTCGATCAATTCGGCCGTTTGCTTGGCATCCAAAGGCAGTGGGGGAATGCCCAGCGCTGCGCGCTCGGCTACGTGTTCACGATAGGCTTTCAACATGGTTTTCTCCTGGCTTTCAAATCAAGGGGTTACTTTTTGGCCACACTGGGTCCGTCCAACAAGGTGGACGGCGGGCCGGACTTCATCGCTTCCGCCACAGCCATTTGGGCTGGGCTTTGACATTCATCGGCCATGCGTTGACCGAGTTTGCTGTTCATCAACATGGACTTGTTGGGCAACTGCAACCACATGGCGCCCGCTTGCGCGTCTTCCAAACGAATCGCGCCGGTGGCAGAAACAACCGGGGTCATGTGGTAACGGTGTTGGCGCAGCTGCACAAAAAAACTGCCGTGCGCTTGTGTATCGGGCGTCACGGTCACGGAGTTACCCAATTCACACACCATGCGACCTGTGTGAACTTGCTCAGCCACCACCGTGCGGTGTTCGTCCACCGCCACATCTGACGGCACCATCGGCGTTGCCACGACAGGGGCTGCGGCATGTTTGTATGCGACCACAGGTTTGGCTTTGGCGACGGGCGCGTTTGGATGTTTGACCACCTGCTTGGCAACTGGTTTGGTCAAAGGTTTGGCTTTTTGTGGTGTGGCCACGTCAGATGCAGCCGCCCAAACCAACGCAGGTAACAGCGAAAGAACAACGAGTAATGCGCGCATGTCCATCTCCTGATTAATCTTTGAAGAATAACTGGACTTCGCTTGGCAAGCGACGTCCCGTGCTGTGCGCACGCTGCAACACTTGCCAAAAGAATCGGTAACTGGCCCGGTCATGCAACTGACCGTGGTGGCTGATGGGCGCCCAATCGGCAGCTTGCGCGGCCAACACAATCTCGCTGGCCACCTCAATCGCAGCAGCATCTGGGGCCATGGCCTCCAAAATCGGGCGAATTTGCGCGGGGTGAATGCTCCACATGCGGGTGTAGCCGAACTCGTGTGCAGCACGTTGTGCGGCAGCACGCATGGCCGCGGTGTCGTTGAACTCGGTCACCACGCAGTGCGAGGGCACTTTGCCGTGGGCATGGCAGGCACTGGCAATCTCTAGCTTGGCACGCACCACCAAGGGGTGCGTGAACTGACCTTGGCCAGACATGCCATGCGCGGGAATGGCGCCACCATGGGCCGACACAAAATCCATCAAACCAAAACTGAGCGACTGAACACGCGGGTGCGCCGCAATGTCAAACGCGCGGTGTACCGCAGCGGGCGATTCAATCAACACATGCAGCGGCAGATCTTTGGCACCGGCTTGAAGCAAGGCTTGCTCGGCCAGTTGCACATCAGCCACAGACTCGACCTTGGGCACCATGATGTGCGTCAAACGCTTGGCCGCTTGGCCCGCAATGGTGGCCATGTCGGCTTGAAAACTGGGGTGATCCACAGGATGCACGCGCACGGCCACGCGGGCCTCGGGCGCGGCGCTCAGTGCCAACGCGGTGACCAGCGCGGCATGCTCTGCCTCGCCGCCCACAGGGGCACCGTCTTCACAATCCAGGGTCACATCAAAGACGCAGGTACCAAACTCTTGCGTCATCTCAGCTTGCAGCTGCAAGCTTTTGCGCATCCGCGCTTCGACACCGCTGTAGTGGTCACAGACCGGAAGGGATACCCCCGAAGCCTGTGCCCCCAGCAGAACGTCGCGCGGATGGCTCACTCTGTCTCTCTTAGATCAAGTGGGCAACGCCAGCTTGCTCATCGGTCAACTCTTTCAGAGTCTTGTCGATGCAGCCTTGGCTGAAGGCGTCGATTTCCAAACCTTCGACCACTTTGTATTGGCCGTTTTCGCAGGTGACGGGGAAACCGAACATGACGTCTTTAGGAATGCCGTACCAACCTTGCGATGGGATGCCCATGGTCACCCACTTGCCATTGGTGCCCAAAGCCCAATCGCGCATGTGGTCGATGGCAGCGTTGGCAGCCGAAGCAGCCGAAGACAAACCACGTGCGTCAATGATGGCTGCACCGCGCTTGCCCACAGTTGGCAAGAACACATTGGCGTTCCACTCTTGGTCGTTGATCATGGCCTTGACCGACTCACCCTTGATGGTGGCGAAACGGTAGTCGGCGTACATGGTGGGCGAGTGGTTGCCCCACACGCACAATTTCTCGATGTCGGCCACGGCTTTGCCAGTCTTGGCAGCGATTTGCGACAAGGCACGGTTGTGGTCCAAACGCAGCATGGCGGTGAAGTTGCCAGGCTTCAAGTCAGGCGCAGCTTTCATGGCAATGTAGGCGTTGGTGTTGGCAGGGTTGCCCACAACCAAAACTTTCACGTCGCGTGAAGCCACAGCGTTCAAAGCCTTGCCTTGTGCGGTGAAGATGGCGCCGTTGATGGCGAGCAACTCAGCGCGCTCCATGCCGGGGCCGCGTGGACGTGAACCGACCAACAAAGCGTAGTCGACGTCTTTGAATGCGGTCATGGGGTCGCCATGGGCTTCCATGCCGGCCAACAAGGGGAACGCGCAATCTTCGAGCTCCATCATCACGCCCTTGAGGGCTTTTTGGGCTTTTTCGTCAGGAATTTCCAACAGTTGCAAGATGACGGGTTGGTCTTTGCCCAGCATTTCGCCTGAGGCGATACGGAACAACAGGGCGTAACCAA
>Ga0228699_1000536_pt1 | contig 27739 bp, 2 predicted proteins | sample McNCre217_Aug_MG_FD_178016 | JGI IMG/M metagenome (GOLD analysis project Ga0228699, IMG submission 178016) | Freshwater microbial communities from McNutts Creek, Athens, Georgia, United States - 2-17_Aug_MG | ecosystem: Environmental > Aquatic > Freshwater > Creek | place: USA: Georgia... | reverse complement strand
CACTTGTCTTTGTCGCTGGCCACCAGCGTCAGCGATGGTGTTGAGGCCAGTGTCGCGTCAACAACATGAGCATCTTCCAACGAGACCCGCAAGCCCTCCACTTCACCCAGGAGGCGAGGGTCCGCTGGTGCCACAAGCAGCACTCGATCAGCAGGAGTGGTAACCCGACCCGTTGCTGCCGCCTGAATCCAATTTACGCAACCAAGCGAGTGCCCAATCACGATAGTTTCGCCAGGCAGATCGGCTAATTCTTCGATTTGAGCAAGCTCAGCTGAGAGTAGGTCTTGCCATTCATCAAGCTGCGGTTGGTCGGTATTCGGAAACTGAGGATAGACCACGATGTGCCCCTGCTTACGCAGTTCGGTTGCGAGGTGGCGCTGCCAATGCCCCAGCTGACGCTTATTCGTCCATCCGTGCAGAATCAAAACTTTGGCCATAAAAACAGCCTATGCACTATTGCTGGAGCGCAGGAACCGTTCGAGGTTTCATTACAAAAAATAACGCCAACAGGCCGAGAATCATGTTTCCGGCGATTAGTGCTCCCATGCCCAACGGCGAGGTTGTGCCAAGCAGCGGGTAGAAGCCAGAAAGTGCTGATGTGAAAGCAAAATTCAGCACTCCCATCAATGAGGCGGCGGTGCCGGCTTCGTTAGGGTGTTGAGCCAGGCTGAGCGCGCCGAGCAATGGGATGCAGCCGCCGAAACTGAATATCAAAACGACCACCATCGGTTCCACCCACCAGAACGAGGCGTGCGCCATACCGGTGAGGATCAGTCCAACCCCGGCTAGACCAAAAAGTATTCCACCGATAATCAGCAGCCACTGAGCTTTGAAACGACGGCCAAGTTTTGCGCCCAACTGGGTTCCAAAATAAAGAAAAACCGAATTGGTTGAGAACGCCAGGCCGAATTGGGCGGGCGTGAGGCCATAGGTGCCCTGATAGAGGAATGAGACGGTATTTAGGTAGCCAAACAGGGCAACAATTTGAAGAACCGAGAAAATCAAGAGGCCAACATAGATGCGGTCACCGAGCACATATTTGAACCGCATCAAGACAACTTTGAACCCGCTTGAACGGCGGTTGTCACGATGGAGGGTTTCGATAAGGAATCGATAAGCGGCCAACCAGACCAGGACGTCGTAGATGACCAGGAAAATGAAAATAGTGCGCCAAGGCAAGAACGTGACAATTTGCGAGCCGATAATCGGTGCAAAAACCGGAGCGAGTGTGCTGATCAGAGCAACCCGGCCCATCATCGTGAGCATCGGCCCACCCGAATATAGGTCGCGAACAATCGCACCCATCAAAATTGCGGCGCCCGCACCGCCTACCCCCTGCAGCAGACGTGACCAGAAAAAGAAGTCGATTGTCGGAGCAATAAAGCACAGCAGCGACCCAAGCAGGTGCAGACCCGAGAGAATGAGCATTGGTCGGCGGCGGCCAATCGCATCGGCAAGCGGCCCGGCAATCAACTGACCGAGTGCAAAGCCAATCGTGACACCTGTGAACGTGAACTGGACGGCACTATTGGTCGCGTGAAAATCTGCCCCGATTTTAGGGAAAGCTGGCAAGACTAAGTCCACCGAAAATGGCAACAGCGTGGTGAGAAGACCAATGACGATGATATAGGTGCGGCGCTGGGCAGCAGTAAGCTCGGCGCCGGTCAGCACCAGGTGCTTGCGTTTGGTCTTAGTCACCAGATGAGCCTAATCGATGCTTATTCAAAACCATTCAAGTATGTGGTTTTTGTTATGTGAAAGAAATTTACAGGTGCCCGGGAATTTAGCCCTGGGGAGCTATTTACCTCGATCGCCAACGCTCTTACTAGACGCGCCGCGCCGCCGACGCACGTAAGGCAAAGCAACCAGCCAGCCAAGCACAGCCAAAACCAGCGCTCCGCCGCCCCACTGCCAGGCTCTGTCCGCCGCAAACTGGCCTGGGGCAGAGCTATCTACCAGGTTGGTTGATGCTGGATTTCCATCCTGGCCGTTTTGAATCCCATCGCCATCGATGTCTGGGTCCACACCATTCGGCAGGCCATCGCCATCGATGTCAGGATCTTCATTATTTGGAATCCCGTCGTGGTCGAGATCACCGTTTGGGCCAACCTGAGATGGATCGAAAGTTCTCGCTGGTGAGCGAGGCATCGGTGCCGGCGTTGGCGTGCTCACCCCAGGAGGCAAAGTGGGTGCCGAGAATGGGCGAGTTGACGCCTTTGAAGGCTGAATCGACATTGCGCCGATAAAGATGGTTATCAGCAGCGACATGATCATGACGATCGCCCCGATTCGGACGATTTTGTTGCGGTTCATCCGGCTAGATTACCCCAGCTACCTTGAGGGTCAGAATGAACATCACAATTCCACCGATGCGATAGATCCAAACAAGTCGCGGCTGACGGATCCAGCGGAGTTCACCAGGATTACCCTCGCGACCGATGATGCCGAGAATGTGTAGCGCCAACATCGGAATTGGCAGCAGAGCAAATGACCAGAGGGCCAGTTCAGGAGTCGAACCAAACCAAGCCGAAACCAGGTTCGTGGTTAGAGAGGCAACCAAAAGGGTCAGCGCGAGGCCCGGGATTCCCTGAGGCATTACCCGCCAAATCCACTTGAAGTTAGGGAACTTGTCCTGCCACCAGCCGATCACGGTTGGCAGAACGAATAGGGCGCTGCCGACCCATACTTGCCAGTGGTTGCCCATCAATGCAGCGGTGACGAAAATAAACACAGCAAGGCGGAATGAGACCGAAACCCAACGCTGGAAACTGTGAGTGTGTGGCACGTGAGTTGGGTGCAACATGTCAAGGCGGCCAGCGAAACCGCGAGCGATTGCCTCTTCGATCACAACACGAAGCACGATTGCAATGGCCACAGCAAGTGAGAAGTCGGTGACGTGGTTGGCCACAGCCAAGGTCACACCGGCAAGCGCTGGCAGGGTGCTGATCATGCTTGAAGTGACCCAGCCACCGATGAATGGCAAGACACCAAGGTCAATAATGCGCTCCCAGATGTAGCTGGTGCCCTTCTCTGGAACTTTTCGGAATGCGCGGAAACTGTTGGCAAGCAGCGCTGGGCCGAAGCCGACGATGATTACGCCGAGCATCATGCGAATGTCGTCAAGACCGATTGAGCCATGGTTGGCGATGTGCAAAGCCAGGGTGCCGATCACGAATACTGCGGTGCCCACCATGCCGGCAAATGCATCGAAAATGCCGATCAGCGCGACTGCCAAGAACAGTTGCCAAATTGGTGTCGAAACCGATGTGCCATTGATCGCGATAGCGAAAATTGAAACCAGTGTGGCTGCGATGGTTGGCAAGGCTGCGAAGATGCCGAAGGCTGCCCGCAAGTAAGAGCCGTCGACCATGATCTTAGAGATCACCGGAGAAACCGGGGCGGTGACCAGTGTGGCCTTGACCGAAATTCCGTCCAACAGGCGCATCCAGCGACGGCGCCAAATCTTCAGGCGGTCACCGCGGCCACGGCGGCGCAACTCAAACTCTTCGTGTTCTGCATCGATGGTTGCAATCGAACCATCAGAGCCGCCACCAGATCCAGACGATGCACCGCCGGCAGCGCCAGCGGCGGCGGCGCCAGCGGCGGCGGCGCCAGCTGCAGCAGCTCCAGCCGAGGCAGCGGCGGCGGCAGCGGCCATCGCAGCAGCAATCGCGGCAACCTTGCCAACAGTCTTGGTGACTGCCTTAATCGATTCTGGTGAACCCATTGGGTCAAATGGAACCGATGGCGCGCTGTCATCACCGGTGGCACCAATGGCCGGGTTAGCTTTAGGTTCACCTGGCGTGATCACCGGGGTGTCGGTTGGTGAACCAGGGTCGGTGGTTGGGCCCGCGATTGGCGCTGACGTTGGCGTGGTCTCGCTTGGTGATGCACTTGGGCTTGCGGTTGGAGCGGCACTAGGCGCAGGAGTGTTGGTTGGCCTTGGAGTAGGTCGAGGAGTCGGCCTTACGGTTGGGGCTGGGGTAGGTGAAACCGTAGGCGTAGGGGTTGGAGTAGGCGAAGCGGTCGGCACTGGAGGGACGACTGGCGATGCAGGGGCTGGAGGTGCAACCGGACGTGGTGCGGTCTGAACGGTTGTGGTCGCTGCAACGCCAACGCCAACCGAGTTCCTCGCAGTAACACTGACCACATAGGTGGTGCCCAACTGGAGCCCGGCAAGGCTGCATCGTGACGCGGCAAAGGTTAGACACAGTGGGGTGCCGTTGACCGAAGCCTGGTATTCAGAAACGGTCGCGCCACCATCGAAGGTAGAGACACCCCATGAAATCAATAGGTTCGAGCCTAAGATGGTAGCCACCAACTGAGTCGGTGCACCCGGCGCCATGATCGGAGTCTGGACGGCCGTTGTGGTGTTGCCGGTCGCTTCAACAGTGGCAAGCGTGGTCATTGTTACGACCTTGAACTCGTAACCGGTTGGGCTGGTTGTTGAGCCGGCCGAACCATTGCTGCTTGAGCTTGGGCTAGGTGTTGAGACCGAGGCCGCGCGCAGGCTGGCGCGACCGGTTCGAATCGCTGCGCCCGAGGTATTCGATGAGCTTACCGATGCGGTTCGCAACGAAGCCGCGGCAAGTGGGAGGTCGGCTGCCGCGAGCGTGGTGCGAGTCGCATTCACATCGGTGACCACCTGATTAGGGGTGCTAGCGAACGCCGTTCCCTTAACCTTCGAGTAAATGTCATAGCTCGTGAAGGTTCCTTCGATTGCCTCAGGAGACATCCAAATTAGGTCGATGCCACCGGCGCTGGTTGGCACGGCCTTGAGCTGCTGAACACCCATCAGGGCAGGCCCTGGGATGAAGCTCGGCGAGGCCGGCGATGGGTTGCCAGTGCCCTCGATGTTCACCGCAGAAACTGTCATCGTGTAGCTGACGCCGTTGGTCAGACCATAGAGGGTACAGCTGATTGTCGAGGCCACGGTTACGCACGGACCATTGATGTCGGCGAGGTTACCCGAGCCCGAAACGGTCGAACCATCGGTACCGGTTGCTGTGTAACTGTATGCGGTGATCGGGGTTCCACCGTTATAAGAAGGCGCGGTGAACGAGACGGTAACTGCCTGGTTGAAGCTCGAGATCGAGGTTATCATCGGTGAACCTGGCAAATCTGCACGGATGGTGAAGCTGCGAACTACCTCGGTTGCCGGGGCGTAAGTGTCGTTACCTGCCTGGTTAGCGTGCAACTCACAGGTACCTGCACCAACCGGGTAGACCATGGTCTGGTCGGTGGCATCGGTGGTCACGGTACAGACGTTGGTGTTTGCCGAGGTGATCACTACCGGCAGACCAGAGTTTGATGTGGCGGTGTGAACGAATGCGGCAGAACCAACCCGGGTTTCGGCAGGCAGATCCATGGCGATGGTCTGGTTTAGGGCACCAACCAGGATGTCCTGGCGCGCAGTTGCCGCTGCAAACATGTTGGTTCCAGCCTGCGACGCAATGACAATACAGTGGCCCAGGTCAAGGAACTTAACCACGCCGTTGGTGATGCTACACACTGGGTTAGCGCCAGAGGTCGATGAGCTCGCCAAGCTGTAGGTAATCGCCTCGCCAGAGTTAGAAGTTGCCTGTGGGTCGTAGGTTGCATCAGCCGAAACTGTCGATGGAATTGGGTACATCGGAACGGTGCTGGTAAATGACACGGTCTGAGCCAGGCGGGTAACTGTGATCGCTAGCGTTGCCGACTGCAAGCCATTGTTGTAGTTGGTATCCCCAGCCTTTGCCGCGGTGAAGCTACAGACTCCCGCAGCGTTGGCTGTCACCAATCCGGTGGCGTGGTCAAAGTCACAGTTGGTGCCCGAATCGGCACGAGTGAAGGTCACGGCACCTGTACCGTTACCACCGGTGGCAGCTAGGGTGACGGTCTCGCCAACCTTAAGCTCGCTCGCACTAGAAATCACGATTGGACGCTGATCGGCCTTCGCGATGTTAATGGTCTGAGGCAGCGAGTCAATCGCAAGGTAGTTGGCGTTGCCCGCACGGGTGGCGTGGACGATACATGAACTGCCTGCATCACCAACGAATAGGGTGTTGCTGACGACCTTACAAGTGCCATCGGTAGACCAAACCAGCGGGGTTGCCGGGGTGTCTGAAATGGCGTTGACCTGAATGCCGGTCAGGATCTTCTTTTGACCATAAACGGCAGCGTTGTCACTGGTGATGCTTAGGTCGGGCTGGGTCGCCTTAGCAATGTTGACCTCGGTGGTGATGCTGTTGGCCAAGTATGAACCATTCTCAAGAACCGACATCGTGACAGCACAGTTTCCGGCACCGATGATGTGGATCTTGCCATCGGTGGCGTCAACCGAACAGACCGCACTGTTAGTGGTGAAGGTTGGTGTGCCGCCACCAGTTTCAACTGTTGGGGTGGCCAGAACTTCACCATGGTAGGCATAGGTAGTCACTGGGTAGCTCAGGGTTAGAGCGGTCACCTTGGTCAGGATGATGTTTGATTCGGCAACCGACGTCACGCCAGCCGAGGTGTAGCTAATTGCATAGGCAACACCCGGGGTGCCGTCAATCTTCAGAGCACTAAAGTGAGCCACACCATTTACGGTGAGGGCGTTGTCGCCTGAAATCACTCCACCGGCGCCAGAGCTGATGTTCACCGCGATGTTGCGACCGTTCTCAGTGAGCACGATGTTGTTGAACTGGTCACGAACCGAAATGACCGGCTGGCCGGTGAAGGCCTCGCCAGTGAGACCCCAAACGCTGGCAGTGTCAACACTTAGGTGATCTGGCGCACCCGCGGTGACGGCAAACGACTGAGAGTCCTCGGCGCCCAAGCTTGAAGTTGAGAAGTGAATCTTGTATCCCGTGCCAGGGGTCGCTTCAATCTTCAAGCCGGTGAATGTCACCAAACCGCCCTGAGCAGTGGCAGATGTTTGACCGGTTGCCGTTGCGGTGTCGCCAATCGCGGCCGCAGTCACAACAGTCGAGTTGTCATCCTTGGCCAGGTTGCCGAACTTGTCGAGAATTCGAATGACCGGCTGGGTGGCGAATAGCTCTCCGGCGCGGGCACCGGCAGGCTGACTGCTAATCACAATGTGGTCGGCGACATCGTTGCGAACTTCGAAGTTTGCCGAATCCACGTTTAGGTCAAAGGCATCGGTGCTGCTGCCGTTGTAGGTCTGGTTTGGAATGTGAACGGCAAAGCGCAACTTGTAGTTCTGGTCTGGAATGCCTCTGAACTTAATGCCGCTAAAGGCCAGGTGACCGGTAGTAGCGCAAGTGTCGAGGGTGTCGGCACTCGAGGTGAAGCTGCCACCAGCTGAGCCAATTACAGTCACATCGGCACATATGTTGAGGTGCTGGTCAACAACGTTGCCGAAGTAGTCGTAGATTGCCAACTGCGGCTGAGCCACCAAGAGCTGCCCGGTCACGCCACCGATTGGCTGCTGAGTAAGGCCGACGTGGTGCGGAGCTCCGGCGGTCACGTGGAACACTGCCGAGGTGGCGCCAATCAAGTTGGTGTTGCCCGCGGTAGCAAATTGCAAGACATAGTCAACGCCTGGGATGGCTGTGACGGCTAGGTTCGTGAATGCGGCATCGCCGGCATCGGTGGTGATCGTGCTGCTGCCAGAGATGACACCGGCATCTGGGCCGGCATTCGGTGAAATGGTTGCCACGATGCTGAGCTCAGGGTGCGAGTTGACGAAGTTGCCCCATTGGTCGAATACCTTGACCTCTGGCTGTGTGGCCAGAGCCTCACCGGTGCGAGCTCCAACCGGCTGGGTCGCCATCGCCAAACGGTATGGCGCACCCGGGATGACGGTTAGACCGGAAGCGCTAACCGGAGCGAGCGAGGTTCCATCGAGGGTAAAGGCAAGACTGTAGCTCTCGGTGACCTTACCGGCCAACTTCAACGCGCTGTAATCTGCGACGCCATTGACGACCTGGATGCTGGCGGTGCCAATCAATTGACCATCGGCGCCGCCCGTGATGACCGCGGTGATCTTGTCGGTGTTGTCATCGTCAACGTCGTTCGAGTAAGCATCGACAATCTTCACAATTGGAGCCGTGGTGAAGACGGTTCCAGATTTCATACCGGCAACCGGCGCCTGGACCATGACCAGGCTAGCCGGAGCGGCGTGGGTCACGGCGAAGCTCGAGCTGGCCACCGGCGATAGGCCACTCATAGCGAACTGAAGTGTGTATTGCTGGCCCGGCTTACCGATCACCCCTAGGTTGCTGAAGGTGGCAACACCATTCACGGTGGTCGCAGTCTCAGTACCGGCGGTGATTGCCTGCTGGCCAAGATAAGCCGCAGGCAGTGCCAGACCGTGCAGCGATGCCGTGATGACCTGAGGTGTGGCATCGGTGACAACGTTGCCAGCCTCATCAAGAATCGAAACGATCGGCGCATCGGTGAAGCGGTCACCAGTGGCACCGCCAGTGCTTGGCTGCTTGGTCACAAACAGGTGGTCTGCCACACCCGAGGACAACTGGATGTTCTGAGTTGCAGTCAAGCTAACTGCCGGGTCATTTGCGGTGGCCAAATAGCCGACCGAGTAGGTCAAGGTATAGGTGCCGATCTTGGCCGATAGACCCAGGTTGGTCAGCGTGGCAACACCACTGGTCGTGGTGGTCACAGCTTGTGAACCAATCACCGATGCCGGGCGCAACGATGTTGAGTCGACGGCATCAACTGTTATGTATGCGGTTCGGTTGTCGATCGGGTTACCGCTAAAGTCGGTGAGCTTCAAGATTGGTGCCGTGCTGAAGTTTGCACCGGCGCGCGCACCGGCAGCATCGGTCAAGCTGATTGCCGATGGAGCGGCAGCCTGCAATGGAATCTGCTGCGAAGCAGGCGAAACAATCTGACCAACGGTGAAGGTCAACCAATAGTGCTCCGCTGTCAAACCGGTTAGCACCACGCCATCGAAAGTTGCAACACCGCCGATTACCTTCTCGCGGTAAACACCAGAGATTGAGCCGTGACCTGGGCCATCGTTGGCGTCCTCGCTTGCGTGAAGAACAGCGGTCACATAGGTGGATGAGTCGTTGGTAACTCGGTAACCATACTGGTCACGCAACTCGACAACGGCAGGCGAAGCGAGCGGCTGGCCGTTGACGGTCTTGACCAAGGTGGCGCTGCCCGGTTGGGTCGTCACGGCGATCGCCTCAGTGTCACCAGGGGTTACCGAAACCTGCGCGGAGTCGACAGCAGTCAAGCCGGCCGCTTCGAAGTGCAGCACGTATGCCCAGCCAGGCATACCCTTCAGTTGCAAAGCGGTGAAGCGGGCAACACCTTTGGCGGCGGCCTTGGTCTTATCGGTGTTGATTAGCTCAGCATCGGTGTGATCTGCCACAACACCACCCGAAACGCTTGCAGTGACGGTGTTTGTTGCATCTAGAACCGGGTTGCCCCAGAAGTCTTGAATCTGAACGGCAGGCTGGGTCGATAGAAGCTCACCATTCTTTGCGCCCTGAGGCTGGGTGATCATCTTCAACTGGTATGGATCACCCGCGGCAAGTTCGATGTCCTGAGTCTCGGAGAAGGTGTATGGCAGCGCCATCGAGAAACGCAACTTGTAGCTACCAGTCAAACCTGACAGCTTGAGACCCATCGTGGAATCGAAGGTGGCTACACCGTTGATTGCGTACACGTGCGTGGTGCCGCCAAGCTCGACCGTTGACGAAGCCACAGGCTGGCCCGATGCGTCAAGTACATCAACCGAGATGTTGGCGTTGCTGGTGGTGACGTTGTTGTTAGCGTCTTCAATCTGAATCACCGGCATGGTGCCAAAGGCCAAACCAGATTTAGCGCTGGCTGCAGAAGTTGTGATCCGCAAGTGGTTAGGAGCACCGGCAAGCACGTGCAAAGTTCCCGAGGTGGCACCGGTCAGCGAGGCGCCGTTCCAGGTTGCAGCAAAGCCCAAGGTGTATGCGCCCGGCTTACCCGAAAGCTTTAGCCCGGTGAAGTCTGCGATTCCGCCGGTGACTGTGACCTGCGCGCCACTCAAAATGGTCGTTGAATCACCAGAAGCCAAAGTTGCGGTGACCACGGTCTGGTTGTCGCTGGTGGCAAGGTTTCCATACTGGTCAAGGACCCGGATGATTGGCGCCGGGCTCATTGCCACACCGGTTTCAACGTCGCGCGCATCGGTAGAGATGGCAAGTTTGGCAGGGTCGGCGTGCGTGACGGCAACATCGCGTGAGGTGACCGAGCTGCCTGCGCCGGTTAGACCATCGATGGCGAAATTCAACTGCCAGGTGCCCGGAATCGCCACAAACGAAGCGCCGGTAATGGTGACCACACCGTTCACGGCACGGAACGAAGTGACGCCGTTGTTGGTGGCGGTGGCGTTATTGCTATCGACCATGCTGGTGGTGATGCGGGTGCTTGAGTCGGTTAGAACCTGGTTATCCCACGCGTCAAAGAGTTCGACAGCAGGAGCCGGGTCAAAGGTGGCGCCGGTCTTGATGGTCAGCTGAGGCTGAGTCTTCATCTTGACCTGAGCCGCAACACCAGCGGTTAGGTTGATGGCCTGGCTGATTGACAGCGCTCCCCCGCTTGAGGTTGCCGAATAGGTGATGCCATAGTCGGTGCCCGCGGTTCCCTTAAGACCCAGACCCGAACCTACGGCCACACCGTCAAGCGCATCGATGGCGTCGGCAGAGTTGCCGTTGTTGAACGCCAAGTAGGTCGCCGACTTTGGATCAGTGATGGTTGCGGTGATGCGAAGCGCCTTGTCGTTGTGCGCGGTGCCGGCGGCATCGGTGAAGTTATCGGTGACGGTGTTGCCCTGTGCATCCTGGATGGTGACCGTCGGCTGGCCAGCGAATGGCAGACCCGCGCGTGCTGAGGTAGCAGCGTTCAGGGCAAACTTGCTGGCCACACCGTGGTAAAGGTGGAAGCTTGCGCTGTCCTGAGTGAGGCCATCGATGTCCTTGCCCGAGTCAACCGCAGTAAAGTGCAGAGCGTAATCATCGGTTGGACCGGTCACAGCGATGTCAGTGAACTTGACCTTGCCGTCGGCGGCATCGGTGTTCACCGCGGTGCCAACCAGGCTGGCGGCCGGGTTGCTGCTAATCAAGCTGACGGTGAATCTAGTGGTGGAACTCTGAACGATGTAACCGTATTTGTCCTTGACCAACAGGGTCGGCTGAACCTTCATGACCAAACCGCTGCGCGCCACATCGGCGGCATCGGTGGTGCTTGGCTGACGAAGGATGGTGAAGCTGGCCGGCGCACCCGCGGTGATCTCAAATGCGCTTGAACGAACACCGGCAGGCTGAGAACCCGAGGTCAAGGTGTAAAGAAGCTTGTAACCCTGGCCAGGTTCTGAGATGTACTTCAAGCCACCGAAGGTGACCACACCGCCGATTGGAGCAACCGGGTCAGAAGCGGTGTCAATACTCTCTGGCGTTGAACCATTTGCCGGGTGGACAAGGGCAACCGTTGCAGTCGAGGCGTTGTCGGTTAGAACCGGGTTGTTCCACTCATCAAGAACGGTGACCTTCGGTGCAGTGGCAAAGACCACACCAGCACCAACCTTGGCGGCAGGTTCGGTTGAAGAATCCACCGATAGCTTTGCAGCGGTTCCCGCGGTCAGCGCAATAGTCTGGGTGACCGGCGCGGCTGAACCGTTGTCCGTGGTTAGCGAATAAGTCAGGGTGTAGGCGCTTGAAACCGGACCGTAGAGACCAATGTTGTTGGCGGTCGCGGCTCCGAAGTCGGCCACACCGGCAACGGTGGCCAAGGTGCGCTTGCCAGCAATCCAGTCAGCATCGGTGCCATCGATCGAAACGGTGACGGTTGCCGCGCTGCCGGTGACCACGTTGTTGGCCGAGTCAAGCACGGTAACCACCGGTTGAGTGCCAAAGGCAATGCCCGCGCGAGCTCCATCGGCCTGGGTCACCGAGATGTGAGTTGCCGCACCGTGATCAAGCGCAATCGGGTCTGAGTTTCTGTAGGTGCCATCGATGGCCTTGCCGGCATAGGTTGCGGTGAAACGCAGGGTGTAGTTGCCCTTGGTTCCGGTGATCATGGCATCGGTGAAGGTCACCTTGGCGTCGGTTGCATCGGCGGTCATCGCGGTGGCGGCATCTGGAGTGCCCTGCGCGGCACCAACGATCGTGACCGCAACCGAAGTGTTTGAATCGCCCGTGACCGGATAACCGTTGGCGTCAAGAACCTGAAGCACCGGCTGAGTGGTCATCACAGCGCCGCTCTTGGCACCATCAGGCTGGGTCAAGATCACCAAGTGGTCGGCTTCGCCGTGCAGAATCTCAATCGGGTTCGATTCCACAGTCGAGCTAATCGAGGCCATCGTGAACTTGAGGCTGTAGCCCGTGCCCGGGGTATGGATGTAGTTCAAACCGGTGAAGGTGATGACGCCACCAACGGCAGTGAACGGCGCCGAAGCGGCTTCAACCGCGGCTGTCGAACCGCCCACGGTCTGGAATAGGCGGACTGTTGCGGTATCGGTCGAGTCTTCGCTCACCCAGTTATTGGATGAGTCGTAAATCTTGACCACCGGTGCGGTGCTGAACGTTGCCCCGGCAACCACCTGAGTCTGAATTGAACCGGCGTTCTGCAGAGCGATGTGGTGCGCGTCACCGGCCTTTAGGTCGATGGCCTGGCTGACCGAAATCGCAGGGTTGCTGCCGGCCAAGGTGTAAGTCAAGGTATAGGTGTCTGCGGTTCCAGAAGCAAACCCTAGGCCGTTGGCGGCACCCGGGCCATTGGCCAAGTTGGCAAAGTTGGCCACGCCATCAACGGCATCCATTGAGCTCTGCGCCAACCATGTGGTTGAGCTGCGATTTGCATTTGTGACGGTCACACCGATGCTCGCACGTGCAAGCGCATCGGCACTTGAAATCGCGTTGCCATCGATGTCATAGGCGCCAAGCTTTGGTTGGGTGGTGAAGACGTGGCCAACTCGGGCGGTCGCCGCTGGGGTTAGCAAACGCAATTCGTGCGCGTCACCCGGGGTCAGGGTCAGTGCCGAGGCATCAACGAATTGGTTGTTCAACGCAGTGTTTGCCCAGGTCGCGGTGAAGCGAATAGTGTAGTCGCCGGTGCGCGCATTTAGCTTCAAACCAGTAAATGCGATGGTCTTATCGGTGCTGTCAGCGCTGTTCGAAACATTGCCCGAAAGGGTACTGCCACTTGCTGCGCCAACCAAGCTCGCGGTAATTGTCGCGCTGGTTCCAGGGTCAACGACGTTGCCATAGGTGTCGGTGATTTCAAACTTTGGCTGGGTGCTGAACACGGCATCGTTTCGCTGCGAACTCGGAGTCCAGGTCGACGCAAAACGAATCTTGGCCGGTGCGTTAGCAGTCACGGTGACGGATGAACCGTATCGAGCCGCAGCAGAGGCACCGCCAACCAGGCTGAAGTCAAGGCGGTATCCGGTTGCAGCAGGAACGCTCATCATCAGCGAATCGAAGGTGGCGCGGCCAAGAGCGACGGTCACCGACTGGTTCAAAATCGAAGTGCTGTCGCTGGCGCGAATGACATCAACGCGAACCTTTGAGGCGCTGTCATTGGCCACCTTGTTGTTCGAAAGGTCATAGACGTCAACCGAAATTACTGGCGCAGTTTGGCCCGCGATTACGGTTTCAATTCCGCTAACTGGGTTGCCAACGATTCCAACGTGGTTTGCCGCACCAACTGTTAGGTCGATGGTTTGAACTCGAGTGATTGAACCGAAGTTATAGGTAAGGGTATAGGTTCCGACCTTGCCATCGATGCGCAGCCCGGCAAACTGGGCGACGCCGTCGGTGATGTCGATTGAAGTGCTTTGAGTTCCGCTACTGAAGAACTTGGCATCGGTGGTGGCGTTTCCATTGGCGTCGGTAAGTTCGACCGCGATGTGTGCCGCGGCAACAACCGTGTTTCCATCGGCGTCTTGAACGGTCAGCTTTGGCTGCTGGTTTAGGGCCACGCCGACCTTAGCGCCCGATGCACTCTGGGTCAGAGTTAGCGTGGTTGCGTCACCGGCGCTGATGGCGATTCCGGCTGAATCGGCGTGCGCAAACTCAATTCCGTTTGAACCAAGGGCCTTGAAGCGAAGCATGTATGTGCCCAACTTGGCGTTCAACTTCAGGTTGGCGACGTTTGCGTATCCGGCAACAAAGTCGGCAGCATCGAACGTCAAAGCGTTAGCCACCGCACCTGTTCCGGTGGCGCTCTGAATGCTTACCGAAATGTGGCTGGTGTCGAAGGTATCGGTGCTAACCAAGTTGCCAAAGCGGTCAACCAACTTGAGGCGTGGTGACGCGTTGTTGCCAGTGGCGCCATAGATGACCGCGCCGCTGCGAGCCGAAGTGACCGGTGAATTCTCTAGGACAACGGCCGCTGCAACACCGTGGGTAATGGTGAAATTTGCCGAGTCAACCGTTGCTACAGTGGCATTGCCGGCAATATTTTTGAGTGCAAAACGCAGCTTGTAACTGGCGTTTGGAGCCGAGGTGAACTTCAAACCAGGGAAGCTGATCACGCCATTTACCGCGGTTGAGGCAACGCTCTCGGCCTCTGCCGGGGCATCGGCTGAGTCGTAAAGGCGAATGGTGGCGGTGGCCACGTTGTTATCGGTGATGTAGTTGCCGAACGAGTCGACCAACTGAATTTTTGGCACGCGAACCATGGTGTTGCCGGCACCGATGGTGACATCGACGGTGTCTGCCGAGTAAAGAATTGCTGTCGGCGCACCGGCGGTCAACGTGATGTTTTGGGTGGCCACTGCAACACCGGCGCTGCTGGTGAAGGTCAGCTGGTAGGCACCGACGGCGCCCTTGATACCTAGGTCGCTAAAGGCGAAGGTTCCATCGGTCGAGTCAAACGAGGTTGTGCCAATCAAAACGGCATTTACGTTGGCCGGCGATTGGGTGATCGCAACCGAAATGCGAGTGGTACCGGTGGTGACGGTGTTGTTCTTCGAGTCCTGAAGCGTAAGGGCAGGCTGGCCGGCGAAGGCCGCGTCAGACTTTGCTCCGGTGGCGTTTACCAACTTGAGTTTGTTCGCCAAGCCGTGAGCCAAGGTGAAGGCATCGCTGTCGAGTCTGAAGCCTGCAACTGAACTTCCGGCGGCAGCGCCGGTTACACCGGTGACCGAGAAGCGCAACTTATAGCTGCCGATTGTGCCACTCAAAGTGATGCCATTTGCCGGGAAGGTGATGGTGTGATCTGAGGTGTCTACCGAGGCAGCACTGCCGGTTAGGTCGGTGTTTACCGGTGGGTTTAGCGCTGCAATACCGATGTTGATGCCGGCCAAAACGGCGTCATCGGTGACTCGGTTGCCATAGGCGTCGTAGGCGTTGAACTTTGGCATGTTTGAAATCGCGATGCCGCTTGCCGGGTTGCTAGGAGCCCACGGAGTTGCGGTGAAGGCAAGGGTCGCCGGGGCGGCGGCGGTAATTTCAAACTGGGCGCTGGCCAATGTTGCATTTGAGGTGTGGCCGGCAAGCACGAAGCGCAATTCATAGTCGGTGCCCGGTGTGGAGATAAAGCTCAAACCTGGGAATTCGATAGTTTTGCCGTCAATAGAAACCTGACCATCGGCCGCATCAATCGAAGCGGTTCCGTTGCTGCGCCATAGCTCTGCCTTGATGGCAGAAACGGCATCGGCGGCGTCAACCGAGTTGCCCGATTGGTCAAGCGCTGCAACCGCAGGAGTCTGGGTGAAGGTTGCGCCGGTGGCCACCTTGAAGCCAGAGTTTAGGTCGGTGGCGATGACTAGGCTATCTGCCTGGCCCGCGGTCAACCTTATGGTCTGCGTGGTGCTCATCGAGCCATCGGTGAAGGTTAGGGTGACCGTGCCAGTTGCGCCGGCCAGACCCAAACCGCTGCCGGTGAAGTCTGCTGTTCCGTTCGTGGCCGCCAGGGTCGCGGTGCCAATTGTTGTAATTCCGGCGGTGCCCGAGGCGGTAACCACAATTGAATCACTGGAGTCAACCGAGTTGCCATCGATGTCACGGATGATGACCTTCGGCATGCTGCGGAATGCCATGTGATCGCGAGCACCAACAGCCTGCGCGTCAAGGTCGAGGTGGTCGGCAACGCCATAGGTCAGGGCCACGGTCTTCTGGTCTGCATTAGCAGCCCACGTCATGGTGGTGGTCGAACCGTCGGTGTGAGTGGCGCTGAAGGTCAAGGTCTTGTCGCCTACCAAACCACGGATGGTTAGGTCTGTGAATACCAAGGTGTCGCCAACGATGGTGGCCGAGGTGTTTGTTAGGGTTGCACCTGCGGCCACGCTTACGGTCAGGGCGTCCTTGGCGTCAAGGGAAACCTGGTTGCCGTAGGCATCGGTGAACTTCAAAGTTGGCTTGAAGCCCGAGTCGACCGAATCAAGTGAAATGTTGTCACGCACTGTGGCCGCTGGTGCGTGAACCCAAACCGCCTTGGCTGCGGCACCGGCGGTGATGTCGAAGGTGTTTGAGTCAATTGGCAAGACGTTGGTCGGTGCGACGCCGCTAATTGTCACCATAGAGTAGGTCAACTTATAGCCGGCCTTGGCCGCAACCGACCAGTTAAGGCCGCTGAAGGTTACCGTTCCTAGAACGTCGGTTGCATCGGCGGTGGCAATCACGTTGGCGCCATCCATCAAGGTAGCGCGGACCACGACATTGTTGTCGGCGGCATCGAGGGTGGTGCCGAAGGCATCCTGGATGATCACTGTCGGCGAGACAGACATGTTCGCGCCCGACTTAAATGAAACCGGCTGAACGCCAGCAATCAGAACCTTCGGTGCGCCCGGGCGAACCAATACATCCTGGCTTGCAGAAGCGATCGCGCCTCCACCGCTGACTACATAATTAGTGGCGAAAGTCAGGGTGTATGTGCCCTTAACAGTTGCCAGAGCCAGGTTGCTGAACCTTGCCACACCCAGGTTATTGACCGTTGCTGAGGCCGAGGTGGTGCCGGTTAAGCCGGAACCACTGCTGGTTACCGTGACTACTGGGTCAACGCCGTCAACCGAGACACCGTCATACTTGCCATCGGTGATTGCGTTGCCATACTGGTCTTCAACCTGAACCGCGATGCCGCTGGTTAGGCCACCGATTGTGTCGCCAGCATCAACCGAGGTAGGGCCGGCGATGACGTGTAGCTTGGTTGGCTTGTCGTGGAAGACCTGCAGACCGGTCTCATCGAGGCTGGTGGTTCTGGCAATCTTCACACCGTACGAGTTCACAATGCTGAAGCGAATTGTGTAGGTCTTGCCAGGAACACCGATCAGGTGAAGGTCAGTAAAGTGCGCGACGCCGTGAACGACACGAACTACGTTTGGCGTGTTGCCGCTCTTGTCCGTGCCGTCGAGGCTTGCACCCGATTCAACGATTGTCGCCTGCACAAGACTGGTGTTGTTGCCAACTGTGAGGTTGCCGGCGATATCGGTTAGGCGAACGCTTGGTTGCTGGATCATCGCCTTGCCGGTGATTACGTCCGCCTTGGCAACGATGTCTGTGCTGTCAACCGAGACCTTGGTGGCCGGGCCGTGGGCGAAGAAGAACTCTTCTGAGTACGCTGTCGCCGTCGAAGAATCAGGCATGGTTGCAGTGAATACAAACGAACTGTGTTCGGTGGTAATAGCCGAGTAATAGATTCCCTTGGTGGCGACGCTCGGAGTTGAGTGAGTGTCAAGGCTGTCAAGTGAGCCAAAGTTTGCCACGCCATCGACCGCGTCCATCGAGACCGAAGTGCCCGTCGGGTTTGCTTCGAGTCCGACGCGTCCACTCGGTGCGCCAACACCATCCACTGTCAAAACAACGTGACTTGTGTCACCTAGAACCCGGTTGCCGTCCACGTCTTGGACTTCAATGACCGGCTGTTGAGCCATCACCTGGGTACCGCTGGTGAAGGTTCCACCAGGCTGGTTCGTGACGGCAAGTTGAGCGGCCGGACCGTTGGCCAAAACGATCGTCTGCTTTGCCGAGGTCGAACGCAAACCGGTTGCGGTGAAGCTCAGGTCATAGGCATCGCTGGTGGCCAGACCCTTAATTCCCTCGCCTACAAAGGTGTAATCACCGTTCGAATAGTTGTCATCGGTGGAATCGACGCTATACGTGGCGGCACCGGCCGAAACCGACATCGTGATGGTTGGCTTGGTGGCACCGGTGGCGGTGTTACCAAACTTGTCATAGACCCGGATGATTGGCTGGACGCCAAATGAGACGCTCGAGCGAGCCTGGTCAGCAGCGCGCAGAATTCCAATGTTGTTGGCCGCACCAGCAATGACCTTGAAGTCGGCGGCATCCGCAGAGAATGCAGTTCCATCGAGGCTGAAGCGCAAGCCATAGTTGCCAATCAGCGCGTTGACCTTGAGCGAACTAAAGACCGCCTGTCCGTCGGCTCCGCCCGCGGCAATGTCGACAGAAGCGCCATCGATGCGGTTGAAGTCAACGCCATCCCAGCTGCTGGTTGCTGACAAGACAGTTGAACCCTGAGTCAGCTGCGCCTTGATGGTGAACGCGGTGTCAAGAACCGGGTTGTTGTCCGAGTCGAGCACGGTTACCTTCGGGACGCCTGATGCCAGCAAAGCACCCGCGACAACAGTGGTTGGCTGCTGGTCAATGGTGATCTTGGCAGCCACACCTGCGGTCACAGCAAACTGGTCAGAAAGTGCGTGAGTAACGGTTGAACTGCTCGCTGCATCGGTGTAGTCAATCTGGTAGTTACCCAAAGCAACGTGGTAACCGGCAGTGCCAAAGTCTGCCAAACCATTCACAACGGTCACGTCGCGGGTGGCCGAGCCACTAATCATCGATGCGGCCGAGCCCGTTTGGAGCAGGCTGGCGTGAATCACAGTAGTTTGGTCAGTGATGATTCGGTTGCCCTCGGCATCGGTGATTTCAACCTGTGGTGCAGCTGCAAAGGCCAAGCCGGTCTTGACACGTGCAGGCTGAGTGACAACGTGCAGCTTGTTAGGGTCACCGGCGGTCAACGGCACCAGGGTTGCCTGCTGCACAGAAAGCGACTTGTGAGTCGTAACGTTATTTGAGTCAGTAACGTCATAGGTGGCCGTGAAAGTCAGGCGGTAACCACTCTGGCTTGCAACTCCCGAAATACCAAGGGAGGCTGCGTTGGTGGCGCCGAAGGTGGCAACACCGTTTGATGCAGGCAAACCTGAGTTTGCCAACATTCCTGAGGCGTTTGTGGTCATCGAGACGGTGGCACTTGCGGCAGGGTCAGTTGTGTCAACCGTGTTGCCGTCCACGTCTGCAATCACAATAATTGGCTGGGTCGTGAAGGCCTTGCCAGACTTAGCACCGGCAGCCTCCTTGACCACAATCAACTTGTTGGCGGCACCGGCAAGCAGGTTCACCGATGGGCTCAGCGCGGTTAGGTCAGCTGTCGGCTGCGGGCTCATAACCGCCCCGCCCTTGGTGAAGCTGGCAGAAACAATCTGAAGTGAATAGCTGTCGGTCTGGCCACCGATGGTGATGCCGCCGAAGTCAAGGACACCGTTAGAGCTGATGCTGGTTGCGCCCAGAATCATGGTGGAAGCGGTGTTGCCGGTGCCGTGAACTGCGGCCACAGTTACTGTGGCGCCAAAGGTTGAAGCCACCGGGTTGCCGTTCACGTCTGCGATGCGCAGCTTAGGGGCATCGGTGATGGCCACGCGGCTGTGTGCCGGTGCAGTGCCCCAGGCACCAAACCAGACCAACTTGGCCGGGTCGCCAGCCTTGATGGTGAACAGACTGGTGGTGGCCGAGGTGGCGCCTGACATTTCAAACTTGATCTTGACTGCGCCGGCGAAGGTGAAAGTCTTGGCGCTGAAGTCTGCGGTGCCCTGGTCCGTGGTGTCTGCAGTGATGGATGTAATTGCAGTTGCGCTGGTTACCGGCGTTCCAGATGAGTCAACCAGAGTCGCAGTGATGCGGTTGTTGGCAACCTTAACCACGTTGCCGTAAGCATCTTGAACATCAACCGAGAGCACGCCGTTTGCCATGGCGGTGGACAAACGTGAACCTGCAATCAATGTGCCCGGTGCTGCGCTGGTGAACAACTTGGCTGCGTTACCAGGGGTTAGCGAGATAGTCTGGCTGACCGAAATGGTTGGGTCGCTGGCCAAACTGTAAGTGATCTGGTAGCCAGTTCCCGCGGTTCCGGCAAGGCCAAGGTTGGTGAAGGTCGCCGCGTTGTCCGAGGTAGATGTTGTGGCGGTTGCGGTTCCAACCAAACTAATTAGTGAGCTAGCGACGCTGGCGTTGATTCCGGCTCCGTTACCCGGCAGGATGTTGCCATCGGCGTCCTTGATCTTGACCGAAGGCTGGGTCACGAAGGCAAGGCCGGCCTTTGCATCGACCGCATCGGTACTCAAAATCAAGCTGGCCGGCGCACCCGCGGTGATTGAAATTGCCGAACTTGAAGGCTTAATTGTGATGTTCGAGTCACTCACACTGCTGACGTTCAACACGTATGACCGGCCGGCAACCGCACCCAGCTTCAGGTTGGCAAAACTGATCACACCGTTGACCGCCGTGACGGAGTTTCCGGCGATGTAGTTGTGTGCGCCGGTGCCGCTAATAACCTCGGTGGAATCGGCGGCGTTGCTGGCGTTCAGCGTGACCGAGGCGGTGCTGCCGGTGACGGTGTTGCCGAATTCATCCTGGACGGTCAAGGTTGGGGTGCTGCTGAATGCGCTACGCGAGGCAACCGAACTTGGCACGCCTGACCATGCCAGCTGCTTGGCGCCAGCGGCGGTGATCTTGAAGGTCGAGGTGCTAACCGAGGTCAAGCCACTCGCCGTGAACTGAACGGTGTAGCTGCCGACCTTGGTGAACTTTGCGACGCCAGAAACAAGGCCTGGGTTCGTGAAATCGAAGGTGCCCGAGGTACCGGTTTGGCTTGCGCCGTTGACATTGTTAAGCACGTTCGAACCATCGATGAGCTGCGCAGAAACGGTGACCGAAGAGCCCGAAACTCGGTTGCCGTAGGCATCCTGAACATCGACGGTAAGCGTCTGGCCAAAGGCTGCGCCGGCTACGATGTCTGATGCATCGCCGCTGACTGCGAGCTTGGCGGCCGCACCAGGGTTCAAAGTTAGCGTCTGTGTCTTTGTGCCCAGGCTCGGCATATCCTTCACAGAGAAGACCAAGTCAACCGAACCGATTCGGCCACTCAGACCGAGGTTTGCTGGGCTAGTGGCAAAGTCGGCGACACCCGCAGTCACATCGCGATAGGTCTGACCAATCAGGTCGGCACCCACTGCGTTTACCAAGATGCGCCCGGTGAAGTTGTCAACCTGGTTGCCGGCAACGTCACGCACCGTGATCACTGGTTCAACCGTGAATGCCGCGCCAGCGTTGGCGGTGCCAGCCGAGGTTCCACGAGCAGGCGTGTCAATGGTCAGCTGCGAAGGCGCACCATAAGTGACCACGATCGAAGCCGAGCCGTCACCGATTGCCGGAGCCGAGGTGCGCAAACGCGCGAATCGATAAGGCATAAACGAAGCGCTGTGAGCCACTGTTCGGGTGACATAAAGCTTGTAGGTTCCCTCTGCCGCACTGATCACAAGGTTGTTGAAGGTGGCCACGCCGCCAGTTGAAACTGCGGTCGCGCCAACAGCTGGCACGATGTCGGTTTGGTCGCCGGATACCAAACGGGCGACGACGCTGACATCGTTCTGGCCCGCGGTGACGCGGTTTCCATACTGGTCAAGCAATTCAACAACCGGGTCCTGCTTAATAGATTCACCGGCGGCGGTGGTTGTCGAAGGCTCAACCAACCAGTTCACATCTGCAATCGCGGCTGGAATGACCGTGAATGATGCGCTCAGTGCCGAGGTCAAACCGCTCGCGCGGAACGAAATCTTGGCCGAGGCGGCCTTGGTGAACACCGTGGCTGAGAAGTCTGCGACGCCCGAAACCGTGGTGACGGATCCGGCGGCGGCCTGAAGATCTGCACCGGTGGTTGAATCAACCAAAACTGCAGAAATCGCAACGTCAGAACCGGTGACGCGGTTGCCATAGTTGTCTGTGATATCAACCGAAAGGCCGCCGGTGAAAGCCTGGCCAGCAACGACATCGGCAGGCTGGGTTCCCATGCGAATCTTGGTTGCCGCACCGGCGAACAACTGCAAGCCGGTTTGAACCGCGCTGATTGATGGGTTGCTGCCCACGACCGAGTAAGTCAGGTCATAGGTGCCCGCAGTGCCGCCGATGCGAAGCGCAGCCGAGGTACCGGCTCCGAAGTCAACCACACCGGCAACCGCAGTGCGTGAAATCACATTGCCCGCACCAGAAACCGTTGCCGATCCAGCCGAAACGCCAACCTCAAGGGTGCTGTTTGCAACCAGGTTGCCGTCTTGGTCAACCACGTTCAGTTTCGGCTGAACATCGAAAGGCACATCCGCCGATGCACTGTAAGTGGTGACGTTATTTACGGTAGTCGCGCGACCTGCAGGAGTGACGATTGATAGGTGGTGCGCATCTCCATAAACCAGGTGATAGGTGTTTGAATCTGCCAACGCGAAGTCGGTGACGGCAACGCCATTTACCTTGACCTCGGCAACCTGAAGCTTGTAGTCACCGATGATGCCGGCAACCGAAAGGCCACTAAAGGTAAGGCTTCCAGCGGTGGCGGTCGCGGTTGCGCCAGAGATCATGGTGGCACTGCCAGCGCCCGATGACTTAGGGCTGGTCAGCGTAACCTCTATGCCGCCGGTTGGGGCCGAAACCGGGTTGCCGAATTCATCCTGAACCTGCAGCACCGGCACCAAGCCGAAGGCCTTGCGGTTGGCAACATCGGTGCTGGTAAGTGACGAACCTGGCTGGGTTGACCAAGCCAACTTCTTGGCCACAGCGCCAGAAATTGTGACGGCCGATGAGGTCACGGATAGTGCGCCCGAGGTGAAGACAACCTTCATGGCGCCGGCCTTGGTGAACTTGATTCCCTTGCCAGTTGCCGAGTAATCTGCCTGACCGGCAATGGCTGCTAGGTCGCTGGCGCTACCGGTGGTGAAGGTTCCCGATTGAACATCGTTGCCGGTTGCCGCGTCGACAATCTTGGCGCTGACGGTTGCGGTGCCATTGTCAACGATGTTGTTCCAGGCGTCACGGAACGCGACCTTAGGAGTAAGCGTTCCGCCCGCAATCAGCGTGGCCGCAGGCTGAGTCTCGATGGTCAGCTTGGTCGCTGCTCCAGCCATCAATGTGAATGCCGACTGAGTCACCTTGATCGTGGCATCGGTGCTCAAAACAAAGTTCAGGTCATAGCTGCCGGCGGCGCCCTTGACGGTGAAGCCAGTGAAAGTTGCCACACCGTTGACCACGTTTGCAGCTGCCGTTGATGATGAACCGGTCACCACATCGGCACCGGTGGTTGAAGCCTGAATCGACCCTGCAGACAATCCTGAAACAACGTTGCCGTCGAGGTCCTCAACCTTTACAACCGGCTGGCGAGAAACCGAAATACCCGATCGACCGGTGTCGCTTGGAGCGTTAGTGCCAGCCTTCGTGGTCACCTCAAGCTGGCCAACCAAACCGTAGGTAATGGCGAACGTCGAGGTGCTGCCCGGCAGTGCGATGGTGTTGCTCGGGTTCGAGTTTGTGACCGTGGTGACCACGAGGTGATAGGTGCCGGCCTTCGCACCAACGCGGAGGTTAGGGAACGAGACGGTTCCGTTCACCGAGGTGGCGGTGTTGCCCGAGATAAAGATGCTGCCGTTTGGAGCAGAGTCGGCCACGGCACCAAGGGTTGCCGTTGTCGTCGTAGTTCCAACCGCGCGGTTGTCATATTGGTCGCGAACTTCGAGCACCGGAGTCTGACCAAATGCGCCACGAGAGGTAACCGTGGTCGAAGGCTGAGTGATCCAGACCACCTTGGTCGGCGCCGCCGGGGTAATCGTGAACGCATCAGAAAGGGCATCGTTGATTGATGAGCTTGCGGCATCGGTGAAGTGGATCTTGTAGTCTCCGGCCGGGTTGAAAGTCAGCCCGGTGAAGGTTGCAATGCCGGTGCCGGCATCGACAACCGCGTCAGTCGAACCGCCGCCGGTAACGTCAAGGCCGTCCGATGCGCCGGCAAGGGTCGCGTGAATGGTCAATCCCGAGTTGAGCTTGTTGTTGCCGAAGGCATCCTGGGCCGCAACACGAACAACCGGGCTGAATGGGCTGCGCGAAATAATGTTGCTTGGCTGGGTGAGAATGACCAGCTTGGTCACAGTTCCGGCGGTCAAGGCCAGCGCCTGCGACGCATAGAGCTTGGCGCTTTGACCGGTGAGGGTGGCCTCGAAGTTGAGCGTATAGGTTCCCGCAGTGACGCGGCCAGAGAAGCCAAGACCGGTGCCGGTGAAGTCTGCTAGACCATTGGCATCAACGGTTACCGTGTCGGTCCCCAAAGTGGTTAGACCGGTTGCAGACGCCTTCACGGTTGCGCCGGTTAGGCCCAGAACCGGGTTGCCATCGGCGTCACGGATGTAAAGCTTTGGCGCAGTGCCAAGCGCAAGGCCAGCCTTCATGTCGGCCGCATCGGTGCTGGCAACTAGCGCGGTGGCGGCACCATTGGTGATGGTAATGGTGCTTGATTGTGGCGACGAAGTCAAAGAAGTCGCGCTGGCCACCAACTTGTAATCGCCCACGCGGGCACCGATGGCGAAGCCGGTGAAGGTTGCCTGGCCACCGCTGGCGGTTGCGGTTTCATTTGCGATGTAGTTGAAGCTGCCGGTCGATCGAGCCAAAGTCACCAATGTGGTGCTGTCAGTCAAGACGCGGTTGTTGAAGGCATCCTGAATTTCGATAACCGGGGCAGAAAGCATTGGCACTCGTGAGCTCACCGATGTCTGTGGTTGGCTGGCCCAGGCAAGGTGATCCGCGGCGGCGGCCGAGATCGTGAAGGTGCTCGAATCGATAGCCGTCAGCGAACCGTCTTCGAAGTGGATCTTGTAACTGCCCGCCTTGGTGAAGCTCAGACCGGTGAAGGTGACCGAGCCCGTGCCTGAGGCAACTGCAACGGCCGACTTGGTGGCATCGATAACGGTGGCCGAGTTGGTGGCCGAGACCAAACTTGGGGTGATGCTCGAGGCATCGACCAAAACGATGTTGTTATAGCCGTCACGAACGGCAACCTTCACCGCGCCAGTGGATCCAGTTCCCACGATGGCCACGCCTGCGGTTGCCGCAGCAGGCTGATTTTCAACCGTTAGCTTTGCGGCAAAACCAGCCTTCAGCACCAAACCGGTTTGGTTCACTGTAATAGCCGCCGGGGTCACACCGGAAACCGCAGGCTGGCTAAGGCTAAAGGTCAGTGAGGCACTGCTCGAAATTAGACCCGAAATACCGATGCTGGTGCCGGCAAAGTTCGCAATACCGTTGGCCACGGTCACGTTACCGGTGCCAACAACGTTGAATCCGGCAGCGCTCATGGTCACGGTGCCGCTCGCATCGGTCACAGTTGAACCATCGGCGTCAAGCACACGGATGACCGGTGCAACCCCAAACGCTACGCCAGCACGAGCGCCACCCGAAGTAACTGCTGAGCCGGTTTCCGAAACATAACCATCAGCGGCGGCATCGATGCTTAGTGCAGCCGCCGTACCGTGGGTGATGCTAAACGTGTTTGAGAATCCGGTGGCGCTGGTGTCAATGGTGAAACCGCCGGTGTTGCTGGCCGAAGCAACGTGCAACTTATAGGTGGATTCCTTGGCGCCAAGAACCAGCGTATCGAAAGTAATCACACCGTTGACCGAGCGCTTGGTGGCCCCGGAGATGGTGTTCAAACCGCCGCCAGCACCAACCACATCACCGGCAAGGGTGACGCTAGTTGCTGAGTCATCGAGAACCACGTTGCCATAGGCATCGAGGACCTTTAGAGCAGGCTGGGTTGCCAGCGGGAATCGGCTGACGCCACCAACCACTGTCACGCTGGTATCCCACACGACCTTGGCAGGGTTATTTGCCTTGATGTTGAAAGAGGTCGATCGTGCGGCGGTCAGTGAGCCATCGCTGAAAATGATTTTGTAATCGCCAGACTTCTTGAACCCAGGCGAAGTGATTGTTGCGACACCGGCCACGGCATTGACTGCAGAAGCGGTTTCGACAACGGCTTCGGTGCTATCGGTTGAGGCAAAGGTCTTCGCGGTCACAGTCGAGGTATCGGTGGTGACAACATTGCCCCAGCGGTCTTGAACCTCGACGCGAACCGCAGGCAAGAATGAAGCATTGGCGATGATGTTGCCCGGCTGCTGCGAAACGCTCAACTTGGCAGGGTCACCAGCGGTCACGGTCACGTTGGTTTGTGCTGCAGTGACCGTTGCTGCGGTCACGTTGGTTGCGGCGGCAATTTCAAGCGTGAAGGTAACTGTGTAGTTTTGGCCAACCACACCGCCGATTGAGAAGTTATTGAAGGTGGCGACACCATCGACTGCATCGGTTGAATTTCCGGTCAAAATCTCGCCATTTGCACCGGTAATTGTTGCCACGACGTGAGCGTTGACACCGTTTGCATACTGGCCCGCGGTGATGTTGTTTCCACCGGCATCCTTGAACTGAAGCGAAGGCACGCTTGTGAAAGTCTTGCCGGCGCGGGCCGTTGGGGTTGCCCAGGTGATGGCCATCGATGCTGGAACGGCAATCTGCAGGTCATAGTTGCCGGTGTCTGCGGTGCCCAAAACCGTTGTGCTTGCCGAGGTGGCGGCGAAGCTGAAGCGCACTGGCTGGACGCCATAGCCGGTGGTGAACTTCAAGGCATCGAAGGTTGCCGAACCACCGGTTGCAGTCTTGGTGTTTCCGGTTGCCGCCCAGCCGGTTGGGGCATTAGCGGTCACCGAATAGTTGCCCGCGGTGGTGTTTTGAGCCGATAGCCCGATGCCATAAGAGTCAACGATGGTTGCCTTAGGGTTCGGAGCAATGGCTGCGTTTTGGTAGATCAAAGTGCTGGTCGAGCCAGTTACAGGCGAAGGAACGTTCGAAAGACTTAGCGCCGCTGCGACACCATAGGTTGGGGTCACACCGTCGACGGTTTCTGGTGTGAAGTTAGTGCCGGTGGCCTGAACATAGGTGACCGCCGAGGAGCCGGTTGCGGTGGTGTTTAAGGCAAGTTTTGTAACCGCATTTGCGCCAGACAGGTTGATGGCACCGCCAGCTTCAACGGCCAGGTTGGTGACGCTGAACTTATTGGCGCTGGCCGTCACGGTTGAACCGCTGCGAAGGTGCAGGGTGTTCTGAGTTCCGGTGTTGCGGGTGATGTCGGCGCTGGCCGTGATGGCACCCGATGAGGTGTTACCGATGCGAAGGATGTCAGCGGTGATTGCGCTGATCATGGTTTGGTCGATAGAAAGCGAACCGGCGGTGGCTGCGCCAAGCTTAATCGGCTTTGCCGAGGTAAATGTAGATGCCTCAACCGCTCCGGTGCCGGCCGTGACCGAACCCGAAAGGGTCAGAGAGTCTGCGATGAGTGTGATGTCGTTATTGCCAGCCGCGGCGCTAATGGTCTTGGTGGCAGAAACAGAGAGGCTGCTTGAAGCAATGATCGAAATTGTCGGCTGAGCGGTTGGGCCAGCGCGGGTTGGCATCGATGAAGTCAAGTTGTCGAGAATTGCAACCGCGCCACCCCAAACGTTAACCGGGCCGTTCACTGTGGTGGCCACGGCCGATGACACCGCACCGGTGTTGCCAAACTTACCTAGGTTTAGACCGGTTGCGGTTGAGCCGAAGGCCATACCGGTGGTGGTGAATGCCTGGCCGAAGCTGCCCGAGATCGGCTGGATGGTGATCTTGCCGGTGGTGCCGAAGGTGGCCAGGTAGGCCGAGTTGTTGAAGACCGAGTCGGCGTT
>Ga0228699_1000532_pt1 | contig 27824 bp, 23 predicted proteins | sample McNCre217_Aug_MG_FD_178016 | JGI IMG/M metagenome (GOLD analysis project Ga0228699, IMG submission 178016) | Freshwater microbial communities from McNutts Creek, Athens, Georgia, United States - 2-17_Aug_MG | ecosystem: Environmental > Aquatic > Freshwater > Creek | place: USA: Georgia... | reverse complement strand
TGTTTTCACTCGAACACATCATCGCCTTGCTGCGCGATGAAGAGGTAGAACCCGCATGGCACTGACCATTTTGTGCGTGAGCTTCACGCTGCTGTTGCTGCTGGGCGTGCCTGTGGCGTTCTCGATTGGTTTGTCGTCGTTGGCGACGCTGTTGTACGAAGGCTTGCCGCTGGCGGTGGGCTTTCAGCAAATGATTTCGGGCATGAACCCGTTCTCGTTCTTGGCCATTCCGTTTTTCATCTTTGCGGGTGAAATCATGATGTACGGCGGCATTGCCGACAAGATCGTGGACTTTGCCAAATCCTTGGCAGGCCACGTGCGCGGCGGCTTGGGCATGAGCAATGTGTTGGCTTGTACCTTGTTTGGTGGTGTTTCGGGCTCGCCCGTAGCCGATGTGTCGGCCATGGGTGCGGTGTTGATTCCGCAAATGAAAAAAGAGGGCTATGACGCCGACTACGCGGTCAACGTCACCACCCACGCCTCCTTGGTGGGCGCCTTGATGCCCACCAGCCACAACCTCATCATCTTCACGCTGGCCGCCAGCGGCAAGGTGAGCATTGCCGCTTTGATCTTGGCTGGCATCGTGCCAGCCATTGTGTTGACTATTTGCAATTTGGTGGCCGCGTATGCGGTGGCCGTGAAGCGCGGTTACCCCGCAGGCACCTTCCCCGGTTGGGCGGTGGTGGGGCATTCGTTTGTGCAGTCGCTGCCGGGCTTGTTTGTGGTGGTCATCATCATTGCGGGTATTTTGTCGGGCGCGTTCACGGCCACCGAATCGGCCTCGGTGGCTGTGCTGTGGGCCTTGTTCTTGGCCGCCGTGGTTTACAAAAAGCTCACCCGTGAACAGCTGATGAAGGCAGCGGCCAAAGCAGTCAAGAGCACTGGCGCGGTGCTGCTGCTGATTGGCATCAGCTCCATGTTCGGTTACTTGATTGGTTTGTACGGTGTGGCTGAGTTGACAGGCAATTTGCTGTCGGGCTTTAGCACCACGCCCTGGGTCATCTTCTTGTGTGTGAACGTGATCTTGTTTGTGTTGGGCACCTTCCTCGACATGGCCGCCACGATTCTGATTTGCACCCCCATCTTCTTGCCCATTTGCCAGCAAATGGGCATGAGCACCGAGCAGTTTGGCATCGTCATGCTCATCAACTGTGCGCTGGGCTTGAACACCCCGCCTGTGGGTACCACCCAGTTTGTGGGTTGCACCATCGGTGGCGTGTCGGTGGGCACGGTGATGAAAACCATTTGGCCGTTTTACGGTGGCTTGATTGCTGCCTTGATGTTGGTGACGTATGTGCCCTCGTTCTCGATGTGGTTGCCCAACCTGATTTTGAAATAAGCTTCGCAATCCACACCCCTTTATAGGCACTGTATGAACCAAGGCCCATCCATCCCGTTTGCCACCAACGCCCGCTACCCCGACCCGTGTCTGGAAGTGCTGGACGAGCGCTTTTTGAAACTGCGCTTGTTCAGCAGCAGCGTCGAGCAGCTGTTCAGCGGCATGCGCTGGGCCGAAGGTCCGGTGTGGTTTGGCGATGGCCGGTATTTGTTGGTGTCGGACATTCCAGGCAACCGCATCTTGCGCTGGGACGACGCATCAGGCCAGGTGAGTGAATTTCGCACGCCTTCGCACCATGCCAACGGTTTGGCGCGCGACAAACAAGGACGCTTGCTCACCTGTGAGCACCAGTCACGCCGCATCACGCGCACCGAGTACGACGGTCGCCTCACGGTGCTGGCCGACCGCTTTGAGGGCAAGCGCCTGAATTCCCCCAACGACATCATTTGTCAAAGCGATGGCACGGTGTGGTTCACAGACCCGCCGTTTGGCATTGGTGGTGATTGGGAGGGCGATCCCGCCCCGGCCGAGTTGCCGCATGCGGTCTACCGCATCGACCCGCACACAGGCGCGTTGCACCAAATGCTGACCGACGTACCAGGTCCCAATGGCTTGGCGTTTTCGCCCGACGAGTCGGTGCTGTACATCGTCGCCAGCCGTGCCAAACCGCATCGCCAGGTGTGGGCTTATGACGTGGCGGCCAACGGTGCTTTGCGCAACCCGAGGGTGGTGATTGACGCGCAGGGCCATGGTGCACTTGATGGCATTGCCATCGATGTGGAGGGCAATCTCTGGTGCGGTTGGGGCAGCGATGGCTCACCTGCAGCAGATGCGGCTGCGCTGGATGGTGTGCGCGTGTTTGCGCCGGATGGTCAGGCCATTGGTCACATCCATTTGCCCGAGCGTTGTGCCAACCTGTGTTTTGGTGGTGCCAAAAACAACCGGTTGTTCATGGCCAGCAGCCATTCGCTGTATGCGATTTACACCAACACGCGAGGCGCCGTCTAAGTCAACTGCCAGATAGATTTCGCGCTGATTGACAGCTTTGGCGCATAAAAAAACCAGCCTATAGGCTGGTTTTTTTATGCAGTCGATGCCGCAGATCAGTGGCTGTCTGCTTGTCGTGCGGCTTCGATGGCTGCTGAGTCATCGCCGTGGGCGCCGTTGAAGAACAGGTTCAACAACACGGCCGACAGAGAAGCCAACAAGATGCCCGACTCAATCAGTGGATGCAGGTTGTGCGGCATCCATTGCTTGAAGTTGGGGGCAATCAGCGGAATCATGCCAATGCCGATCGAGATCGCCACGATCAAGCTGTTGAATCGATTGCTCTTGAAATCCACACCCGCCAAGATGCGGATACCCGTGGCGGCCACCATGCCAAACATCACCAAGCCTGCGCCGCCCAAGACGACGGTGGGCAGGGACTCAACCAAAGCCGCCATTTTGGGAATCACGCCCAAGATGATCAAGATGATGCCGCCGGCCACGCACACAAAACGGCTCTTCACGCCAGTGACGGCGACCAAGCCCACGTTTTGCGAGAAGCTGGTGTAAGGGAAGGTGTTGAAGATGCCGCCAATGAGCGTACCCAAACCATCGGTGCGTAGGCCGCGGCTCAGGGCAGAGCGGTCCACATGGCGGTCGGTCATCTCGCCCAAGGCCAAGAACATGCCGGTGGACTCGATCATCACCACAATCATCACCAAGGTCATGGTCACGATCAACACGGGGTCAAACACAGGCATGCCGAATTGGAAGGGCAGCACCACATCAAACCAAGCGGCTTTGCCCACTTTGTCGAAGTTCATCAAGCCCATGGACGTGGCCACGATGCCACCGATGATGATGCCCAACAGCACCGAGATATTGGCAATAAAGCCCTTGGCGTATTTGGAAATCAACAAGATCGAAGTCAGCACCAAAGCGGCAATGCCCACGCCGGTGAGGTCAGCGTATTTGGGGTTGGGGACTTTGGCGACCAGAGCCAAATCTTTGGGCACTGGGGGCAGCACCGAGCCAGGGGCCGATGCGGCGGCTGCTGCGTCAGCCAACCACTTGGCATGTTCGGGGTTGACGATGGACGGCGCTGTGGGGCCGAAGGGGTTGCCGAAAATCCAGTTGATGCCGATGCGCATCAAGCTGATGCCAATCACAGCAATGATGGTGCCGGTGACCACCGGCGGGAAAAACCGCAGCATGCGGCTGACGATGGGTGCAATCAGGATCGAAATCACGCCCGCGCCAATGATGGCGCCAAAGATGAGCTGTGCGCCTGCATCGCCCGGGTTGGCATTGGCCATGGATACCATGGGCGCAACGGCGGCAAATGTCACGCCCATCATCACGGGCAAGCGAATACCGAACCATTGGGTGGCGCCCCAGGATTGGATCAAGGTGACCAGGCCACACACAAACAAGTCGGCCGAGATCAACATCGCTACTTGCTCTGGGCTGAGTTTCAGGGCGCGGCCCACAATCAGTGGCACGGCCACGGCACCGGCGTACATCACCAGTACGTGTTGCAAGCCTAGTGCGGCGAGTTTGCCGGTCGGCAATCGCTCGTCAACAGGATGGGTGGTTGAAGTCATAGGAGCTCCTTTGGATTTAATCGCATACAAAACTGTATACAGAATCAAGGCGAAATATTCCTAGCAAAAACCCTTGATTACTTTGTGTTTCATCCCGCCAGATGCGCGCAGGAAAGAGGGGCGTTTGTGATCACAATAGCAAGGCGCCACAGGTCTGAGTGGTCCACTATTTTGAGGAGTCTGGGTTTTGAATCAGTCAATTCGTTACGGCATCATCGGCTGCGGCATGATGGGGCAAGAGCATTTACGCAATATCGCCCTGTTGCCAGGCGCACAGGTCACGCGCATCTATGAACCCGATGACGCCATGGCCCAGCGCAGTTTGGCCTTGGTACCCAAGGCCCAGCGTGTGGGCAGTCTGGCCGAGGTGGTGAGCGCATCGGATGTGGACTGTTTGTTGATTGCCAGCCCCAATTTCCGCCACGCCGAGCAGTTGCGCGAGATTGCGGCGCTGCGCCCCTTACCCGTGTTGTTGGAAAAGCCTGCGTGTACCTCTTTGGACGATGTGCGCGCCTTGGCAGCCTTGGCGCGTGATTACCCCGCACCGATTTGGGTGGCCATGGAGTACCGCTACATGCCGCCTGTGGCGCTGTTGGCGCAAGAGGTGCATCACCAAGACAACACCGGCCCTGTGACGATGTTGTCGATCCGTGAGCATCGGTTTCCCTTCTTGGTCAAGGTGGGGGACTGGAACCGTTTCAACCAATACACCGGCGGCACGCTGGTGGAGAAGTGCTGTCACTTCTTCGATCTGATGCGTCACCTGACACAGAGTGAGCCTGTGCGGGTCTATGCCTCGGCCTCGGTCGCGCACAACCACTTGGACGAACGCTACCCTTTGGGCACGCCCGATATTTTGGACAACGCCTATGTGGTGGTGGACTTTGCGTCGGGCCAGCGTGCGCTGTTGGAGCTGTGCATGTTTGCCGAAGGTGCCCGCTACCAAGAAGAAATTTCAGTGGTCGGACCGCATGGCAAGGTGGAGTGCTTTGTGCCTGGCCCCGGCCGTTTTTGGCCCGAACACTTGGGCGAGGCGCCCACGCCCAAACTCGTCATCAGCCCGCGCGAGCCCAAAGGCCCGCGTGAATTGGATGTGCCGGTAGACGCGGTGGCTTTGGCGGCAGGCGACCACAACGGCTCTACGTTTTACCAACACCAACGCTTCAACGCGGTGGTGCGTGGCGAAGGCCAGGTCGAGGTGAGCTTGCAAGATGGGCTGGCAGCCGTCGTGATGGGTTTGGCAGCGCAAGAGTCTGCCCGCACAGGCCAAGCGATTGACCTGACCCAAGGTGACTATGCCTTGGCGATAACCCGAGGCGTTTGACGGGCTAAGTTCTATATCATTCCTTCACCCTTCTGGCGTGAAGCGTTCTCTCGTTTTTGATTCAATTTATGGCATCCGTTCAACTCCAACAAGTCACCAAAAGCTACGATGGCAAGCACAACGTCATCCATGGCATCGACTTGGACATCCAACACGGTGAATTCGTCGTGTTGGTGGGGCCCTCGGGTTGCGGTAAGTCCACCTTGTTGCGCATGATTGCTGGCCTAGAGAGCATCAGCGGCGGCGATGTGCTGATTGATGGCGTGCGCGTCAATGACCAAGCCCCACGCCACCGTGACATTGCGATGGTGTTTCAAGACTACGCGCTCTACCCGCACAAGAGCCTGTTCGACAACATGGCGTTTGGCTTGCGTTTGCGCAAAATGCCAGAAGACGAGATCCACCGACGCGTCATGGATGCCGCGCGTTTGCTGCGCATTGAGCACATGCTCGATCGCAAACCCGCAGCCTTGTCTGGTGGGCAACGCCAGCGCGTGGCCATTGGTCGCGCCATCGTGCGTCAGCCCAAGGTTTTTTTGTTTGATGAACCGCTCTCCAACTTGGACGCGCAGCTGCGCGGCGAGATGCGCAGCGAGATCAAAAAGCTGCACCAGCGTTTGGGCGCCACCATCATCTATGTCACGCACGACCAAGTCGAGGCCATGACGCTGGCTGATCGCATCGCCGTGCTCAACGGGGGACGCACCATGCAATACGCCAGCCCCGATCAGATTTACAACCGTCCTGCTGCCCAATTTGTCGCCAGCTTCACGGGCAACCCGCCCATGAATTTATTGCCCTGTGTGCTTGCCGAGGGCCGAGCCGATGTGGGCGGTGCGCATGTGGCCTTGCCTGCCGATTTGCTGGCCCGCGCGGCAGCGGCTGATCACCATGTGTTTGGTGTGCGGCCTGAAAACATTGCCCTGAGCCCACGTGAAGGTGTGGCCCAAGTGGCCTTGCCCGCACAGGTGGTGATCAGCGAACCTTTGGGTGCGGAGACCTTGGTGACCTTTCAAGTCGGACAGTCCGAGCTGGTGGCGCGCTGCGCGCCCGACTTCAAAGCGCCACCTGGCAGCCTGCACACGATTTATCTGGACGCCACGGCGCTCCATCTGTTCAACGCCACCACCGGTCAAGCCCTTTGACCTGTTTGTTTGTCATTACCCACAGGAGACATGCCATGAAAAAACGTCACATATTGAAATTCACCGCCTTGGCCCTGGCCGCAGGTTTGAGCGCTGGCGCCGCTTGGGCACAGCAAACCACCTTGCGTGTGTTTGTGGGCCCGAATCAGCGTCCTGATTTGCAGCAAAAACTCTTTCAGGAATACAACAAAGCCAATCCCAACGTGAAGGTCGAGATTGAAACCGGTGGTGCAACCTCTGAGCTGCAGCGCCAGTACCTGTCCACCGTGCTCAATGCCAAAGACTCGGCGATTGACTTGTTCTTGATCGACATCGTCAACCCCGCACAGTACGCCTCCAAAGGCTGGATTGAACCGTTGGACAAATACGTGGGTGGCTCTGCGGTGCTGCGCACTGACTACTTGCCTGTGTATCAGCAATCGAATGTGATCGATGGCAAAGTGGTCGCCATGCCCAGCCAAGGCGATGCCATGTTTATGTATTACCGCAAAGACTTGCTGGCCAAGTACGGTGTGGCTGAACCCAAAACCTGGGACGAGTTAGCCGCTGCGGCCAAGAAAATCACCAGCGGTGAAGGCAACGCCAATTTGCAAGGCTTGTCGATCCAAGGCGCGCCGATTGAAGGGGCAGTCTGCACCTTCTTGCTGCCCTATTGGGGCCAAGGCAAGCAGTTCAACGATGCAGGTGGCAAGCTCACACTTGACAAAGCGGCCGCCGTCAAAGGCTTGAATGCGTGGTTGAGCATGGTGGACCAAGGGGTGATCAAAAAGAACGTGGCCGAGGTGAAAACGCCTGACACCGTCAATGAGTTCAAAGCCGGCCAGGTGGTGTTTGCCATCAACTGGGGCTTTGCGTATGACCGTTTCAAAGACGATGCCGATTCCAAAGTCAAAGGCCAAGTCGGTGTGATGCCATTGCCCGCCATGACCGGTGGCAAATCGGCCACTTGCATGGGCGGCTGGCAGTGGGCCATGAACGCCTACAGCACACGCAAAGACGAGGCAGGCAAGCTGATCAAGTTCTTGTCGTCCAAACAAGCCAGCGCGTTTGTGGCCAAAGAGGGCTCCATCTTGCCGGTGTTCCAAAGCGTGTACGGCGATGCCGAAGTCAACAAAGTGGTGCCTTGGTTCAAGGACGCGTTGCCTGTGGTGTTGGCTGCTCAAAGCCGCCCCATGGTGAACGACTATGGCCAGGTGTCAGACATCATCCGCACCACCACCAGCGCCATCTTGGCCCGTACCAAAACGCCTGAAGCCGGTGTGGACGAGATTGCTGCACGTGTCGGTCGCCTGATGCGTTGATGCTCTCCAAACTGCGCGACCCCAGCGAGAAAACACTCGCGGTGATGCTGCTGGCACCCGCGTTTGTGTTGCTGCTCGCCATCGTGGTCTACCCGATTGGCAAGCTGGTCTACAACAGCTTGTTCGCCATCGACAAGGGCGGGGCGTTTTTGGGCTTGCAAAACTATGTGGACGTGTGGCACGACCCCTTGTTCTGGAACGCGACCCAAAACACTTTGCTGATCACACTCATCACCGTGCCTGGAGCGTTGCTAGCGGGACTGGCGTTGGCCTTGCTGGCAAATCTACCGTTCAAACGCAAATGGCCGGTGCGTTTGTCGCTGCTGCTGCCTTGGGCCTTGCCGCTGTCGTTTGCGGGTTTGATCTTCGCGTGGTTTTTTCACACCGAATACGGGGTGGTCAACGATGTGCTGATGCGTTTGGGGCTGCAAGACGAGCCCACCAGTTGGTTGCTCCAACCGCGTTGGGCGTTTGCCGCCATTTGTTTGACCATCATTTGGAAAACTGCGTCCTTCATGGCGCTGATTTTGTTGGCTGGTTTGCAGATGATTCCTCGCTCTTTGTACGAAGCGGCAGAGGTGGATGGCGCGAATTTATGGCAACAGTTTTGGCAAATTACCATCCCCATGTTGATGCCCAGCATCATCGTGGCCTTGATTTTCAGAACCATCACCGCGCTGCAAACCTTTGACATTCCGTACACCATGACCAAAGGCGGCCCGGGTGAGACCACCGAAACCTTGGCCATGCTGATCCACAAATACACGATTGACTATTCCGACATGAGCTTTGGCTCCACCTTGGCAGTGTTCATGTTTGTGATCTCCTTGGTGGTCACGGGTTTTTACTTGAACCACATTGGAAAGAACGCGACATGAGCATGGCGCAACAACACGGGCTGTGGTCGTCTCCGATGCTGCGTTGGGTGGCGGCAGGCATGGTGGTGGTGAATGGGTTTTTTCCAGCCGTCTGGATTTTGTTCACCTCGCTCAAGCCTGAAGTAGAGCTGGTGCAAAAGCCCATCACTTGGTGGCCGCATGCGCCCACGCTGGACAACTATGTGCGCGCGTTCACCGATCAACCCTTGCTCACCTATTTGAAAAACAGCTTGTGGGTGGCCACGGGTGCCACCTTGCTGTCCTTGGTGGTATCGGCCTTTGCCGCGTATGCGATTGCCCGCTTGAACTTGAAGTATCGCCAACTCATCTTGACCTGCATCGTGGCCTCCAGCATGTTTCCGCTGGTCACCTTGCTGGTGCCGATTTTTGAGACCATGCGCGCCCTGGGTTGGCTCAACACCTATGCGGCCTTGATCTTCCCGTATGTGGTGTTGAACATGCCTGTGTGCACCTTGGTCTTGGTGAGCTTTTTCCAAAGCATTCCCAAAGACTTGGAGAATGCCGCCATGATTGACGGTTGCACCCGCATGGGTGCTTTGTGGCGCGTGGTGGTGCCACTGTCTGCACCGGGCGTGTTCACCGCCGGGATTTTGGCTTTCGTGAATTCATGGGATGAGTTCTTGCTCGCCTTGTCGCTCAACTCCAGCCCTGCCGTGCGCACCTTGCCCGTGGGCATTGCGCTGTATCAGGGCGAGTTCACCTTTCCTTGGCCGATTATTTCTGCGGCGCTGATTGTGTCCATCGTGCCCATTGCTTTGCTGATTGCAGCCTTCCAAGAACGCGTGGTGGGTGGCCTGACCCAAGGCGGGCTGAAAGGCTAGTCACCCCCTAAGTTGGCTTGGGTGAGCGCCTGATGCGCAGTCGCTCAGGCGGGCAGTACCGCAAATTGCGACAGCTGACTGCGGTAAAAGCCCAAGCCTGCTGCATCGGACAGGCCGAAGTCACGCACCGCCCCCAGCAAAATGTGGTGGTCTCCGGCTTCAATGATTTGGTGCAAATCGCAATCGAACCATGCCACTGCCTGGCTCAGACGCAGCCGTTGGCTGTCCAAGCGATCCACAGGCACATTGGCAAAACGCTCAGACATGCTGCCGCTGGCAAATTGCCCCGCCAGAGCAGCTTGATGCTGCGCCAACACGTTCACCGTGTAACCGCCCGAGCGCGTGAAGGCCTCGTGGCTGTGGGACTCACGGCGAATGCTCCACAACACCAAGCGTGGGTTGAGGGAGACCGAGCTGAACGAGTTGCAGGTCATGGCCGAGTCCTGGCCTTGCCAGTGGGTACTGACCACGGTCACGCCGGTGCCGAAACTGGACAAGGCTTTGCGATAGTCCATCGCGTCTGTGTGTTGTTGCATGAGGTCTTTCAGGCGCTGCGTGCCCAGAGTTAAGGCACTTCGTGCCCGCAGGCCAATTCGTAGAGTTCAAACCAGGTTTGACGGTCCATGGGCACGCGCTCGGCTTGATGTAATTGCGCGATGCGTTCCAACTGGTTGGTGCCCATGACGGGCAGCACGCGGGCTGGGTGGTGCAGCAGCCAAGCGATGGCCACGGCCGTGGTGTCTGTACCGGCCGCTTGGGCCAAGCTCTGAAGCTTGGGTACGAGTCGGGCTGCCGCTGTGCCTGCGGTGTGGGCTTGGGTGTGTAAACGCCCGCCACCCAAAGGTGACCATGCCATCACAGGCATCGTGTGTTGTTGGGCGTGCGCCATTTGGCCGTTGATCAACGGCGCGGTGTGGAGCAAGCTCACTTCCAATTGGTTGGTTTGCAGCTTGTGCGTCATGCGCGATTGCAGCAAGTCCACATCCCAGGGCATGAAGTTGGACACTCCCACGCCGCGCACTTTGCTGCTGCGGATCAAGTCATCCAGGCACTCGCCCAAGGCTTGCGCATCCATCAGCGGGTCGGGGCGGTGGATCAACAGCAGGTCGATCACGTCCACGCCGATGCGTTGCAAGGAACGCTCCACACTGGCGCGCACATGGGCGGGCGACGTGTCGTAGTGTTTGACGCGGGTGCTCGGCCACTGCTGCGACAGCAGCATGATGTCGGTTTTGGTGACGATCTCGATCTTGCTTTTCAGGCCAGGATGCGCTTTGAGTGTTTCGCCAAACAACGATTCGCAGCGGTAATCGCCATAAATATCGGCATGGTCAAAGGTGGTGATGCCTTGGGCCAAGCAGGCTTCAATGCGAGCCAGGTTGGCTTTGACCGAGGTGTCGTTGGCTTCGCTCAAGCGCCACACGCCATAGGCCATGCGACTGAGCGATTGGCCGTTGGGCAAGGTGAGGCGACTCACGTGGGATGAACTCATCGACGAACTCCTGTGCCCAACGGTGTGGGCGGTGTGGTGGCGGGCACGCGCCCATATTCTTGGGCGAGCGACACGGTTTTGAGATGGGGCAGCACTTTGGTGCCGAAGATTTCGCATTCGTTCAAGTGCGGGTAGCCCGAGAAGATGAAGGCGCGGATGCCCATTTTCATATAGTCATGGATCTCGCTCAGCACTTGGTCTACGCTGCCCACCAAAGCAGCACCGCAGCCGCTGCGGGCGCGGCCCACGCCGGTCCACAAATGCGGTTCGACATAGCCTTCTTCGTCCGCAATTTCTCGGTTCTGACTTTGCAGCGCCACACCCAGGCTCTTGGCGTCCAGCGCGCGGTTGCGAATTTCAGTGCCCTTGCCATCGTCGAGTTTGGAGACCAACTCGCGGGCGTATTCACGCGCTTCGGCCTCGGTGTCACGCACGATCATGTGCACGCGCAAGCCGTAGTCGAGCAAGCGGTTGTGTTTGGCCGCGTGGGCGTGCACATCGCGCATGCGTTGTGCCAGCACGTCTTTGGGTTCGGGCCACATCAGATAGGTGTCGCAGTGGGCGCCGCACAAGGCCAAGGCATCGGGGCTGTAGCCACCGAAGTAGAGCAGGGGGCCGCCATTGGTTTGGTAAGGGCGCACAGGATCGGTGGACAAGCCCTTGAGGTTGTAGATCTGGCCCTCATAGTTGATTTCGTCTTGGGTCCAGGCCTGTTTCAAAATTTCCACCACCTCCCACGAGCGGCGATAGCGGTAGGCGCTGTCTTCTTGTTGGCCGGGAAAGTCCGAGGAGATGACGTTGAGTGTGAGCCGACCTTCCAAGATGTGGTCCAAGGTGGCCACCGTGCGGGCCAGCATGGCCGGGTGCATCTCGCCACAGCGGATGGCAGCGAGCAAGTTCATGCGCGAAGTTTTGGGCGCCACGGCAGCGGCAAAGGTCAGCGTGTCTTGGCCGACCTGGTAGGACGAGGGGCACAAGATGTTGCGAAAGCCCAACTCTTCCGCCCGTGTGACGATGCGGCTGGTGTTGGCCCAGTTGCTGCGTAAATCGCCATCGGGTACGCCCAAGTGACGGAAATCGTCTGAACACAAGGGGGCAAACCAAGCGACTTCGGCGCCTTGCACATCGGCGCCACGGACAGGAACAATGCTCATCAAAATCTCCCGCTGAAAAAGTGAATGAATGGTATATGAATTTGAGCTGTCTGGCATGGGTATTTCCACGCATTTGCGATACTCACCCATATGAAGCCCGTTACCCCCGCTAAACCTTTGCCGGTGTATTTGCAAATCGCTGAATTGCTGACGCGCCAAATCAAGGCCGGTTATTGGCACAGCGGCGAGCGCTTGCCCACCGAGGCTGAGTTGGCCACCTCACTGTCGGTGGCGGTGGGCACCTTGCGTAAGTCATTGGCCTTGCTGTCGGAGCAAGGCGTGCTGGAGCGGATTCAAGGCTCGGGCACCTATGTGCGCCGTGCCGAGGGCACGCAGCGAATTTACGAGTTGTTTCGTCTGGAGTTGACCACCGGGCCGGGCCTGCCCACGGCGCATATTCTGGATGTGCAGCGGTGTGCGCGGCCAAACCATGTGCCCGTCTTGGGTGCGAACCCCAAGGCCAAAGTGTGGCGGGTGCGGCGTTTGCGTTTTTTGAGCCAGGTGCCCGTGGCCTTAGAAGAAATTTGGTTTGATGCAGCGCACACCGATCACCTCCAAGCCGAGGAGTTGGGCGACTCCATGTATTTGTTTTACCAAAACCGTTTTCAGGTCTGGATTGCACGGGTTGAGGACCATATTGCGGCCGCGCCTGCGCCCGATTGGGCAGCACCGCCTTTTGGATTGCCGGCGGGCGCACCGGCGGGATTCATTGAGCGGCTGTCATGGACGGCTAACAATGCCTTGGCCGAGTACTCGCATACGTGGTTTGATCCGGCCGTGTGCCGTTATGCCTCGCGCATGAGTCAGTGAGCGCGGATGCGTGATCCGCCTACTCGCGCGCGTGATCAGCTCAATAAATCCAACAAAGTGCGCGCCACCACCTTGGTCGCCCGACGCACATCTTCCAGCATCACACGCTCATCGTTGCGCTTGGCGTGACTCTCTAGCACTGTGCGTGGCCCTGCCCCGTAGATGACGCCCGGAATGCCTTGCGCCACGTACAAGCGCACATCGGTGTACAGCGGCGTGCCCACCGCAGGGATGGGTTCACCAAACAATTCACCCCCGTGCTTTTGAATGGCGTCCACCAAAGGCTTGTTGCCCGTCAGCGGCACCATGGCCTTGGCGAGCAATAGGCGTTTGATGTCGACCTTGAGTTGCTTGCCACCACGGGGGGGATTAAAGCTGGCAGCTGCGTCTTCGATGGTTTTGCGAATCGACGCTTCCACTTCAACAGGGTTTTCTTCCGGAATCATGCGACGGTCGAGTTTGAACACCACCTTGCCCGGCACCACATTGGTGTTGGTGCCGCCGGTGATTTGACCCACGTTCAGGTAAGGGTGGGTGATGCCTTCAATCTTCGAGGTCGTATTTTTGTAGCCCTCGTTGAGCGCATGCAGAGCATTCAAGATGTGCACCGCGCCTTGCAGCGCGTCGGTGCCGCTGTCGGGAATGGCGGCGTGCGCCATTTCGCCTTGCACGGTGACTTCCATTTGCAAGCAGCCGTTATGCGCGGTTACCACTTGGTAGCTGAAGCCCGCAGCAATCATCAAGTCGGGTTGGGTGAGGCCGTGCGACAGCAACCAGCCTGGGCCTTTTTCACCGCCAAATTCTTCGTCGTAGGTGAAGTGCAGTTCGACCCCACCTTTCAAAGGCAAGCCCAATGATTCGAGTGCGCGTGTGGCAAAGGTGAAGGTCGAGAAGTCGCTTTTGCTCACCGCGGTGGCGCGGCCATACATGGCACCATTTTCAATCTCAGCGCCGTAGGGCTTGTGCGTCCAGCCTTCGCCTGGTGGGACCACATCGCCGTGGGCATTGAGGGCAATGGTTTTACCGCCATTGGCAAACTTGCGACGCACGATGAGGTTGGTGATGCTTTCCAAACCATAGGCTTTCACCTCGTCAGCGGGTACCGCGTGTTTTTCTGCCTCATAGCCAAAGCTGTGCAGCAACTCGGCGGTGCGCTCGGCGTGCGGGGCGTTGTTGCCGGGTGGCGTGTCGGTAGGGACTTGCACCAAGGCTTGTAAGAACTTCACTTGCTCGTCAAAGTGCGCGTCGATCCAGGCGTCGAGTTGGGCGTAGGAGGTGTTGGCGGTCATGGCGTGTGTCTCTTGTGGTTGTGTGTTGCGGGCTTGTGTGCGATGTGTGTTTTGCGTAACGTATATCGCCTCAGGCATGCATGTTGTGCAGCAAGTGCATGAAAGCGTCGATGGCCAGTTGCATGTCGTCGCTGGTCGTGCTCTCTAGCGGGTTGTGGCTGATGCCTGCGTTTTGGCCGCGCACAAACAGCATGGCTTGCGGCATCACCTCATGCAACTTCATGGCGTCATGCCCTGCGCCGCTGGGCAGGTGGAATACAGGTACTCCCAGTGATTGCACGGCTTGCTCCCACAGGGTTTGCAGCTTGGCGTTGCTGGGCGCCGCACTGGCGCGCATGGTTTCTTCGAGGGTGTAGTGCAGACCACGACGTTCGCAAATGGCTTTGAGCACAGCGAGCACATCGTTCATCAGCGCATCGCGCATGGCGTCTGTGGTGGCGCGCAGATCGAGGCTGAACTGACAGCGCCCAGGCACCACATTGATAGAACCATTGGGCACAGTCAGCATGCCCACGGTGCCTACCAAGTTGGGCTGTTGCGCGGCCCGCTTTTCCACATACAGCGCAAGCTCTGCCACGGCCGTGGCCGCATCGCGGCGACGGTCCATCGGCGTAGTGCCCGCGTGGCTCGCCATGCCAATGACTTCGCCGACAAAGCGCACGCTGCCGTTGATGGAGGTCACAACGCCCAAGGGAATATCGAGTTCGTTCAACACGGGGCCTTGCTCAATGTGGACTTCCACAAAGCCCAGGTAATCGGCGGCGTTGCGTGCCAGTTTGGGAATGTCTTCAATCTTCAAGCCCGCTTGTTTCATCGCTTGACGCATCGTGATGCCGTCGGCGTCTTGCTGGTCGAGCCATTCGTTCTTGAAGTCACCCACCAAGGCGCCAGAGCCGAGGAACGTGGCTTTGTAACGTTGGCCTTCTTCTTCAGCAAAGGCCACCACTTCGAGGTTGAAGGGCAAGCGTTGGTTAGATCGGGCCAGCTCGCGCACGCAGGCCATGGGCACGAAAATGCCGAGACGGCCGTCGTACTTGCCGCCGTTGCGCACGGTGTCGTAGTGCGAGCCGGTCATCAAGGTTTTGGCGTTGTGGGGTGCGGCTTTGTAGATGCCTACCACGTTACCCACGGCGTCAATACGCACCTCGTCAAAGCCGCAGGCCTTCATGCCTAGTTCAATCGTGCGGGCGCATTTCAGGTGCGCATCGGTCAGGTAGGTGACGGTGAGCTCTTCGCGTGCAGCGTGTGGCGCGTGTGGGTTCACTACGCCTGCGTCGCTGAACTGGGCCAGCCACTCATGCCAATCCCACACCTCGTGCCCCAGCGCTGGCTCGTAGCCGAGCTTGTCGTTCAAGCGAATCTCCACGATGCGGTGGATGTTGCGCAAACACTCGGCCAGTTCGTAGTCGGGGTGGTTGTGCAGGCGGCGCTCAAAGGTGCTGATGATTTGCTGCTTGTTGAGGCCAGAGCCGCGCGGGCCGCGCACCGCCAAGATGAACGGAAAGCCAAACTTGGCGTTGTAGCTCGCGTTGAGTTGTTGGATGTGCGCAAACTCTTGGGGCGTGCAATTGGTGAGGCCCGCTTTGGTTTGCTCGTTGGTGGATTCCGCCGTGAGGCTTTTGCTCACCATCGCTTTACCTGCCAACTCAGGGTGGGCACGGACCAAGGCGAGTTGAGGTTCACGACCTGCTTTTTCCAGCACCTTCACCATTGCGTGCTTGAGCGCCGCAGCCGATGCAAAAGGGCGCGCGTCCAGCGCTTGTTCGGCAATCCAGTCAGAGTGTTCGTACAAGCCAGTCAGCAAAGCTGCGGCCTCTGCGCGGGGCAGGGTGTTGATGTGGTTCAGCGTGATGTGCGAATGGCTCATGGCGTTGTCCTGCTTGGGTGTGGGTCGGTGCGAAGGTGGTGTTATGTTGCAAGCGCGCAAGCGTCAGTTGCCGCTGTAGGGATGCACTTGCTTCCAGTGGCGCGCGATGTCAATGCGACGCGCCACCCACACGCGGTCGTGCTTGGCAATGTGGTCTAAGAACTTTTGCAGTGCCACGATGCGGCCAGGTTTGCCCAACAAGCGGCAGTGCATGCCAATGCTCATCATCTTGGGGGCTTCATCACCCTCGGCATACAGCGCATCAAAACTGTCGCGCAAATACACAAAGAAGTCGTCGGCTTGGCTGAAACCTTGGGGCAGCGCAAAGCGCATGTCGTTGCAGTCCAGTGTGTAAGGCACCACGAGTTGGGGCACCACATCGCCATTGGTTTTTTGGACCTTCATCCAAAAGGGCAGGTCTTCGCCGTAGTAGTCGCTGTCGTATTCAAAGCCGCCGTGGTCGGCCACCAAGCGACGGGTGTTGGGGCTGTCGCGGCCGGTGTACCAACCTGCGCCATGCATGCTGTTGCCATGTGTGGTGTGGGTCAGGCGTTCGATGATCTCGATGCCTTGTTTCATGTGCGCACGCTCAGTCGCTTCATCGATGGTTTGGTAGTTGATCCAGCGGTAGCCGTGGCAGGCAATTTCGTGGCCCAGTTCGACGAAGGCCGCCGTCAACTCGGGGTGGCGCTCCAGCGCCATGCTCACGCCAAATACCGTGAGGGGCAAACCGCGTTTTTCAAACTCGCGCAAGATGCGCCATACGCCCACGCGTGAGCCGTATTCGTAAATGCCTTCCATGCTCAGGTGGCGGTCGGGAAAGCTGGGCGGGTTGAACATCTCGCTCAAAAACATCTCGCTGCCGGCGTCGCCGTGCACTGTGGCGTTCTCGCCGCCTTCTTCGTAGTTCAGTACAAACTGCACGGCAATGCGGGCTTGCTTGGGCCATTGCGCGTGTGGGACTTGGCGGCCATAGCCCACCAAGTCACGGGGGTAGGGTGCGGTGCTGTCGTAGGTGGCGTTGGGGTGAGACATGCGATGAACTCTGTGTGGGTTGAAGTACTGCGCTTAGGCGAAAACGCTTGTGTTTTGGCTCAAGGGTCTGTCGTTTAAGCCAATGCCATGGCGATATCGTTGCTGGGCACCTTGCGGTCTAAGGTGAGGCTTTCTTCCACATGCTTGAGGTGTTCGTCCATCAGCTTGACGGCCAGTTTTTCGTCTTTGGCGACGATGGCTTTCAAAATCTCGGCATGCTCTTCGGCCGAGTGTTCGGCGGCGTTGGTGCTTTGGTACATCAAGGTGATCAAGGCGCAACGCGAGATCAACTCGCTCAGCAACTGGGCCAACACTTGGTTGCCCATCAGCTCGGCAATGCGCACATGGAAGTCGCCCAGCAAGTCGGTGCGGCCTGGCACATCGCCCATGCTGATGGCCGCTTTTTCTTGCGCCACGTGTTCTTTCAGAGCCTTGATTTGCTCGGGCGTCACATTGCGCACCAAGCTGCGTGTCATCTCGACTTCAATCATGCGACGCACCGCAAACACTTGGCGCGCCTCGTCCGAGGAGGGGGTGGCCACAAATGCACCACGCGCGGGTTCCATGCGAATCAAACGCTTTTGAGCCAACTGAAACAAGGCTTGACGCACCAGGGTGCGAGAGACGCCAAAGTGGTCGGCCAGTTTTTGCTCAGCCAGCTTGGTGCCAGGGTGCAGGCGATGTTCGACGATGGCTTTGGTGAGCGCATCCACAATGCTTCGGGTGGCGGTTGAGCTGTCCATGGGGTTCTCCGGCAAATGCGATAAGGTCCATGATAGACCTAGATTCAAAAATTGTATACACTTTCAGTCGACCAAGTCGGTTGCCATCATTTATTTGGAGCATTTCATGGGATTGAGCACACACGTTTTAGACACCATGCACGGCGGCCCTGCGGCCGGAATGAAAGTGGCTTTGTTCACCACCACCGATGATGGCCAGGCCACCTTGGTCAAGTCCTTCACGCTCAACCATGATGGGCGCAACCCCGACGGCCCGCTGTACGACAACGACAGCTTGAAAAAGGGGACCTACCGTCTGGTGTTTGATGTCAAAGGCTATTTCGCGTCCAAGCAAGTGGACTTGCCGGAGCCGAATTTTTTAAACCAAGTCAGCCTGGACTTTGGTGTGGCCCACACCGACCAGCACTACCACGTGCCGTTGTTGGTGAGTCCTTGGAGTTACTCGACGTACCGAGGGTCTTGAGCCATGGAAAAGTTTGACCTGTGCGTGATCGGTTCTGGCCCCTCCGGTTTTGCGGCGGCCATGCGAGCCATTGACTTCGGCAAACGCGTGGCTTTGATCGAACGCGGCAAAGTCGGTGGCGCCGGCATTTTTGATGGCGCGCTGTCCTCCAAAACGCTGTGGGAACTGTCGGAGAGTTACAAACTCACCCACAACACCCATCTGGGCTACACGGTCTATGACTCAGAGGTGCATTTCGGCAGCGTTATGCAGCAAGCGCACCGCGCCGTGGCTGAAAAGCATGTGCAGCTCAAGCAGCAAATTGCGCATTTTCAAAAGAGCGGGCAGCTCAAGTTTTTCAACGGCCATGCCAAGTTTGCCTCGCCTCATGTCATCAGCATCACCGATGCACAAGGCCAGCAGCAGACGATTGAGGCAGACAACACGGTGATGGCCGTGGGCAGCCGCCCGCGTTATTTGCCGCATATTCCAATTGACGAAAAAATCATTCTCACCAGCGATGGGGTGTCGGCTCTGCCCGATTTTCCTAAGAGCATCGTGATCTTGGGGGCGGGTGTGATTGGCTGTGAATTCGCCACCATCTTCTCCAACTTTGGCAAAACCAAGGTGTATCTGATCGACAAGGAAGAACGCATCCTGCCGTTTGAGGACGAAGATATTTCGCGTGCCGTGGCGGCCAATATGGAAGGCAATGGCGCGGTGATCCACCATGGCGCGTCGCTGGAAAAAATGAGCATCGTCAACGGCAAGGTGGAGTACGTGCTCAGCTTCAAAGATGGTCGCCAAGAAACCCACACCGTCGAGAAGGCACTGATTTCGGTGGGGCGTGTCTCCAACAGCGAAAACTTAGGCCTCGAGGCTGCAGGTGTGGTGCTCAACGACCGCGGCAACATCGACGACGAACACACCCGCTCCAATGTGCCTCATATTTACGCGGTGGGCGATTTCACGGCCGACATTTCTTTGGTCAATGTGGGCGAACTCGAAGGGCGTCATGCGGTGGAGCGCATGTTTGGTCAGCCTGCGCGCGAGCTGGTGTACGAAAACATCTCCACCATCATGTTTTTGAACCCCGAGGTGGCGGCCGTGGGCTTGAACGAAACGCAAGCCCGCAAGAAAAAGATTCCTTATCGCGTGGCCGTGATGAACTACCGCTACGTCAACCGCGCCATTGCCATGAGCAAGGTCGACGGTTTTTTCAAAATCTTGGTGTCTGACGATGACGAGATGAAGATTTTGGGCTTGCGCGTCATGGGTAACCACGCCTCCAGCACCATCATGGCCGTGGCCTTGATGATTTCGATGGACATTGGCATCGCCCACTTGGCTGAACTGATCTTCCCGCACCCCTCGATTCCCGAAGGGATTCAAGAATGCGCCCGCATGCTGATGGGCACCTCGATTGTGAAGCCAGAGGTATTCAATTTGGACGTGCGCTGCTACCGTGTCGATGCCCAAGGTCGGGTCGACGATCTCTGACGGGCCTCGTGCTAGGCCGCGATGGGCTTGATCGCCCTAAATATTTGTATACCAAGCGGCATACCCACTGTCGATTGAGAGCCCAAGTCACTAAAATCTGGGCTCTTTCCCCAGATTTCCACATCCCACACCATGACCCAAGTCACCAACACCGTGCGCTTTGTGCTCGACGGCCAAATTGTCGAAGCCCAAGGGGCGCGTCGCACCACCACCGTTCTTGATTACCTGCGTGAGCAGCTCCACCGCACCGGCACCAAAGAAGGTTGTGCCGAAGGCGACTGTGGCGCCTGTGTGGTGATGGTGGGTGAACTCAATGCCGCGGGCACGGGCGTGGACTATGTGGCCACCAATGCGTGTATCCAGTTGCTGCCTTCGCTCGATGGCAAATCGGTCAAGACGGTGGAGAGCTTGAAAAAAGCCGATGGCAGCTTGCACCCTGTGCAAGACGAGATGATCAAGTGTCATGGCTCGCAGTGCGGCTTTTGCACGCCGGGCATCGTGATGAGCTTGGTCAACTTGGTGCAAACCAACACCTCACCCGTGCGCCAAGAAATCACCGACGCCTTGAGCGGCAACTTGTGCCGTTGCACAGGCTACGCGCCCATCATCGACGCCACGGCCAAAGCCTGCCAAAAGAAATCTGCCTTGAAGGTGGACGACAGCGCTGACTTGCCACTGCTCAAAGAAATCAAGCGTGCCAGCACGCCGACCCTGAGCCTGGACGGCGACATCATCGTGCAACCTGTGGTGCGCACGCGCAAAGGCAACGAGTTTGTGTCGCCCGCCACCTTGGCGGAAGTGGCCGACTACCTGGTCAAGCACCCCACCACCACTTTGCTGGCGGGCAGCACCGAAATCGGTTTGCAAGTGAACAAGCAGTTCGCGCGTCCCGACCACATCATGTACTTGGGCAACGTCAAAGAACTGCGCCAAGTGACCGAGTCCGACACAGCTTGGCGCATCGGCGCAGCGGTGTCGTTGACCCAGGTGGAAGCCTTGGTTGGCAAAGCCTTGCCTGACTTTGCCGAAGTGCTGCGCCGCTTTGGCTCGCCCCCCATTCGTTCTACCGCCACCTTAGCGGGCAACATCGCCAACGGCTCGCCCATCGGTGATTCCATGCCTTGCTTGCTGGCGCTGGGCGCCAAGCTCGTGCTGCGCCGTGGTGACAAGACCCGCAACGTGTTGCTGGACAACTTCTACACCGGCATGAAGCAAAACGTGCTCGCAGCCGGTGAGTTCATCGAAGCTATCGAGTTGCCTAAGCCTGCAACGGACCAAGTGTTCCGTGCCCACAAAGTGAGCAAGCGTTTTGAGCAAGACATTTCGGCGACCTGCGCGGCCATCAGCTACACGCTCAAGGGTGGCAAGTTGAGCGGTGTGAAACTGGCCTACAACGGCCTGAGCCCATTCCCTGCGCGTGCGCCCCAACTCGAAGCCGTGCTTGAAGGCAAATCCCCAGCCGATGTGAAAGCGGCCGATTTGGATGCCGTCATTGCATCCAGCTTCACCGCGCGTGACGGCTTGCGTGCCACATGGGCCTACCGTGCCTTGGTGGCGCGTAACTTGGTGCTCGAATTCATTGAAGAACAAACGACGGAGGTGGCATAAATGAACGCTCCTACCAACCTGAAAAACCTCTTGCCCGCATCGGGCGTTCAGCAAGGCACCGATGTGGTCCACGAGTCCGCGCACCTGCATGTGACCGGCACCGCCACCTACATCGACGACATTCCTGAACACGCAGGCACCTTGTATGCCGCGCTCATCTTGTCGCCCGTGGCGCATGGTGAGTTGATCGGCGACGGCATTGACCGCGACGCCATCCTCAAAGAGCATGGCGTGGTTGCGGTCTACACCGCCAAAGACATTCCGGGCGAAAACAACTGCGGTCCTATCGTGCACGATGACCCTTTCCTCGCCGCAGGCAAGGTCGAGTTCGTTGGCCAAGCTGTGGCCGTGGTGGTGGCGCGTGACATGCTCTACGCCCGCGAAGCCGCCAAAAAAGCCAAGGTGTTGGTGAAAGAGCTCAAGCCTATCTTGACGGTGGAAGAGGCGATGGAGGCCAGCAGCTTCATCATGCCGCCCAAGGGCATCACACGCGGCGACGCAGCGGCAGCCATTGCCAGCGCGCCGCACAAGATCAAGGGCACGACCCGCACGGGCCAGCAAGAACAGTTCTATCTGGAAGGTCAGATCACCTATGCCGTGCCTAAAGAAGACGGCCAACTCACGCTGTACGTGTCGACCCAACATCCCGACGGCAACCAGCGCGAAGCCGCGCACGCACTGAACTTGCACACCAACGACGTCGAAGTGATTTGCCGCCGCATGGGCGGTGGCTTTGGTGGCAAGGAAGGCAACGCCAGCATCTTCAGCCAAAGCGCTGCATTGGCCGCGCACAAGCTGGGCAAGCCCGTCAAGCTGCGCGTGAACCGCGACGACGACATGACCATCACGGGCAAGCGTCACGATTTCCGCATCGACTACGAAGTGGGTTTTGACGACAACGGCCGCGTCTTGGGCGCGGACATCACGCTCATGTCACGCTGCGGTTACAGCACTGACTACTCCGGTCCTGTGAACGACCGTGCTTGCTTGCACATTGACAACAGCTACCACATCCCTGCTTTGAAGCTGGTGAGCCACCGCTGCAAAACCAACACGCAAAGTGCCACCGCTTTCCGTGGTTTCGGTGGTCCACAAGGCATGTTCGGCATCGAGACGGTGATGGACGAGATTGCGATGACTTTGGGCAAAGACCCCTTGGAAGTGCGCAAGCTCAACCTCTACAAAGACCCCGCCATCAGCGGCACGCCCGACACCATGACCACCCAATACAACCAGCTCATCGAAGACTGGGTGGGTGACAAGGTGATCGCGCAAGTCGAACACGAATCCAACTACGCCGCACGCCGCGCTGCGGTGCAAGCCTTCAACGCCAAGAGCAAAACCCGCAAGCGCGGTTTGTCGCTCGTGCCTTTGAAGTTCGGCATCAGCTTCACCGCCACGCACTTGAACCAGGGCGGCGCTTTGCTCGTGGTGTACATGGACGGCTCGGTGAGCTGCAACCACGGCGGCACCGAAATGGGCCAAGGCCTGAACACCAAGATGGCGCAAGTCTGTGCCGATGGTTTGGGCATCAGCGTGGACCATGTGCGCATCACCGCCACCGACTCGCAAAAAGTGCCGAATGCGTCGGCCACCTCCGCTTCGAGCGGTGCCGACATCAACGGCGCGGCCATCATGAACGCCACCGCGCAAATGCGCGAACGCCTGAAGCCTGTGGCTGCCCGCATGTTGGGTTGTGCCGAGGGTGATGTGACTTTCGCGAACAACGAAGTGCATGGTGGTGGCAAGTCGGTGAAATGGGCCGATGTGACCAAGCAAGCGTGGCTCGACCGTGTAGGCTTGAGCGTCACCGGCTTTTACATGACGCCCGAAATCAAATACGACTTCACCACCTTGAACGGCCGTGCCTTCTATTACTACTGTTACGGCGCTGCCGTGAGCGAAGTCGAGATCGACACACGCACGGGCGAGTGGTGGCTCAAGGCCGTGGACATCGTGCACGACGTGGGTCGCAGCATCAACCCTGCGCTTGACAAAGGCCAGATCGAAGGCGCCTACATCCAAGGCATGGGCTGGCTCACCATGGAAGAGTGCATTTGGGACAAGAAGGGCAAGCTGCTCACACACGGCCCCAGCACCTACAAGATCCCGGTGGCGGGCGATGTGCCTGAGCACTTCAAGGTCTCGTTGTTCGACAACGCCAACCTCAAGCCCACACCGTTCAACAGCAAGGCCACGGGCGAGCCGCCCTTGATGTTGGGCCTGTCCGCCTTCTTCGCCCTGCGCGATGCGGTGGCTGCCAGCGCCGACCACAAGGCCGTGGTGTACATGGATGCGCCCGCCACGCCCGAGCGCATCTTGATGGCCTGCGAAGCGGCCAAGGCGAAGGCGGCGGCTTAAGCGCTGCTGCGTTTCGCACCAAGCTTTTGTGCCACGCCACACCATTGAATTTTTGAACCAACTCCAACATGCCGAGGGCGTGTTGGTGTCGGTCGACAGCGTGCAGGGCTCGGGCCCGCGAGAGGTGGGGGCATGGATGGCCGTGTTTCCGCAGACCGTGATCAACACGATTGGTGGCGGACATTTGGAATTTCAAGCGATCAGCGAAGCGCGTGCTTTGTTGGCTCGGCCTGCCTCTGAATGCGTGTCGCACACGGCAACCCACGAAGACAACACCCTGACGACGCGCTACGCCCTTGGCCCTGCCTTGGGCCAATGCTGCGGCGGTGTGGTGCATTTGAAATTTGAACGCATCAGTGCCGCTGATGTGCCCGTCCTCCAACAGCGCTTGCTCGCCCGTGGCGATCCCTTGGCCTTGTTTGGCGGTGGCCATGTCGGTCGTGCTTTGGTGCATGTGCTCAGCGCCTTGCCTTACAAGGTGCAGTGGATCGACAGCCGCGACGAAATTTTTCCTGCACAGTTGCCGCCCAATGTGGTGTGTGAACATTCCGACCCTGTGCACGCGGCGGTGGCTGATGTGCCCAGCGGGGCCTCGGTGCTGATCATGAGCTTCAGCCATGCGGAAGATTTGGATGTGGTGGCGGCGTGTTTGCAACGCCAACGCCTGCAGGGCGATTTGAAATTCGTCGGCCTGATTGGCAGCAAAACCAAATGGGCTACTTTCCAGCACCGACTCGAAGCCAAGGGCTTCAGCGCGCAAGAACTGGCCTTCATCACCTGTCCGATTGGCGTCGAGGGCATCACCGGCAAAGAACCCGAGGTGATTGCGGTGTCGGTGGCAGCGCAGTTGTTGCAGCGGCGCTGACGCTCAGTCTTTCATGATGTCGCGCATCAGCGCACGCACCTTGCCCAGCAGTGGCGGTTCGCTGCGCGAGGCAATGGTGACCAACCCAAAACGTGCATTGGCATTCAATGCGGGCGTGATGGGTAGCTCCACCAAATCGGGGGCAGACGCTCGAATCGCCAGTACCACCGCGTCGCTGGTGCGTGCGACGTCCAACAAGCTTGATATTTCTTCACAGCGTAAATTCACCAATTGATCAGGATGGGCGCTGGGGCCAAAGCGCTCCATCAAAATTCGCGCCACCTCATCGCTCAAGGGGGTGGAGGCAATGGGGTAGTCGCGCAGCAGCGCAAAGGGCACACTGCGTTTATTAGCCAGTGGATGGCCCGGACGGCACATGAAGGCGCCGGTCATTTCTTGCAAAGCCTCGACCCTCAAATCTGCCGAGGGCTGGAGTGAGCGGATGTCCAAAACCAAAGCGTCTAACAAACGATCCCGCAGGGCTTGCACCAGCAGCGTGGTGCTGCCACGCGAAATATCGATGTGGGCCTGCGGATGTTCGGTGGCCATCAACATCAGCAGAGGGGTCATCAACATCGCACCCGGTCCTGAACCCAGACCCACGCGCAGTGGACCAATCTCGCCTTGTTGCAATTGCCGACTGGTTTGACGCAACTCGTTGGCCTCGTCCACCAAGATACGGGCCCGTTGCACGATGTGGGTGCCAAAAGGGGTGAGCTCGTTCTTGCGGCCCACGCGGTCAAACAAAGGCGACCCCAATTCATCTTCCAGCGCTTTGATGCTGCGGCTCAAGGCGGGTTGCGTGAGATGGAGCTTGCTCGCCGACTGACTGAACGAGCCGCTGGTGGCCAATTCGATCAAATGCTTGAGTTGAACCAAGGTCATGGCATGTCCAATCTATGCATAAAAGTTATACAAAGTTACATAAAAATGCATTGGACATTATAGAAATCGGTTTTTAGGATGCAGCCATAACAACCATTTTGGAGACAAGACATGTCACATTCATTCAACCGCTGGGTCGCTTTGTTGAGCGGCCTGTTCTTGGCCGGCGCAGTCTGCGCACAAAGCTACCCCAACAAACCTGTCACCTTGATGGTGCCGTATCCCGCAGGCGGTTTGTCGGATGTGATTGCCCGCACGGTGAACAACACCTTGTCGAAAAACCTGGGTCAACCCGTGATCGTGGAAAACCTGGGCGGCGCCAGCGGCTCGATTGCCGCGCAAAAAGCGTTGAATGCCCCCGCCGATGGTCAGATCATTTTCCAAGGCTCGCCCAATGAATTGATCTTGGCCCCTTTGGCGATTTCGGCCGTCAAATTCAAGAGCGAAGACTTCCGTTTGGTGCAAATGATTGCCACAGCGCAAATCGGCTTTTTGGCGCGTAAGGACTTGCCCGTGAATAACGTGGATGAGTTTTTGGACTACGCCCGCAAAGAAGCGCAAGCAGGCCGCCCCATCACTTACGCCAGCGTGGGCCCTGGTTCGTTCTATCACTTGCTGGGCGAGCATCTGTCCAAAGTGACAAATATTCCCATGACGCATGTGCCCTACAAAGGTGCAGCACCTGCCAACCAAGATTTGTTGGGCGGGCAGGTGGACATTTTCTTGGCGCCCTTTGGCAAAGCCTATGACGAGTTGCAAAAACAAGGCAAGCTCAAAGTCTTGGCCATGCTCAACAGCGAACGCTTGGAGTCGGTCAAAGACTATCCCGCCATCACTGAGAGCAAGTCTTTGAAGAACTTCACCTTCAACATCTGGACGGGCTACTTTGTGAAAAAAGAAACGCCTGAACCAGTGGTGCAAGTGATTCACAAAGCCATCACCGATTCGTTGGCTGATCCTGCCGTGCGTGCCGGCATGGATGCCAACAGCCAATTGGTGGCCAAACCTTTGTCGCTGCAAGCGGTGGGCAAAGCCTATGTGGACGGCACCGCGCAATTCCGCGCCATTGCCAAGTCGATCAACTTGCAACCGCAGTGATATGACCTATCTACGTGATGCCCTGACTGAGCGCGTGGGGGAGTTCATCCAACTGCGCCGCGACATTCACCAGCACCCTGAGCTGGCATTTGAAGAACACCGTACCTCCGATTTGGTCGCCGCCAAGCTCGAGAGCTGGGGCTATGCGGTGCACCGTGGTTTGGGCGGCACCGGCGTGGTCGGCACCTTGAAGCGCGGCAGCAGCACACGCACTTTGGGTTTGCGTGCCGACATGGATGCGCTGCCCATTCAAGAAGCCACAGGCGCTGAGTGGGCCAGCGTCAAACCCGGGCTGATGCATGCTTGCGGTCATGATGGCCACACGGCCATGTTGTTGGCCGCTGCCAAAACCCTGTCGCAAGACGTGGCGTTTGATGGCACCTTGAATTTGATTTTTCAGCCCGCCGAAGAAGGCGGTGGCGGTGCTGTGCGCATGATGGCCGATGGCCTGTTTGAGCAACATCCGTGTGATGCGGTGTTTGCCATGCACAACATGCCGGGCACACCGGTGGGTCATTTTGTGTTTCGTGATGGCGCAGCCATGGCGTCCAGCGATTACGTCACCATCCGCGTGCACGGCACGGGTGGGCACGGCGCCATGCCGCATCGCGCGGCGGATCCGTTGGTGGCAGCGGCGTCCATTGTGATGGCCTTGCAAACCGTGGTGTCGCGCAATGTCGATCCTTTGCACACTGCAGTGGTCACGGTGGGGGCTTTGCATGCTGGTCAAGCCAACAACGTGATTCCCGCCTTGGCCACCTTGGAGCTGAGCGTGCGCTCGCTCGATCCTGAGGTGCGCCGTTTACTGGAGCAGCGCATCAAAGCTTTGGTGGTTGCCCAGGCCGAGAGCTTTGGTGTCAAGGCGGAGGTGGATTGGCGCGCGGGTTATTGCGTGTTGGTCAATGCGGTGGATGAAACTAATTTTGCGCGTCAAGTCGCGCTCGACTTGGTGGGGCCTGAACGCGTCACCTTGCATGGTCCCGCATTGACAGGCAGCGAAGACTTTGCCTTCATGCTTGAACAAATACCCGGCAGCTATTTGCTCATTGGCAATGGCGACGGCGACTCTGCTGGGGCATGCATGGTGCACAACCCAGGCTACGATTTCAATGACGACAACATCGCCACTGGCGCCTCCTACTGGGTTGCGCTTGTGCAGAAGTTTTTCGCCCACTAGAATGATTTGAAATTCACTCGACCTTGTGTCGACGTGTGATCGGGAGAGACTGCCAACGCCACCGCGTGCTGGGCAGCG
>Ga0228699_1000529_pt1 | contig 27903 bp, 30 predicted proteins | sample McNCre217_Aug_MG_FD_178016 | JGI IMG/M metagenome (GOLD analysis project Ga0228699, IMG submission 178016) | Freshwater microbial communities from McNutts Creek, Athens, Georgia, United States - 2-17_Aug_MG | ecosystem: Environmental > Aquatic > Freshwater > Creek | place: USA: Georgia... | reverse complement strand
TGCATTCTAACGGGGCTGGGTGGGCTCCCCCGGTGCGCCGGCCTGCTGACTTGGTGGTGACTTGCCCCAGGTGTGGCGCGCCCGCCCTGCTGCACTGCAGCGTGCCGGGCTGGCGCGTCGGGGGAACCGGGGTCACACGCAGGTCCACAGGCGGGTGGCGAGGTCGAAAACCACGTCGGCCTGGGCATACAGCGCCAGGGTGAGGGCCAGGGCCAGCAGGCTCAGGCTCCACCACAGGGTGCGGGCGAGGCGGGGGCGCATGGCGTCAGGAGGCTGCTGTGGCGGCCTGGGCAGGCTGCTTCAGGCGTCGTGCGGGGGCGCGGTGTTCCTGGATGGGCAGGTTGACCACCGCCGCCATCACACCCAGTGCCATGGCCATCCACCAGACGGTTTGGTAGCTGCCGGTGGCGTCGTACAGGCGGCCAGCCAACCACACGCCCAGGAACGATCCCACCTGGTGGGACAAAAAGACGAAGCCGCCCAGCATGGAGAGGTGCCGGATGCCCATCATCTGGGCCACGATGGCGTTGGTGGGCGGTACGGTGGACAGCCACAGCACGCCCATGGTGGCGGCAAACAGGTAGACGCTCCAAGGCGTGAGCGGGGCCAGCACGAAGCCCAGCATGGCCAGCGCCCGCAGGCCGTAGATGGCCGACAGCAGCCAGGGCTTGCGCCAGTGGTTGCCCAGCACGCCGGCAGCGTAGCTTCCCGCCACGTTGAACAGGCCGATCAGGGCCAGGCCAGTGGTGGCCACGGCGGGCGTGAGCTGGTGGTCTTTCAGGTAGGCCGGCAGGTGCACACCGATGAAGGCGAGCTGGAAGCCACAGACGAAGTAACCCAGGGTGAGCAGCAGGTAGTCGCGGTGGCCCAGGGCTTCGCGCAGGGCGGCGCGGCCAGTCTGGGGCAGGTCGGCGGCGGTGGTGGGCGCGTTGGCGGGGCCTGCGGCGGTTGCGGCAGGTGCCAGGCGCTCGCGCAAGCCCCAGGCGGTGGGCACGATGATGAGCGCGGTGGCCGCCAGCCCCAGCAGGGCTGTGGCCCAGCCCAGGTTGAAGATGAGCTGGCTGGCCACCGGCACCATCAAAAACTGGCCAAAAGAGCCCGCCGCCGCGGTGATGCCCATGGCCCACGAGCGCTGGGCGGCATCCACATTGCGAGCCAGCACGCCGTAGATCACGGCGTAGGTGGTGCAGGCCTGGGCCACGCCGATCATCACCCCGGCCGTGAGCACGAAGGCCGGGTGGGCGCTGGTGGTGGCCATCCCCAGCAGGCCCAGCGCGTACAGCAGAGAGCCGGCGATCAGGGTGCGGAAGGCGCCGTCGCGGTCGGCCCACCAGCCCACCAGCGGGCCCGACAGGCCCCAGACCAGGTTCTGGATGGCGAGCGCCAGCGCGTACTGCTCGCGGCTCCAGCCATGGGCGGCGGTGATGGGTTGTAGCCACAGGCCGAAGCTGTGCCGGATGCCCATCGACAGGGTGACGACGATGGCGCCGCACAGCAGCACCTGGGTGAGGGGCAGCCGGTTGGAGGTGGTGGGCATGGCGGTCGCCCGAGGGGGCGGTGGGTGGTGGCAGCGCGTGCGCCGCCCCGTGGCCGCTCACACCTGCATGTTCATGATATCGGTGTAGGCCTGCACCAGCTTGTTGCGGACCTGCACGGCCGATTGGAACCCGATCTGCGCCTTTTGCATGGAGATCATGGTTTCTTCCAGGCTGACGGTGGGGTTGTCAAACTGGACTTCGCGCTGCATGGTCGCGGCCGTGGCTTGCGCGCGGCTGATGCTTTGCAAGGCGCCTGAGAACGCCGTCTGGAACGACGGCTGCTCCACCTGCTGGGTGGGGGCGGCCTCGCCGGCGCGGGTCTTGGCCTCGACCCGCCGGGCGACATCGGCCATGCCAGCGCGGGACGCGGCCTGGGCGAAGTCAAAGGGCTTGAGTTTGAGGTCCATTTGGCCGATACCCTGGTTGACAGGGCGCAATGAGGCATCTCGATGGGTGCACTCTAGGGGTTTGCCGTGGGGCTCAAGTTCGGAAGTGCCCGGGTTTTGGGGGCCTCTTTGCGGCACTTTTGCCCACCCGGCTTCCGAATAATGGGGCGAACCAAGTGGGCTTGCGGCATCGTTGAGTTGTCGGCGCGCAGGCCCGATCTGAACGCCCATGGATGTCACTGTCGCCTCTCCCTCGCCGCTGGCCGTGCCCCCGGGTACGGTGATAGACGCCGCCCCCGCCACGCCCAACTTCGGCCAGCGCCTGATGGCCTTGCCGACGCAGCGCAAGCTGATGTTGGGCGGTGGTTTGGTGGCGCTGTTGGTCATCTTCGTCGCCATGCTGAGCATGGGCCGCGAGGGCGACTACCGGGTGCTCTACACCAACCTGTCTGACAAGGACGGCGGCGCCATCCTCTCGCAACTGCAGCAGATGCAGGTGCCGTACAAGCACGCCGATGGCGGCGCGGCCATCTTGGTGCCGGCCGACAAGGTGCACGACGTGCGCCTGAAGCTGGCGGCCGCAGGCCTGCCCAAGGGCTCGGTGGTGGGCTTCGAGCTGATGGAGAACCAGAAGTTCGGCGTCACACAGTTCCAAGAGCGGCTGAACTTCCAGCGCGGCCTGGAGGGCGAGCTGACCCGATCGATCCAGACGATTGCCGGCGTGCAGGGCGCGCGCGTGCACCTGGCGCTGCCCAACCAGAATGGCTTTTTCCGCGAACAGCAAAAGGCGTCGGCCTCGGTGGTGCTGACGCTGCACCCGGGCCGTGTGCTCGACCGTGGCCAGGTGGCGGGCATCGTGCACCTGGTGTCATCGAGCGTACCGGAGATGTCGCCCAAGGCGGTGAGCGTGGTGGACCAAAACGGCTCGCTGCTGTCGCAGGCGCCAGATGGCAATGACCAAAGCGGCCTGGATGCGCAGCAGCTGCAGTACGTGCGCCAGATCGAGGGCAATTACAGCCAACGCGTGCGCGACATCCTGGAGCCGGTGGTAGGCAAGGACAACTTCCGCGCCCAGGTGACGGCCGAGGTCGATTTTTCACAGACCGAATCGACTGCCGAAGAGTACAAGCCCAACCAGAAGCCGGGTGAGGCCACGGTGCGCAGCCAGCAGTCGTCGGAATCGCAAGGGCAGGGCAGCACCACGCCCACGGGCGTGCCGGGTGCCGCGAGCAACCAGCCGCCGGTGCCGGCAACAGCGCCTGTGAACGGTGCCTCGCAGCCACTGCAGGCCGCGCAGGGCGGCTCGACCGGTGGCTCGAACCGCCGCGAGGCCGTGACCAACTACGAGGTGGACAAGATGGTGCGCGTGACGCGCAACGCCACCGGCAACATCAAGCGCCTGAACGCCGCCGTGGTGCTGAACCACCGCACGGTGACCGACGCCAAGGGCAAGACGACCACCCAGCCCATCCCCGATGAGGAGCTGGAAAAGCTCACGGCCCTGGTGCGCGAGACCATCGGCATGGACGACAAGCGGGGCGACTCGATCAAGGTGATCACCGCCCCGTTCCAGCCGGTGAAGGACGAGACCGACGACACGCCATTGTGGAAGCGCCCGGAGACGATCGACATCGTGCGCACCCTGGCCGTGCCGGCTGCCCTGACCCTGGCGGCGCTGATCGTGGTGTTTGGCGCCATCCGCCCGGCGATCCAGGCCGCCAAGCCGGCGCCCCCGCCTGAGCCCGAACCGGTGGCCGAGCAAGAGGTGACCAAGCTCGATGCGGTGGTGGACGACGACGAGGCGCTGCCGCTGCCTGGCGAGGCCGAGCAGCTGGCGCTGGCCGCCCCGGCGGTCGACACCCGGCTCGAGCGCGCCATCGAGCTCTCCAAAGAAAACCCCCTGGCCGTGGCCAACGTGCTGCGCGGCTGGATGAACGGCTGATCCCCAAACCCGCAATTGAACTGAGGGCCCCATGGACGAAAAAGGTCTCGAAGACGCCGCGATCCTGCTCATGTCGATGGGCGAGGAAGGTGCGGCCGAAGTCTTCAAGCAGCTGGAGCCCAAAGAGGTTCAGGCGCTGGGCGAGACCATTGCCAAGCTCAAGACCATCAACCGCGAGCGCGTCAACGTGGTGCTCGACAAGTTCATCGAAGAGACCAAGGATGTCGAGTCGCTGGTGTCAGACACCGATGAGTACGTGAAGTCGGTGCTGCGCAAGGCGCTGGGCGAGGACAAGGCCAACATCCTGATCGACCGCATCATCCAAGGCGGCGACACGGCTGGCATCGAGAGCCTGAAGTGGATGGACCCGGGCTCGGTGGCCGAGTTGCTGCGCAACGAGCACCCGCAGATCGTGGCCGCCATCCTGGCGCATCTGGATGCCGACCAGGCCTCGTCGGTGCTGAAGTGCTTCACCGACCGCCACCGCAACGAGGTGATGGTGCGCCTGGCCACGCTCGATGGCATCCAGCCCTCGGCACTGAAAGACCTCAACGAGGTGCTGGCCCGTGTGATGTCGGGTGGTCAGCAGATCAAGAAGTCGGCGCTGGGTGGCGTCAAGCCCTCGGCCGAGATCATCAACCTGATGGGCTCCGCTTTGGAGACGTCGATCCTGGACTACATCCGCGAGGCCGATCCCGACCTGGCGCAAAAGATCCAGGACAACATGTTCACCTTCGACGACCTCAACAAGCTCGACGACAAGGGCTTCCAGGCCTTGCTCAAGGAAGTGCAGACCGAGTCGCTCATCATCGCGCTCAAGGGGGCATCGCCCGAGATCCGCGAGAAGGTGTTCAAGAACATGTCGAGCCGCGCGGCCGAGACGCTGCGCGAAGACCTCGAATCGCGTGGTCCGGTCAAGCTCTCCGAAGTGGAGAACGAGCAAAAGGAAATGCTCAAGATCGTGAGACGCCTGGCCGAGGAAGGCCAGATCCAGCTCGCCAGCGGAGGCGATGATGAGTACGTCTAAGCCTGGGCAGCCGCCTGGTGCGGTGCCCAACTCGTACACCCGTTTCATCCCGCGAGAAGAGCTGGGTGACTTTGCCGCCTGGAACCCAACCGCCTTCGAGCCACCTGATCCTGCAGCGACCCCGGGCGATGTGGGCCTGCGCAAGCCCACGCTGGCCGAGCGCGCCGCTGCAGATGTGGCCAACCGCAAGGCCCAGGCTCAGCAAAAGGCCGAGCTGGGGCAGACCTTGCGCGAGGCGGCCGCCGCACTGAAGCAGGGCAAGGCCCCCACGGCAGCGCCCAAAGGCGCGGGCCCGGCGCCGCAGCAGGCCAGGCCGGCGCCCATGGCCGGCACAGCGCCTGCCGCGAACGCAGCAGCGGGCAAGCCCAAGCCGGCCGCCAAGCCGGTGGTGCGCCCCATCATCGGTGGGGTACCAGGCGAGCACCCGAAGCCCGAGCGAGAGCCGGCTGCCAGCCCGCCTCCGCCACCCGCAGGCCCCACGCCGGAAGAGATCGAGGCGATGGTGCGCGAGGCTCGGCAGGTGGCTTACCAAGAGGGCTATCACAATGGCCTGGCTGCCCTGGAGAGCTACAAGGCGACCCAGTCGGCCCAGATGGCGGCTTACATGAACGACCAGGTCGGCATGTTGGCGGCCGATTTTCACCACCGCCTGGAGTCGCTGGAGCAGCAATTGGCCGGTCGCATTGCCGGGGTGGCGCTGGAGTTGGCCCGCCAGGTGGTGCGCGCCGAACTCGATGCCCACCCCGAGGTCGTGGTGACCGTGGCTGAGGAGGCGCTGGGCACGCTCTTGGCCACCGCCCGCCAGGTGGTGCTGCGCCTCAATCCCGACGACCATGCCCTGGCGGCCCCGCAACTGGCCGAGGTGCTGGCAGCGCGTGGCGCACGGGTGGTGCCAGATGCGGCGCTCAGCCGTGGGAGCTGCTTCGTCGAGTCGGACATCGCGGTGGTGGACGCCTCCGTCGAGGCCCGGTGGGACCGCGCAGCCGCGGCGCTGGGTTGCCGCTCCCCTTGGAACGACGGCCACGAGCCGCACCGTGACGATCGCATGCCGCTTCAGACCTCGATTGGCGAGGCCATGGATCCGCCAGAGCATGGAGACGCCGCATGAATGTCCCCATCCGCGTGAACACCGATGTGGCGATGGACCGCTGGCATCGCTTCTTGGATGACCTGGACGCTTGTGCCGGCACCCGCACGCCCTTGGAGAACCAAGGCAAGCTGGTGCGTGTGGCCGGACTGGTGCTGGAGGCCGCAGGCCTGCGCCTGCCGGTGGGCGCCGTGTGCGAGATCCACTCCGAAACCCGGCTGGAATCCACCCCGGTCACGGCCGAGGTGGTGGGCTTCGCCGGTGACCGGGCCTACCTGATGCCCACCGCCGAAGTGCATGGCCTGGCCAGTGGGGCCCGCGTGGTGCCGCGCTCCATCCCCATCAACCCGCCGGTGCTGGGCCAGCCCAACCACCCGTGGCGCCGCAGCGAAGATCGCACCCGCCACCTGCCGATTGGCAGCGGACTGTTGGGTCGTGTGGTCAATGCCCAGGGCGACCCGCTGGACCGCAAGGGGCCGCTGCGCCAGGTGCGCAGCGAACCGCTGGTGCGCCGCCCGATCAATGCCATGGAGCGCGACCCGGTGCGCTTGCCGCTGGACACCGGCGTGCGTGCCATCAACGCCATGCTCACCGTGGGCCGTGGCCAGCGCATCGGCTTGTTTGCCGGCTCGGGCGTGGGCAAATCGGTGCTGCTGGGCATGATGGCCCGCTACACCCAGGCCGATGTCATCGTGGTGGGCCTGATCGGCGAGCGGGGCCGCGAAGTCAAAGAGTTCATCGAAGACATCCTGGGCGAAGAGGGCATCAAGCGCTCGGTGGTGGTGGCTGCGCCGGCCGATGCGCCGCCGCTGACCCGCATGCAAGGCGCCAACTACGCCACCGCCATCGCCGAGCACTTCCGCGACCAGGGCCTGCACGTGCTGCTGCTGATGGACTCGCTCACCCGCTACGCGATGGCCCAGCGCGAGATCGCCCTCGCGATCGGCGAGCCGCCCGCCACCAAAGGCTACCCGCCGTCGTGCTTTGCCAAGCTGCCGCAGCTCGTGGAGCGCAGCGGCAACGGGCTCAACGGGCACGGCTCGATCACGGCTTTCTACACGGTGCTGTCTGAGGGCGACGACCAGCAGGACCCGATCGCCGACGCGGCCCGCGCCATCTTGGACGGCCACATCGTGCTGTCGCGCGAGCTGGCCGAGTCCGGCCATTTCCCGGCGATCGACATCGAACGCTCGGCCAGCCGTGTGATGCACAACGTCGCGGATTTCAACCACATCGATGACGCACGCCGCTTCCGGCAGCTGTGGTCGAAGTACAGCAAGGCGCGCGACCTCATCCAGCTGGGCGCCTACTCGCCCGGCGCCGACGCCGAGCTGGACGTGGCCGTGCGCAGCCATCCCGCCATGGTGGCGATGCTGCAGCAAGACATGCACACCCGGGCCTTGCTGGACGACAGCGTCGGCGAGCTGCACCACATCGTGCGGGGCTGACCCGCAAGGGCATCGCATTCTTCGCGATCGCCCAGGACCCATTGTCTGTAGTCTGGCCACATGAGTCCGAACCTGTCCTCCCTGTTGATGATGCTGGAAGCCGCCGAGCGCGAGCGCGATGACGCGCGTGCCGAACTGGAGGCGGTCAGGCAAGGCCTGGAGGGGGCCGAGCGCCAGGCGCAATCCCTGCATGACTGGCGTCGCGACTACCAGAACCGCTGGCAATCGCAGTTCCGCCAGTCGGGTGGTATGGAGATCATGCGCTGTTATCAGGACTTCATGCAGCGATTGGGTACGGCGGTCCAGGATCAGGATGTGAAGGTCGACCAGGCCCGCGCCCAGATGGAGCGCAGCCAGGCGGCCCTGCTGGAGCGTGAACGCAAGGTGGCCGCGATCACGCAACTGATGGAGCGGCGCCAGAGCGAATGGCAGCGCCAACAGGATCGGCAGGAGCAGAAGGCCACCGACGAGCTGGCCGCGAGGCTGCACCGCACCCAGAACTGGGCCGGTGACACGAGCGGCCCGCCAACGGTGTCTTGACGTCGTGGGGGTGGCGCACGCCTGGCGTGGTGCCACACGTTCTTCTGCCACTCACTGTTCACAGGGGCTGCATCATGGCGACTCCCATCAATTCAAAGTCTCAGCAAACTTCCGGCACTCAGACGATGGGTGCAGACCTGTTGGCCCGCTTGCAGGCCAACGCCCAGGGTGAAGCGGCATCCAGCGGGGCGTTCAACGCCTGGATGAGCAAGCACGCCATGACGGCCGATCAGCTCCAAGCGCAGCCTCAGCCCACCAAACCGGCCACGCCGGCTGCGCCTCAGCGCGATCCCAATTCCAACGCATCCAAGCTGCTGGAGCAGGCCCTCAATCGCGCACGCCAGCAGGCCCTGGCAGCGCAGCCGCACAGCACCGCCATGGCCCAGAGTGCGCCGTCTGGCCAGGCTGCCCAGCCTGTCAAACGTGAGGCCGACGCAGCCAAGCGTGCCGATGACAAAGACAAGAAGACCGATGAGTCCACGGCCGATGCCGCAGGCACCGAGGTGCTGGCGACCAAAGGTGACGAGGCGGCCGTGGTCAACGAACTGACCCCGCCGCCCGGCGTGAAGACCGATGACGCCCAGGCCATGATGGCCTGGCTGGCCAGCCTGACGCATGGCGACATGGGGCACGGCCTCAAGCCGACGGCCAAGGCGCCGGCAGGCGGCGCTGGTGGCAGCAGCGACACATCGGGCGGTGCCAGCGGTGCGGACGGCGTGCGCGGGCTGCTGGGCGGCGATGCCAAGGACGCACAGGCCTTGATGAGCGGCAAGGCGCATGGCGGCGACCTGCTGGGCTGGCAACCTGTGGCCGCCACCACCCTGCTGCAGGTGGAGGGGGCGTTCAAGGAAGAACTCAGCACCCGCATCGAAGGCAAAGGTGCCGACGCCTTGGGCAGCGGGTTGAGCCTGCGGGCCGCGCCTGAGTTCAAGGGCACGGGCACAGCCCCCACCGAATCGGCCACCTTGCAGGCCCCCGTGGGCAGCCCCGACTTCGCCCAGGCCCTCAGTGACCAGCTCACGATGTGGGTCAAGAACGTGCCCGAGGACGGCACCCTGAGTGCAGAGCTGCACCTCAATCCCGCCGAGATGGGGCCCATCCACGTGAAGATTTCACTCGAAGGCCAAGATGCCAAGGTGGACTTCGCGGCCGCTGCTGTAGAAACCAGGCAGGCCATCGAAGCCAGCATGAATGCTTTGTCTACGGCCTTGTCTGACGTCGGTCTGACCCTCACGGGCGGTGGCGTGTCGGCGCAAACGGCGCAGCAGGACTTCCAGCGGGGATTCGGTCAACCTGGTGGTCAAGGTGCCGATGGCGGCAGGGGATCCGGCCGTGGCGGCGAGAGCGGCGCCACCGAGATCGATGCCAGCGTGCGCGCCGTGCCCGCCCCAAGGCCGGGGCGCAACGGCGGGTTGGACCTCTACGCCTGAGCGGGGCGCTTGCCTTTCACGGGGCGGGAATCGCGCAGGTTTCACGGTCCTTATCGGTCCATCGTTGGCCCGCTGACTTCGAATAATCGTCTCATGGCTGGGTGAGGTCTGCGATGACCTGCACCCCGCACCACAGGAGAACCGCATGTCAGCAGCCCCAGCCGCCGCGCCGGCAGAAGGCGAAGCCCCCAAAAAGGGCAACAAGAAACTGATCATCATCATCGCTGCAGTGGCCGTGCTGCTGCTGGGCGGTGGTGGGGCAGCCTTCTTCGTCATGAAGAAAAAGGCTGCCGAGGCCGAAGCTGCCGCAGCCGAGGAAGATGGCGGCGAAGAGCACGCCAAGCCGGCCAAGACAGCCAAGAAGCCCGAACATGGCAAGAAGGACGAACACGCCGGCCCGCCGGCCTTCGTGCCGCTCGAGCCCTTTGTGGTCAACCTCTCCGACAAGGAGAGCGAGCGGTTCGCCCAAGTCGGCGTGACCTTGCAGGTCGATGACCCGCACCTGGCCGAGGAAATGAAGGCCTACATGCCGGCCATCCGCAACGCGGTGCTGCTGATCCTGTCGCACAAGTCGTCTGCCGACCTGTTGAGCCCCGAGGGCAAGACCAAGCTCGCTGAAGAGATCCGCCGCGAGGCAGCCCGGGCCATGGGCTACGAGGTCGAGGACCCGGAAGACGAGGAAGAGGACGAAGCCGCTGCGGCCAAGAAGAAAAAGAAGAAAAAGAAGCGCAAGGTCGAGCTCTACAACCCCATCGTCCAGGTGCACTACTCGAACTTCATCATCCAGTGATGACGGCCTGACCCCCTCAGCATCGGCAGTACGGCGATCATGAACCAGCAGATCCTCTCTCAAGACGAAGTCGATGCCCTCCTGCAGGGCATCACGGGCGAAAGCCAGAAGATCGAGCAGGAAGAGGCGCCAACGGGTGGCATCCGTGAGTACAACCTGGCGCAGCAAGAGCGCATCGTGCGTGGGCGCATGCCCACGATGGAGATCATCAACGAGCGCTTTGCCCGCAACATCCGCAATGGCCTGTTCAACCTGATCCGCAAATCGCCAGAGGTGTCGGTGGGCGGCATCAAGGTGCAGAAGTACAGCGCCTTCTTGCGCGAGATCGTGGTGCCCACGAACTTCAACATCATGGCGGTGCGGCCCTTGCGCGGCTCAGGCCTGATCGTGTGTGACCCCACCCTGGTGTTCGCGGTGATCGATGCCTTGTTCGGTGGCGCTGGCAAGTTCCACACCCGCATCGAAGGCCGCGACTTCTCGGCGACCGAGCAGCGGGTGATCCAGCGGCTCGTTGAGGTCATCACGACCGAATACAAAAAGAGCTGGCACGGCATCTACCCGATCGAGTTGGACTACCAGCGCTCGGAGATGCAGCCCCAGTTCGCCACCATCGCCACCCCCAGCGAGATCGTGGTGTGCTGCTCGTTCACGCTGGAGATCGGCGACACCAGCGGCACGATCCACATTTGCATCCCTTACGCCACGCTGGAGCCCATCCGCGACACACTGTTCTCGTCCATCCACGGCGATGCGGCTGAACCGGATCGCCGCTGGGTCAAGCTGATGTCGCAGCAGATCCAGGATGCCTCGGTGCAACTGGTGGCCGAGCTGGCCCATGCGCCGGCCACGGTGGAACAGCTGCTGGCGCTCAAGCCGGGCGATTTCATCGAGCTCGACCTCGACCCGGTGATCCAGGCCAAGGTGGACGGTGTGCCCGTGTTCGATTGCTACTACGGCACCTCCAACGGCAAGTACTCCTTGCGCATTGACAAGCTTTTGACCGTCAGCAACGCCGGCTGGCTCGGAGACAACCATGGCTGAACCCTCTGCAGATTTCCCGCCGGGTGGCGACGCTGAACAGGACGCGATGGCCGCGGAATGGGAAGCGGCGCTGGCGCAGCAAGCGAGCGCCTCGTCCTCAGGCGACAACGCCGTGGCCGATGACTTCGCGGCCGCAGCCGCCGAAGTGGCCGAGCCCAGCACACAGATGACGCCGGCGGCCTTCGCCAATTTCGCCAGCTCGCCCGTGCCTGCCAACGCGGCAGCCGGCAACGACCTGAACATGATCCTCGACATCCCCGTGCAGCTCACGGTGGAGTTGGGCCGCACCCGCATCCCCATCAAGAACATCCTTCAGCTGGCGCAAGGCTCGGTGGTGGAGTTGGATGCCATGGCGGGTGAGCCGATGGACGTGCTGGTCAACGGCTTCCTGATCGCCCAGGGTGAGGTGGTGGTGGTCAACGACAAGTTCGGCATCCGCCTGACCGACATCGTCACGCCCTCTGAGCGCATGCGCCGCCTCAGCCGCGGTTGAAGGACGCCACCGATGCCCAACGCGGGAATGATGTTTGGCTGGTTCATCGCCATCGTGGCCTTGATCCCGCTGTCTCTGTGGTGGCTCAAGCGCAGCGGCCTGGCACAAGGGCGCATGGCCGATGGCGCGGCGCTGATGAGGCCGGTGGGGCAGCATGTGCTGGGCCCTGGCCAGCGCCTGGTGACCCTGGAGGTGGGCACCGGCGAAGACAAGGTCTGGCTGGTGCTGGGGGTCACCGCTCAGCAGATCACCACCTTGCACACCATGGCACCGCAAGCCTTGGCCGATCAGAGCGGTCAGCCCATGCCGCTGCAGGCGGCCTTTGCCAAGGTGCTGAGCGAGCGCCTGGGCGGCGCGGGCAAGGGAGGCCAGGCATGACCCGCAGCACCTTCTTCCGTGGTGGTCCGCGCGCTGGTTTGGCACTGGCCTTGCTCACCCTGGGCGCCTCGCAGGCCTGGGCACAGGCCGCAGCAGGCGCACCGGGCAACTTGCCATTGCTGATGGGGCAGGGCGGCGGCAACAGCTACTCCGTGCCCATCCAGACACTGCTGTTCTTCACGGCGCTGGGCTTCCTGCCGGCCGTGCTGCTGATGATGACGGGCTTCACCCGCATCGTCATCGTGCTGAGCCTGATGCGGCAGGCCCTGGGCACCCAGGCCGCGCCGCCCAACCAGGTCATCGTCGGTCTGAGCCTGTTTTTGACGCTGTTCGTCATGGGGCCCACGCTGGACAAGGTCTACAAAGACGCCTACGAGCCCTATTCAACGGGTGCGCTCAACTTCAATGAGGCCTTGGACAAGGCCCAGGCGCCAATGCGCCAGTTCATGCTCAAGCAGACCCGTCAGTCTGATCTGGGGCTGTTCGTGAAACTCGCCCGCCTCGAAGGCGACGTCAAGCCCGAGACCGTGCCGTTTCGCGTGCTGGTGCCAGCTTTCGTCACCAGTGAGTTGAAATCAGCCTTCCAAATCGGCTTTCTCATCTTCATCCCTTTCCTCGTGATCGACATGATTGTGGCCAGTGTGCTGATGAGCCTGGGCATGATGATGTTGTCGCCGGTGATGGTGGCCTTGCCGTTCAAGCTCATGCTGTTCGTGCTGGCCGATGGGTGGAACCTCTTGCTGGGCTCCCTGGCGGCCAGTTTCGCGCAGTGATCCCGGCTGGCACACCCGCAGTCAACCGAGGTGCCGTGCCATGGATCCGCAACAAGTCCTGACTTTCAGCCGTGATGGCATCCTGACCTTGCTGTCGGTGTGCGGCCCCATCGTGATGGTGGTGCTGGCGGTGGGGTTGGTGGTCAGCATCTTGCAAGCGGCCACGCAGATCCACGAGCAGACGCTGTCCTTCGTGCCCAAGCTGTTGGCAGCGGTGGCCACCATGGCCATCGGTGGCCCGTGGATGATCACCAAATTGGTCGACTACATCCAACAGACGCTGCAGGCCATCCCCACGGTCGTGGGCTGAGTCTCCCCATGGTGTCGTTCAATGAAGCGCAGGTCATGGCGTGGATCACGCCGTGGCTGTGGCCGTTCTTCCGTGTGCTGGGGTTGTTCACGGCGGCCCCGGTGCTGTCGATGAAGGTGATCCCAAGGCGCGTGCGCATCAGTTTGGCCTTGCTCATCGTGGTGTGCGCACAGCCCAGCTTGCCTGACATGCCGCCCATCCCGCCCAATGGGGCGCAGGCGCTCATGGTGGCTGCACAGCAGGTGATCATCGGCTTGACCTTGGGCTTTGCCGCCCGCGTGGTGTTCGCGGGCATCGAGTTCGCCGGCGAGCTGGTGGGCCTGCAAATGGGCCTGAACTTTGCGAGCTTTTTTGACCCCACCAGCGGTGGCAACGTCACGGCGGTCAGCCGCCTGTATGGCACCACGGCTGCCTGGCTGTTCGTGGTGATGGACGGGCATTTGCTGCTCACATCGGCGGTGTTGCACAGCTTCCAGGCCTTCCCGGTGTCGGATTCACCGTTGGACTTCTTGAAGTCCATCCAGCCCGCAGCCTGGGGCGCAGAGCTGTTCCGCCTGGGCCTGTGGGTGTCGCTGCCGGTGGTGGCCATGCTGCTGCTGGTCAACCTGGTGATGGGGTTGGTGGCGCGCGTGGCGCCGCAGATGAACATCTTCTCGGTGGGCTTCCCTGTCACCCTGGGCGTGGGCATGACCGGCCTGTGGCTGACCCTGCCCATGATGCAAACACCCCTGACGATGGCGCTGGAGCGCATGCTCGCGCTGTTCCAATGAGCTGAGGAAACTCTCGGATTCACGTCAAAGTGGCGTGACATAGTTTCCATCGGCCGAAAGGCGCCCTCAGTCCGGTGCACTGTGGCGTCGAAGACACGTCATCTGTGGCACAGGCGCGGCGCGCCGAAACGGGGGTGACGTGATCAACGCTGCAATTCGCATCCCGCGCAAGGGTTTGGGGCGCATGGCGCTCCGGCTGGAGCGCCTGCTGAACCTGCCCTTGGCGGTCTGGCACTGACGCTGGTCATCAGGAGCAGCCATGAAACTCAAGTCTCAGATCCTGATGATGGGCCTGGTGGGCGCAGGAATGACCGTGCTGGTCGGGGTGATTGGCCTGGTCTCGGCGGGGGCGTTGTCGTCTTCGGTCGAGCAGGCCATCTTGGCGGGCAGGGCACTGCAGGCCAGCCAGGAGGGCGACATGATGCATGACGCCATCCGGGGCGACACGCAGTTGGCCCTGTTCGGGGCCATGACCCATGATGCGACCAAGGTGGACGTGGCGAGCCAAGCCTTGACCACCCATGCACAGGTGTTCGTGTCGGCGCTCGATCAGTTGGCGCAAGCACCCATCGATGCGGGCGCACGCAAAAGCCTGGAGGCCACCAGGCCTGTGGTGATGGCTTACCTGGCGCAGGCCAAGGCCATGACGGCAGGGGCGCAGACGTCCGCAGACGCCGCCACCGCCGCCTTGCCCGCCTTTCAGAAAGACTTCCAGCAACTCGAAACCATGATGGCCGAGCTCAGTGGCAGCATCGAGCAGCAAACGGAGGCCTTACAGAACAAGGCGCGAGCAGGCGTGGTGGCCACGATCTGGACGATTGCCGTGACCCTCGCGGTGGCCATGGCAGGCATGGCGGTGTTGTCGCTGTGGCTGGCGCGTCGCATTGCCGAACCCATGCGGTATGCCGTGCAGGTCACCAACGCGATGGCGCAAGGCGATCTCGCCTGTCGGGTCGAGCCTCAAGGCAACGACGAGACCAGGCTGTTGCTGCAGGCCATGCAGCACATGCGCGATCGCATTGCCGCGATGATTTCTGAGGTCAAAGAGAACGCAGAGCGGGTGGCCGTGGCGAGCGCCCAAATTGCGCAAGGCAACAGCGACCTGTCTGTGCGCACGGAGGTGCAGTCGGCATCGCTGGAGCACACGTCGTCGGCCATGACGCAACTGGGTTCGACCGTGAGCCAGAACGCTGCGAGCGCCTCTCAAGCCAACGAGCTTGCGGTGCGGGCCTCCGAAGTGGCTGGCAGCGGCGGCGAAGTGGTGGCCAGGGTCGTCGAGACGATGCGGGGCATCAACGAGTCTTCGCGCAAGATCGCCGACATCATCGGCGTGATCGACGGCATCGCCTTCCAGACCAACATCCTCGCGCTCAATGCGGCCGTCGAGGCGGCGCGGGCTGGTGAACAAGGCCGCGGCTTTGCGGTGGTGGCCAGCGAGGTGCGCAGCCTCGCTGGCCGATCGGCCGAAGCGGCCCGAGAGATCAAGGCCCTGATCGCCACGAGCGTGGAGCGGGTGGAACAGGGTTCGACCTTGGTGGATCGCGCCGGCGAGACGATGCAGGAAGTGGTGCGATCGATCCAGCGCGTGAGCGACATCGTGGCGGAGATCAGCAGCGCCAGCGCGGAGCAAGCCTCGGGGGTGTCTTCCATTGGCGATGCCATCTCGTCGATGGACCAGAGCACGCAACAAAACGCCGCCTTGGTTGAGCAAAGCGCCGCCGCGGCAGAGGGCTTGCGGCAGCAAGCGGGCCAGTTGGTGGCGGCCACCTCGGTGTTCGTGTTTGCACATTGACGCCACTTGGGACGCTGAGGTTTACCTTATCCTCAGCGCCCATGATGCCGTCGCGCTTGCCCCCACCACCAGACGCCACCCAAGGCGCAGACCCCATGGCCGATCCGCTGAGTCGGCGGGAGGCCCTGGCGGGGCTGGCGGGGCTGTTGGGTGCTGCGTGTGAGGCTGGGGCCGCGCCCGTGGCGGCCGGGGCGCCGCGCACGGGCATGGCAGCCAGCGCCGTGCCCGCCGCACCTTGGCGACCAGACCACACCGTCATCGTCATCCTGGAAAACCTGTCTGCGTTCGATGCCACGCCGGGACAGCGGCAGGCCCGCATGGCCCCCGTGTACGAGCCGACGTCGGATTGGGCATTCTTGCGCAGCCTGGCGGCCCAGGGCGCGCGGCTGACGCAATCGCACTTTGGCCGCACACCGTATGGCACGCCCTTGCCGTGTCGGCCCAGCCAGCCCAACTACCTCTACCTGTTTTCGGGGCACCACCAGGGGGTGCTGCCCGCCTGGTTCGAGGATCGCCGCTCGCCGGTGCAGGGCACGGCGGTGCGCGACGAGCAGGGCCGCCCGCTGCCCGCCCCCAAGTCCACCACCGTGGGCGTGGCCAATGGCAACGTGCCGCTGTCGTGGCTGCCTTTCACGTCGCCCAACCTGGGGGCCGCCATCTTGCAAACCGGCGGCACCTTCCTGAGTTTTTCGGAATCGCTGCCGTACCCCAGTTGGAACTGCGGCACCGACAGCAGCCTCGTGCCCTGCAACCTGACGCAGGCGCCCACCGACGACTACCGCCGCAAGCACAACCCGGCGATCAACTGGACCGACCAGCGCGACCCACAGGGTGCGCGGGCACGCCAGGGCGACCTGGCCCACCACGTGCTGCCCATCGGCGTCAACCTGGGCTTCGAGCCCACCCAAGACCCCAACCTCAAGCGGCGATTCCGGGGTTTTGCCCGCGATGAGCAGGGCAAGCCACTGGGCTTTGAGCACCTGCCCACGGTGAGCATCGTGGTGCCCAACGAGCAGCACGACGCCCACAGCAACACCGCCAAAGCGGCCGACGATTGGCTGCGCGAGCACATTGGCCCCTACGCCGAGTGGTGCGCCAAGCACAACAGCCTGCTGATCATCACCTTCGACGAAGACGGCTCGACGGACAACGCGCGGGGCGACGCCTACATGCAAGGCGCCCACCCCATCCCCACGGTGCTGGTGGGGGCAGGCGTGGTGCCCGGGGATCACCACCAGCGGGTGGACCATGTGAACCTGCTGGCCACCGTGCTGTGGCTGCACGGGGCGCTGGGGCGCTTCCGCGACGATTTCCGCCAGCACCACCGCGTGGCACCCGGCGACGACAGCCCCCTGGGCCTGGCCTGGGCCAACCTGAACCCTGTGCCGGCCTGGTTCCGCGCCCCTGTGGCGGCCAATCGACCGGTTTGAAGCCAGCCTCGGGCGGGCAGGGGCGCTGAGCTTGCCTACAATCCGCGCCATGTCTGCCAAGCCACAACCGAAGTCGACCCAGCCCACCGCCGCCTACGGCGAGGGCTCCATCCGCGTGCTCAAGGGCCTGGAGCCCGTCAAACAGCGCCCGGGCATGTACACCCGGACCGACAACCCCCTGCACATCATCCAGGAGGTGATCGACAACGCCGCCGACGAGGCGCTGGCCGGTTTTGGCAAGCGCATCGCCGTCACCCTGCACGCCGACGGCTCGATCGGCGTGGAAGACGACGGGCGGGGCATCCCGTTTGGCCTGCACCCGGAAGAAGGCGTGCCGGTGGTCGAGATCGTGTTCACCCGGCTGCACGCGGGCGGCAAGTTCGACAAGGGCTCGGGCGGTGCGTACAGCTTCTCGGGCGGCCTGCACGGCGTGGGCGTGAGCGTCACCAACGCGCTGTCCACCCGGCTGCAGGTCACGGTGTGCCGCGACAAGCAGGTGGCCACCATCGCCTTCAGTGGCGGCGACGTGATCGAGCCCGTGACGCCCCGGCCGGCCACCAGTGCTGACCGCAAGAACGGCACCAGCGTGCGCGTGTGGCCCGACGCCAAGTACTTTGAAAGCCCCGACTTGCCCAAGGCTGAGCTGGTGCACATGCTGCGCTCCAAGGCCGTGCTGATGCCGGGCGTGACCATCACGCTCACCATCGAGAAGGCCGGCAAAGAGCCCGAGGTGCAGACCTGGCTCTACAAAGGCGGCCTGCGCGACTACCTCACGCAAACGCTGAACGCCGACCCGGTGATCCCGCTGTTCGAAGGCGAGCAGTACGCCGGCAGCAACGAGAGCGAGAACTTCGCCGAAGGCGAGGGCGCGGCCTGGTGCGTGGCCTTCACCGAAGAAGGCGCGCCCATGCGCGAAAGCTACGTCAACCTGATCCCCACGGTGGCAGGCGGCACGCACGAAGCGGGCCTCAAAGATGGCCTGTTCAACGCCATCAAGGGCTTCATCGAGATGCACTCGCTGCTGCCCAAGGGCGTGAAGCTGATGCCCGACGACGTGTTTGGCCGCGCCAGCTTCGTGCTGAGCGCCAAGGTGCTGGATCCGCAGTTCCAGGGGCAGACCAAAGAACGCCTCAACAGCCGCGACGCCCTGCGCTTGGTGGGCGCTTTCGTCAAGCCGGCGCTGGAGCTCTGGCTCAACCAGCACGTCGAGCACGGCAAGAAGCTGGCCGAGCTGGTCATCAAACAGGCCCAGGCCCGCCAGCGCGCTGGCCAGAAGGTGGAAAAGAAGAAGTCGTCGGGCGTGGCCGTGCTGCCCGGCAAGCTCACCGACTGCGAAAGCCGCGACCTGGCCTTCAACGAAGTGTTCCTGGTGGAGGGCGATTCGGCCGGTGGCAGTGCCAAGATGGGGCGCAACAAAGAGACGCAAGCCATCCTGCCGCTGCGCGGCAAGGTGCTCAACGCCTGGGAGGTCGAGCGCGACCTGCTGTTCAAGAACAACGAGATCCACGACATCTCGGTGGCCATTGGCGTCGACCCGCACGGCCCCAACGACAGCCCCGACCTGAGCGGCCTGCGCTACGGCAAGATCTGCATCCTCTCAGACGCTGACGTGGACGGCTCGCACATCCAGGTGCTGCTGCTGACGCTGTTCTTCCGCCACTTCCCCAAGCTGATCGAAACGGGTCACATCTACATCGCCCGCCCGCCGCTGTTCCGTGTGGATGCCCCGGCGCGTGGCAAGAAGCCTGCGGCCAAGCTGTATGCGCTGGACGAGGGCGAGCTGCACGCCATCCTCGACAAGCTGCGCAAGGAAGGCTGCCGCGAAGGCGCCTGGACCATCAGCCGCTTCAAGGGCCTGGGCGAGATGAACGCCGAGCAGCTGTGGGACACCACGCTCAACCCCGACACCCGCCGCCTGCTGCCCGTGGCCTATGGCGTGACGGGCTTTGACGACACCGAGGTGGCCTTCAACAAGCTGATGGGCAAGGGCGAAGCGGCTTCGCGCCGCGAGCTGATGGAGCTCAACGGCGACAGCGTCGAGATCGACATCTGAGGCGGGCTCAGCCGTCAACCGGCAGCACGACCTGGAGCAAATCATCCTCAGACATCGGGTGACGTGAGCCGCGCCACCACCCCACCAGGCCGCTGAGCAGGCCCACCACCAGCGCCTGCTGTTGGAACTCCGCCTGGCCCGAGGTGTTGAACTGCACCCAGAACAGGTAGGCCAGCTGGCCGGACAGCAAGCCGAACCAGGGCGCGGTGAACCAGCGGAACAAACCAAAGCTGGCCAGTGGCAGCAGCAGGGGCACGGCCACCAGTGCGGTGGTGATGGCAAACGTGAGGATGGTCAGCACGAAAAACATGCCCGCCCCGATCGCGATCCCCGTGGACGTGTTCAAGCCGGGATGGAGCCAGCTTTCGCGCACGACAACGGCGCCGGCCACCAGCACCCCCGCAGTGAGCGGGGTGACGATGCAAAATGTGCCCACCCGGCGCAGGGCCATCGTGAAATTGGCCATGGCTTGTGCTCAACCTTCCGCAGGTGTGCTGGCATCGAACCGTGACGAGCGCAGCACCTCACACACCTGGATCGAGTAGGCCGCGTAGAACGACGCGCGCCCTTGCTGCTTGGCCGCCACGTGGTCCATCTGCGTGGCCCAGGCGCGCTGGCTCTCCAGGCTGTCGAACTCGACCACGGTGACGCGCTCGCCATCTTCGGCGGTGAACACCTTGTGCGAGATGTAGCCGGCCATGCCGCGCGCCAGCTCGGCGATGCGCGGCGCCAGGGCGAAGTAATCGGCCTCGCCGTCGGGGCGCAGGCGCGAGCGGAAGATGGTGACGATCAAGGCGATGCTCCTGGGGCGGTGTGCGTGGCGCTCAGCGTATCAGCGTGCGGCCAGCACCAAGGCCAGTCCGATGGCCGCAGGCAGCGCCTGGATGAACAAGATCTTGCGGCTGGCCGTGGCCGCGCCGTACACCCCGGCCACCACCACGCAACCCAGGAAGAAGAGCTGGAAGGACAGGCTGGCCGGGCCCGGCACCAGGCCCCACAGCAGCCCAGCCGCCAAAAAGCCGTTGTACAGGCCCTGGTTGGCCGCCAGCACCTTGGTGGACTCGGCCTGCTCTGCGCTCAGGCCAAAGGCCTTGCGGCCTGCTGGGCGCGTCCAGAGGAACATCTCCAGCACCAGGAAGTACAGGTGGAGCGCGGCCACGAGGGCAACGACGATCTGAGCGGCCAAAAGCATGGGGGAGCGCCATCCGGCGGTTGATGTGGACGCCCCATTGTCGGTCAACAGTCGAAGGTGACCTGTCCGGAGTTCAACTCATGCAAGCCGCCCACGATCATGATCTCGCCCCGGTCGACCATCTCCTTGAGGATGGTGCTGCGCTGGGTGATGCCGTGCACCACGCGCCGCACATTGATACGGGTGACCTTGTGAAGGAAGTACTCGTTGCGGCCCGTGCGGTCGTGGGCCTCGGTGGTCTCTTCGTCGATGGCGGGGCGGATCTTGGTGAGCAGGGCGGTCAGGTTGCCCATCTCGACGTGGTCGCACGCGCCTTTGATGGCGCCGCACTGCGTGTGGCCCAGCACCACGATGATCTTGGCGCCCGCCACCTTGCAGGCGAACTCCATGCTGCCCAGGATGTCTTCGTTGAGGATGTTGCCGGCGATGCGCACGCTGAAGATGTCGCCGAGCCCTTGGTCGAAGATCAGCTCGGCCGAGGTGCGTGAGTCGATGCAGCTCAGGATGATGGCAAACGGATGCTGGCCGTCCGAGGTCTCGTTGGCCTGCTGCAGCAGGTTGCGGTTGGCCTTGAGGTTGTTGATGAAGCGCGAGTTGCCCTCTTGCAGCAGCCCAAAGGCCTTCGCAGGGGTCAGGGCTTGCTGGGCTTCTTTGGTCAGGCTCTTCATGGGTATCGGCCAGGGGCCAAGGGTGGGCGTGCGGCCCGCATTGTCAGCGATCCCCCGTTGCTTGTGGCGGCCAGGGGATATGCGTCACGCGGAGCGCCTCATTGGCGCGATTCGAGCGTCGAGATCGCCTGCATCAGCTCATCGGCCTGGCCCTTGAGCGATACCGATGCCGCCGCCATCTGCTCCACCAGCGCCGCATTTTGCTGGGTGCCACGGTCCATCGCGCCCACGGTGTCGCCCACCAGGGTCACGCCCTGGGCCTGCTCGCTGCTGGCGGCACTGATCTCGCCGACGATGTGGCTCACACGCTGGATGCTCTCGACCACTTCGCTCATGGTCTGCCCGGCCTGGTTGACCAGCTCGCTGCCGGCTTGCACGCGCTCGACGCTGTCGTTGATCAGGCTCTTGATGGCCTTGGCGGCCTCGGCCGAGCGGCCTGCCAGGCTGCGCACCTCGCTGGCCACCACGGCGAAGCCCCGGCCTTGCTCACCGGCCCGCGCGGCCTCCACAGCCGCATTGAGCGCCAAGATGTTGGTCTGGAAGGCAATGCCGTCGATGGTGCCGATGATGTCGCTGATGCGCCGCGACGAGGCGTTGATGTCGGCCATCGTGCTCACCACCTGGGTCATCACCGTGCCGCCTTGGCGCGCCACGTCCGAGGCATGGCTGGCCAGGGCGTTGGCCTCGCTGGCGCTGTCGGCGTTTTGGCGCACGGTGTGGCTCAGCTGCTCCATCGACGATGCGGTTTGCTGCAAGGCGGCAGCTTGCTGTTCGGTGCGCATCGACAGGTCTTGGTTGCCCTGGGCGATTTCGTTGCTGGCCGTGGCCACGCCATCGGCGTTGTGGCGCACCTGGTGGATCACCTGCCTCACCTTGTCCATGAAGCCGTTGAAGCCCCGGCTGATGCTGGCCAGCTCGTCGTGGCCCCGGTCGTTGAGGCGCACGTTGAGGTTGGCTTCGGCGCCCGCCAGGCGGGCCATGGTTTCGCCCAGCACGCGCAGGGGGCGGGTCATGCGCCGCACCAGGGTCACCATGGCCAGCGCCGCCAGCGAGCACACCACCAGTGCGGCCAAGGCGGCGGCCATCAGCAGGGCGCGGGCCTCGGCTGCAGCAGCTGCCACGGGGTAAGACACGCGCACGCTCCATGGGGCCAGGCCGTCGAGCACCTTCACGGGCTCCAGCAGGTGCACCCAGCCAGCGGCATCCTGGTAGCGGTAGCGCTGGCCTTGGGCGATGTGGCTCAGGGCCTCAGCGGGCATGTCGTCCGCCTTCTTGGCCAGGCGTTGGGCGTCGTTCACCGCCACGTACAGCCCACCGTTGGACAGCAGGGCCACGCGGCTGTCAGGCAGGGGCTGCATCTTGGCCACGCGGGTGGACAGCGGGCCCAGCGGCAGGTCAGAGCCGGCCATGCCCACGAACTTGCCCTCGATCACGATGGGCGCCGACAAAGTGGCCATCAGCACGTCTTTGCCGGCCACGGGGTAGAGGTAGGGCTCGATCAGCGCATCTTTGCGGGTGGTGCGCGGGATGTTGTACCAATCGTTGGCGCCAGCCTTCTCGTAGTCCAACAGGGGCTCGACGTCGATCGTGCCTGCGCCCCGGTTCCAGTACGCGATGTAGCGGCCGGTGTCGTCGTAGGCCTTGGTCTTCTTGATGTAGTCGGCGTCTTTGCCGTCGAGCGCGTTGGGCTCCCAGATGGAGTAGGTGCCGATGAACTCGGGGTGGGCCGTGAGCACCTGGCGCGCCATGGCATCGAGCTGCTCGCGCGTGGGCGGCATGCCTGCGGCCTTGAGGCCGTGCAGCGTGTCGGCCAGCGATTTGACCGCGCTGAAACTGCGCCCCAACTCGCCCGCCACGTTGACGGCGGCCTCTTGCGCGGCCAGCCGGGCGTTTTGCTCGGCGTCTTCGCGCGCGGCGCCTGCGGTCTTCCATCCCAGCACGATGCTGGTGGCCAGCACGCACACCACGCACAAGGCGGTGGAGGCGATGCTGAGCTTGGCGGTGAGCGACAGCGGGGCGATCAGGCCTGCGGGCGGGCGGAGGGATGCGGTCGAGGTCATGCCGTGCCGTTCGAAAAGTGAGGGGCTCGAACGTGCGGGATCGGCGTGCGCCAACAAACCTGTAGCCCGGGGTGGGCCTTGCTGCTCAGCTTTGGCAGGGTGGCGTGCCGGATGTCACGCCCAAGGCTTGATCAGGGCGTGATCAGGGCTTGAGCGCGCGCAGCCAGGCGCGCAGCGCTTCGGCGGCCACCGTCACCACCCCATTGTGGTCGGTGGCCACGCTCAGGTAGAGGCTTTGGCTGTGGGCCGGCGCCCGCTTGAAGATGCCGTCTTCGGCGTAGGTCGAGACCTTGTCTTCGGTGCCCACGGCCATGAAGATGGGCAGGCCGGGCGCGATGGCTGCGGCTTGGGGCCCCATCGCCGCCAGGCCTTCGGGATCGAAGTACGACCAGTAGGCGTTGGCCGTCACGCGGACCTGCTTGCTGCGCCCTTGGTCACGCAACTGCTGCGCGGCGGCCTCGATCTCACGCAGGGCCTGGGGGTAGGGCACGTCGTACTCGCGCAGTGCCGACCAGGGCATCACGGGCTGCGCCACCAGGTGGCCATCGGCCTGCAGTTGCTGCGCCAGCGCGGCCACATGCGTGGGCGGGCGGTCCCACTTGCCATGCAGCATCACGATGCCCAGGTCTGCTGCCGCAGCGCTGGCTTGCAGGCCCAGCCAGCACAGGCAAGTCAGCCGGGTGCGCAGCATGAGGCGCATGGGTTTTGGCGTGCGGGTGTTGCGAGTCATGCGGGTGTGCCCAGCCCAGTTCAAGTCTTGGCGGCTGCTTCGCGCAGCTTGTCCTTCTTGCTCTTGCGTTTGCCTTTGATGCCGCCGGTGCCGGGGGGCAGCTTGCCAGGGGCAGCGGGCGTGTCGCCTTCGGGGGCGGGGCTGGCCTGCGCTGGTGTGGTGCTGGGTGCGCTCGGCTCAAAACCGGCAAGGGTTTCGCGGGCCACCCGTTGGCCTTGGCGCTTTTCGATCAAGCGGAAGTGGGCCTCCACCTCTGGGGGCACGAAGCTCACCGCCACGCCGCTGGCGCCGGCGCGGGCCGTGCGGCCGATGCGGTGCACGTGGTCGTCGGCACTGCGGGGCAGGTCGAAGTTCACCACCACCGGCAGGGCGTTGATGTCGATGCCCCGGGCGGCCAGGTCGGTGGCCACGAGCACCTGGGCCTGGCCGGCCTTGAAGGCCTGCAGCACCTCGCGGCGGGCCGTCTGGCTGGCGTCGGCGTGGAAGGCCGCCGCCTGGATGCCGTGGCGGCGCAGCTTGTCGGCCACCAGGTCGCAGGCGTACTTGGTGGCCACGAACACCAGCACCTGGCGCCAGCCTTCGGCTTGGATGAGGTGGCGCAGCAGCGGCGTGCGCTGTGCGGTGTCGACCACGATGGCGCGTTGGGTGATGTCGGGGGCCGATTCGGGCTCAGCGGGCACGTCGATGCGCGCCGGGTGGTGCAGCAGGCGCTGCGCCAAGGCCTGGGTGCTGGCCGGGAAGGTGGCCGAGAACATCAGGTGCTGGCGCTTGCCGGGCAGCAGGGCCAGCACGCGGTTGATCTCGTCGGCAAAGCCGGCATCGAGCAGGCGATCGGCCTCGTCGAGCACCAGGGTGCTGACGTGGTCGAGGTGCAGGGCGTTGCGCTCCACCAGATCGAGCAGGCGGCCGGGCGTGGCCACGACGATGTCGGCGCCGCCGCGCAGCCCCAGCATCTGCGGGTTGATGGACACCCCGCCGTACACGCAGCCCCAGCGCAGCGGCGCGTCGATGCGGTGCGACAGGTCGTGGATGGCGTCGCCCACCTGGTCGGCGAGCTCGCGGGTGGGCACCAGCACCAGGGCGCGGGTTTTGCGGCGCACCGGGCGGCCGCGCGACTGCTCTGCCGTGGGCGAGCGCAAGAAGGCGTCTTCGATCTGCTGCAGGATGGGCAGCACATAGGCCACCGTTTTGCCGGAGCCGGTCTGGGCCGTGGCCAGCACGTCGCGGCCCTTGAGGGCTTCGGGGATCGCGGCCTGTTGGATGGGCGTGGGGGCGGTGTAGCCGCAGTCGGCCGCAGCCTGGACCAGGGCCTCGCACAGGCCCAGTTGGTTGAAGGCGATGGGGGGCGTGTCGCCGTGCACAGTTTGACCGGTCATCAGCAGCGGCCCGATCGGCGGCTGCGCGGGTTGAGTTTGTCGATCTCGGCGATCTGCTGCTTGAGCAAGATGAGCAGGGTGCGGGCGTCGTCCACAGGGATGGACAGGCAGCTGGTGGTGGCTTCTTCTTTGGCCGAGCGGGGCTGGACGATCACGTCCACGCTCAATTCGATCAGGCCATGGCCATGCTTGGCGGCCTTGAGGCGTTGCAATTCAATGTCGTAGGTTTTCATGGGCAGCGCGCGGCGGGCTCAAAACCCGCATTGTCGCCGCTTGGCCGGGCCTTGGCCAGTCAGCCGGCGCTGTGCTGCGCATGGCGCCCCAGGCCCACGGCGGGCTCAGGGGGGCGGGCGCGCAAGGCCCCGGCGCAATGGTGCATCACGGCCAGCAGGCCAAAGGCGACGTCATACAGGCCGCAGGCCAGGGGGTACCATGCTGGCAGCACGGTGTTATGGTGCAGGTGCCAGCTGTCCCACAGCAGGCCGTGGGCCACCACCCCCAGCCCCAGCAGCACGGGCTTGTGTCGCCAGCCGTACCAGGCCAGGCCGCCAAACAGCAGCAGACCGGCGGTTTCTGTGAGCACCTCAGGCAGGCGGCCATGCTGCACGGCGCCCCAGAGGTAGAACAGGGGCATCGAGGCCAGCACCTGGGCGACCAGCAGGTTCATCCAGCCGCGTGACGTGGGCAGCGAGGCCACCGCCAGCAGCGCAAAGACGCCGATCACACCACCCAAGGTGGCCAGGTGCGCGGGTTGACCCAGATGGGCCAAGAAGCCGGCGGGTACCAATTCCATCCAGGCGTACGCCCACAGCAGCGCTGCAGCGATGTACGCCATCACATTGCCCATGAATTTCATGGCGATCCCTGAACTTGTTTTTTGTTACACAAGCTTAGGGGGATGTCGGGCGCGGGTCAAGCCTGCTACACATGTTTGTGTGATGGGTTCAGGCCAGCGTCAGCTTGGCGTCGCCCAGGCCCGTGAAGCTCGCCTGGATGGTGTCGCCCCGTTCTGCGCGCACCACCGCCCAGGCGCCGGTGGTGACCACATCGCCCGCCCGCAGCCCGCCGGTGTGGCGGGCCGCGTGGCTGGCGAGCCAGCGCAGGGCCGAGTGCGGGGTGATGGCGGGCAGGCCGCCGTGGCCCGCCGATTCAGGCTGGCCATTGCGCGTGAACGCCCAAGCCAGCTGGCGCCAGGTGGCTTCGTCCCAGGCGAGCACGGGGCGCGCGGCTTGCTCAGGGCCCAGCACCAAGGTACCGTGCACGCCCTGGTCGGCCAGCTTCCAGGCAGACGGCTGTTGCAGGCCATGGTGCAGGCGGGTGTCGATGGCCTCGATGGCCACGGCCACCGTGTCCAGGCATTGCAGGATGTCGGCCTCGGGGTGGGTGGAATCGGGGGCGCGGCCCAGCCGGAAGGCCACTTCGGCTTCGATGATCCAGGTGGATGTGGCGATGGATGTGGCGAGGGTGGGCAAATCCCCTGGCGCTTCCTCGGGCACGCCCCAGCTGGGCGGGGACCAGGTGGCCGGCGTGGGCAGCACCTGCGGCAGGGGTGCGCCCGACACGTTGGGGGCGCCGCCTGCTTTCCAGGCCGTGGGGGCGTCGGCAAACCAGCCCATGGCCTGGGCGACGTCAGCTTGAATGGCATAGGCCTCATCGGTGCTGAGGTCTGCCCATGCAGTCGGGGGTGTCCAGGGCTGGCCGCTGCGGCGGGCGGCCACCAGGGCGGCCACGGCGGTGGCGATGCGTTCGGTCTGCATGGAGGGCTTCAGCGGCGGGTGAGCACCACAGCCAGTTCGTGGCCGCCGTTGGGGTGGGGCACGTGGGCGTAGGGCGGGGCAGGCCAGTCCCAGCGCGAGGCGGGGAACAGCGCACGCATGGCGTTGATGTCGCAGTGGTAAGGCGGGCCTTCGATGCGGCCTTCGGCCGTGGCGTCAGGCCGCACGCGCTGCATGAACATCGCCCGCAACTGGCCACCTGGGCGGATCCAGCGCCAGAGCTGGTGGGCGTAGGCCGTCCAGTGGTCGGGGTGCAGGGCGCACAGGCAGGTTTGCTCGTAGACCACGTCCAGCGGCGTGGCGGGCTCCCACACCAGCACATCGGCCTGCACGATGCGGGCAGGCAGCGGCTGGCCATCGGGGCTGGGCACCAGGTTGAGGTGGTGGGCCGCGCGCTCCACCGCAGCCGGGGTGTAGTCCAGGCCGGTCACGTCAAAGCCGCGCGAGGCCAGCTCGGCCACCTCCCAGCCACTGCCGCAACCTGGCACGGCGATGCGGCAGGGCTGCAGCTCGCCCGAGTCGAGCCAGTGCAGCAGGCGGGGCCCTGGGGCACCCCGGTCCCAGCCGGTTTGTTGGGATTCGAAGCGCGATTGCCAGAAGGTGGGGTTAGGGCCAGCCATGAGGGCATTGTGCATGGCCGAGGCGGCACAATGCGCGCCTGGCGCCCAGGGGGGCGCACGTCACCGAACACCTGCTCATGAGCGCGAGCCTGCTGGGCCTGAGTTTCGACCCCGTGTGGGCCTTGTCGTGCAACGCCGCCGCGCAGGTGCTGGTGTCGTCGCTGTTGGGCACCTTGATGCTGATCCCCATGCAGCCTTGGGGGCGCAAGCTGGCGCCCAAGCTCAACATGCGGGCCTTGTTGTCGACCCACCTC
>Ga0228699_1000528_pt1 | contig 28023 bp, 23 predicted proteins | sample McNCre217_Aug_MG_FD_178016 | JGI IMG/M metagenome (GOLD analysis project Ga0228699, IMG submission 178016) | Freshwater microbial communities from McNutts Creek, Athens, Georgia, United States - 2-17_Aug_MG | ecosystem: Environmental > Aquatic > Freshwater > Creek | place: USA: Georgia... | reverse complement strand
ACGTCGTGTTCTTTCAGCTGCTGCGCAACTGCTGCAACCAGGCGCGCAATCGATGCAGCACCCACCGAATTGTCGGTGCCGTGAGATGCCGCAATCAAGAAAGTCATGAGTTCCCGCCTGTTACGCAATGTGTCGTCACAAACTTATCGCTCCTGTCTGAAGCGACCAGAATTGAGAGCCGAACCCCCTCTTTGCGACGACTAAGGACCTACTCATGTCGGACTCACCCGAGACCACGCACGCTCCCGCACGACCACCTCGTGCGAGCCGCCCCAACGGTCAGTGGAAGGTTGACGGCACCGAGCCTCTCAACGCCAACGAGCAGTGGAAGCAAGAAGACAGTGGTCTTTCGGTTCGCGAGCGCATCGAGACGATTTACTCCAAGGACGGCTTCGACTCAATCGATGGCACCGACCTGCACGGTCGCTTCCGCTGGTGGGGTCTGTACACCCAGCGCAAGCCCGGCATTGATGGTGGTCGTACCGCTCAGCTTGAGCCCGAAGAGCTCGAAGACAAGTACTTCATGCTGCGCATCCGCATTGATGGTGGCCAGCTCACCACCGACCAGCTGCGCGTCATTGCGGGCATCAGCAAAGATTTCGGTCGCAGCACCGCTGACGTTACCGACCGTCAGAACTTCCAGTTGCACTGGATTGAGGTTGAGAACGTTCCCGAGATTTGGCGTCGCCTCGAAGCTGTGGGTCTTGAGACCACAGAAGCCTGTGGCGACGTTCCCCGCGTAGTTTTGGGTTCGCCCGTTGCCGGCATCGCCGCTGACGAGCTGATCGACCCCACCGACCTGATTCGTCAGATTGTCGACAAGTACATTGGTGACCCTGAACTGGCTAACCTGCCGCGTAAGTTCAAGTCAGCTATCACCGGTCACCCTAGCCAGGACGTTGTGCACGAGATCAACGACCTCGCCTTTGTAGCCGTTGAGCACCCCGAGTTTGGTGTGGGCTTCGACCTCTGGGTTGGTGGTGGACTCTCCACCGCTCCTCGCCTGGCCGAGCGCCTCGGCGCCTGGGTCGCTCCCGAGCGCGTGGCCGAGGTTTGGTACGGCGTCTGTGCACTGTTCCGCGACTACGGCTTCCGCCGCCTGCGTAACAAGGCTCGCCTCAAGTTCCTCTTGGCTGACTGGGGAACCGAGAAGTTCCGCCAGGTTCTTGAGACCGAATACCTCACCGCACCTCTGCCTGATGGCCCTTCCATTCCCATCGCAACCAGCCCCGGCGATCACGTTGGTGTGCACAAGCAGAAGGATGGCAAGTACTACATCGGTGTCGCACCCGTCGTGGGTCGCGTCTCGGGTGAGGTGCTCTCCGACCTCGCCGACATCATCGAGAAGTGTGGCTCGAAGCGCCTGCGCACCACGCCTCACCAGAAGTTGGTCATCCTCGACATTGCTGAAGAGCACGTCGAACCGATCATCGCCGAGCTCGACAAGATTGGCCTGCAGGCTCGTCCCAGCGAGTTCCGCCGCGCGACCATCGCCTGCACCGGTATCGAGTACTGCAAGCTCGCCATCGTCGACACCAAGAAGACCGCAACGATCGCTGTGGAAACCCTGGAGCAGTCGCTGCGCGACATCAAGCTCGAGCGCCCCATCAGCCTGCACGTCAACGGATGCCCCAACTCGTGTGCGCGCATCCAGACCGCTGACATCGGCCTCAAGGGTCAGCTCCTCCCCGACGGTCAGGGCGGTGACTCACCCGGATTCCAGGTTCACCTCGGTGGAGGCCTGGCGTCGAACGACCGCGAAACCGGTGGACTGGGACGTACAGTTCGTGGCCTCAAGGTAACGGCCGAAGATCTGCCCGAGTATGTTGAGCGTCTGGTTCGTCGCTACGACGCCGACAAGTCCGAAGGTGAAACCTTCGCCACCTGGGCCCACCGCGCCGATGAGGAGGCACTCCAGTGAGCCTCACCGTAGAAAACATCCGTTCGCACGCTGAGCTGCAGAAGCTGGTGGATGCCGGCAACGAGCACTTCGCGAACATCAAAGAAGGCAGCGGCCAAGAGGCAACTGCTCAGCAGGTTGTGGCATGGGTAGCTGAAAACTTCAGCGCCGACGCCATCGCCGTGGCCTGCTCCATGGCGGATGCCGTACTCCCCGCTGTCGTAGCCGAGCAGATCCCCAACGTCGACGTGCTCTTCCTCGACACCGGCTACCACTTCCCTGAAACGTACGAAACGCGCAACGAGGTTGCTCGCTTGCTGCCGATTCGCGTCGTCGACGTGCTGCCCAAGCAAACCGTGGCTGAGCAAGACGCTGAGTTCGGCGCCGAGCTTTTCTCTCGAGACCCCAACCTGTGCTGCGCTCGCCGCAAGGTGGAGCCACTGGGTGCAGAGCTGAAGAACTACGAGCTGTGGTTTACCGGTGTTCGCCGCGACGAGGCACCCACCCGTACCAACACTCCTCTACTCACCTGGGATGAGAAGAACGGCCTGATCAAAGTCAACCCGCTGGCTGCCTGGTCGTTTGATGATCTCGTCAATTACGCGATCCTCTACCAGGTGACCGTGAACCCCCTGCTCAACCAGGGCTACCCCTCTATTGGTTGCGCACCCTGCACCAAGCCCGTCGCCCCCGGCGAAGACCCCCGATCGGGTCGCTGGGCCGGTGTCGGCAAGACAGAATGTGGACTCCACGAATGACAACCACACACGAGCAGACGCAGCTCGACCTCCTCGACACCCTCGAAAGCGAGTCCATCCACATCATCCGTGAAGTGGTGGCCGAGTTCGAGCGTCCCGTCCTGTTGTTCTCCGGCGGTAAAGACTCCGTCGTGGTGCTGCACCTGGCAACCAAGGCTTTCTGGCCCGGCAAGGTGCCTTTCCCCGTGCTGCACGTCGACACCGGCCACAACTTCCCTGAGGTCATCGAATTCCGCGACCGCACGGTTGAGCGTTTGGGGCTGCGCCTCGAGGTAGCAAGCGTGCAGGACTACATCGATCGCGGTGTGCTGCAGGAGCGTCCCGACGGAACCCGCAACCCACTGCAGACGCTGCCCCTCCTCGATGCCATTACCGAGGGTAAGTTCGACGCCGTCTTCGGTGGCGCCCGCCGCGATGAAGACAAGGCACGCGCGAAAGAGCGCATCATCAGCCTGCGCGATGAATTTGGTCAGTGGGATCCCCGCAACCAGCGCCCTGAATTGTGGAACCTGTACAACGGTCGCCACTTGCCCGGTCAGCACGTGCGTGCGTTCCCCATCAGCAACTGGACCGAACTCGACATCTGGCGCTACATCGAGCGCGAAGGTATCGAGCTGCCTCCGCTCTACTACGCCCACGAGCGTGAGGTTTACGAACGCGACGGCATGCTGCGCGCCGTTGGACCCGTTTCGCCTCCTCGCGAGAACGAGACCGTCACCATTCGCGAGGTTCGTTACCGCACTGTCGGCGACATGAGCTGCACCGGTGCCGTTGCCTCCGATGCCCGCACCATTTCGGATGTTGTGCTCGAGGTTGCTGCCAGCACCCTCACCGAGCGCGGCGCCACCCGTGCCGACGACCGTATCTCCGAAGCCGCCATGGAAGACCGCAAGAAGGAAGGGTACTTCTAATGTCGACTCTCACTCCAGAAACTCTCGTTCAGTCGCGCTCGCTGCTGCGCTTCGCCACAGCTGGATCGGTTGACGACGGTAAGTCCACCCTTGTGGGCCGTCTGCTGCACGACTCCAAGAACGTCCTTGTTGATCAGCTTGAAGCCGTCACCCGTGCCTCGGCCGACCGCGGTTTTGGCGGCCTGAACGGTGGCCTCGACCTGGCACTGCTGACCGATGGTCTGCGTGCCGAGCGCGAGCAGGGCATCACGATTGATGTGGCCTACCGCTACTTCACCACAGGCGAGCGCTCGTTCATCCTGGCTGACTGCCCCGGACACGTTCAGTACACCCGCAACATGGTTACCGGTTCGGCAACTGCCGACGCCGTGGTTGTGCTGATTGATGCACGCAAGGGCATTCTCGAGCAGACTAGTCGTCACCTTTCGGTGGTCGCGCTGCTGCGCGTGCCGAACGTCATCGTGGCCATCAACAAGATCGACCTCGTTGACTACAGCGAAGAGGTGTACCGCGCCATCGAGGCTGACCTCGCACAGCTGGTCACCGACCTGGGCCTCGAGCACGCTCACGCAATTCCCGTTTCCGCTCTCGAAGGCGACAACGTTGTAGACCCCTCGGAGAAGACCCCCTGGTACGACGGCCCTACGCTGTTGCACCTACTGGAGACCATCCCCTCGATCGATGAGATTGAGAATGACTTCGAGCCCTTCCGCCTGCCCGTGCAGCTGGTGATTCGTCCCCAGGGCGCCATCGATCCTCGTATTGAAAACCCCGCGTCCTTCGTGGACTACCGTGCCTATGCCGGTGAGGTTGGCTCGGGTGTGGTTCGCGTGGGTGACGAAGTTGAGGTTTTCCCCGGTAACTACCGCACCCGTGTTGCGGGTATCGACATCGCTGGTCGTAGCGTGGAATCAGCCTTTGCGCCACAGTCCATCAACCTGCGCCTGGAAGACGAGTTCGACATCGCTCGCGGTTCGGTCATCGGTCACGCCGGTACCTTGCCCGAGGCACGCAACCAGATTGAGGGCGAGCTGTTCTGGCTCGACCGCCGTTCTGCCTCGGCAGGTATGCGCGTTCTCGTGAAATGGGGCACCGCAACCGTGCAGGCCATCGTGCAGCAGGTTGTTGGTCGTCGAAACCTCGACACCCTCGAGATTGACGAAGCTCAGACTCTGCAGGTCAACGACATCGGTCACGCGATCATCAAGTTCGCTCAGCCTCTGCCCGTCGAGTCGTACCGCATCAACCGTCGCGGTGGCGCCTTCCTCATCATTGATCCTCACGACGGCGCCACGCTCGCTGCGGGCATCAGCACCAACTAGTCGGAGCTTTCCTTTTCATGTCGAGCTCACCGCTCTATCCACTTGGCTTGCGCCTGTCTGGGCGCAAGGTCGTTGTGGTGGGCGGCGGAGCCGTGGCAACTCGTCGCGTGAGGGCTCTTGTTGCCGCGGGAGCACTGGTCACGGTGATCTCACCGGAAGTCACCGATGAGCTTGCCCAGCTCGAGCACGATGGCCGCATCAGCGTGCTTCCACGTACCTATGCTTCGGGTGACGTTGCAGGGGCTGTCTTGGTGCACACCGCCACGGGTGTTGAGGCGGTAGATGCTGCCGTCACAGCCGAAGCCGATGCTGCTGGCGTGCTCGTGGTGAATGCGGCGGATGCCCAACTCTCCAGCGCCTGGGTTCCCGCTGTCGCTTCGCACGATGACCTCACCGTCGCAGTCTTCGGCGGCGGAGACCCCGGCCGGTCGGTTGCCGTGCGTGACGCCGTGAGTGCCCTCCTGGCTGGTGGCGAGCTTCCCACCGAGCGTGTTCGCCCGCAGTCATCGGGTGGATCAGTCGCCCTCGTTGGCGGTGGCCCCGGTCCCGATGACCTCATTACCGTTCGAGGTTTGAAGCTCGTTCAGAACGCCGACGTGATCGTTGCCGACCGCCTGGGTGCCGTGGGTCTTCTGGCCGACCTACCCGAGCACGTGGAAGTTGTGCACGTCGGCAAGGCACCCACGAATCACCCCGTGCCGCAAGACGAGATCAACGCGATTCTGGCCGACCGCGCAAGCAAGGGTCTGCGCGTGGTGCGCCTCAAGGGCGGCGACCCCTACGTTTTCGGCCGCGGCGGCGAAGAGCTCGAGTACTTGGTTGAGCGCGGAATTGGTGTCGAGGTTGTGCCCGGCATCACCAGCGCCGTGAGTGTTCCCTCGCGCGCGGGCATCCCTGTTACTCATCGCGGTGTCGCAACCTCGTTCACCGTGGTCACCGGGCATGAGCCCGTGAAAGACATCACCGGGGCGGGGGACCACACCGTGGTCATCCTGATGGGTATTGGCACGCTGGCTGAGTCTGCTGCCAACCTTGCCGCTGGTGAGCGCGGAGCACATTGCCCTGTTGCCATCATCGAAGACGGTTATGGCGTACGCGAGCGCATCACGATTTCTACTCTCGGGGAGGTGGCACAGGTAGCCCAGGACCTGTCCATCGCCGCACCAGCGATCATCATCGTTGGTAACGTTGTTCGCCTGGCACCGCAGTTTTCGCGAGAAAATCCGAAGGAATAAGAATCATGTCGAAGCACCTCCGTGTTGCCATCGTGGGCGCAGGCCCCGCCGGAATCTATGCCGGAAACATCCTGCACAACAAGTACCCCGATGTGTCGATCGATCTGTTCGACACCCTGCCTGCGCCCTACGGCCTGATTCGTTACGGTGTTGCACCTGACCACCCCCGCATCAAGGGCATCGTCAACTCGCTGCACGAGATGCTCGACGAAGGCACCATCCGCTTCTACGGCAACGTCACCTTCGGCACCGACATCACGATGGCCGACATCCGGGAGCACTACCACGCGGTGATTTTCGCGACCGGTGCGATCAAGGATGCTGCACTCAACATCCCCGGCATCGATCTGGAGGGCTCCTACGGCGCTGCAGACTTCGTGAACTGGTACGACGGACACCCCGATGTGCCACGCACCTGGCCACTCAATGCCCAGCAGGTCGCTGTACTGGGTAACGGAAACGTTGCCCTCGACGTCGCCCGCGTGCTGGCCAAGCAGGCCGATGACATGCTCTCGACCGACATCCCCGCCAACGTCTACGAAGGTCTGGCCGCCTCGCCCGTCACCGACGTGCACGTGTTCGGTCGCCGTGGCCCTGGACAGATCAAGTTCACACCTATCGAACTGCGTGAGCTCGGCGAGCAGCACGAGGTTGACCTCGTGGTCTACGACGAAGACTTCCCTTCAGGATGGTTCAACCCTGAGGCTGAAGGCATCACCAACCAGCACAAGGTCATGGCGCGCATCCTCGAATCATGGCGCGGCCGCGAGCTCACCGGCGCTAAGCGTCGCCTGCACCTGCACTTCTTCTCGAGCCCCGTTGAAATTCTGGGCGCGGATGGCAAGGTTGAGGGCATCCGCTTTGAGCGCACTGAGCTCATCGACGGCACCGAGAACGTTCGCGGCACCGGCAACTTCGTTGAGTTCCCCGTGCAGGCTGTCTACCGCGCTATCGGATACTTCGGCAGCGAACTGCCCGAGATCCCTTTCAACGACCAGCGCGGTGTGATTAGCAACGTTGAAGGTCGCGTGGTCGACGAGTCCGGCGCTGCTATCCCTGGCCTGTACGCCACCGGTTGGATCAAGCGTGGCCCAATCGGCCTGATCGGTCACACTAAGAGCGATGCCACCGAGACCATCGAGCACCTGGTTTCTGATGTCGACAACCTGGCTGACCCCGTTCACCCCGAGCCTGGCTCATTGATTGCCGAGCTGGATGCCCGTGGCGTCAAGTACACCACCTGGGATGGCTGGCTCACCCTCAACGAGCACGAGATTGCCCTCGGCGCTTCCGACACCTCGCACGTCGAGCGCGAGCGCGTGAAGGTCGTTGACCGCGACGAGCAGGTCACGATCGCACGCACCGGCGTCACGGTCTAAGACACAACAAGAAAGCGCTGGGTCCGAATCATCGGGCCCAGCGCTTTTCTTATGCGTTGTGCGCTACTTGACGGTGATCAGACCGCGGTTGCGCAGGGTGCGGATTCGGATGGGGGCGAAGACTAACCGCTCGACGAGGACGCCCACCACCATAATCACAAGGATGGCTCCCAACACGAGGGCCATATCGCCGAGCTGACGACCAGTGTCGAGCATTTGGCCGAGACCGGGGCCCAGGGCCGGAGCAATCGCAATCAGCTCAGCGGCCATCAGTGAACGCCACGCGAACGCCCAACCCTGCTCAAGACCGGCCAAGAAACCGGGCCACGAAGCTGGCAGCACAATGTAGACGATGCGTCGGAGGCCCTTGGCTCCCAGCACCTTTCCTGCACGCAGGTACAGAGGTGGAATCTGGTCGATACCCGAGATGAGACCGTTGATGATCGAGGGTACAGCGCCCAGCAGGATTACAGCGTAGATGGTGGCGTCGGACAGCCCGAACCAGATAATCGCGGCGGGAACCCAGGCCACCGAAGGCAACTGCTGCAAACCCGTGACAATCGGGCGGAAGATGGCACGGGCGGTTCCGTTGAGCCCTAAAGCAAGCCCGAGGGGAACTGCAATGACAACCGAAAGTAGGAATCCCTGTGCACCACGACGCAGGCTGTTCAGTGCTGATACGTGGAGCAGACCCTGATTGGCCTGGTCGCTGAGAGCATTCCAGACGTCAAAAGGAGACGGTAAGACGTAGGAAGGTTGCAGCCGCAGCAAAGCGATGCCTTCCCAGATAACAAAGACCAGGAACACGGCAAGGAATGGTGCGAGAGCGCGGAAAATGCCCTTGACCTTTGCTCCGGCCGGAGCAGACGGCAATTCAAGTGCGTCAAGACCGGCAGCCAACGACGTGATGTCGTTGTAGGGGACTGGCTTAATGATGCTGTTATCTGGCATGGCGGCGAATCTCGATTCGAAGCTGATCAGTGATGTCGTGCGCGAGATCGGCCACCTCGGGCGAGTCGATGCGTCGGGGCTGGCGGAAGGGAACCTCCCACTCGCGGATGATGCGACCGGGACGGCTCGACATGAGAATCACGCGCTGGCCGAGGCGGACGGCTTCGCGCACGTTGTGTGTGACAAAGAGCACGGCCAAGCCGGTTTCCTGCCAGACCCGGATCAACTGGTCATGCAAGTGATCACGCGTGATGGCATCAAGCGCAGCGAATGGCTCATCCATCAAGAGGATTTTGCGGTTTTGCGATAGCGCACGAGCTATGGCAACGCGCTGACGCATACCTCCCGAGAGTTCGTGAGGTCGTAGGTTGTAGACCTGGCCGAGGTGAACCATTTCCAGTAGTTCCTGAGCCTTTGCTTTGCGCTCGGCCTTCGTGAGGAACTTTTCCTCGGTCTCGGTGTCTTCCAAATCGGCAAGCTTAATGGCCAATTCGATGTTCTGCCCTGCCGTCAGCCAAGGCAGGAGCGCTGACTCCTGAAACATCAGACTTGCCTTCTGCGACCCGGTGATTGTTCCTGTCGATGCGGTATCCAGTCCGGCGAGAATGTTCAAGAGAGTGGACTTACCACAGCCGGAAGCTCCGACCAAGGAAACAAATTCCCCTGGTCGGAGCGTGAGGTTGAAGTCTTCGAGGATTACCGGCCCGGCCTGGTTGAAGCTCTTCGTCAGATGGCTGATCTCCAGGATGGGCGGTGTCTCGGCGGAGACGATGGTCACAAACTATTCCTTACCTAGTCCTGCCGAGCTCACGGTAGCGAGCCCCTTCGATTTCAGTACGTCGTTGAGAGGTGCCACGTTGTAGATGCCTTTCAAGCCTGTCGATGAGAGCTTGAGCACTCCCGCAGCAACAGCGCCATCAGCATTCTTTTGAAGGGTGCTTGCCAGCGGCTGGTGCGTGAAGACTAAGTTCTTCCAAGCGCGATCAATCACCGCAGAACTCAGTGACTTTCCCGTGTCCTTCTTGAGCTGGGCTTGGACCAATGCCTTTGCTTCCTCGGGCTTGTCCTTAATAAAGGCGTTTGCCTCGAGGTTGGCCGTCAGGACCGCCTTGACTGCTGCGGGGTATTTGTCGAGGAAGGTCGTGCTTGCAGCGATATTTGTGGTGATGAAGTCACCGTTTTGCCACAAGTCCGCCTCATTGACGAGAACAGTACCGTTGCCTTCGAGTACCAAACGTGATGCCCAAGGCTCAGGTACCCAAGCACCGTCAATCTTGCCCTGCTGGAACAACGTCAGTGTCGTTGCATTCTCCGTGGGGGTGATAGCCACATCGCCACCCTGGCCGAAAGTTAGGCCTTTACTCGTGAGGTAATCCTTCAGCGCGACATCTTGAGTGTTACCAAGCTGAGGAGTTGCGAAGTTCTTTCCCTTGAGGTTGGAGGCCGTAACGCCGGGACGAACCACGAACTGTGCACCACCGGAGGTTGCGCCCGAAACAATTCGCAGGAGCTCGCCGTTTGTTGTCGTGAAGCCACTAATCGAAGGGTTGGGGCCGATGTACGCGATGTCAAGAGCACCACCCTTGAACGCTTCGACAGCGGCTGGACCTGCGGGGAATATGGCGTATTCGATCGCTACGCCCGGCAAATTCTTCTCGAACAGCTGCTGCTGCAAGGCAACGAGAGCCGATCCGTGCGTGACATTCGCGAAATAGCCAATTCGGATCTTCTCTGGCAGTTGGGCCTGTGCAGAATCGGACTTGAAGACAAAGAAGAGTGCTGACGCAGCAGAGAGCACGACGACGAGGACAGCAGCCATAACGGCGATCCGTCGGTTGCGGCGCTGTTGTGAGCGAGTCATAGCTAGTCCTTTCGTGTAGTCATGTTTTTCTAGCGATTTACTAGACATTAGTTTTTTCATTTTTTTCATGCTCGAATGCGACGAAATGTTTCGCTAGTGCCCCCTCAATGCATTGGCATGAAGAAACCTGATTGGATGGACGTATGCAGGTCTCAGCAAAGGTGGATTACGGCGTTCGTGCGCTGTTGGTACTGGCTCAGGCCTACAACGAGAATCCCGAGCAATTGGTTAAAGCCGATGCCATCGCGAGCAACCAAACCATCTCGGTGAAGTTCTTGGAGGGAATCCTCACTGAGCTTCGCCACGGCGGTTTTGTTCTCAGCCAGCGAGGTGCCGTGGGCGGTTATCGCCTGAGCCGCGACCCGGCTCGCATCCCTTTGGCTGATGTGATTCGCGTGCTGGATGGCCCGCTCGCTGCTGTGCGCGGTTTGCGCCCAGAGCAGGTGAAGTACGAGGGTGTCTCGGTTCACTTGCAGGAAGTCTGGGTCGGCGTGCGCTCGGCACTGCGCTCAGTTCTGGAAGACGTGACCTTGGCCGATATCGTCTCGGGCGACCTGCCTGCCAATCTCAAAGCTCTCGTGGATGCACCAGATGCATGGGTGAGTCGTCCCGGCTACGGAGCTAGCTAGCCCGAATCATCGAGCTCGGACGAGCCTGATCGAGCCTGATTGAGCCCGCAGGGAGAGCGCTCTAAGCGCGTGCAGCAGCAGCGGCTGCGATGGTTGCCGCATGGCGGATGGTCTCGAGATCAGCATCCGTCAGTGCTGCAGAGACGAACCATGCCTCAAAAGCTGACGGCGGCAGTGAGACGCCGTTCTCGAGCATCGCGTGGAAGAAGCGACCGAAGGCCTGGGTGTCTTGTGCCTTCGCGTCGTCAAAGTTGGTCACGGGCTCAGCGGTGAAGAAGACCGAGAACAGGTTTCCGGCGCGCTGCAGCTGGTGAGCAACCCCCGCGGCGGTGAGGGCGTCACTGATGATGTTGCCCACTTCGATGGCACGAGAATCCAGCCCGGCATAGAGCTCGGGAGTGCACAGCTCGAGTGTGGCGAGGCCTGCAGCGGTGGCGGCACTGTTACCGCTGAGAGTGCCTGCCTGATACACCGGACCAACCGGGGCGAGCAGATCGAGCACAGCCGCGCGACCAGCTACGGCAGCCAGCGGGTAGCCGCCGCCGATGACCTTGCCGAAGGTAAAGAGGTCGGGCGTCCATCCTTCTTTCACGCCACATGTTCCCCACCAACCGGCAGGGCCGATGCGGAATCCGGTCATCACCTCATCCAGGATGAACAGCGCACCGTGTGCCGCAGTGAGCTCGGCAATCAAAGCATTGAAGCCCGGTGCTGGGGGCACAACGCCCATGTTGGCGGGCACAGGCTCGGTGATCACGGCGGCGATGTCGCTGCCGCGCGAGGCGAACAGCTCGCGCAGAGAATCCGCATCGTTGTAGGTCAGCACGATGGTGTCGGCGGTCGCGCCGGGGGTCACACCGGGGGAGTTGGGTAGACCGAGGGTGGCCACCCCACTGCCAGCCTGCACCAGCATGGCGTCGGTGTGGCCGTGGTAGCAGCCGGCGAATTTCACGATGAGAGAGCGACCTGTTGCAGCACGAGCTACGCGCAGTGCGGTCATCACGGCTTCGGTGCCTGAGGAGACAAAGCGCACGCGCTCAGCAGCGGGAACGCGCTGGATGATTGCTTCTGCCAGCTCAACCTCACCTGCCGTAGGCGCACCAAACGAGGGTGAATTCCGCACGGCCTCGACTACGCGCTCGGTGACAACAGGATGCGCATGCCCGAGAATCATCGGACCCCAGGAGCCCACCAGGTCAACGTAGGTGTTACCGTCAACATCGGTCAGCTGCGATCCCTCGCCGCGAACGAAGAACACAGGCTTGCCGCCCACGCTCGAGAACGCGCGCACGGGAGAACTCACACCACCGGGAATCACCTGCTGAGCGCGGTCGAGCCAGCGGTGTGACTGTTCGTGAGAGAGCGTCATGATCAGCGGCCGCGCAGCCAGGCCGCTGCTTCGAGAGCCCAGTAGGTGCAGATGACCGTGGCACCGGCTCGGCGCACGGCGGTGAGCATTTCAAGAATTCCAGCTTGCCGGTCGAGGGCACCAGCCGCCGCGGCTGCCTCGAGCATGGCCGTCTCGCCCGAGACGATGTAGGTGGCAATCGGCAGATCAACTTCAGCGTGGGCCGCAGCAATCACATCGAGGTAGCTCAAGGCCGGCTTGACCATGATGATGTCGGCGCCCTCAGAAGCGTCGAGCTGAATCTCGCGCAATGACTCACGCAGATTGCGAGGGTCTTGCTGGTAGGTCTTGCGGTCTCCATCTAGCTGCGACTCGACAGCATCGCGGAAGGGACCATAGAAAGCCGAGGAGTACTTGGCGGCATAAGCCAGGATGACCACGTCAACGAATCCGGCCTCGTCGAGTGCCTGGCGCACAACGGCAACCTGGCCATCCATCATGCCGCTGAGGCCCAGCATGTGAGCACCCGCTTCGGCAAGCACAACTGCCATGCGTGCATACTGCTCAAGGGTGGCGTCGTTATCTACGTTTCCGCGTGAATCGAGAACGCCACAGTGCCCATGATCGGTGAATTCGTCGAGGCACAGGTCGGCAATCACCAGCAGCTTGTCGCCAACCTGGGCGCGCAAATCCCGCACCGCACTCGAGAGCACACCGTTGGGGTTGAGAGCTTCGCTGCCGGCGGCATCACGGGTTTCAGGGACACCAAAAATCATCAGACCCGAGACGCCAGCTTCCAGCGCACGAGTGGCCTCGGCAGCCAGGCTTGCGGGGGTGTGCTGAACCACCCCGGGAAGTCCGGCGACAGTCTTGGGCTCAGTCAATCCCTCCCGAATGAAGACCGGAAGAATCAGTTGCTCGGGCCGAACGTGGGTCTCGCTGACGAGCTCGCGAAGGACCGCTGTGGAACGCAAGCGGCGCGGGCGCTGAGTCATGAGGCTCCGAGAATGAGGTCTGCAATAGTGGCGGCGATTGCGTCGGCACTAGGACTTGATGGTATCGAAGCCACGCTCAGTCCTGCATCTCGTGCTGCTTCGGCCGTTGTTTCGCCAGCGCAGATTGCGGGCAGGGTTGCCACATCAGCTGTGGTCAATCCCACCGTGCCCAGTCCGGCAACAAATGAGTGCACGGCGCTCGGCGAGCGAAACAGCACGCCTGAGAATTCAGAAGCAATCGAGGTAGTCATCGTTGCAGGTACCGGATGCACCGCGCGCGTGACGTAGACCACACCTGTTTCCACGTCCCATCCGGCCGCGGCTAGTTTCTCGGGAACAGTACCCAGCGCGCGAGATCCGCCGGGGATGATCGCACGACCGGGCACCTCAGTGAGGAGCAGTTCAGCGAGGCTGCGTGCGCTCGCGGTTTCGGGCAGAGCTACGTCGTGTGCGCCGAGGGCTGCCAGGGCATCAGCGGTGGCAGCACCGACCGCGGCAAAGCGCAGGTTGGGCGAGTGAGAAAGGGCGTGCGTCAAGGCAGCGTCTCCAGCCAGGGTGGCCCACCAGCGAATCGCGTTGGCTGAGGTGGCAACCACCCAGGTGGGCTGGGCGGCCGAGGTAACCAGCGCGAGCAGGCGCAGGGCATCCGCCGGCTCAGGAGCGGCAACAATCTCGATGTACGGATCAACCACGCAGGCGATGCCGCGAGCAGTGAGGGCGGCTACATCGCCGTCGTTTCCGTCGGCGCGGGTGAGAAGGACGGGCTTAGTCATCGACAGACTCCCGTGGGCTGAGCTCGTGCCCCACCAGGTCTCGACCAACGTCCGTGGCAAGCAGGAGGGTAGCCATCTGCTTGCCCAGCTTCCGGGCTCCCTCGGGCGTTGTGTCGGTGCTGCTCAGCTCGAGGCGCTCGTGCAGTCCGCTGCGGTCGTCACTGAGCTCAGCGCTGAGGTGAAGTCCGGCGGCATCAATCGTGGCGAGAGCACCCACGGCCGTGCGGCAGCTGGCACCCAAGTTGTGCAGCACAGCACGCTCAGCGTGAACCGTCGACAGCGTGGGGTCGTGGGTGATCTTGCTGAGAGCCTCGATAAGTTCGGCATCGTCGGCGCGCACCTCGACAGCCAGGGCCCATTGTCCGGGAGCGGGGAGCAGGTCATCCGTGGTGAGGTATTCGGTGATCTCGTCACCTCTGCCGAGGCGATTGAGTCCAGCGGCGGCCAACACAATGGCGTCATATTCGCCCGCGTGCAGTTTCGCGATGCGGGTGTCGACGTTGCCGCGGATAGGAACGCACTGCAGGTCTGGTCGCAGATACTCGATGCGCGCTGTGCGCCGTGGAGAGGAAGTACCTACTTTGGCACCGGCGGGAAGCTCGGTAAAGCTGCATCCCGTGCGGGTCAGCACAACGTCGCGGGCATCCTCACGCTCAGGCACGCCTGCAATAACGAGGCCATCGGCCGGAGCAGACGGCAGGTCTTTGAGGGAGTGCACGATGAGGTCGACCTCGCCCGCGAGGAGGGCATCTCGAACGGCCGAGACGAAGACACCTGGACGGATGGGGTGCGCAAGTGACCCTTGGGTGAGATCGCCCTCCGTAGCGATGGTCGAGATCTCAACCTGGTTGGGCAGATGCTCGGCCAGCATGCCGATCACGAGATTGGCCTGGGTCAGGGCCAGTTGGCTTCCACGTGTACCCAGGCGAAGAATCCGCTCACTCATGCGAGCCACCAAAGAGCACGAGCAGGGCTTTGCGGTACTCGTCTTCATCACCACTACCGGCCAACTCTTTGGCCTTCGTGATGGGCTCGTGCAGCATCTCGTTGGCAAGGCGCGTCAAAGTCTGCTCGGCGATCTCCGCGGCCTCGTCGCCTTCACGCAGGCGCACGCGCGTAACTTCTTCATCAATCCAGAGGAAGAGCTTGCGGCGCACGGCGGTGACAAAAGGATCGAGCGACCGGCCACGCAGCTCACGCTGCCACTGCTCAACGGCAGCATCGATGATGCCCTCGGCCTGCGCCACAGACTCCTCATGCACATCGGGTGAATGCGTGCGGATGAAATCGAGGTCAAGTAGATCAACGTGGGGCAGGGCTGCAGCTGCTGGATCGATATCGGGCGTGAGGGCCACATCGACCACAATCAGGGGTCGCGACGCGTGCTCGGTCAGCATCGCGGCTGTGATGAGGTTTCGCTGAACACCGCTGCAACCGATGATCAGCTCAGCGCGGGCAACGGCAGCTTCCAGCTGATCTGCCGGTACCGCAACCACGTCACGGTCGGCCGCGAAATCTTCGGCACGACCACTTTGGGAGTACACGCTGATGTCGGTAAAACCGTGACGGGCGAGCGTCGCCACCACAACGCGGGCGTGTGCACCGGTGCCGATGATGAGCACAGGTCGGCTAGCCGCATCGGCGTAAGTCGCCACCACATGATCGAGGGCTACCGTAATCGTTGAGCGGCCCGCAGCTCCCAAACCAGTTGAACTCGTTACGTCTTTCGCTGCTGAGAGGGCACGCTCGAAGGCGCGGTGTAGCTCGGGAGTGAGCTGACCGTCACCCTGGGCTTGAATGAAGGCACGCTTGACCTGACCGGCGATTTCCTCTTCGCCGATCACCATGGAATCCAGGCCCGCGGTGACGCGGAAGAGGTGATGCACGGCTTCGTCGCCTGTGCGAGCGTGAAAGTAGTTGCGGGCATCGGCGGTGCTGAGTCTCGTTACTTCGGCAATCACATCGTGGGCACTTTGAGCAACCGCTGCGTGATCATCCGCCGAGGAATCGACATAGAGTTCTAGCCGATTGCAGGTGGCTAGCGTGACGATTCCGGCGGTGTCGAGTCGAGCATCCGCCTTCAGCGCAGACGAGATCTGGGCGGCGTGCTGCTCGAGAGCTTCTAGCTGCTCAAGGGGTACGTCGGAATAGCTGGCCGACAGGAGAAGGAGCGACACAGCGCGTGAGTCAGCGATCGGAGCGCAGGCCTAGGCCGACGCGGCTTCTTCTTCGGCGTCGTCTTCGTCGGGGTAGAGGTCAGCCCATTTGTCGACGAATTCCTCTTCGCCAGCAGGCGCACCGATTTCCTTCTCGAGCGACGAGAAGTCAGTATCTGGGCTGAAGTACTTCAGCTCGCGAGCAACCTTGGTGTGCTTCGCTTTTTGACGGCCACGCCCCATGCGAGACCCCTTACCTTGCTGACCGGGTTAAACGCCGGATGACCAATAGGAAAAAGACTAAAGATGACTCTACCACGCGCCAGATGGGCGCTCGCTGAGTGCCCGCTGAAGAGAAAACCTTAGAAGAGAGGCAGGCCGCCGACAACAAGACCGAGCGTGGCAGCAAGGAGTGCACCCGTCATGGTCCCTACAACGTTGATGCCCGCTTGGCGCAGGTTGCCCAGGCGCATACGTGCGACCGAGTCAACAGCGAAGGTGCTCATGGTGGTCAGGCCACCGCAGAATCCGGAGATGAGAACAAAGGTCACATCGGGTGTAATCGTCAGGCTGTTACCCCAGGCGGCGAACAGGCCAGCCAGGAAAGAACCACCCACGTTGACGGCAAGAATCGCCCAGGGGAAACGCTGGGGGTGCGCAGGGAAAAGAACGGTTGCGACGTATCGAAGCAGTGCACCAAGTGAGCCCGCAATGAGAACGGCAATGACGATCAGCGGATTCATCGGGCAGCCTTCCTCACCGTGAGGCCACCAAGCCAGAGGCCGAACCAGGCGGCGAACAGGCTCGTGAGAAGCGACATGAAGATGAGGTACATGGTGGCAAAGGCATTACCGGTTGTCAGGCCCGCCAGTGCGATACCCGAGAGGGTGGTGAAGCTGCCCAGCAGGCCAGTGCCGATACCGGCCTGGACCCACGACTTCGCCGACTTGCGGCTCCACAGGCCTGCAACCAGGGCACCGAGCATGAATGAACCCAGGGCGTTGATTGTCATGATGGCCGTGAAGTTGCCTGGGATGAGCAGCGAGAAGACCGTGTCGGCGCCTACGCGCATCGCGGTACCAATCAGGCCGCCAATCAGGACGGCGATGATGTCTTTACCCATGAGGTTCTATCTACTTGTCACGCTTGGCCGGAGTGAGCGGCTTGCGTGGGATCGGGCGGCGAGGTTCACCACGACGCACATCACCGGGCATCGCGCGCGAGCGACGACCGTAAATCAGGTCGGATGAATCCAATAGCCACGGTACCAAAGCAATCACCACACCGTGTTCGAGCATGAGTTTGAGCTTGAGGCGGCGTGACTTGTGGTTGTGCAGGAGGTGCTCCCACCAGTGGCCCACGATGTACTGCGGCAGGTACACGGTCACCGTCTCGGAACCGTGCAGCGCACGGTGTTCGCGGATGTGCTGAATCAGTGGCCAACTCAGATCGCGATAGGGCGAGCTGATGATGGTCAGCGGCAAGTGAATGTTCTGGCGGATCCAGTCCAGCTCGAGCTGCGCGGTTGCGACTTCACTGATGGAGACGTGCACGGCTTCGATGCTGTCGTGGCGAGCAGCAATGGCGTAGTCGAGCGCCTTCAGGATGGGCTTCTGCATCTTGCCCACAAGAACCACCGCGTGGTCACCGGTCGCGCCGAAGGTGGTGTCGGGGTCAACCTCGATCTCCTTGGCAACGTCGCGGTAGTAGCGGTTCACACCCATCATCAGAATGAACAAAATAGGCATCACGATGAAGACGATGTAGGCACCGTGCGTGAACTTCGTGATGGTCACAACCACCAGAACCGTGGCGGTAAAAATTGCTCCGGTCACGTTGATGGATAGGGATACGCGAATGCTGCGCGCATTGTCGGGCTTTGTCTTGAGCAACTTCGTCCAGTGGCGAACCATGCCGGACTGGCCCAGGGTGAACGAGACGAACACACCGATGATGTAGAGCTGGATGAGCTGAGTCAGGTCAGCCTTGAAAACCAGCAGTACGAGGCAGGCCATCAGCGCCAGAACGAGTACTCCGTTGGAATAGATCAGGCGGTCACCGCGGGTCTCAAGGCTCTTCGGTGCATAGCCGTCGTGCGCCAGAACTGAGCCCAAAAGTGGGAAGCCATTGAAGGCGGTGTTTGCCGCGAGTAGAAGTACGAGTGCGGTTGCTGCTTGAACCACGTAGAAGAAGATGGTGTTGTTGCCGAAGGTTGCCGCTGCAATCTGTGCGATCAGGCTTCGCTGCGGGGTGTTCTCACAATCGGCCAAGCCAATGAGGTCACACGAGTGTTCCACGTAGTGCACGCCTGAGATCAACGCCATCGCCACGAGGCCGGCGAACAGGGTGACGGCAATCGCGCCCATCATGAGCAGCGTGGTGCGCGCGTTCTGGATCTTGGGCACGCGGAAAGCAGGAACACCGTTTGCGATGGCTTCCACGCCGGTCAGTGCCGAGCATCCGCTCGCAAATGAGCGAAGCAGCAGCAGGATGACCGCAGCCTGAGTGATTTCGGAGGTCTGGACAGCATATTGAGCGGACTCGGCTACGGGAGGGTCACCCAGCAGCGTTCGAAAGAGTCCGACGACGACCATGATGAAAACGCTGGCCGCGAAGAGATAGGTGGGGATTGCGAAAGCGTTGCCCGATTCACGCACTCCACGCAGGTTCATGCCTGCTAAGACCAGCACGAAGCCCACGGCAATCCACACGCGATAGTCATTGAGCTCGGGCACGGCCGAGATGATGTTGTCTACACCCGAGGCGACGGAAACGGCCACAGTCATGATGTAGTCGACGAGCAGCGCAGAGGCCACCACGAGGCCAGCCTTCTCACCGAGGTTCTTGTGAGCAACCTCGTAGTCGCCACCGCCCGAGGGGTAAGCCTTGATGAGTTGACGGTAGCTGGCGACCACCACGATCATCAGCAGGATGACCGCCGCCGCGATCCACGGAGCAAAGCTCAGGAATGCCATGCCTCCGATGAGGAGGATGATCAGGATTTCTTGAGGGGCATAGGCCACCGAGGAGAGTGCGTCACTGGCAAAGATCGGAAGTGCAATGCGCTTGGGCAGAAGCTCGCCTTCGAGCATGGCCGTCGGAAGTGGCTCACCGATAATCAGCCGCTTGGCAACACTGCCGGTCGGGATCGGTCCAGTTTCGTCTGCACTCACGAGGCAAGACATTACCGGAATTGCCCCTCTAGCGAACTGTCGGGAATTCGTTATCTAAACAGTGAGAGACTTTCCCTCGTGCATCTTCTCGCTGTCGCAAGTATGAAAAACCGCGCCCTCATCGCGCTGGTCACCATTGTCGCTGCCGTCTTCGGTGGTATCGCCCTCACGGGCCTCAAGCAGGAGCTGGCGCCCAACGTCACCTTCCCGCAGCTGGCTATCGTTACCGCCTATCCCGGCGCTGCGCCCGAGGTTGTGAACCAAGACATCTCTGGCCCCATTGAGACAGCCGTGCAGGGTGTCCCCGGCATCGAGAGCACCACGGCGACTTCCAGCACCAACCTCAGCCTGATCTCGGTGTCGTTCACCTACGGAACTGACCTGATTATCTCTGAGCAGAAAATCAACCAGGCGATCAACCGCATCAAGAGCACGCTGCCAACTGGTACCGATCCTCAGGTCATCAGTGGAAGCTTCAGCGACTTCCCCGTCATGCAGATTGCTGTCTCCAGCTCGTTGCCCACCAACGACCTCGCCGAGCTGATTCGCAACACCACGCTGGGCGACATTAAAGACGTCAAGGGCGTCCGCGACGCAACCCTGCTTGGTGCACCCGAGAAGCGCATCAACATTGCACCCAACCAGGCTGCGCTCATGGCTCAGGGGCTGACCTCCGCGGCGATTAAGAACACGCTGGATGCCAACGGTTTGCTCATTCCTGCAGGCTCGATCACCGAAAACAACCAGACGCTCTCCGTTCAGGTCGGTGACCGCATCACCACGGTCGACGCCATCAAGGCATTGCCCATCGCTGGGGCTAAGGGCCCTGGTGTCATCACCATCGGTTCAGTTTCGTCGGTCACGCTGACCACGGCACCAGTCACCACCATCTCTCGTGTCAACGGAAGCAATGCGCTGACCATCGCTGTAACCAAGCTCCCCGCAGCCAACACCGTCGACGTCTCCACCGCCGTCAACAAGATCATCCCGAAGCTGCAGACAGCCCTCGGTCACGATGCACAGTTCACCGTGGTTTTTGACCAGGCTCCCTACATTCAGAAGTCGATCAACTCACTGACCGAAGAAGGCCTGCTGGGTCTGCTCTTCGCCGTGATCATCATCTTGATCTTCCTGATGTCGATTCGCTCGACCCTGGTGACCGCGATCTCGATTCCTACCTCGGTACTGATCACCTTCATCGGTCTGCAGGCCGCTGGCTACACGCTAAACATCCTCACCCTCGGCGCGCTGACCATCGCGATTGGTCGTGTGGTTGATGACTCGATTGTTGTTATCGAGAACATCAAGCGTCACCTGGTTCCCGGCTCTGATCGAGCCAAGGTCATCGTTGATGCTGTGCGCGAGGTTGCGGGAGCCATCACCGCCTCCACCGCCACCACTGTCGCGGTCTTCCTGCCCCTGGCCTTCGTGGGAGACATCACCGGCGAGCTCTTCCGTCCCTTCGCACTCACGGTCACGATTGCGCTCGTCGCATCACTGTTCGTTTCGCTCACCATCGTTCCCGTGCTCGCGTACTGGTTCCTGCGCGCTCCCAAGGAAACCGGTCGCGGAGCGGCCAAGGCAATCGCCGCTGAAAAGGCCGGCGAAGAAGCGCCCACCAGACTGCAGAAGATATACCTACCCGTCATTCGCTGGACGCTGGCACACTCGGTCATCACGATCATCCTTGCTGTGCTTACCCTCGGTGGCACGGTGGCGATTCTTCCTTTGATGAAGACCAACTTCCTCGGCTCGTCGGGTCAGAACACCTTCACGGTGACCGAGTCCATCAAGCCCGGAACAAGCCTCGAGGCGCAGAGCGCACTGGCCGAACAGGTTGAAGGTGCGCTGCGTGCAACCGATGGCGTAGACATTGTTCAGGTCTCGATCGGATCCTCGGGTAACGCCCTGCGCGACGCCTTCGTTGGCGGTGGCGATACCGCTATTACCTACTCGGTCACCACCAAGACCGGTGGCAACCAGGATGCTATCCAGGCTGCAGCGCGTGAGAACGTGGTCAAGATTGCAGACCCTGACACCATCACTGTTGCTGCCTCGAGCGGATTTGGTGCCTCGAGCGACATCTCCATCGACGTTCAGGCTCCAAACCCTGATGCCCTGAGCTCGGCCGCGGCACAGATTGATGCAGCCATGCGGAAGCTCCCTGCGGTCAAGCAGGTCAGCAGCAACCTCACCGCGACGCGCCCCTACATCGCCGTTACGGTCAAGCGCGAAGCAGCTTCGGCCGCGGGCTACTCGGAAGTTGCCCTTGCCGGCATCGTTGCCCAGTCGATGCGACCCACCGAAATTGGCAAGGTTGCTGTGGCTGGTACGACCGTGAAAATCTTCCTCGACTCGGCTAACCCTCCCACCGCCGTGGCTCAGCTGAAGTCGCTGACCATCCCCACGTCCAAGGGCTTCGTGCCACTGAGCACGCTGGCTGATGTGTCGACGAAGGATGGCCCTGCCACCGTGACCTCGATCAAGGGTCAGCGCACCGCCACCATCAAGGTCACACCCAACAGTGCAGACCTCGGTACCGCGACTGCTGTGGTCACCAAGGAACTCAACTCCCTGAGCCTGCCAGCCGGCGCAACCGCGAAGATCGGTGGCGCCAGCGCGAACCAGGCCTCAGCCTTCAGCTCGCTGGGTATCGCCCTCCTGGTTGCCATCCTGGTGGTCTACATCATCATGGTCGCCACCTTCGGTTCGCTGCTTCAGCCGCTGTTGCTGCTCGTCTCGGTTCCCTTCGCGGCAACCGGAGCGATTGGTCTGCAGGTCATCACCGGTGTTCCACTCGGTGTCCCTTCGTTCATCGGTCTTCTTATGCTGGTGGGCATCGTGGTCACCAACGCGATTGTTCTGGTCGACCTGGTCAACCAGTACCGCGAGAAGGGCAGCACTGTTCGCGAGGCTCTCGTTGAAGGTGCCAGCCGTCGTCTGCGCCCCATTCTGATGACCGCACTGGCCACAATTTTCGCGCTGATTCCGATGGCCGTGGGTATCACCGGTACGGGTGGATTCATCTCGCAGCCGCTGGCGATTGTGGTGATTGGTGGTCTGATTTCCTCCACCGTGCTCACGCTGATCGTGCTGCCCGTGCTGTACAACCTGGTTGAGGGCGGTCGCGAAAAGCGTGCTGCCAAGCGCCAGGCGAAGCGCGCTGCGAAGGCTGCCGCGTAACTAATTTCAGTCAAAAAACTGCGGATTTGCGGGCTTTCCTTGCCGCAAACCTTCGAGTTTTGGTTGAACCCTAGTAATTCGGCGTGTGCTCGCGTACACTCAATGAGTCGGCTCTTGACACCGCATTTGTGATGCGGATGGGTTTGTAAGTCAGGTGGGCCGGTTCCCCAGCAATTCAGCTGGCGGATAGTCACTCGAAGTGAATCGGTCCCGGCCAAAGACTGCCCGGGTTCTCCAGCGAGTTTTGTGCGCTGTCTTACAACGAATCCAACCCAGAAAATTGTCATGCCTAAGAACAAGAAACCTGCCGGCGGTCGCGCCGCAAAGAACTTTGAACCTCGCTTCGGCGCTAAGAAGTCTGGTGGTCCATCAGCCGGAAGTCGTAGCCCCGGACACCGTGGCTTCCGCGCTGAGTCCACTGAGGCTCCCCGCAAGGACCGCTGGAACTCCGCCGACCGTGACGCACGTCGCGGCGCTGCCGCTGGCGAGCGCTCTGAGCGTCCCGCATATGGTCGTGACGAGCGCGCCCCTCGTGGCGAGCGCCCCTCGTACGGTGATCGTGCCCCTCGTGGCGAGCGTCCCGCCTACAACCGTGGTGAGCGTTCCGAGCGCCCAGCATATGGCGACCGCAACGACCGTCCTGCGTACAACCGCGGTGAGCGCTCTGAGCGTCCTTCGTACGGTGACCGCAACGACCGTCCCCGCTTCAACCGCGACGAGCGTCCTGCCTACGGTGACCGTGCCCCACGCGCTGACCGCCCTTCGTACGGCGACCGCAATGAGCGCCCTGCCTTCAACCGTGGTGAGCGTTCCGAGCGCACGTTCGGCGACCGTCCCTCGTATGGCGACCGTCCCGCACGCCCCGCATACAACCGTGATGACCGTGCCCCTCGTTCAGAGCGCGCCTACGGTGACCGTCCCTCGTTCGGTGACCGCAATGAGCGCCCTCGCTACAACCGTGACGACCGCAGCGAGCGTCCATCGTATGGCGACCGCGCTGAGCGTCCCCGCTTCAACCGCGATGACCGTCCCGCGCGCAACTTCGGTGGCGAGCGCCCTCGCTACAACCGTGACGAGGCACCTCGTCGCAGCGCATCCGATTTCTATCCTGCCAAGGACGAGAAGGCTCGCTTCACTCCAGAGGAAGATGTCGTACTCGAGCGCCTCGAGGCTCAGGCAACGACGGCCTCTGACGTTGATGGCGTGACCTTCTCAGACCTCGGTCTGGGCGACAACATCTGCCGTCAGCTTGCTGCGATGGGTGCTTCGGCTCCGTTTGCTATTCAGGCTGCAACCATCCCCGATGTTCTTGCGGGCAAGGATGTTCTGGGTCGCGGTAAGACCGGATCGGGCAAGACGATCGCCTTCGGTTCGCCCGTTGTTGAGCGTCTGATGGAGAACAACGGTGGCAAGGATCGCAAGCAGGGCCGTGCGCCTCGTGCGCTGATCATGGCTCCTACTCGTGAGCTCGCCATGCAAATCGACCGCACCGTTCAGCCCATTGCTCGTTCGGTAGGCCTGTTCACCACCACCATCTTCGGTGGTGTGCCTCAGCACAAGCAGGTTCTGAGCCTGCGTCGTGGCGTCGACATCATCATCGCGACTCCTGGTCGTCTAGAAGACCTCGTCGAGCAGGGTCACATTGACCTCTCGAACATCACCATCACGGTGCTGGATGAGGCCGACCACATGTGCGACCTGGGCTTCCTCGAGCCCGTACAGCGCATCCTGCGTGCAACCGCTCCCAATGGTCAGCGTCTGCTGTTCTCGGCAACTCTCGACAAGGGCGTTGCTGCCATCGTGAACGAGTTCCTCAAGGATCCTGCTGTTCACGAGGTTGCTGGTGAAGACCAGGCTTCGTCCACAATTGACCACCGCGTTCTCGTTGTTGAGCACCGCGACAAGCCACTTGTTATCGAGCAGCTTGCCTCGCGTGAGGGCAAGACCCTCATCTTCGCTCGCACCCGTGCGTACGCTGAGCAGCTTGCTGACCAGCTTGAGGATGCCGGTATTCCGGCAACCAGCCTGCACGGTGACCTCAACCAGTCGCGTCGTACCCGCAACCTTCAGCTGCTGACCAGCGGCCGCGTGAACGTTCTCGTTGCCACCGACGTTGCCGCTCGCGGTATCCACGTGGACGACATTGACCTGGTCATCCAGGCTGATGCTCCCGATGAGTACAAGACCTACATGCACCGCTCCGGTCGTACCGGTCGCGCGGGCAAGCAAGGCACCGTTGTCACGATCATCCCCAAGACGCGTCAGCGCCGCATGAATGATCTGCTCGGCCGCGCCGAGATCGAAGCCGCCATGGTTCCTGCTCAGCCAGGTGACGAGCTGCTCGACGAGCTCGCGGGCGTCTAGCCACAAACGAGAAGCGCCGCACTCCATCTCGGGGTGCGGCGCTTTCGCGTTATGTGGGGGGATTAGCCGTTCTTGATGAAGCGGCCGCCCTTGTCGGTGAAGCTACCGACGATGATCATGATCAAGTCAATGATCCACCAGATGCCGAAGCCACCACCGGTCAGAAGCATCAGGATGCCCGTGCCGACTTTGCCGACGTAAAAACGGTGGATGCCGAGGGCCCCGAAAAAGAGGCAGAGCAGAAGGGTGGCGACGAAACTCTTGTCGCTCGCATTGTTTGAAGTCATGCATTCACCCTATTGCGGCCTGCGAGCAAGTAGTTAGCCGAGTGCAAGCATTCCGGCGGCAGCAATCGCGAGGATCAACCCGAAGGCCTGCCACGGAGCAACTCGTTCTTTGAGAACGACGGCGGCCAGGATGACCGTGCCGGCCGGATACATTGCCGTCAGAACGGACATCACACTGAGGTCACCGGTTTGAAAGCCGATCACGAGCAGCGCGTTGGCCAAGGTGTCGACCAGGCCCGTGGCCAGAGCCATCCACAGTGCCGCGCGCAGTGGGGTTGGGGTAGGCGCCGGCGCCGGCAATCGCTTGCTCAGGGCCAGCACGCCCACAATCACAGCGAGCACCATCATGGTGACGAACCTGTTGGCAACGAGGGGGATGAGTCCAGCATCCGACGGTGCCTTGTCGATGCAGATCATGAAAAGCCCGATGCCCACGCCCGAGCCCACCGAGAGGGCGATGCCGTGCAGTGAGGGACGCACGGCGTTCTTCTCGGGCACAAAGCCCACAAGCACGATGGCGACCAGACCTATGCCGATGGCCACGTAGCCGACGGTCGACAGATGCTGTCCCGACAGCAGCGCCCAGGTTACGGGAACCGTGGCCGAGACCAGTGCGCCGAGGGGAGAGAGGATGCTCATGGGGCCGATGGCCAATGCCGCGTAGAGCATGACGATAGCCAGCGATCCGCACAGCCCGGAGAGCCCGCCCCACAGCAGCGCATCGTACGAGAGTTCTCCGCTGGTCAGAAGCGTGACGGTGAGAACCCCGAGGAAGCCCGTCACTGCAGCGAGACCAGTGACGACGTACGGATTAATGCGGCGCGAAGCTAGGCCGCCCAGAAAGTCGGCGCAGCCAAAGACGAGGGCTCCGCCGAACCCCAAGATGACTGCAAGCATGCCTCCAGCCTAGGTCTCCGCCGGGCGCCTTTGTGCCCTCCAACAAGGCGTCGCGCTTCTCGAAGGGGTCGGTTGTAGGACTCCCACATCCGTCTTGGCATCCGCTTGTGGCATCCGGTGTCATAGTAGAGAAGCTCAGAGGTTTCCTCAACGAAAGGTTCGTGCCTGATGTCACCCATCGACAAAATCGACGACGACAACACCGCCGCAACAATCGATGTGCCCGAGCTCAGCCGTGTGCTTTTGGGCAGGTGGGCGGATGCTCGTCTCTCCTCGCGCAAACTGGCAGGCCGCCCCGAAATGCAGACCGTGCTGGGTCTGTCGAAAGAAGACCACCGTGCTCGTGTGCTCGAGCAGCTGAAGCTGCTGGTCGAAAACGGTCAGGTTCTGCGTGCATTCCCCAAGGAGTTTGGCGGCCTCGACGACCACGGTGGAAACCTCGCCTGTTTCCAGGAGCTTGTCGTTGCCGACCCCTCGATGCAGATCAAGTCGGGTGTGCAATGGGGGCTCTTCGCCGCGGCCATCCTTCACCTAGGTACCGCTGAACATCACAAGAAGTGGCTCCCCGCCGCGATGTCGCTCGAGACCCCCGGCGTCTATGCCATGACCGAAACTGGCCACGGCTCAGACGTTGCCTCCATCGCGACCACGGCAACCTACGACGAGGCCACACAGGAGTGGGTCATCAATACGCCCTTCCGCGGAGCGTGGAAGGACTACCTCGGCAATGCCGCGTTGCATGGCCGTGCCGCTACCGTCTTTGCGCAGCTGATCACCAAGGGTGTGAACCATGGCGTGCACGCCTTCTACGTTCCCCTGCGCGATGAGAACGGAAACTTCCTGCCCGGCATTGGCGGCGAAGACGACGGACTCAAGGGTGGCCTGAACGGTATCGACAACGGTCGTCTGCACTTCGACCACGTACGTGTACCCCGCACCAACCTGCTCAACCGCTATGGCGACGTCGCCGAAGACGGCACGTACACCTCACCCATCAAGAGCCCCGGTCGTCGTTTCTTCACGATGCTCGGCACTCTGGTGCAGGGCCGTGTCTCCCTCGATGGTGCCGCCGTCAATGCCGCTAAGGTCGCACTTCAGATTGCTGTCACCTACGGCAACCAGCGCCGCCAGTTCTCCTCCGGCGAGGAAGAAACCGTGCTGCTGGATTACCAGCGCCACCAGCGCCGCCTGATTCCACGCATCGCCACAACCTATGCCGAGGCTTTCGCGCAGGAGGTGCTGCTCGAGAAGTTTGACCAGGTCTTCAGTGGTGAGAACGACACTGACGAGAGCCGCCAAGACCTCGAAACCTTGGCTGCAGCGTTCAAGCCGCTCTCTACTTGGTTCGCACTCGATACCTTGCAAGAGGCGCGCGAAGCCTGCGGCGGTCAAGGCTTCCTGGCCGAGAACCGACTCACTCTGCTGCGCAGTGACCTCGACATTTACGTCACCTTCGAGGGTGACAACAACGTGCTGCTCCAGCTGGTAGCTAAGCGCTTGCTCACCGACTACGGCTCCAAGTTCAAAGATGCGGATGCTGGAACCATGGCACGCCTCGTCATGGAACAGGCCGCCGAGCGCGCGGTGACTGGCTCTGGTCTGCGTCGCCTGGGCCAGAACCTCAGCGACCGCGGTTCCACCGCTCGCGCCGTCAACGAACTGCGCGATCCCAACCACCAGCGCGACCTGCTCACCGACCGGGTCGAAACCATGGTGGCCGACATCGCCGGCAAATTGCGCACGGCCAAGAAGGGCGCCGAAGCCGCTGCAGCCTTCAACGCTCACCAGTCAGAACTGATTGAAGCTGCGCGTGCTCACGCTCAACTGCTGCAATGGGAAGCATTCACCGAAGGTCTCGAAAAGATCAGTGACCTCGGCACCAAGCAGGTCCTGACCTGGGT
>Ga0228699_1000527_pt1 | contig 28074 bp, 29 predicted proteins | sample McNCre217_Aug_MG_FD_178016 | JGI IMG/M metagenome (GOLD analysis project Ga0228699, IMG submission 178016) | Freshwater microbial communities from McNutts Creek, Athens, Georgia, United States - 2-17_Aug_MG | ecosystem: Environmental > Aquatic > Freshwater > Creek | place: USA: Georgia... | reverse complement strand
ACAAGAAGGAGACCGTTTCCATGAGCGACATCACCATCCACCAGCCATCGGCTGAGTTCGTCAAGCAAGCCAACGTATCCGGCATGGCCGCCTACGACGCCTTGTGCAAAAAAGCAGAAACCGACTACGAAGGCTTTTGGGCCGAGCAAGCCCGCGAATTGCTGAGCTGGAAAACCCCCTTCACCAAAGTGCTCGACGAAAGCAAGGCCCCCTTCTTCAAGTGGTTCGAAGACGGCACCTTGAACGCGTCCTACAACTGTCTGGACCGCAACATCGAAAAAGGCCTGGGCGACAAAACCGCCATCATCTTCGAAGCCGACGGCGGCGAAGTGACCAAGGCCACTTACAGCCAATTGCTGGCCAAGACGTGTCAATACGCCAACGCGCTGAAATCCATTGGCGTCAAAAAAGGCGACCGCGTGATGATCTACATCTCCATGTCGATCGAAGGCGTGGCCGCGATGCAAGCCTGCGCCCGCATTGGCGCCACCCACTCGGTGGTGTTTGGCGGTTTCTCGGCGCAATCTTTGCGTGACCGGGTGGAAGACACCGGTGCGGTGGCCATCATCACTGCCGACCAGCAAGTGCGCGGTGGCAAGCACCTGCCCTTGAAAGCCATCGTCGACGAAGCCCTGACTCTGGGCGGCTGCGACTCGGTGAAAAACGTGTTGGTGGTTAAGCGCACCGGTGGCGACATTGCCATGGCCGCAGGCCGCGACCAATGGATGGCCGACTTGGCTGACAAGCAAGCCACCACCTGCGAACCCGAGTGGGTGGGTGCTGAACACCCCCTGTTCTTGCTCTACACCTCGGGCTCGACAGGCAAGCCAAAGGGTGTGCAACACAGCACCGGCGGCTATTTGCTGCACGCGGCCCTGACCACCAAGTGGACGTTTGACTTGAAAGACAACGACGTGTTCTGGTGTACCGCCGACATCGGCTGGGTCACTGGCCACACCTACATCACCTACGGCCCCTTGGCTTTGGGCGGCACTGAAATCGTGTTCGAAGGCGTGCCGACCTATCCTGACGCGGGCCGCTTCTGGAAGATGATCCAAGACCACAAGGTCTCGATCTTCTACACAGCCCCCACGGCAATTCGTTCATTGATCAAAGCGGCTGAAGCCAACGATGCCGTTCACCCCAAGAGCTACAACCTCTCGAGCCTGCGTCTGCTGGGCTCGGTGGGCGAGCCGATCAACCCCGCCGCCTGGGAGTGGTACTACAAGCACGTGGGCGGCAGCCGTTGCCCCATCGTCGACACCTTCTGGCAAACCGAAACCGGCGGCCACATGATCACCCCCCTGCCTGGCGTGACCCCCATGGTGCCTGGCTCTTGCACCTTGCCCTTCCCCGGCATTCAAGCGGCCGTGGTGGACGAAGCGGGCCACGACATGCCCAACGGCCAAGGCGGCATCTTGGTGGTGAAGCGCCCATGGCCTTCCATGATTCGTACCATCTGGGGTGACCCAGACCGTTTCGTCAAAAGCTACTACCCCGAAGAATTCAAGGGCAAGTACTACCTGGCGGGCGATGGTGCGATCCGCGACGAGAAAACTGGCTACTTCACCATCACCGGTCGCATTGACGACGTGTTGAACGTGTCGGGCCACCGCATGGGCACGATGGAAATCGAATCCGCCTTGGTGAGCTGCACCGAGTTGGTGGCAGAAGCCGCGGTGGTCGGTCGCCCCGACGACACCACTGGCGAAGCCATCTGCGCCTTCGTGGTGTTGAAGCGTCCACGCCCCACGGGCGACGAAGCCAAGCAAATTGCTAAGATTTTGCGTGACCACGTGGGCAAAGAAATTGGCCCCATCGCCAAGCCTAAAGACATCCGCTTCGGCGACAACTTGCCCAAGACCCGCTCGGGCAAGATCATGCGCCGCTTGCTGCGCAGCTTGGCCAAGAACGAGGCGATCACCCAAGACACCTCGACCCTGGAAAACCCAGCCATTCTTGATCAGCTGACCGACAACCACTGATTTGCGGTTGACGCCACACCCAACCCGCTGAGTCACCTCAGCGGGTTTTTTTATGCCTGTCTCGCACGTAACTTTGGCGCGGGTAAACCTCTATTCGGAATTGAGATTGCATCGCAAGAATGGCTAGCAGAAGCACCCATTGTTAAGCGTCAGTTCACAACAGAGGTAATTGCATGGCATCTGTCACCATCGGCGAAGTCCACAAATCGTTTGGCCCCACCCACATCATCAAAGGGGTTTCGGTCGATATCAAAGATGGGGAGTTCTGTGTGTTGGTCGGCCCTTCGGGCTGCGGCAAATCCACGCTGTTGCGCATGATCGCGGGTCTGGAAGAAATATCGGGCGGCACCATCAGCATTGGCAACAAGGTGGTCAACGACATGCCCCCCAAAGAGCGCGACATCGCCATGGTGTTTCAAAACTACGCGCTCTACCCTCACATGACGGTGCGTGACAACATGGCGTTCTCGCTGATGCTGGCCAAGCAAGATCAAAAAACCATTGATGCCAGCCTGGCCAAAGCCGCCGACATCTTGGGGCTGAACGCCTTGATGGACCGTTTTCCACGCCAGCTCTCGGGCGGTCAGCGCCAACGCGTGGCCATGGGTCGCGCCATCGTTCGGGACTCGCAGGTGTTTTTGTTTGACGAGCCCTTGTCCAACCTGGACGCGCAGCTGCGCGTGGCCATGCGCACCGAAATCAAGGCCTTGCACCAACGCTTGAAAACCACCTCGATTTACGTCACCCACGACCAAATTGAGGCCATGACCATGGCCGACAAAATCGTGGTCATGCGCGATGGTTTGGTGGAGCAAACAGGCTCGCCTTTGGAACTGTATGACCGCCCCGCCAACCAATTTGTGGCGGGCTTCATCGGGTCTCCATCGATGAACTTCTTGCCTGGCACGGTCAAAGGTGCGCAAGTGGTGTTGAGCGATGGCACGCAACTGCCCATGCCCACCCAGGCCCATGCCAGCGAAGGCCAACAAGTGGTGTACGGCATTCGCCCTGAACATTTGGAAATTGCATCAAGCCACGACGGTGTGGCCACCACCGTGTCGTTGGTGGAACCCACCGGTGCCGAAACCCAGGTGTTCACCCAAATCTCAGGCATTCATGTCAACAGCGTGTTTCGCGAGCGTCATGAGTTCGCGCCCGGCGAGACCATTTATTTGCGGCCAGACACGGCCCGCGCGCACTTGTTCGATGCCACCACGGGCAAAAGGCTGGTGGCGTCTTAATTTCCATTCCATGTGTTTGTGTGTAGGTAACTTTTTCTAAGGAGACGAGCATGACCAATGAGATTCGACGCAAACTGCTTCAAGGCACATCTGCCGCCGCCGTGGCCTCGGCCACAGGGCCGATGTTTTGGGTGAAAGACGCCAACGCCCAGTGGAACAACCAGGTGGAAAAAGGCGCCAAGTTGCGCGTGTTGCGCTGGAGCCGCTTTGTGCAAGGCGACATTGATGCCTACATGAACAACGTGAAAAAGTTCACCGAGAAAACAGGCGTGGAAGTGCGCATCGACAACGAGGGCTGGGAAGACGTGCGCCCCAAAGCCGCCGTGGCCGCCAACACCGGTGCGGGTCCTGACATTATTTTGTCAACCAACGACGACGCCAACCTCTACCCCGACAAGCTGCTCGATGTGACAGATTTGTGTGAGTACCTGGGCAAGAAATACGGCGGCTGGTACAGCTCCTGCGAAACCTTCTTGCGCCCCGATGGCAAAAAGTGGATTGGTGTGCCTTTGGGTGCCACCGGCTCGCTCATGGTCTACCGCGAAAGCCACTTGAAGGCCGCTGGCTTCAACAGCTTCCCCAAAGACACCGATGGCTTCTTGCGCATGTTCAAAGCCTTGAAAGAAAAAGGCACTCCCGGCGGCTTGGCTCTGGGCAATGCCACCGGCGACAGCGGCTGGACGCATTGGCTGATGTGGGCGTTTGGCGGCTCCATCGTAGACAAAAACAACCGCGTGACCATCAACAGCCCCGAGACCATCAAGGCGCTGGAATACGCCAAAGAGTTGTACGCCACCTTTGTGCCCGGCACCTTGTCTTGGCTCGACCCCAACAACAACAAAGCGTTTTTGGATGGCCAAATCAGTGTGACCAACAACGGCATCTCGATTTACTACGCCGCCAAAAACTCGGCCGACCCCAAGGTCAAGGAAATGGCCTCGGACATCAACCACTCGGTGTTCCCAGTGGGCCCTGTGGGCGTGCCCACCGAGTACCACCTGTTCTTCAATCAAATGATCATGAAGTACACCAAGTACCCCAAGGCTGCCAAAGAGTTCTTGCGCTTCATGATGGAGCAAGAGCAATACGACAGCTGGCTCCAAGGTGCCGGTGGCTACATTTCGCAACCGCTTAAGGCCTACGAGAAAAACAGCATCTGGACCGTGGACCCCAAGCACTTGCCTTACCGCGACTCGGTCAAGAACTTGCGCCCAGCGGGTTACGCAGGCAAGTTGGGTTACGCCTCAGCCGGTGCGTTGGCCGACTTCATCGTCACCAACATGGTGGCCGAAGCAGCCTCTGGCGCCAAGACACCGCAAGAAGCCGCAGAGCGCGCCCAAAAACGCGCCGAGCGTTACTACAAAGTCTGAGGCTGACACGCGTTTGCACCCGCCACACCCCGTCCACTTCACGTAGGTTCAGATGTTTCAAAAACTTCAAAATAGTCGCAACGCCCTGGGATTTGTCTTCATGTTCCCAGCGGCTGTGTTGCTGATCCTGTTTCTGACCTACCCACTGGGACTGGGTGTGTGGCTGGGTTTTACCGATGCCAAAGTGGGCCGGGAAGGCGTGTGGGTGGGTCTCGAAAACTACCAATTCATTTGGGACGATGCCGTCACACGCCTGGCCCTGTTCAACACGCTGTTCTACACCTTTGTGGCCAGCGTGGTGAAGTTCTTTTTAGGCCTGTGGTTGGCCATTTTGTTGAACGAACGCATTCCGTATAAAAACTTTTTCCGCTCTGTCATTTTGTTGCCCTACATCGTGCCCACCGCCTTGTCGGCGTTGGCGTTTTGGTGGCTCTATGACGCACAGTTCTCCATCATCAGCTGGGTGCTGATCAAGCTGGGATGGATCGACAACTACATCGATTTTTTGGGCGATCCTTGGAACGCCCGCTTGTCGGTGATTGCTGCCAATATTTGGCGCGGCATTCCGTTTGTGGCCATCACCTTGTTGGCGGGCTTGCAAACCATTTCCCCTTCGTTGTACGAGGCCGCAGCGATTGATGGCGCCACCGGCTGGCAACGTTTCAGACACATCACCATGCCCTTGCTGACCCCCATCATTGCGGTGGTGATGACGTTTTCGGTGTTGTTCACTTTCACCGACTTTCAGTTGATCTACGTCATCACACGCGGTGGCCCACTCAACGCCACCCACCTCATGGCCACGCTGTCATTCCAACGCGCCATCTCGGGGGGTGCCTTGGGCGAAGGCGCAGCGATTGCGATTGCGATGGTGCCGTTCTTGCTGGCGGCCATTTTGTTCAGCTTCTTTGGCTTGCAACGCCGCGCTTGGCAACAAGGCGGCAGCGACAAGTAATGCCAACACCGGTCTCGCCACATCCACAACCTCACTGCAAAGCACGCCCATGAAAGATACCGAAGAAGCCAACCAAGGCATGGCCTATCTGGAAACGGTACGTTCGCGCACCGTGACGATTTACCTGCCCTTGCTGATCTTTGTTTTTGTGCTGTTGTTTCCGTTTTATTGGATGGTCATCACCTCGTTCAAACCGAACGAGGAACTGCTGTCACGCGATGGCAACCCGTTTTGGATCATCCAACCCACGCTGGCCCATTTCCACAAGCTGATTTTTGAAACCGCCTATCCCGAGTGGCTGTGGAACACAGTGATCGTGTCCACCGTGGCCACCGTGGTGTCGCTGGCATGCTCGGTGCTTGCCGCCTATGCGATTGAGCGGCTGCGCTTCAAGGGCTCACGTCAGGTGGGCTTGGGTATTTTCTTGGCCTACTTGGTGCCGCCCTCGATCTTGTTCATTCCGCTGGCCGCGATTGTGTTCAAGCTGGGGCTGTTCGATACCCGCTGGGCTTTGATCCTGACCTACCCCACCTTTCTGATTCCGTTTTGCACCTGGTTGCTGATGGGTTACTTTCGCTCCATCCCGTATGAGTTGGAAGAATGTGCCCTGATCGATGGCGCCACACGGTTTGAGATCTTGGTGAAAATTATTTTGCCGCTCGCTGTGCCCGGATTGATTTCAGCCGGCATCTTTGCCTTCACCCTGTCGTGGAACGAGTTCATTTATGCACTGACTTTTGTCTCGTCCTCCGAGATCAAAACCGTGCCGGTGGGCGTGGTCACTGAACTGGTGGAAGGCGATGTGTACCACTGGGGATCGTTGATGGCCGGCGCCTTGCTGGGCTCACTGCCCGTCGCGGTGATGTACTCGTTCTTTGTCGAGCACTATGTGTCAGGCATGACGGGTGCCGTCAAAGAATGAATCGCAAAGGGCCCTGACGGGCCCTTTGTTTTGTTAATCGGCATAACCTGGGTTCAAGCGGTCCAGGCGTCGCAGCAAGGCCGGCCACGCCAAGGCACCGGCTGACACATTGTTGCTTTGCTGCAGCTTGACGGCAGTGCTCACCCCATCCAGTACTTTTTGTGGCACTTGCGTGATTTCACCGCCTGCTTGGGCGCTGATTTGAATCTGGCACGCGCACTCTAAAAAGTACATGGCCAAAAACGTATCGGGCACGGTCTTGCCCACGGTCAGCAGGCCGTGGTTGCGCAAGATCAAATAATTGCTTTCGCCCATGTCGGCTTTCAGCCGATCACGCTCATCGTCGTGCACGGCCAGGCCTTCGTAGTCGTGGTAGCTGAGCGAGCTCATCATCAGGGTGGCTTGTTGCGAGATGGGCAACAGCCCTGCTTTTTGCGCACTCACCGCCACGCCTGCGCGCGAATGGGTGTGCAACACACAGGCCGCATCGTGACGCGCTTCGTGGATGGTGCTGTGAATGACAAATCCGGCACGGTTGACGCTGAACTCGGACGGCGTGATTTGGTTGCCCGCCATGTCAATCTTGATCAGCGACGAGGCGGTGATTTCATCGAACATCAAGCCATAGGGGTTGATCAAAAACTGAGGGGCATCGCCCGACACGCTGTGGGGCAACTTGGCGCTGATGTGGGTGAAGATCAAATCACTCATGCCATACATGGCCACCAAGCGGTAGCACGCCGCTAGGTCCACACGCAAAGCCCACTCTTCGGGGCTGACTTGATTTTTCAGGGAAGGAATATGCATGGGCCGTGTCTCCTAGGTGTTGAAGCCTCTAGGGTAGCGGCCTTGTGCCCGCTTGCATGTCACCTGCACGCCACGCTCCAGCGAACGGCACCGGCGCTTCACACCCCGTTCACAAGGGCATGCCTAAAATCAGCACAATTTTTCAGTTTGACGCTTTCCTTGTCCACGCTCTCGTCCTCCACCTACGCCAGTCGCCAGCGCCAACCGCGCAAACACCTGATCAGCATCGCGCTGGTGCTGGTCTTGCACGGTCTGCTGCTGTGGGCGATTCAATCGGGACTGGCACGCGAAGTGGTCAAGCTCACCGAGAGCACAGTCGAGGTCTTGCTGCTGTCGGACAACCGACCACCGCCACCTCCTGCGCCCCCCGCACCTCCTGCGCCCCCCGCACCTCCGCCGCCCAAAACACCCACGCCCCCTGTGATCGCGCCCACCACCGCGACACCGGCGATCACCACACCAGCAGTACCCGTGGCCGCAGCACCCAGCACCGCACCAACCGCTCCTGCGCCAGCTGCACCGTCGGTACGCACGGGCGCAGTGATTCAACCCGGCGCCAGCTGCGCTAAGCCGGATTACCCCAGCGCCTCACGCCGCCTCGAAGAAGAAGGCACGGTGACGCTGAAGTTTTTAATTGGTGCCGATGGCCGGGTCTTGCAGGCGGAGATTGAAAAAACATCTGGCTTCAATCGCTTGGACGAGGCCGCACGCAATGCGCTGTCCAAATGCCAGTTCCGCCCCGGCACCGTCGACGGCAAGCCCGAACAAAGCTGGGCCAGCATCAAATACACCTGGCGCTTGGAATAAGTGCCACACACCTTCTAAAGGAAGTCACCATGTCAAAACAAATGTTCACACGCAGCATTGCCCTCTTGAGCACACTGGCCATCAGCGTCAACGCGTTTGCCGCCGAAGAAGCGGTTGAGAACCCCTACGGTCTGTCCGCACTCTGGGCCCAAGGCGATATGGTGGCCAAGGCCACCTTGCTGATCTTGGTCCTCATGAGCATGGCCAGCTGGTATGTGATCTTCACCAAATTTGCCGAACAGGCCCGCGTGATGCGCTATGCCCAAACCGCACAGAACAATTTTTGGAACGCCGGCAATGTACGCCAAGGTGCCGATGGCTTGGAAGCGGACAGCCCCTTTCGCTTCATCGCTGAAAAAGGCTTGGAGAGCGCGGGCAAGCACACCGGTTTGTTGGGCAACATCAACTTCAACGACTGGGTGACCATGAGCATCCAGCGCGCGATGAACAATGTGCAAAGCCGCCTACAAGACGGTTTGGCGGTGTTGGCCACCGTGGGCTCCACCGCCCCCTTCGTCGGTTTGTTCGGCACGGTTTGGGGCATCTACAACGCCTTGGTCAAGATTGGCATGTCGGGCCAAGCCAGCATCGACAAAGTGGCGGGGCCTGTGGGCGAGTCGCTGATCATGACCGCCATCGGTTTGGCCGTGGCCGTGCCTGCGGTGTTGGGCTACAACTGGCTGGTGCGCCGCAACAAAGTGGCGATGGAAGAAGTGCATGCGTTTGGCGCTGACTTGCATGCGGTGCTGTTGGGTTCTGCCGAATCAGGCGCTGCGAACAAGTAAGCCATGGCCATGCACCTGGGCCCCAGCGCGGGCGACGAAGAATTGTTGACCACCATCAACACCACGCCCTTGGTGGACGTGATGTTGGTGCTGCTGATTATTTTTCTCATCACCATTCCGGTGGTCACTACCTCGGTCAAGGTTGAGCTGCCGCACGAGGTGCAACAACCCCGCCAGACCCAGCCCGACAACCTCATCCTGTCGGTCAACGCACAGGGACAAGCCTATGTGTATGACAGCCCCGTGCGCAGCAATGCAGACCTGATCCAACAACTGAAAACCTTTGCAGAAAAAAAACCGCAGCCCGAAGTGCAAATTCGCGGCGATGCCAACACCGACTTTGAAGCCGTAGGCCGCGTGCTCTATGCCGCGCAAGTGGCGGGCTTGACCAAGGTGCGGTTTGTGACCGACCCACAAGGGGCGGCTGCACAAGCGCCCCAGGGGAAATAAGCATGGCCATGAATTTGCCCACCTTGAACCATCACCAAGACGAACCCGAGGTGATGATGGACATCAACACCACGCCGCTGATTGACGTGATGCTGGTGTTGCTGATCATGCTCATCATCACCATCCCTGTGCAGCTGCATTCGATCAACCTCGACATGCCGGTGGGCACACCGCCACCCCAAAAGAAGCCCAACATCGTCCACATCGATGTCGACACACGCAATGTGGTGAGCTGGAATGGCAAGCCTGTGGCCGACCGCACCGCACTGGAGGCTTTGCTCCAGCAGGCCAAAGCCCAAGAGCCTCAGCCCGAGCTGCACATCAAAGTGCAGGCCAAGGCCAAATACCAAGCCGTGGCGGGGGTGTTAGCCAGCGCCCAGCGTGAGGGCCTGACCAAAATTGGCATCGTCGGCACCGAGCAATTCGCAGCGCCTTGAGCGGCCCCACCTGAATCAGTCGGCGGTGATCTTGGCGGATTTGATGACACCGCCCCAGTAGTCCAACTCCTTGCGCGTGAACTCACCCAATTGCGCTGGCGTGAACGCTTCCACCGAAGTGCCTGAATCCTCTGCTTTCTTGCGTACTTCGGGCATTTGCAAAATCTTGTTCACCTCGGCATTGAGTTGCTGCACGATGGCGGCAGGCGTGCCTGCAGGCGCATACAAGGCAAACCAAGAATCCAAGTCATAGCCTTTGAGGCCGGCCTCGGTGGCGGTGGGCACATCGGGCAAGGAAGGCAAACGCTTGGCGCTGGTCACCGCCAGCGCACGCAAGCGGCCCGACTTGATGTGACTCACCACCGAAGCGGGCGTGGTGATGTGCAAGTCCACCGTCCCTGCCAACAGGTCTTGCACCGCAGGGCCGGAACCGCGATACGGAATGTGGGTGATGAAGGTACCGGTGAGTTGCTTGAACAACTCGCCGGCAATGTGTTGGATCGAGCCGTTGCCCGATGAGGCGTAGTTGAGCTTGCCAGGATTTTTCTTGGCATACGCAATCAACTCTTGCAGCGAGTTCACAGGCAAAGCGTGGTGAATCGCAAACACCTGCGGCGCACGCGTGACCATGGCCACGGGCGCAAAGTCTTTGATCGGGTCCCATCCTGCATCCTTGAACAAATGCGGATTGCCCACCTGGTAGCCGCTGTAGGCCACCAGCAAGGTATAACCATCGGGTTTGGCACGGGCCACAAACTGGTTGCCAATATTGCCCGAGGCGCCAGGACGGTTGTCCACGATCACGGGCTGCCCCAAGGCGCGTGTGAGCGGCTCCACGATCAGACGTGCGGTGAAATCGGTGCTGCCGCCTGGCGGTGTGGGTACCACCAAAGTCACCGGGCGTTGCGGGTACTTGCCTTGCGCAAACACAGGGTAGCCTGCAACAGACAAGGCGGCTGCGCCATAGGTCAGCAATTGGCGTCGTTTCATGGGGTCTCCTTCGTGCTTGCGCAGGTTGGTCTTAGGCCAATTCTGAAATTTCGATCAAATTCAAATCCGGGTCGCGCACATAGACGGACCTGATTTTTTGTGTGGCACCGGTGCGCATGACCGGCCCTTCCTCAATCGGCCAATTCGCCGCTGTGAGATGCACGATGACTTCGTCCAGCGGGACCGAGGCGATGAAGCACAAGTCCAGCGCGCCAGGCACCGGCAGATGGGCTTTGGGCTCAAACTCTTTGCCACGCACATGCAGGTTGATTTTTTGGTTGCCGAACTTGAAGGCTTGGCGTTTGACGGGTGGCGTACCGCCGATAAAACTTTCTAACGTCATGCCCATGACGCGGGTGTAGAAGTCCACACACGCGTCTTCGTTGCAGGTGGTCAACACCAGGTGGTCGAGATGGTCGATCATGCGGTACGTCCTTTCAGTTCGTGCACCGCAGCGGGCGCGGGGTGCAAATCGCTGATACGTCCTGCTTTGGCCACTTGGCCGGGTACTTCATGGCCCACGATGGCTGGCAAGCGACGTGCCACTTGGAGCAGCTGAGCCACGTCGATGCCGGTGTCGTAGCCCATGGCGTCGAGCATGTGGATAGCGTCCTCGCTGCAAATATTGCCACTGGCGCCAGGTGCGTAAGGGCAGCCACCCAGGCCACCGAGTGAGCCGTCAAAGCGCGTGATGCCGCCTTGTGCCGCTGCCAGCACATTGGCCAAGCCCATGCCGCGTGTGTTGTGAAAGTGCAGCGTGAGCTGAGTGTGTGGCAGTTGTTGTTGCAAAGCCTCCACCATGCGGCTGACTTGTGCTGGGTGTGCCATGCCTGTGGTGTCGCAAATCGTCAGACCGCGTACGCCCAGATCGGCAAAACGCTGGGCAAACTGCTGCACCACGGCCAAGGGCACATCGCCTTCCATGGGGCAGCCAAAGCAGGTAGACAGCGACACATTGATCGGCGTGCGGCCCGCCACATGACGCACCACCTCGGCCAGTGCTGCAAAGCTCTGCTCGCGGGTCATGCGCAAATTGGCCAGGTTGTGTGTTTCGGACGTGGACATGACCAAGTTGAGTTCATCGGCGCGCGATTCCAACGCGCGCTCCGCACCCCGCAAATTGGGCACCAAGACGGTGTACTCCACGCCGGGGACGCGGGTGATGCGGCCCATCACCTCTTCGGCGTCGCGCAACATCGGGATGGCTTTGGGCGAGGTGAAAGAGGTGGCCTCGATCTTGGCGTAGCCACATTGGCTCAGTGCGTCGATGAGGGCAATCTTGTCATCGGTCGCGATGAAATCGGGTTCGATTTGAAAGCCGTCACGGGTGACAACTTCGTTGAAATAAATGCGGGTCATGCGACGATGCCTTTCTCTTTGAGGGCTTGAATTTGGGCCAGTGTCAAACCAATCTCATGCAACACGGCATCGGTGTCCTGGCCAATCGTGGGTGCGTTGCGGCGGTGGCTGCCCGGTGTGCGCGAGAGTTTGGGGATGATGCCGGGCACGGAGAGCGAGGTGCCGTCGTCCATTTGTACCTGCTGGATCATGCCGCGCGCTTGGTAATGCGGGTCAGCCGCAATATCGGCCACGGTGTAGATGCGCCCGGCGGGTACGGCCGCTTTGTCGAGCTCGGCCAACACATGGTCAACACTGTGCTGGGCCGTCCAGGCACCGATCACGGCATCAATTTCTTCTACCCGTTTGACCCGGCCTGCGTTGTCCGTGAGCGCAGGGTCGTTGCCCAAATCGTCACGACCCAGGGTGTGCATGAGGCGTTTGAAAATGCTGTCACCGTTACCAGCGATCAACACATAGCCTTCATCTTTGCAGCGGTAGGCATTGCTAGGCGCAATGCCGGGCAACGCACTGCCTGCGGCTTCGCGCACGGCACCGAACGCGCTGTACTCGGGCAACAGGCTTTCCATGCAGTTGAACACCGCCTCGTACAAGGCCACATCAATCACCTGCCCTTGGCCGCTGCGTTGGCGCTCTTGCAAGGCCATCAAAATGCCAATCACCCCATGCAGCGAGGCCAGGGTGTCACCAATGCTCACCCCCACGCGCACCGGCACGCGGCCCGGCTCTGCTGTGAGGTGGCGCAAACCACTCATGGCCTCGGCCACCACGCCAAAGCCAGGCTTGTCGCGGTAGGGGCCGGTTTGTCCGTAGCCACTGATGCGCAGCATGATCAGGCGCGGGTTGATGGCCAGCAGCTCGTCAGGCCCCAAGCCCCAGCCTTCCATGGCGCCGGGGCGGAAGTTTTCAATCAGCACATCGGCGTCTTTGACGAGTTGGCGCACGATGTCTTGTGCGTCTTTTTCCTTCAGGTCCAGCGCCACCGAGCGTTTGTTGCGCGACTGCACCTGCCACCACACCGAGGTACCGTCTTTGAGCAAGCGCCATTTGCGCAGCGGGTCACCCGTCTTGGGGGGTTCGATCTTCACCACATCAGCGCCAAAGTCGGCCAGTGTTTTGGCCGCAAAGGGGCCTGCGATGAGCTGGCCGAGTTCGATCACCTGGAGTCCGGTCAATGCGCTCATGGTTGTACGAGGGATAAATTCAACATAGGCGGGACTATAAAAACAAAGCCCGTGGCTGGGAATTGCTATTCCTTAGAATTTCCTTCGCGTTTCGCGAAGGATGGAGATCCCCATGAAGAAAAATTTCAACTTGAGCCGGTTTGACTTTGTCACCCTGCGCCTGTTCTGTGCCGTGGCACAAAGCGGCAGCATCACCCAGGGCGCGCAGACCTGCCATCTGGCACTGTCGGCAGCCAGCCGACGTCTGTCCGAGTTCGAAGCCGCGACGGGCACACCGTTGCTGGAGCGCAGCAAAAAAGGTGTGTTGCTCACCCCCGCCGGGCATTTGACGCTGCAACACTGCTTGCGCTTGTTTCAGGGCTTGGAGCAGTTCCACAGCGCCTTGAGCGATTACGCCCAAGGCCTGCGCGGCCATGTGCGTCTGTGGGCCAATATGTCGTCGCTGACCGAATACCTGCCCCGCATCCTGCATGACTTTTTGTCTGACCACTCAGACATCGTGGTCGAACTGGAAGAACAGCTCAGCGGCGACATTGCCCGCGCCTTGATTGACGGCATTGCCGACATCGGCGTGCTGGCCGATGAAACGCCCATGGATGGGTTGACCGTCCTGCCTTTTCAAACCAACGAGCTGGTGCTGCTGTGCCATGCCAGCCATCCCTTGGCCAAGCTGAAAAAGGTGGATTTCAAAACCTGTTTGCAGTACGACTTTGTGGGCTTGAACCGCGGCAGCTCGCTGCTGGAGTTAACCTCACGTGCGGCGGAGCGAGAAGGCGTGCACATGCATTTGCGGGTGCAGGTGAGAAGTTTTGATGCCATGTGCCACATGATTGCGGCCGGTTTGGGCGTGGGCGTGTTGCCTTTGGGCGCCTGCGTCAGTCAAGTGCAAGCGCTTAAGCTCAAAACAGTGAAGCTCAAAAACACCTGGGCCCAACGCAAGCTGGTGCTGGCCTTCAACCCCCAGCGCGCCTTGTCGCCTGCAGCTCAGCTGCTGATGGACAAACTGACCACCACATCGACAGGCGTCATCGCGCAGGCATAAAATCGCTGGCTGCATCTAAGGAAGACTCATGGGACGCACCCTTTACGACAAGATTTGGGACGAACACGTCGTCCACACCGAAGAAGACGGCACCGCCATCCTCTACATCGACCGCCATTTGGTGCACGAAGTCACCAGCCCGCAAGCGTTTGAGGGCATTCGCCAAGCCGGCCGCAAAGTCTGGCGCGTCAGCTCCATCGTGGCCACGGCCGACCACAACACGCCCACCACGGGCTGGGAATTGGGCTACGACGGCATCACCGACCCCATCAGCAAAGAACAAGTCACCACGCTGGACAGCAACATCCAAGAGTTCGGCGCGGCCGCTTTCTTTCCCTTCTTGTCCAAGCGCCAAGGCATCGTGCACGTGATTGGCCCTGAAAACGGCGCCACCCTGCCTGGCATGACCGTGGTGTGTGGCGACAGCCACACCTCCACCCATGGCGCGTTTGGCGCCTTGGCCCATGGCATCGGCACCTCCGAGGTCGAGCACGTCATGGCCACGCAAACCTTGCTGGCCAAAAAAGCCAAGAACATGCTCATCAAGGTCGAAGGCACGCTGGCCAAAGGCGTGACGGGCAAAGACGTGGTGCTGGCCATCATTGGCAAGATCGGCACGGCGGGTGGCACGGGCTACACCATTGAGTTTGCTGGCTCGGCCATTCGTGGCTTGAGCATGGAAGGTCGCATGACCTTGTGCAACATGGCCATCGAAGGCGGTGCACGCGCGGGTTTGGTAGCGGTAGACGACAAGACCATTGAGTACGTGAAGGGGCGCCCTCTCTCACCCACGGGTGTGGAATGGGACCAAGCCGTGGCGTATTGGAAAACCTTGCACTCTGATGCAGACGCCAAGTTTGACGCCGTGGTAGAGCTCAAGGCCGAAGACATCTTGCCGCAAGTCACTTGGGGCACCTCGCCCGAAATGGTGCTCGACATCAACGGTGTGGTGCCCGACCCCGACAAAGAAAAAGACGCCAACAAGCGCAGCGCGATTGAACGTGCGCTCACCTACATGGACTTGCAGCCTGGCAAAGCCCTGAACGACTTGTTTGTGGACAAAGTGTTCATTGGCTCATGCACCAACAGCCGCATCGAAGACATGCGCGAAGCTGCTGCGGTGGTCAAAAAGCTGGGTCAAAAAGTGGCCAAGAACATCAAGCTGGCCATGGTGGTGCCTGGCTCTGGTCTGGTCAAAGAGCAAGCCGAGCGCGAAGGTCTGCACGAGATTTTCAAAGCTGCTGGCTTTGAGTGGCGCGAGCCCGGTTGCTCCATGTGTTTGGCCATGAACGCCGATCGTTTGGAACCTGGTGAGCGCTGCGCGTCGACCAGCAATCGCAACTTTGAGGGCCGTCAAGGCAACGGCGGTCGCACCCATTTGGTCAGTCCCGCCATGGCAGCAGCCGCCGCCATTCATGGCCACTTTGTGGACGTGCGCAAGTTCGTGTAACTCAGGAGCACCGCTATGAAAAAACTTCTGTTGATCGCTTTAGGCCTTGTGGCTGTGGTGAGCCTGAGTGCTTGCAACACCATGCGTGGCATTGGTCAAGATGTGCAAAAGGCCGGCACGGCCATTGAAGACGCAGCGAAGAAAAAATAATGCAGAAATTCACCTTACACAAAGGCATCGTGGCCCCCATGGACCGCGAGAACGTCGACACCGACGCCATCATCCCCAAGCAGTTTCTGAAGTCCATCCGCAAGACCGGCTTTGGCCCCAACTTGTTTGACGAATGGCGCTACTTGGACCACGGCGAGCCTGGCCAAGACCCCGCCAGCCGCAAACCCAACCCTGACTTCGTGCTCAATCAACCACGCTACAAAGGCGCATCAGTGCTGTTGGCGCGCAAGAACTTTGGCTGTGGCTCGTCACGCGAACACGCGCCCTGGGCGATTGACCAATACGGTTTTCGCGCCGTGATTGCGCCGAGCTTTGCGGACATCTTCTTCAACAACTGTTTCAAGAACGGCTTGCTGCCCATCGTGCTGCCCGAGGCCACGATTGACCTGCTGTTCAATGAAGTCAACGCCTTCCCCGGCTATGAGTTGACGATTGACTTGGAGAACCAAGTCATCGTGCGCCCCCAAGGCGAGACCATTCCCTTTGAAGTACAAGCCTTCCGCAAATACTGCTTACTCAACGGCTTTGACGACATTGGCCTGACCTTGCGCCAGTCCGACAAGATCAAAGCCTTTGAAGCCCAGCGTTTGGCCACCAAGCCTTGGTTGGCACACACGATGTAACGCACGTTCAAGATCAAAGAAAGCACACATGAAAATCGCAGTTCTTCCCGGTGATGGCATCGGCACCGAAATCGTCGCAGAAGCCGTCAAGGTCTTGAATGTCTTGGACTTGAAGTTCGAGATGGAAACCGCCTTGGTTGGTGGTGCCGCCTTTGATGCCCACGGCCACCCCCTGCCTGAATCCACTCTGAAGCTGGCCATGGCCTCAGACGCCGTGTTGTTCGGCGCGGTGGGTGACTGGAAATACGACACCCTGGACCGCCCGCTGCGCCCCGAGCAAGCCATTTTGGGTTTGCGCAAAAACATGGGGTTGTTCGCCAACTTCCGCCCCGCCATTTGCTACGAGCAATTGGTGGGCGCCTCGAGCTTGAAGCCTGAATTGATTGCTGGCCTGGACATCCTCATCATCCGTGAGTTGACGGGCGACATTTACTTTGGCCAGCCTCGTGGTCGCCGTGTGGCCACTGATGGTCACTTCCCCGGTGCCGAAGAAGCGTTTGACACCATGCGCTATTCCAAGCCCGAGATTGAGCGCATTGCCCACGTGGCGTTCCAAGCTGCGCGCAAGCGCAAAGCGGCCGGCAAAGAGGGCCGCGTGACCAGCGTGGACAAAGCCAACGTGCTGGAGACCTTCCAGTTCTGGAAAGATGTGGTCAGCGAAGTGGGCAAAGAGTACCCAGACATTGCCTTGGACCACATGTATGTGGACAACGCCGCCATGCAGCTGGTGAAAGAGCCCAAGCGCTTTGACGTGGTGGTGACCGGCAATATGTTTGGCGACATCTTGAGCGACGAAGCCTCCATGCTCACCGGCTCGATCGGTATGCTGCCCTCGGCCTCGCTGAACAGCAAAAACCAAGGCTTGTACGAACCCAGCCACGGCAGCGCCCCTGACATCGCGGGCAAAGGTGTGGCCAACCCCTTGGCCACCATCTTGTCTGCCGCCATGATGCTGCGCTTTAGCCTGAACCAAGCGCAAGCCGCCGACCGCATTGAAACTGCGGTGAAAGCCGTGCTGGCTCAAGGCCTGCGTACCCCCGACATCTACAGCGAAGGCACCACCAAGGTGGGCACCTCGCAAATGGGCGATGCGGTGGTGAAGGCTTTGCGCTGATTGCGCCTGCGCCTGTAGAACAAAAAACGCGCCTTCGGGTGCGTTTTTTATTTGGACAGACACGCTAGAGGCCCATGTCAGCTTAAAGAAACTCCCCATCCGATACAATCTTGGCCATGTTTCACGCCCGCACGTTCTCTCTGAATTTGACAGCCTTCGCTCTGGCGACGGCCCGCGCGCGTGCAATCACGATCAAAACCACGACCTTGAAGGGCTAATTCGCTCCGGTTCGTCGTGCGCCCCCCGGCCAGACGAGCCGGGCAAACAGCCAGGTCTGGCACTGTTTTCTACATTTGAAAAGGCGTTGAAAAATGAGCAAGTTAGTAGGTTTAGTGGGTTGGCGCGGCATGGTCGGCTCGGTGCTGATCGACCGCATGGTGCAAGAGAAAGACTTCGATCTGATCGAACCCGTGTTCTTCTCCACCTCCAATGCCGGTGGCAAAGCGCCAGCACAAGCCAAAAACGAAACCACGCTCAAAGACGCCAACGACATTGAAGCGCTCAAGAAGTGCGACATCGTGCTGACCTGCCAAGGCGGCGACTACACCAAAGAGGTGTACCCCAAGCTGCGCGCTGCGGGTTGGAACGGCCACTGGATCGACGCAGCGTCGAGCCTGCGCATGGCCGACGACGCCGTGATCATCTTGGACCCTGTTAACCGCAACGTCATCGACAGCGCTTTGAGCCAAGGTGGCAAGAACTGGATCGGCGGCAACTGCACCGTGAGCTTGATGCTGATGGGCTTGGGCGGTTTGTTCCAACACAAGATGGTGGAGTGGGTCAGCGCCATGACCTACCAAGCGGCTTCGGGCGCGGGCGCCCAAAACATGCGCGAGTTGCTCAGCCAAATGGGCGCCTTGCACGACGCCGTTAAGGACGACTTGGCCAACCCCTCGTCTGCCATCTTGGACATCGACCGCAAAGTGTCGGCCACCATGCGCAGCGCTGAGTTCCCCACCAAAAACTTCCGCAACACCGCCTTGGCGGGCAGCTTGATCCCTTGGATCGACGTGCCCGTGGAACACGGTCAAAGCAAGGAAGAGTGGAAGGGTGGCGCCGAGTGCAACAAGATCTTGGGCAACCCCGCCTTCCGCACCCCCGGCTCCATCCCCATCGACGGTTTGTGCGTGCGTATTGGCGCCATGCGCTGCCACTCGCAAGGCTTGACCATCAAGCTGAAAAAAGATGTGCCCATGGACGAGATCGAAAACATCTTGGCCAGTGCCAACGACTGGGTCAAAGTGGTACCCAATGTGCGCGAGATCAGCGAACGTGACCTGACACCCGCCGCCGTGACCGGCACCTTGACCGTGCCTGTGGGTCGCCTGCACAAAATGGCCATGGGCAACGACTACTTGGGCGCCTTCACGGTGGGCGACCAGCTCTTGTGGGGCGCAGCGGAACCGCTGCGTCGCATGTTGCGCATCTTGCTCGAACACTAAACACTCAACGACCGTCGACCATGACCCAAGTCCACCGCCCCGCATCTAACTTGTTCCAGCGATCCGCGTTGTGGGCTGCTTTGTCTTTGTCCTTACTCGGCAATGCACAAGCGCTCACCTTGAGCAAGCCTGTTGTCAAGTCCAGTGAAGGCGAGGCGTTGCAGGTCGAGATTGACATCACCAATCTGTCAGAGACAGAAGAAGCCAACTTCCAGGCCAGCTTGGCCAGCCAAGAGGCTTACCAAGCCGCCAAGATAGAGGCCCCTGGCTCCAATGGCGTGCCAGCAGACATTCAGGTCGAATTGCTGCGCCGCCCCAAAGGGAGTTATTACTTGAAGGTGAGTAGCAAGCAAGGGGTCAATACCAACTTTGTCGATTTGTTGATTGACTTCCGTTGGGCAACCGGCCGCTTGCTACGCGACATCAGCGTGTCGCTCGATGCAGGTGGCAGCAAGAACGCCAGCAAATCCAATGGGCTGGCCAGCATGGCCAATTCTGACAAGGTCCGCGTACAGCGCGGCGAGACGGCCAGCGAGATCGCCGTGCGCAACATGCCGAATGGTGTATCGCTGGATCAAATGTTGCTCGCCATGCTGCGCAGCAACCCCGAAGCGTTTGTCGACTCGAATGTCAACCGTTTGAAGTCGGGTTCCTTGTTGACTGTGCCCACAGCGCAGCAAGCCAAGGCTGTGTCACGCGAAGAAGCTCGCAAAGAAATTCAAATTCAAACCAAAGACTTCCACGCGTATCGCGCCGAATTGGCCGCACGAGCCCCAGGCGGTGTCGCGCCCAAGGCCACACGCGACAGCACGGGCAAACTGCAAGCGCAGGTTGACAACAAAAAATCCAAGGCAGCACAAGACAAACTGACCTTGACCAAACCCAACAAGGACAACGCCGAAGACAAGATTGCGCAGCAACGCGAAGCCCAAGACGTGGCCAAACGTGCCGAAGAAATGAGCCGCAATTTGGCCGAACTGGGAAAAATCGCAGCGGCCACAGCCACTGAAGGCGCCGCCTCGGGTGGCGTGCTGCCCGTGAACGCCCCCGCCAGCGCGGCCTCATCCAGCGCTTGGTTGGATGACTTGAGCAACGACCCCTTGACCCCTGTAGGTGCAGGTGGATTGATTGGCCTGATGGTATTGATCGGCTTGTGGAGCCGTCATCAACGCAAAGCAGCAGAACTGCGTGGGGACAACATCCAAGGCTTGCCGCCTTTGAATGTGAAATTCGATTTGGATTTGCCGCATCTGGATGACATTGGCCGCCACGACAACAGCCCGATGCCCTTTGCGCCCATGGAGCCATCTGCATCATCTGCTCACGACGCGTCACATGCCGACGACGCGCACGATGAGGATCACATTGCTGAAGAGACGGCTCAACCTGCACCTGCTGCGGCACCCGTGCAGCCAGCGCGTCCGACCCTGGCCATCCCTGACGTGTCCTTGGAACTCGACGACACACAAGCCCACCCCTTGCAAGTGCGCATGGACTTGGCGCAAGAACTGTGGGACCTGGGCCAGCTGCACACCAGCCGCGCCTTGATGGAAGAGGTACTGCACGAAGCCAGCGGCGACATGCAGGCCAAAGCCAAGCAGTGGCTGGCTGACCGAGGTTAACCCCATGCGCATCGCCATGGGTCTGAGCTACAACGGCCAGGCCTACGAAGGCTGGCAAAGCCAGTTATCGGGCAAAACCGTGCAAGATCGGCTGGAAGCCGCCTTACAAAAATTCACCACACAGCGCATTTCGACCCTGTGTGCGGGTCGCACCGACTCGGGTGTGCATGGCTTGATGCAAGTGATCCACTTTGACACCGCGCTCGACCGCGATGTCTACTCTTGGGTCCGTGGCACCAACACCTTCTTACCCGCCGACATTGCCGTGCAATGGGCACAGGTGGTGCCTGACAGTTTTCATTGCCGTGGCAGCGCCACTGCACGCCGCTATGTCTATGTGTTGTTGGAGTCTGCCGTGCGCCCCAGCGTGGACGCCGGTCGTGTGGGCTGGATTTACCGCCCATTGAAGCTCGAAGCCATGCAAGAGGCGGCCCAGCATTTGCTGGGCGAGCATGATTTTTCTTCTTTTCGCGCCTCCAGCTGCCAAGCGCTGAGCCCGGTCAAAACCATGACACGGATTCATATCAGCCGCAAAAGCAGCACCGCGCATTCAGCCTATTGGCGGTTTGAATTTGAAGCCAATGCTTTTTTGCACCACATGATCCGCAACCTCATGGGCTGCTTCGTGCAAATCGGGCAAGGCTTTCAGTCGCCCGACTGGATGGCACAAGTGCTACAAGCGCGCAACCGCGATGCGGCCGCCCCCACCTTCAGCCCGGATGGTCTGTACTTTGCAGGCCCCGTCTACGAGCCACACTGGGGTTTGCCTGAACGTACCGCTGCGTATGATGGACTGCCATGACCCAACGCACCCGCATCAAAATTTGTGGCCTCACGCGCGAACAAGACGTGGACGCAGCAGTTCAAGCCGGTGTGGACGCGATCGGCTTTGTGCTCTATGCACCCAGCCCACGCGCTGTGACCGCAGAACGCGCGGCTGAGTTGGCCACTCGCTTGCCGGCGTTTGTGACGCCAGTCCTGCTGTTTGTCAACGAAACCGCCGAAACCATCGCCCACGCCTGCATGCATGTGCCGGGTGCGTGGCTGCAGTTCCACGGCGATGAAACGCCCGACCATTGCCGCAAAATTGCACGCACCCTAGGGCGTCGCTGGATGCGTGCGGCGCGTATTCCCTCAGAAACCCCAGCGGGCGAAGCGCCGTTTGACCTCTTAAAATACGCCCAAGATTACTCAGACGCCCAAGCGGTGCTGCTCGACGCCCATGTCGACGGTTACGGCGGTGGCGGCAAAACATTCAATTGGTCACAGCTTCCTCCAAACGTCAACGCTCACCTCGTCTTGTCTGGTGGACTCAACGCTGCCAACGTGACCGAGGGTATTCGCGCGCTGCGTGACCGCGGCTTGTCGCTCGCGGTCGACGTGAGCTCTGGCGTGGAATCGGCCAAAGGCATCAAGGATGCGGCCCAGATTCACGAATTCGTCCGAGCCGTGCGCGCAGCCGACGCAGAGCACCCGCTCTAAGCACTCTCCCCTTTTTGTTTGAAGCACTTGAGGCCCAAGCCTCAAGACAACTTTGTAGGCCCAGTATGTCTCACTCTTTGTCGAACTACCAACAACCCGATGCCAAAGGCCACTTTGGCATTTACGGCGGCAGCTTCATCAGCGAAACGCTGACCCACGCGATTGAAGAACTCAAAGACGCGTACGCCAAATACCAACACGACCCCGCGTTCATCGCCGAGTTCAAAAACGAATTGGCGCACTTTGTCGGCCGCCCCTCGCCCGTGTACCACGCCGCCCGCATGAGCCGCGAAATGGGTGGGGCACAAATCTTCTTGAAGCGTGAAGACTTGAACCACACCGGCGCCCACAAGATCAACAACACCATCGGCCAAGCCATGCTCGCCAAGCGCATGGGCAAGCCCCGCGTGATTGCCGAAACAGGCGCTGGTCAACACGGCGTGGCCACCGCCACCATTTGTGCCCGCTACGGTTTGGAATGCGTGGTCTATATGGGCGCAGAAGACGTCAAACGTCAAAGCCCCAACGTGTACCGCATGAAGCTCTTGGGTGCAACCGTGGTGCCCGTTGAATCAGGCAGCCGTACCCTCAAAGACGCACTCAACGAAGCCATGCGCGACTGGGTAGCGAATGTGGACAACACCTTCTACATCATCGGCACTGTGGCGGGGCCTCACCCCTATCCGATGATGGTGCGCGACTTTCAAAGCGTGATTGGCGAAGAGTGCCTCACGCAAATGCCTGAGATGTTCAAGAGCCTGAAGATGGCTGAACAACAACCTGATGCGGTGATCGCCTGCGTGGGCGGCGGCAGCAATGCCATGGGCATCTTCTACCCCTACATCAACCACGCCAACACGCGCCTGATTGGCGTGGAAGCCGCTGGCGAAGGCATGGACACCGACCGTCATTCGTGCTCATTGCAGCTGGGCGCACCCGGCGTGTTGCATGGCAACCGCACCTACATCTTGCAAGATGAGAATGGTCAAATCACCGAAACGCATAGCGTGAGTGCAGGCCTTGACTACCCAGGCGTGGGCCCCGAGCACGCCTTCCTCAAAGACATTGGCCGCGCCGAGTACGTGGGCATCACCGACAAAGAAGCGTTGGAAGCCTTCCACTACTTGTGCCGCACCGAGGGCATCATCCCTGCGCTGGAATCCAGCCATGCGGTGGCCTATGCCATGAAGCTGGCCAAGACCATGACGCCTGAGCAATCCATCTTGGTCAACCTCTCGGGCCGTGGCGACAAAGACATTGGCACCGTGGCTGACCTGAGTGGCGCGGACTTCTTCTGCCGCCCCAGCTGCCAAGGCCAATCGGTCAAAGGTGGCCCGACAGAGCAAACCATCAAGATTGTGAAGTGAGCCGCACCATGAGCCGTATTGACGCCACCCTTCAAAACCTCAAGGCCCAAGGCCGCAAAGCCCTCATCCCCTATGTGATGGCCGGCTTTCCGCAAGCCCACATCACGCCCGCCCTCATGCACGGCATGGTGGATGCAGGCGCTGACATCATCGAACTCGGGGTTCCTTTCAGCGACCCCATGGCCGATGGTGCCGTGATTCAAAAAGCTGGCGAAGCTGCGCTGCGTTTTGGCATTGGCACCACCCAAGTGCTGGACATGGTGCGCGAATTCCGCCAAACCAACACCACCACGCCTGTGGTGCTGATGGGCTATGCCAACCCCGTGGAGTGCTACAACCTCAAACACGGCGCAGACTCGTTCGTCAAAGACGCTTCTGCAGCAGGCGTGGACGGCGTGTTGATCGTCGACTACCCCCCCGAAGAGTGCGAAGAATTTGCAGCCACCTTGCGTGCGCACAACATGGACCTGATCTTCTTGCTCGCACCCACCAGCACCGACCAGCGGATGGAACAAGTGGCCCGCATCGCCAGCGGCTATGTGTATTACGTCTCGCTCAAGGGTGTGACAGGCGCTGGCAACCTCGACACCGACGCAGTAGAAGCCATGCTGCCGCGCATTCGCCAGCATGTGCACATTCCCGTCGGCGTGGGCTTTGGCATTCGCGATGCCGCCACCGCCACTGCCGTAGGCCGCGTGGCTGATGCCGTGGTGATTGGCAGCCGCATCATCCAGCTGCTCGAAGCCGCGCCAGCCGGCCAAGAAGTGGCGGCAGCGCACACGTTTTTGACCGGCATTCGCCAGGCCTTGGACGCTTAAAGCCTGCATGCCTCAGCCGTTAAAATGCCTTTAATTCAAGAACTGACGAAGGACTGACCATGAGTTGGCTCGAAAAACTGCTTCCCCCCAAAATTCAGCACACCGAACCTTCGGAGCGCCGCAGCGTGCCCGAAGGCGTGTGGGTCAAGTGCCCCAGCTGCGAGACCGTGCTCTACAAGAGCGACTTGCAAGCCAACCAAAACGTCTGCCCCACCTGCAGCCACCACCACCGCATGAGTGCGCGTGACCGCTTGGACATGTTCTTGGATGCGGAAGGTCGCTATGAGATCGGGCAAGAAGTGCTGCCGGTGGACGCCTTGAAGTTCAAAGACAGCCGCAAATACCCCGAGCGCCTCAAAGAAGCCATGAACAACACCGGCGAAACAGATGCCTTGGTGGTCATGGGCGGCGCGGTGCACAACATCAATGTGGTCGTCGCCTGTTTTGAATTCGACTTCATGGGCGGCTCCATGGGCTCGGTCGTCGGCGAGCGCTTTGTGCGCGGCGTACACACCGCCATCGAGCAAAAAGTCCCCTTCATTTGCTTCACCGCCACCGGTGGCGCACGCATGCAAGAAGGCTTGCTCTCGCTCATGCAAATGGCCAAGACCAACGCCTCGCTCACCCGCTTGGCCAAAAAAGGCCTGCCCTACATCAGCGTGTTGACCGACCCCACCATGGGTGGTGTGTCTGCGGGCTTTGCGTTTGTGGGCGATGTGGTGATTGCCGAACCCAATGCCTTGATTGGCTTTGCGGGCCCACGCGTGATTGAAAGCACCGTGCGCGTCACGCTGCCCGAAGGCTTCCAACGTGCCGAGTTCTTGCAGCAAAAAGGCGCGATCGACATGATTTGCGACCGCCGTGAGCTGCGCAAAACCGTGGCCAACACCTTGGCCATGTTGCAGCGCCAGCCTGCTGATGCTGTGGCCTGATCTTGACGCACACCGTGCTACCGAAGGCCCTCTGAGCGAGGGCCTTTTTATTGCCACGCATGCGCCTCAAACCCCTGAAGTACTTTTAGACGCTCACCATGCTGCCCTTAGACTTTGACCCCTACTTGATCTTGGCCTGCTTGGCAGCCTGGCTGGTGGGTTTGTCCAAGGGGGGACTGCCATCGATTGGCATGCTGGCCGTACCCATCTTGTCTTTGGTCATGTCGCCCGTGAAGGCAGCCGTGATGTTGCTGCCCATCTATGTCATTTCGGACATGGCAGGCATTTGGCTTTATCGCAAGGAATTCAGCCTCATCAACCTGAAAATCTTGATTCCAGCAGGCATCTTCGGTGTCGTCGTGGGTTGGCTGACTGCGTCGTTCATTTCAGACATTGCGATCAAATTTCTGATGGGGCTGATTGGGGTGAGTTTTTGCCTTAACAGCTGGTTGCGCAAGAACACGCACAGCCCTACCCAGGCAGCGAATGTGCCCAAGGGCGTGTTCTGGGGGACGTTGGCTGGATTCACCAGCTTTATTTCCCACGCCGGGGCACCTCCTTTTCAGGTCTATGTGCTGCCGCAACGACTGCCCAAAGCGCAATTTGCAGGCACGTCAACCATCGTCTTTGCCGTCATCAACGCCGCCAAGATTTGGCCCTACCAACAATTGCGCCCCTACAGCACCGACGACTTGCTGAGTGCCGCCGTGTTGATTCCTGCCGCCCTGATCGGCACCGTGATGGGCGCCTACCTGACGCGCAAAATGACCGATGTTTGGTTCTTTCGCATCATTCAGGCGGGCTTGTTGCTGGTGTCACTCAAGCTGATCGCCGATGCCTTGACCTCCTTGCTTTCTTAGCGCCTGAGAAAGGCCCAGACCCTTCCTCTTAAAATGTCGTGTTCGCTGCCTGGTGCAGCCTCTTGCAGCCTCTCTACCTCAGTCTCTTTAGATGTCTCACAACAATACCCCCGCAGCACCCGAAGCCGCTCCCGTCGACGAAAACCAACTGATTGCCGAGCGCCGCGAGAAGCTCAAGGTCATGCGCGAGCGTCAAGCCGCAGGCCAAGGCGTGGCCTTTCCTAACGACTTCAAACCCGCGCACCACGCTGCCACCTTGCACGAGCTGCATGGCGACAAAACCGCCGAGGTGTTGACCGAAGAAGGCCAGTTCGCCAAAGTGGCCGGTCGCATGATGCTCAAGCGCGTGATGGGCAAGGCCAGCTTTGCCACGCTGCAAGACAGCACCGGCCGCATCCAGATTTACGTGACCCGCGATGACGTGAGCGAAGACCTGTACGCTGACTTCAAACACTGGGACTTGGGCGACATCGTCGCATGCGAAGGCAAGTTGTTCAAAACCCGCACCGGCGAGTTGTCCATCCATGCCACCAGCATCCGCATGCTGACCAAGAGCCTGCGCCCCATGCCCGACAAATTCCACGGCGTGGCAGACCAAGAAATCAAATACCGCCAACGCTATGTGGACTTGATGACGGATGAGACCGCCCGCAAGCGCTTCATGGCGCGCAGCAAAGCGGTCAGCGGCATTCGCGAGTTCATGGTGCAACACAACTTTTTGGAAGTTGAAACACCCATGCTGCACCCCATCCCCGGCGGTGCCAATGCCAAGCCGTTCACCACGCACCACAACGCGCTGGACCAAGAGATGTTCTTGCGCATCGCGCCTGAGCTGTACTTGAAGCGTTTGATCGTGGGTGGTTTTGAGCGCGTGTTTGAGATCAACCGCAACTTCCGTAACGAAGGCATCTCGGTGCGCCACAACCCCGAGTTCACCATGATGGAGTTCTACGCGGCGTATTGGAACTACCAAGACCTGATGCACTTCACCGAAGAGCTGGTGCGCGACGCCGCCATGAAGGCCGCTGGCACCACACTGCTGACCTACGGTGGCAAGCCGGTGGACCTGAGCCAACCGTTTGAGCGCTTGACTATCCGTGAAGCCATCCTCAAACACACCGAAGCAGGCGATAACGTGGACAACGCCACGTGGTTGATCAACGCCTTGCAAAAACTTGGCTTCAAAGAAGAAAAAGACAAACTCAGCACACGCAGCTTGGCCAGCTTGCAAGTGATGTACTTTGAAGAGACCGTGGAAGAAAAACTGTGGCAACCCACTTTCATCTGCGAGCACCCCGTCGAGATTTCACCTTTGGCCCGCGCCAGCGACAGCAAGCCCGATGTGACCGAGCGCTTTGAGCTCTACATCACCGGCCGCGAGTTCGGCAATGGCTTCAGCGAGTTGAACGATGCCGAAGACCAAGCGGCACGCTTTCATGCCCAAGTCGAAGCCAAAGACAGCGGCGACGACGAAGCCATGTTCTACGACCACGACTTTGTGCGCGCCCTCGAATACGGCATGCCCCCCACGGGCGGCTGCGGCATTGGCATTGACCGCTTGATGATGTTGCTGACCGACAGCCCCAGCATCCGCGATGTCATTTTGTTCCCCGCGTTGCGTCGCGAAGCATAAACACGGTGTACACAAGCAAAACGCCTCCATAGGGAGGCGTTTTTGTTGGTGCCCGCTATTCGGTAGCTGTCACCCGTCACTCAATGCGTATGACTGCACTCGGCCAAAAGCTGCCGTCAGCAGAACTTTGATCAACGGCCGCTCAGAGTCCAATCGCAATCCTCGGCTGCGATCAGCGTCCAGATCGTCGGCGTCCCAGGGGGCGATATTGCGGATGAAGTCGACG
>Ga0228699_1000525_pt1 | contig 28132 bp, 28 predicted proteins | sample McNCre217_Aug_MG_FD_178016 | JGI IMG/M metagenome (GOLD analysis project Ga0228699, IMG submission 178016) | Freshwater microbial communities from McNutts Creek, Athens, Georgia, United States - 2-17_Aug_MG | ecosystem: Environmental > Aquatic > Freshwater > Creek | place: USA: Georgia... | reverse complement strand
AGCGTTCTTGGCCAAGACCGTCACAGGTCGTGCCATGCAAGCGGTGGCACAAAACACCGAAAGCGCATCGGTGTTGGGCATCAATGTGCCTCGCATGATTTTCTACACCTTTGCCATCAACGCGGTGCTGGCCGCGGCGGCCGCAATTTTGGTGACACCGACTTACCTTGCCAAATTTGACATGGGCTCGTCGCTAGGCAACAAGGCCTTCTTTGCAGCCATCATTGGTGGCTTCAACAATTCGCGTGGTGCGTTGTTGGGCGGCCTGATTGTGGGGGTCTGCGAAAACTTGGCCGCTGCCTATATTTCTCCCGCCTACAAAGACGCGGTGGCGCTGATCATTTTCATGGTCGTGATTTTGTTCAAGCCACAGGGCTTGCTCGGTAAAAAAGTGGAGCGCAAAGTATGAAGAAGCTCGCATTACTTGCCGGCCTCTTGGGGCTGGTGGCCTGTATTTTTGTGCCGACGCTGCTGAAGAGCCATGGCATTTATCTGTTTACCTATTGGCTGATTTATGTCATCGCTTCGATGGGCTTGAATCTCACCATTGGCTATGCCGGCCAAAAGTCACTCGGCCATGCCGCGTTCTTTGGCATTGGAGCCTATACCGTCGCCATCATGATGCAAGCTGGCTACAGCTTTTGGATAGGCATGCCACTGGCTGCTTTGGGCTGCTTTGTGGTGGGCTTGGCTTTGGGCTTTCCTGCGCTGCGTGTGCAAACCATTTACTTGGCATTTGCCACGCTGGGCTTTAACACCGCCGTCTGGTTGGTGATGCGCAACGAAGAGTGGCTCACGGGCGGCACCTTTGGTATCAACAACATTGCACGCCCCGAAGTTTTTGGCATCAGCTTGGATGGCAACTTGGCTTACTACTACCTGGTGTTGGCTTTTGCCGTGGTGTTGGGTTTGCTCTTGTGGGGCCTGCTCAACTCACCTTGGGGCAAAGCTTTTACCGCGTTGCGTGACAACCCCATCCGTGCCGAGAGCTTGGGTGTGGACATTCGCAGCTACACCTTGTTGAGCTTTGCGATTGGTGCGGCCTACGCCGGCATTGCGGGTGGTCTGTTCGGCTCTTTGGTTCAATTCATTGACCCGTCGCCATTCACGGTAGAAGCTTCCATCATGATGTATTTGATGGTCGTCGTCGGTGGCCCCGGTTATTTCTTAGGGCCGTTGCTAGGCGCGGCTGTGGGAGTGATCTTGCCCGAGTGGCTGCGCTTTGCGCAAGCTTGGTATTTGTTTGTGTTCGGCACAGCCGTGGTGATGTTGATGATTTGGCTGCCCGATGGTTTGCTGAGCATTCCAGACCGCATGCGTGCCAAACGTCAGTCGCGTGAAGCCTCGGCTGCGCGTGCTGCTGCAGGTAGTCAGCGTAATGCTGAGGGAGTGAAGGCATGACCCAATCAACGAATCAACCCGTTCTCAAAGTCACCGATTTGAAGAAGGCCTACGGAGCTATTCAAGCGGTGGGTGGCGTGTCTTTTGAAGTACGTCCTGGCGAGATCTTTGGTGTCATTGGCCCCAACGGTTCTGGCAAAACCACCTTGTTCAACAGCATGTTGGGGCAGATCACGCCTGACACAGGCAAGATCGAACTCAATGGTCAAGATGTCACCAAATTGGGTCCGTTGGAGCTCAACCGCCGTGGCGTAGGCCGCACGTTTCAAACCTTGCAAGTGTTTGGCAAGATGACAGTGCGCGATAACTTGATCGTGGCCGCGCAAGAGCATCAAGGCACCATGTTCAGCCGCATGTTCGCCCCCAGTGACTCCAACTTGGGCGACAAGGCCGATGCCTTGATTGATCAGTTTCACATCAAGCACGTGGCTGACAAAAAAGCGGGTGAGTTGAGCTACGGCCAACAAAAGTTGGTGGACATTGCCATGGCGTTCATGAGCGAACCCGATTTGGTGTTGCTTGATGAGCCCTGTGCAGGCGTGAACCCCTCGTTGGTGGGCGGCATCAGCACTTTGCTCAAAGACCTGAACAAAACCCGTAAAGGGAGTTTTGTCGTGATCGAGCACAACATGGATTTTGTGATGGATCTGTGCCATCGCATCATGGTGATGGTCGAAGGCAAGGTCATGGCCATTGGCACGCCTGCTGAGATTCGCGCCAACAAACAAGTGCTCGACGCTTACTTAGGAAATTGATCATGAGCGCACAACACAACAACGCAACACCGTGCATCGAGTTTGATGATGTGGTGGCGGGTTACAAAGATTTCATGATCTTGAACAACCTGTCGTTCCAAGTGCCCAAGGGCTCTATCACGCTGCTGATTGGCCCCAACGGTGCGGGTAAGTCGACCGTGCTCAAAACCTTGTTTGGCTTGCTCACCCCGCGGCTTGGCAAAATTCGTTTGAACGGCGATGACATCACAGGGGCCACGCAAAAAGACTTGCTCGCACGCGGCATTGCCTTTGTGCCACAAGGCCGCAATTTGTTTGGTCAGTTGTCGGTGTATGAAAACCTAGAGCTGGGCGGCATCACGCTGGGCATGAAAACCACACATGAGCGCATTCCTGAAGTGCTGGAGTTTTTCCCGCGCGTGAAAGAGCGCATGAACTCCTTGGCCTCATCGCTGTCGGGCGGTGAACAAAAGCAACTCGAAATTGGCCGCGCTTTGCTGCTGCGTCCCAAAGTTTTGTTGATTGATGAGCCTTCCATTGGCCTGTCGCCAATGGTGGTGCAAGACGTGTTCAAGCTCTTGCGCAAGCTGGCTGACCAAGGCACCACGGTGTTGATGGTGGAACAAAACGTGAAGAGCGCACTCAAGTACTCGGACAACGCGATTGCGTTGGAGTCTGGCCGTTTGGTGCTGTACAAATCAGCTGCCGAAATTTTGGCCGATCCACAAATGGAGCGTTTGTTCTTGGGTGGGGCTCACACCACCACGGCTGCGGCCACGGTTTAACCGCGAGGTTTGTTAAAGACACCGGCATGCTTGGCATGTCGGTATTTTTTTATGTCACCGTTGCAGCGAAACGATGCGCCCTGTTTTGGCACTTTCTTGAATGGCATCCAACGTGGCTGCAATGTCGTGGCTGGCGGCAGCTGCACGTTCGATGGCTGGCGTATCACCTTCGCGCACGACTTTGGCAAACGCCTCGGCAGCAAACCGAAAGCCGCTGCCTGAGGCCGACTGTATTTCTTCAAATGGGATGCTGTTGGCAATGCCTCGGCGCACCCGCAGTTGGCTGGGCAAGTAACCCCAAGGGTGGATGTGTGAATCGCTGGTGTGGTTGATGTATTCGGTTTCCACTGTGCCGTGCGAGCCGACGATGGTGGCGCGGCGGTGGTTGGCGGTATCCATCGCGCATGACATTTGGGCGCGGCGACCATCGGCATAAAAAAGCGTCGCCATCATGCTGATGTCCACGCCTGTGGCTGCCCAGCTGGCATGAGCCATCACACGTTCGGGGGCGCACCCCATCACCAATCGAATCATGCTCAAGGGGTAGCTGCCTGCGTCTAGCAACGCACCCCCGCCTAGGTCGGGTTGCATGCGGATGTTGACATCGGGGTTGCCCACAGTAAAACCAAAACAGGCTTGCATGCTGCGAATATCGCCTATCTTTTCTTGGGTGAGGTTCAACAGCAAATCACGCGTCTGAGGCTGAAACCAGTAGGGGTAGGACTCCAGCAACATCACGCCTTGTTGGCGTGCGACTTCAAACATGCGCTTGACTTGCGTGAGGTTGAGTGCCAAAGGTTTTTCACACAGCACATGTTTGCCCGCTTGCATGGCGCGAATGGCCCATTCGGCATGCATGCTGTTGGGCAGCGGAATGTAAATGGCATCCAATGCCCCATCGGCCAGCAAAGCTTCGTAGCTGCCGTGCGCGCGAGCAATGTGAAAGCTGTGTGCGAAGACTTGAGCCTTCGCGAGATCGCGACTTGCCACGGCCTGTATCGACACCTGTTTGCTGTCGGCCACATCGCGCGTAAATTGTTTTGCGATGTTGGCGCAACCTAAGATGCCTAGGCGTAACGGCGAGTGGTGTGTGGTGCTCATAAAACAACATCCGCAATGAGTTTGATGGAAACGGCAAACAGCCCAGCTTGTACGAGTCTGTAAAACCAAATGTCTGCGATTTTCTTGGTGACATACGCACCAGCCACTGTGCCCGCTAAGGCAAATGGAATGAGGTCGGCAGCGCGCATCAGATCATCGTAAGAGTAGGGCTGCAGCAATTGGTAAGGCAAAATTTTGGCAGCGTTGATCACGGCAAACAACAGCGTGGCGGTGCCCGCAAACTGTATTTTTGGCAGCCGCTGCGGCAGCACATAAATTTGAAACGGAGGTCCACCCGCATGCGATATGAAACTGGTGAAGCCCGCGACCGTGCCCCAGAACCAGCCTTTTTTAGCATCCACAGCTTGTTTGTCTTGCGGTGTTTTGCGCAACCATGTGTTGAGACAAAAGCCCACACCCATACAGCCAATCATCAGCTTGACAGCGCTGTCAGAGGTGACTGATGCCGTGAGCCACCCAATCAACACTCCCAAAATGCCTGCAGGCAGCAGTATTTTTAAATTGGCTGCGCTGAAGTCTTTGCGGTACAGCCAAACGCTGACCACGTCCGAGATGATGTAAATCGGCAGCAACAGCACCGCCGCTTTCACGGGCGACATGAACAGAGAGAGCAGGGGAACGGCCAACATGCCGATGGTGGGAAGACCACCTTTGGACAGGCCGACCAGCAGTGCGGCTAGCCCAGCTAAGACAAAGTAAGAATCAAAGGACATGCGTTGCTTTTCGAGTGCGTGAGCGAGTTTACGCACGCGCGCGCGTGCCTGCCTGCAGGTACTAGGGTTCTTCTGGAGACAGTGGCCTGTGTTTGGCCTTCTATACTTTCAGAATGAACGAAACAGTACATTCTGCACGCAAAGCGCCCAAGCGCACCAACGATCCTGAACGGACGATGGCTGGCATCATGGCTGTGGCGACCAAAGAGTTTGCCGCCAAGGGCTTGGCGGGCGCACGCATTGATGCGATTGCCGATGCCACGCATACCAGCAAACGCATGATCTATTACTACTACGGCAGCAAAGAGGGGCTGTACCTTGCCGTGCTGGAAGATGCGTACCGCCGCATTCGCGCCACCGAAGCTGAATTGCATTTGGCCGACCTGTCGCCTGAAGAGGCGCTCAAGGCTTTGGTGGGGTTCACCTTCGATCACCATCACAGCAACCAAGACTTTGTGCGCTTGGTGATTTCCGAGAACATGCAGCGAGGTGACTACCTTGCGCAAAGCAAGCTGATTCAAGGCTTGAACGTCTCGGTCATTCAAGCCATCGAAGAGTTGTACAACCGCGGCGTGAAAGCTGGCGTGTTTCGTAAGGGGCTGGACCCCATTGATATCCACGCTTCTATTTCCGCGTTGACATTTTTCAATGTCTCCAACCGCTATACCTTTGATTTGATCTTCAAGCGCAACGGCCAAACCGCTCAAGCTTTGGCGGCGCGTCGACAAAGTGTGGTGGACATGGTTCTGCGTTTTATGAGTTATTCAAATTCGGCATAACAGCTAGTTGGCTATGCGAGATTTAAATGCGGGTTTTCACTAACCCGTCACAAAGTAACTGTTTTGTACATTTTGTCCAGCCTACTTTCTAAAAGGATTTCCCTCATGTTCAACCTAATTTTGGATCGCTGCTGCCGAGTGCTCGAAGCCGCGATTGCTTTTTGCCTCGCCCTGATGGTGGTGTTGGTGTTTGGCAATGTATTTTTACGCTACGCCATGAACTCAGGCATCACGTTGTCTGAAGAGTTGTCGCGTTGGGCTTTTGTGTGGATGACATTTTTGGGGGCCATCGTGGCGCTTAAAGAGCACGGCCATTTGGGCACGGACATGTTGGTGAGCCGCTTAGGCCCATTTGGCAAAAAGGTTTGCCTAGGGGCTTCGTACATTTTGATGTTGTTTGCTTGCTGGCTTTTGTTCAAAGGTGCCTATGACCAAGCCCTCATCAATTTGGACAGCACCAGCGCCGTGATGGAAGCGTCTATGGCTTGGGTGTATCTGCCCGGCATTTTGTTTGCTGTGTTGGGTGGCTTGATTTTGGGCGTTGAATTTCTGCGCTTGCTCACAGGTCAGGTGCGAGACGAAGACTTGGTGATGATCCAAGAGTCTGAAGAATCCCCTCACGGCGAAACCCATTAAACCCATTCAAGGAACAAGACCATGACGATTGCTGTATTTCTCTTTTCCCTGATGGGCTCTATGGCGTTGGGTATCCCAATCGCTTTCTCTTTGCTGTTGTGCGGTGCTGCGTTGATGTGGCACATGAACATGTTTGACGCACAAATCTTGGCACAAAACTTGATCGAAGGTGCCAACAGTTTTCCATTATTGGCTGTACCGTTTTTCATGTTGGCGGGTGAAATCATGAACGCGGGTGGTCTGTCACGCCGCATCGTGAACTTTGCGATGGCTTGCGTGGGGCACATCAAAGGCGGTCTAGGTTATGTGACCATCATGGCTGCGGTGATCATGGCCGCTTTGTCTGGCTCTGCGGTGGCTGATGCGGCTGCATTGGCTTCGTTGTTGTTGCCCATGATGGTGGCTGCGGGTCACGACAAAGCACGTTCGGCTGGCCTGATTGCCTCTGCTGGCATCATCGCGCCAGTGATTCCACCGAGCATTGGTTTTGTGATTTTTGGTGTGGCCGGTAACGTGTCGATTTCCAAGCTGTTCATGGCGGGTATTGTGCCGGGTGTGTTGTTGGGCGGTTCGTTGTGGATCACTTGGTGGTGGTTGGCTCGCCAAGAAGTGGTGGAAGTTCCTCCTCGTAAATCATTCGGTGAAATCAGTGTGGCTTTGCGCGAAGCGACATGGGCATTGGTGTTGCCTGTGATCGTGGTCTTCGGCTTGAAATTCGGCGTGTTTACACCCACTGAGGCAGCTGTGGTGGCTGCTGTGTACGCCTTGCTGATTTCGACTTTTGTTTACAAAGAACTCAACTTCAAGAGTTTGTACCCCTTGTTTGTGGCCTCGGCTAAAACCAGCGCGATTGTGATGTTTTTGGTCGCTGCAGCGATGGTGTCTGCTTGGTTGATCACGGTGGCTAATTTGCCAGCTGAATTGATTGTTCTTTTGGAGCCTTTGTTGGACAGCCCCAAATTGTTGATGCTCACAATCATGGTGATCACCATGGTTGTTGGTACTGCACTTGATATGACTCCCACCATTTTGCTGTTGACCCCTGTGCTCATGCCTGTGATCAAAGCGGCTGGTATTGATCCTGTCTACTTTGGTGTCTTGTTCATCATCAACAATGCGATTGGTTTGATCACGCCGCCTGTAGGCACTGTGCTCAATGCGGTTGCAGGCGTGGGTAAAGTCAGCATGGACGAAGTGACGCGTGGTGTGATGCCGTTCATGGTGGCTCAGTTCATCATCATGTTTGCCATGGTGGCGTTCCCACAAATGGTCATGATCCCAGCACGCTGGTTCTATTGATTTTCTTTTCCACGGTCTGTCCGGGTACGCCAGACAGTGGATCTTTTTTTGTTTGGCGTACGACCGCAAAGTTCATCAGGAGACACTGACATGAAACGTGTATTTATCAAGACCGTGATCGCCACTGTGGCAATGGCTGCTATGGGCATCGCTTCAGCACAAGTCAAGACCATCAAGTTCGCCAACCAGAACACTGCGGGTCACCCCATCGTGCAAGGCATGGAGAAATTCAAAGAGATCGTCGAGAAAAACTCAGGCGGCAAACTTAAGGTCAATATTTTCCCTGGTGGTACTTTGGGCAGCGACCAAGCCAACGTGTCGGCCATTCAAGGTGGCTCATTGGAAATGGCTTCGATGAACTCTGGCATTTTTGCCAGCCAAGTCAAAGAATTTGGCGTGTTCGATTTCCCATTCATGTTCGCGACCACCAAAGAGGCTGACGCTGTGATGGATGGCCCTTTCGGCAAGAAGATGCATGCCAAGTTGGAAGAAAAAGGTTTGATCGGTTTGGCTTACTACGAGCTGGGCTTTCGTCATATCACCAATGGCAAGCGCGCCATCAACAAAGTGTCTGACATCGAAGGCTTGAAGCTGCGCGTCATTCCTAACCCCATCAACGTGGACTGGGTCAAGGCTTTGGGTGCAAACCCAACGCCGCTGCCTTTCCCCGAGTTGTATGCGGCTTTGGAGCAAGGTGCTGTGGATGGTCAAGAAAACCCCATTCCTACCATCAACAGCGCTAAGTTGTACGAAGTGCAAAAGCACATGGTTTTGACAGCTCACCAATACAACCCACAGTCTGTGGTGATCAGCAAAAAGTTCTGGGAAACCCTGAACCCTGCTGAGAAGAAGATCGTGGCAGATGCCGCCACTGAGTCTGCCAAGTTCCAACGCGAAACTGCACGTAACTTGGAAGCCAGCTTGTTGGCCAACTTGAAGAAAAACGGCATGCAAGTGACCCAGTTGCCTGAATCTGAAATGTCCATCTTGCGTGACAAGATGCGTCCTGTGACGGCCAAGCACGGCGTCGCGGTGGGCCAAGATTTGGTCAAAGAGTTGCAAGCTGAAATCGACAAAGTCCGTTCAGCCGCACCTGCGAAGAAGTCTAAGTAATTGGCTTTGTGATGCTTCGCCGCTTTGGCGGCGAAGCTTTTTTTGTTTAACGAATAACGATTGTTAAGGGGAAGTTGCGTATGAAAATTTTGATGCTGCACGGTGTGAACCACAACATGTTTGGTAAGCGCGACCCCAAGCAATACGGCACGATCACGCTCGATGAGATCAATGCCAATTTGCGCAAGCTGGGCAAAGAGTTGGGTGCTGAGGTGGAGTGCTATCAGACCAACCACGAAGGTGATATGTGTGAACGTATTCATCAAGGCTATTTCGACAACGTCGATGCCGTGCTGATCAACGCCGGTGCCTGGACCCATTACAGCTACGCCATTCGTGATGCCTTGGCTGTGTTGACTTGCCCTGTGGTTGAGTTGCACATGTCCAACATCCATGCGCGTGAAGAATTCCGTCACAAATCGGTGTTTGCCGAAATTGTGAAAGGCCAAATTTGTGGCTTTGGTGCTGACAGCTATTTGTTGGCTTTACGTGCAGCAGTGTCTGCAGTTCAATCTTCTTAATTCATCATGAGCACACCTAGTCTGGTTATCAATGGCAATACGCAGCTGATTGCACACATCGGCTATCCCACGCATTCGTTCAAGTCCCCCATGATCTACAACCCGTACTTCGCCAGTGCGGGCATCAATGCGGTGGTGGTGCCTATGGGCTGCCAAACACCAGACTATCCGGTGTTCTTGAAATCGGTATTCAACCTCACCAACATTTGCGGCGCACTCATCACCATGCCGCACAAGGTGGTCACCGTGGGCTTGCTCGACGAAGTCACAGCCACGGTGCGTGTGGCCGGTGCTTGTAACGCAGTCAAAAAGCTGGCTGATGGCCGCTTGGTCGGCGATATGTTTGATGGCGCTGGTTTTGTGCGCGGCGTGCAACGCAAAGGCTTTGACTTGAGCGGCAAGCGCGTGTTGGTGGTGGGTTCGGGTGGGGTGGGTTGTGCCATCGCTGCGTCGTTGGCAGGTGCTGGCATTGCTGCAATCAGCTTGTTCGATGTGAACACCGCCTCTGCCGAGGCTTTGGGCCAACGCTTGAAACAAAACTACCCCCAAATCGATGTGCGCACAGGCTCGAACGACCCTGCTGATCACGATTTGGTGGTCAACGCCACCCCGATGGGCATGAACGAAGGCGATGCTTTGCCAATGGATGTGTCACGCATTTCGCCTGACGCGTTTGTGGGTGAAGTGGTGATGAAGACTGAAATGACCGCGTTCTTGCAAGCGGCTCAAAACCGTGGCTGCCGAGTGCAGGTGGGATCAGACATGTTGTTTGAACAAATCCCAGCCTATTTGGAATACTTTGGCTTGCCCACCACCACCGCAGAAGTGCTGCGCGATGTGGCGCAGTTAAGCTATTGAAGTTCGATTGATTTTTCTTGGAGTATTTGATGACCTTGCAATCCACACACCGAGAGTCCGTGCCCGACATGCCCAACCGTTTGGGCCTAGAGGGGATTGAGTTCATCGAATACGCCACCAGTCGCCCGCAAGCGCTGGGTCAAGTGCTGGAGAACATGGGTTTTCGCCCTGTGGCACGTCACCGTTCGCGTGAAGTGACTTTGTATCGCCAAGGCGGTATGAACTTGGTCGTCAATGCCAGCCCAGACGATGCGCGCGTGAGCGCCACCACCGATGGTCAACCTGTGATTTCTGCCGTCGCCTTCCGCGTGCGTGATGCTTTGCAAGCGCACACCCGCTGCATGGAGTTGGGTGCATGGAATGTGACCAGCCAAGCGCAAGCGATGGAGTTGCACATTCCAGCCATTCATGGCCCGGGCGGCAGCCGTTTTTATTTTGTAGACCGTTGGCAAGAGTTCTCAATTTACGACATCGACTTCAAGCCCATTCCCACGGTCGACCAACACCCAGAAGCCACCGCTGGTATGAGCTACTTTGGCGTGGTGCAGTACATCGGTGCCGGTCGCAGTGCGGATTGGTTGGCGTACTTTGAACACATGTTTGACTTCAGCTTTGTGCCTGATGACCAACGTTTTGGCATCTTGCCCAAAGGCAAATTGATGAAAAGCCCTTGCGGCAACTTCTTGTGGCAACTCATTGAACCCGATCCATGGATGGACACCGATGAGTCGCCCGAATGCCTGCAACGCATTGGTTTGGGGGCTGTCGATGTCGGTGCCGCAGTGGCCGCCCTGAAAGCGCGTGGCGTGGAGTTTGTGGAGTCCACCCAGTTGCACCCAGAAGACCGTGGCGCGCTCACACGCAGTGCCTTGGGCTCGGTGTCGTTTGAGCTGGTTCACAAAGACAAATGAAGGGGCACGGCATGAACTTGCTCGATGGCTTTGGGATGGACACCATCACGATGGCGGGCTCTTTAGAGGCCAAGCTGTCGGCGATGAAAGACGCAGGCTTTTCACAAGTCATGCTGATGGCACGTGATTTGGTCACACACCCCGGCGGCGTGCCTGCTGCGGTGGCGGCAGTGCAGGCCAGCGGCTTGCGCCCCACGGGATTTCAAGTGTTACGTGACTTTGAAGGTTTGTCCGGTCACTTGCATGGCTACAAAGTAGACATTGCGAAGTCGATGTTAGAGATGTGTGCAGCGACAGGCAGCAAAGTGTTGCTGGCTTGTTCGTCCACCTCACGTCACGCCACCGACGATCTGGATCACATCGCTCGCGATTTAAAGAAGCTCGCCATGATGGCTTTGCCCTTGGGCATCAAAGTGGCCTACGAAGGTTTGTCGTGGGGTCGCACGGTCAACGAGTTCACCACCTCTTGGGATGTGGTGTGCCGCGCCGATTGCCCCAACCTCGGCATTGGGTTGGACTCGTTTCACATCTTTGCAGCCAACACCTCCTTGGACGCGATTGAAGACCTTGATCCGGAGAAGATTTTCTTGGTTCAGTTGTCAGACTTCATGTGGAACGAAACCCCCACGTTTGAAGACCGCATGACCACGGCTCGCACCTTCCGTGTGTTTCCGGGCGAGGGCGTGCACAGCGAGGCTTTGGCCGACTTGGTGTTGCGCTTAGATCGCATTGGTTATCGCGGTGACTACAGCTTTGAGGTTTTCAACGACGACTACCAACAATTGCCTCTGGCCACCGTGGCCGAGCGTGCTCGCAAGAGCGCCACATGGTTGCACGACAACGTGCTGCACCGCTCAGCTCCCTTGCCCGCTTGGACACGCACCACAGCCCACGTATGAAACACCGCCAACTCGGTCCCTACCAAGTCTCTGCCATTGGCTTAGGTTGCATGAACTTGAGCCACGCGTATGGTGCGCCACCCGCGCCCGAAGTGGGCGAAGCGCTGATTCACCGCGCCTTAGACCTCGGCGTGACGATGTTTGACACAGCGGCTTTGTATGGTTTTGGCACCAACGAGTTGTTGGTGGGCAAAGCCCTCAAAGCGCATCGCAGCCAAATCACCTTGTGCAGCAAGGGCGGCATGGCTGGCGTGAGTTTTCCAGAGGGTGTCAAGCGTGTCATCAATGGCCGTCCTGAAGCGCTGCGCCAAAACTGCGAAGACAGCCTGACGCGTTTAGGCACCGACGTGATTGACCTGTACTATCTGCACCGCTGGGACAAGCAAGTTCCCATCGAAGACAGCGTGGGTGCACTGAGCGACCTCGTGCGTGCAGGCAAGATTCGTGAGATTGGCTTGAGCGAAGTCTCTGCCACCACCCTGCGAAAAGCACACGCGGTGCATCCGATTGCTGCAGTGCAAACTGAATACTCGTTGTGGACACGTAACCCTGAAATTGCTGTGCTCAAAGCCTGCGAAGAGTTGGGCGCGACCTTTGTCGCTTTCAGCCCTGTGGCGCGTGGTTTTTTGTGTGGTGAGTTGCGCGATGTCAGTACCTTGGCTGCCAACGACATTCGTCGCGCCATGCCACGCTTTAGCGCAGATACCTATGCGGCCAACTTGCCTTTGCTTGATGCCTATCAGGCCATTGCGCGTGAAGTGGGCTGTACGCCAGCACAATTGGCGTTGGCTTGGTTGCTGCATAAAGACAGCAAGCTCATCCCCATTCCCGGCACACAAAGCATTCACCATCTCGAAGACAACATCGCCGCAGTCGATGTGGTGCTTTCGCCGGAGCAGATGCAGCGCCTAGAGACGCTCATCAACCCACAGACGGTCAAGGGGCCGCGTTACAACGCGGTCAATGCAGCCGAAGTCGATACCGAAGAGTTCGTTTAGCCGAGCGCATCAAGCCTGTGCGCAACGTTCGGCTTCTTGACTCATACCTTCTCTGTCGACGGCAAAAAAGCCGGGCATGTTGAAACGATTGAGGCTGGGGTAGCTTGAAAACGCCATGGACCAATCGTTGAAACGACGCGTTTCTAAAGGGCCGCGCGCCAGTAGTTCAAGGTCGTAGTGACGGGGGTCACGTTGCAGGCTTTCCCACAATGAGGCGATCGCTTTGGGTGTGCCTTCAATGCATTGCACAAACACCTCTTCCGTGTAGAGCAAATGGCCCGTAATGCCCAACAGCGCATTTTTGGCACGGGCTTCGCTGAGCATGTTGAAGAGGTGCAAGCTACCTAGGGTGTTGGTGGCTTTGGATCGATAGAGCAGACGTTCGAGCACAGCAGGAAGGATAGGTTAATAACACCTAAATCCTACAAATGTGATATTTAAAAAGACTTACGAGTTTGTTCAAGACATTGTGCCGGCGAACAACTGCTCGCGCAGCCAAATGTGCACCGGATCTTGTTGGTGCCGCACATGCCAGATGGCGTACATGGGCATTTCTGGTGTTTTAAATGGAGTCGGGGCATCGGCCAAACCACGCAATAAACCTTGGCGCAACAAACCGGGCAGTGTGGCCAAGCGTTCCGTGCCTGCAACAAACGCTGCCACACCTGAAAAACTGCTCAAGGTGGCAGCAAAACGACGTTGTACCCCCTGTTTGAGTAGCAGCTCATCAATGTCTAAGCTTCGGCGTGGTTGGTGTACCACGGTGATGTGTTCAGACGCTTCATACGCTTTGAGCGAGCGTGGCGCTTTGCGCACTTGGGGGTCGTAAAACACGCGGTAGTTGTCGGCAAACAAGCGTTTGTGTTTGATGTCTGTCGCATCGGGCGGGCGAGGGCTGATGACCAGTTGACAGTCTTGTGCGCGCAACATGTCTGCACTGGGCACGTCCGATGGGACCACGCGCAGTGTGATGCCCGGTGCTTGGCTTTGTAGCCGGTTGAGCAATCCCGGCAGCAACAAATCTCGCTGCAAATCGTTGGCCGCGATGGTGAAGCACTGTGTCAAGCGTGCAGGTTCAAAACCACCGTTGTGCACAAAACCTTGCAGTTGTGTGAGTAAACCTTGCGCCTGCAACGCCAACGCTTCGGCGCGTGCTGTGGGCACGATGCCTCGCCCTGATTTCACAAACAAGGCATCACCCACGATGGCGCGTAAACGGTCGAGCTGGTGGCTCACAGCCGACTGTGTGATGCCCAGCACGTTGGCCGCTGCGGTGACCGAGCCTTGCTCAATCACGGTGCTGAGAAGCTGCAACAGATGCCCGTCCAAATCCAAATGATTAAATTTTTTCATGGAATAAATGAGTATTGCGTGGTTTATTTTATGAGTTGATCAAGACACACTTCGTGCCATTGAACAATTTCAATCACGGAGACAACCATGAGCCACAAACCAGAACCGATTTTTGGAACCACTTTGTTTGACGGTGACCAAGCCCAAAAGGGCTATGCCCTCAACAAGATGTGCTACTCCTTCAACAGCGCAGACAACCGCAACACCTTCAAGGCCAATGAAGAGGCTTATATGACCCAGTACGGCTTGAATGCCGAGCAAGCCCAAGCCATTCGCACACGCAACGTGTTGGGCTTGATTGCTGCCGGTGGGAACGTGTATTACCTCGCCAAATTTGCAGGCATTTTGGGTTTGGATGTGCAAGACCTGGGCGCTGCCCAAACCGGCATGACCAAAGAAGAATTCAAAGCCAAGCTGCGCGCGGCAGCCCATCAATAAGCATCAAGGAGACACACCATGGCAAACATCGTTGGCGGCCTCGCCTCATCACACATCCCATCCATCGGCGGCGCGATCGCCAAAGGCATTCAGCAAGATCCGTACTGGAAACCCTTTTTTGATGGCTTTCCGCCCATTCACGAGTGGTTGTGCAAGGTCAAGCCTGACGTGGCTGTGGTGTTTTACAACGACCACGGTTTGAACTTCTTTCTCGACAAGATGCCCACCTTTGCCGTGGGAGCCGCTGCCCAATACAACAACGCGGACGAAGGTTGGGGCATCCCCACCCTGCCTCCGTTCAAAGGTGCACCTGATCTGTCATGGCACATCATCAACGAGTTGGTTGAGAAAGAGTTTGACGTGGTGACGTGCCAAGAAATGCTGGTCGATCACGCCTTCACTTTGCCTCTCAAATTGTTCTGGCCAGGCGACACATGCCCCGTGCTGACAGTGCCGATTTGTATCAACACCGTGCAGTTCCCGTTGCCCTCGGCTAAGCGTTGCTACAACTTAGGCAAAGCCGTAGGGGAGGCGATTCGCAGCTGGGACAGCGATTTGAATGTGGTGGTCTTGGGGACGGGCGGTTTGAGCCATCAACTCGATGGCGAGCGTGCGGGGCACATCAACAAGAAGTTTGATTTGGAATTCATGGACAGCTTGCAAAAGAACCCTGAGTGGGCCACGCAATTCAGCATCCACGAGTTGGTCGAAAAGACCGGCACGCAAGGCGTGGAGTTGGTGATGTGGTTGGCGATGCGCGGTGCTTTGGGTGAGCACGTCAAGCCCGTGCATCAGAACTATCACATCCCCATCTCTAACACCGCCACCGGTGTGATGGCGTTGGCGACTGAGTAAAGCGAAGACCTCAAAGAAAAACCCCGCGAGTGCAAACTGGCGGGGTTTTTGTTACCCCGCAAAGCGGGGCAGGGGAAGCGATTACATCGTGTCGATGAAGCTGCGCAGTTTGTCGCTGCGGCTAGGGTGCTTCAGCTTACGCAAGGCCTTGGCTTCGATTTGACGAATGCGCTCACGCGTCACGTCAAACTGCTTGCCCACTTCTTCCAACGTGTGGTCGCTGGCCATTTCGATACCAAAGCGCATGCGCAGCACTTTGGCTTCGCGTGGTGTCAGGCCATCCAAGATGTCTTTCACCACATCGCGCAAGCCAGCTTGCATGGCGGCTTCGATAGGCGCGGTGTTGACACCGTCTTCGATGAAGTCACCCAAATGGCTGTCGTCATCGTCACCGATGGGCGTTTCCATCGAGATCGGCTCTTTGGCGATCTTCATGATCTTGCGGATCTTGTCTTCTGGAATTTCCATCTTCTCAGCCAAGACGCTGGCATCTGGCTCGAAACCAAACTCTTGCAAGTGTTGGCGGCTGATGCGGTTCATCTTATTGATGGTTTCGATCATGTGCACAGGAATACGGATGGTGCGCGCCTGATCCGCAATGGAGCGCGTGATGGCTTGACGAATCCACCATGTGGCGTAAGTCGAGAATTTGTAACCGCGGCGGTATTCAAACTTGTCCACGGCCTTCATCAAACCGATGTTGCCTTCTTGGATCAAGTCGAGGAATTGCAAACCACGGTTGGTGTATTTCTTGGCAATCGAGATGACCAAACGCAAGTTGGCTTCGATCATTTCTTTCTTCGCGCCGCGTGAGCTGCGTTCACCCGCATTCATGCGTTTGTTGATGTCTTTGAGTTGTTCCAAAGGCACAACCACGCGAGCTTGCAAGTCGATCAACTTTTGTTGCAAGTCTTGCACGGGTGGGATGTAGCGGCCCATGGTGGTAGACCAAGGTTTGCCAGCTGTCGCTTGCTTTTCAACCCACTTGAGGTTGAGCAAGTTGGGTGGGAAGTCTTTGACGAAGGTGGCTTGCGGCATGCCGCATTTGTCCACAATGATGCGGCGCAGTTCGCGCTCGTTCTTGCGCACATCATCCACTTGGCCGCGCACGGATTCACAGAGTTTTTCAATGGTCTTGGCTGTGAAACGAATGCCCATCAACTCAGCAGTCAATGCGGTTTGTGCCTTGACGTAAGCAGGGGTTCCATAGCCTTCTTTGTCGTAGGTTTTGCGGAGTTTTTCGAACAGCGCGGTCATGCGGTCAAAGCGCTCCAAGGCTGCATTTTTCAGCTCTTCCAGCTTCTTGGTCAGAGCTTTTGAGCCACCTTTGCCGTCATCGTCATCGTCTTCGTCGAACTCGTCAAAGTCTTCTTCAGCCACATAGTCGTCAGCTTCATTGAGGTTGTTGAAGCCGTCCACGATGGTGGAGATGACCACTTTGTTTTGCCGAATTTCTTCGGCCAGTTCCAAGACTGCGGCAATGGTGGCGGGGGAGCCACTGATTGCGGCCATCATGTCCATCAAGCCGCCTTCGATACGCTTGGCAATTTCAATTTCACCTTCGCGGGTCAGCAACTCGACCGTACCCATTTCGCGCATGTACATGCGCACGGGGTCGGTGGTGCGACCAAATTCGCTGTCGACGGTAGACAGGGCAGCTTCGGCTTCTTCTTCGGCTTCTTCCTCTGTGGCTGCTGTAGGTGTGTTGTTGTTGAGCAGCAGGGTTTCTGCATCAGGGGTGTGTTCGTAAACCGCCACGCCCATGTCGTTCAACATGCTGATCACAACTTCGAGTGTTTCTGCATCGACCAATTTGTCAGGCAAGTGGTCAGAAATTTCGCCGTGTGTCAGGTAACCACGTGTCTTACCGAGTTTGATCAGGGTTTTCAGACGCGAGCGACGCTTTTGCATGTCTTCTTCAGACAGCACGGTTTCGTCCAAGCCGAATTCTTTCATCAAGGCACGTTCTTTGGCCTTGCTGATCTTCATGCGCAGGGGTTTGACTTTTTCCGCACCAGCTTCGACCACGGGTTCTTCGCCTACGAGGTCAGCTTCGATGTCGCTCATGTCTTCATCATCGCCAGCGGCTTTTTTGCTCTTGGCTTTGGTAGCCTTTTTCGCTGGGGCTTTTTTAGCAGCTGCTTTGGGCGCATGGGCTTCTACAGCGGCTGCTTTTTTCTTGGTGTCTTCTGCTTTAGGTTTTTCAGCGGCTTTGGTTTTCGATGCGGGCACGGAGGAGGCTTTCGTTGCAGGCTTGACCGCAGCTTTTGCGGTCGATGGCGCGACAGATTTTGTGGCTGGCTTGGTAACTGCTTTGGCAGTGGTTTTGACGGTAGGTTTGGCAACCACCTTCTTGGCCACAGCTGGGGCAGGCTTCTTGGACTTGCGGTCAACAGGCATGAAAACTCCTAGACATCAAAGAAACGAATACACAGCGCCACAAAAACCCGGCGCGGGATGAGAAAAAAGGGGAGAAGTAAGAAACCTCAGAAGCAAGCGGGGAGGGCGAACATTTGGAATGCAGTCCTTGCGGTAAGTTGGCGAGTCGTGCGCTTGTGTCACGGTTAGCCGGGCCCGGAGGTGCTGCTGTCGCACTTGCTAAGAGTGGATTATACCTAAAACAGGAGTCGTCTATCGGCTGCAGCCGCGTCAGTCTTGGCTTTCCACCAGCTTTTGCGGAATCAGTCCCAGTTGGCGGCGTCGTTCAAAAAGTGCTTTGTAGCGCTGCATGGCCGACGGGTCTGCCGCCGCCTCCGCAATGGCTTCTTTCATTTGTGCGTCCAAGCTCTCAAACAAAATTTTGTTCAAAATGCCGCGCAGCTCTAAACCCGCTTCTCTTTTTTGTGCAGCAGGCGATAGTGCGTCTGGCATGGGTTTGCCCTCGTCGTCGAGCAGCGGTTTGAACGATGACGCCATGACGCGCAGCGCCATGTCCTCAGACTCGTGCTCACGCAAGCCTTCGCGCAGCGCTCCCCAAGCTTGGTTGCCGTGTTCGTGGTGTTGGTGATCGAGCCATACAAAGAGGGGGCCATGCGGCGGAGCCAATTCACACAACAGGTTGTGGTCTTCGGTGGAGAGGTCTTCCCAAAGCGCCATGTGTGACAACAGCACGCGTGCTGCATGGTCCGCGCGGCCTTGGGGGATGAGGCGTGTGCCACGCTTGTAGGTCTTGGGTGCGTAGGACTCGCGTGGCTTGAACTTGGATGACTTTTTGAACTCACCCGAGCGTGCTGATGCAGTAGTCGTCGATGCTGCTGGCATCCACAAGTCTTGTAACTCGTGGGTGCCGAGATCAGCGAGTTCCGCGATTTCACTCAGCAACTGACGTTTGAGTGCACCATCAGGCAGGGCCGTCCACATGGGTTTCGCGTTGCTCGCCATGTGAGCGCGGCCTTCAGCGGTGTGTAAGTCGCAACCCTCACGAGCCACTTCGATGAGAAAGCGGCTCAGTGGCATGGCCTCGGTCACGCAGTGCGCGAACGCTTCTTTGCCAAATTCACGGATGTAGCTGTCAGGGTCATGTTCAGCGGGTAAAAACAAAAACTTCACACTGCGCACATCGGTGGCATACGCAAGTGCGCCTTCGAGCGCCTTGCGCGCAGCGCGGCGGCCTGCACCGTCGCCATCAAAGCTGAACACCACGTTGTCTGTGAAGCGAAACAGCTTTTGCACATGGTCAGTCGTACACGCCGTGCCCAGTGTGGCCACTGCATTTGGAAAACCCAACTGCGCCAATGCCACCACGTCCATGTAGCCCTCGGTCACCAGCACATAACCTGCATCGCGCAGTGCGTTGCGGGCTTCAAACAAACCATACAGCTCTCGGCCTTTGCTGAACACGGGCGTTTCGGGCGAGTTGAGGTACTTGGGGGTTCCTTCGCCCAACACGCGGCCACCAAAGCCAATGCACTCGCCCTTGACGTTGCGGATGGGGAACATCACACGGTCGCGGAAGCGGTCGTAGCGTTTTTCCTCTTCGCCGTCTTCTTGGTTCACGATGACCAAGCCGCTCTCAGCCAGTAACGGATCTTGGTAGTCTGGGAACACGCTGGCCAAGCTGCGCCAACCTTCAGGCGCGTAGCCGAGGCCAAACTGCTTGGCGATGGCGCCACTCAAACCGCGGCCTTTCAAATATTCAATGGCCTTGGGTGAGTTGCGCAGATGTTTGCGGAACGATTCACCTGCTTTTTCCAACACATCGGTCAGCGTGGCTTGCTTTTGGCGCTGTTGCGCAGCGCGCTCGCGGTCTTGTGGCGATGCGTCGTCTTCGGGCACTTGTAGCCCGACGTTTTGCGCCAAGTCCTTCACCGCCTCGACGAAGGTCATGCCCGCATGCTCCATCAAGAAGCCAATGGCGTTGCCGTTTTTGCCGCAACCAAAGCAATGGAAAAACTGCTTGGCGGGGCTCACCGAAAACGACGGCGACTTCTCGCCGTGGAATGGGCACAGCCCCATGAAGTTGGCACCGCCCTTTTTGAGCTGCACGTAGCGGCCCACCACCTCGACAACGTCGACGCGGGCTAAAAGCTCTTGAATGAAGGACTGGGGGATGGCCATATGTGAAAAGGGTGAAGCCTGATTTTAGGCTTCACCCTTTTTGGGGAACTTTGAAGAACGTTTTGGCTTACTTCGGTGCCAAACGAATCGCACCATCCAAACGAATCACTTCACCATTGAGCAAATCATTCTCAAAAATGTGCAAGGCCAGCTTGGCGTAGTCTTGTGGTGTGCCCAAACGAGAGGGGAAGGGCACGCCTGCGGCGAGTGCATCTTGCACTTCTTGGGGCATGCCAAACAGCATGGGTGTGCCCATGATGCCGGGGGCGATGGTCATGTTACGAATGCCGTTGCGCGCTAGGTCGCGGGCGATGGGCAAGGTCATGCCCACGATGCCGCCTTTGGATGCACTGTAAGCGGCTTGACCAATTTGGCCGTCGTAGGCGGCGACAGACGCGGTAGAAATCAACACACCGCGTTCCCCAGTCGCTTCGGGTTCGTTGTGGCACATGGCTTCCGAGGCCAAGCGAATCATGTTGAAGCTACCCACCAAGTTGATGGTGATGGTGCGGGTGAAGCTGCTCAGCGAGTGTGCGCCATTTTTGCCCACGGTTTTTTCGGCAGGAGCCACGCCCGCACAGTTGACCAAGCCCATGAGCTTGCCCAAAGAGACGGCTTTGGCGACGACGGCTTGGCCGTCGGCCTCGTTGCTCACGTCACATTTCACAAAAGCGCCGCCGATGTCTTTGGCCACGGCTTCGCCTTTGTCGGCTTGCATGTCAGCGATGACCACGATGCCGCCTTTGGCTGCGAGCGCACGTGCCGTGCCTTCGCCTAAGCCCGATGCCGCGCCAGTGACGATGAAAACTTTGCCTTTGATGTCCATGAGGGTCTCCAGTTTTTTGAAAGTTGATTTACGTTTACGTAAACGTCAATTATGTGGGATGCAAGAGCCCTTAAATGCGCATCTAGGACAATCCCTAGGTTCTGAAATTTATTTGAGGTTTTTGCATGAGTTTGCGTTGCTGGATCTTGGCTGTGTGTGTGACGGTATTGACCGCTTGCAGCACGCATGCGCCTGTGGTCCCTGTGGAGGTCGACAAGCCCGAAGCGCCAGTGGTGAAGCGTGTGCCCAAATTAGGGTTGGCGTTGGGCGGTGGTGCTGCGCGCGGGTTTGCGCACGTGGGGGTGATTCAGGTGCTGGAAGAGGCGGGCATCAAGCCTGATTTGGTGGTGGGCACTTCCGCCGGTAGTTTGGTGGCGGCGTTTTATGCCAGTGGCAAAAACGGTGCGCAGTTGCAAAAAGTGGCTGAGACGATGGCTGAGGCCACCATCACGGACTGGACCGTGCCTTTGCTCGGACGCGGCATGATGCGCGGCGATGGCTTGGCGCGTTACGTGAATGCACAAACGGGCGGGCGTCGGATTGAAGAACTCAAAATGCCTTTGGGCATTGTGGCGACTGACTTGCGTACGGGGGATGGTGTGCTGTTTCAGCGCGGTGATTTAGGAACCGCTGTGCGCGCTTCCAGCGCAGTGCCTGCCGTGTTTGAACCCGTGCGCATTGGTAACCGTGAGTTTGTCGATGGCGGTTTGGCATCCCCTGTGCCCGTGCGTTATGCCCGTCAAATGGGGGCCGAGTATGTGCTGGCCATTGATATTTCCAGCCCACCCGAAACAGGCAAAACAGGTGATATGTTTGAAATCTTGATGCAGACCTTCACCATCATGGGTAAGAGCATCAACAACTTTGAGCTGCGCGACGCGGATTTGGTGGTGCGCCCGGCGTTGGGTCACGTGGGAAGTGCTGAATTCAGCGCACGTCGTCGTTCGATTGAAGCGGGTCGCGCTGCCATGCTGCAGGCTTTGCCTAAATTGAAGGCAGCTTTGGCCGCTCAATGAGTAAACGCCAGATAAAAAAAGGGGCCCGCCTTGCGGCGAGCCCTTGAAGGGATTCCTGCACCCAGAGGTGACGAAGAATCCGAGGAGACAATCGTTACAAATTAACGCTTCTTAGAAGCGCTTTTGGTAGCTTTCACAGCCGTTTCAGTGGCTGTTTGGATGTGTGATTCGGCCAAGTCAGTGGCTTGCTTGACAGCTTTTTGTACAGACTCAACGGCTGTGTTGCTGGCAGTCACGGCTTGTTTGAAGAAAGCCACAGCTTGCTCAGAGCCAGCAGGTGCGTTTTTCAACGCAGCTTCGATGTAGGCCTGAACAGCTTGTTGGCCTTCAGCAGCCTTGCCTTCGAGGCCTTTGGTGAATTCAGCGCCTGTGCCAGAAGCGATGTCATACAAGTGACGGCTGTAAGCAGCAGACTTTTCGGCCAAAGGTTGGAGGAAGCTGGTTTGCAAAGCGATCAGCTCTTGTGCATCTTTCACGCCCATCACGGCTTTGGCGTGTGCAGCAGACTCGGCCAAGGCAGCGCGGCCAGCAGTCAGGTTGAGTTCAACCATTTTTTCAACGCCAGCGAAGGCCTTGTTTGACAAACCAAACAGGTTGTCCAAGTTGGCTTTGTTAGTGGCGGCGATTTGTTCAACGTTCAACATAGAGATACTCCAAAAGTTAAGAGGGCTTGCAAAAAATGTTGCGGTGCAGCATTGGGATGAAGTTTAGGGTTATCCCGCGGCTTTGCAAGAGGGTTTGATGCTTTGGAGGCCTGTTTAGAGGTGAGGTTCTAAAACCCAAGGTTTTTGAGTCTTGGTCACAATACATCCTTTATTTATGCGGCTTTCACGCCTATGCGCGCTTTTTATTCAGACCAGTTTGTGTTGCCTTTGCCTGAAGGTCATCGTTTTCCGATGGCCAAGTACCGGTTGTTGCGCGAGCGTTTAGGGCGAGATGTTCCTGAAGTTGCACTGGCGGTTGCCGAGCCAGCCAGCGATGGCGAGCTGGCGTTGGTGCACACGCCCAGCTACATCCAATCGGTGGTGAACGGCACTCTGACCGCCGCGCAGCAAAAGGAAATCGGGTTTCCTTGGACTCCAGCGATGGTGGAGCGATCACGCCGATCTGCGGGAGCGACAGTGATGGCCGCGCGTACGGCGTTGCTGCAGGGGGAGGGGGTGTCGGCCAATTTGGCTGGTGGTACTCATCATGCGTATGCCGACCAAGGCAGCGGCTTTTGCGTGTTCAACGATGCGGCAGTGGCCACGCGGTTGATGCAGGCTGAATGGGGGCGTACACACAAACACCCTTTAAAAGTGGCCATCATTGATTTGGATGTGCATCAAGGCAATGGCACGGCCCGTATCTTTGCCCAAGATGATCAGGTGTTTACCTTGTCGATGCACGGCGCACGCAATTTCCCCTTTGACAAAGAAACCAGTGATCTTGACGTGGAGCTTCCAGATGGTTGCGACGACGCGACGTATTTAGAAGCCTTGGAGCAGGCGCTGGCCGAACTCGAGGCGCGTTTCACCCCAGGTTTGGTGATTTACCTTGCAGGCGCTGATCCGCATGAAGGCGATCGATTGGGACGATTGGCGTTGAGTTTTGATGGCTTAGAGGCCCGTGACCGTCGCGTCTTTGACTGGGCATGGTCCAAACGCATTCCTTTGGCTTTTTCAATGGCTGGGGGCTATGGCACTCAAATGGCTGACACAGTTCAGGTTCAGATCAACACCTACCGTGTCGCCTATGCGTACTGGCGACGCTGGCAAAATCTAGCCAACTTAACGGAGACACCTTCTTTATGACCAACGCATCCAATATCGCGGCTGTCGATCAGGCCATCACCTCACGCATGTCCGCACGCGCATTCACGCAACAACCGGTGACGCGTGAACTCATCACAGAAATTTTGCAAGTGGCGAGCCGTGCCCCCTCTGGCACAAACACACAACCTTGGAAGGTCTATGTGCTGCAAGGTGCCACACGTGATGCTTTGGTTGACAAGGTGTGCGCTGCGCATGAGGCCATTCGTGCCAATCCAGACGTGGCTCAGCAATACCAAGAACCTTACGACTATTACCCCGCGCAATGGGTGAGCCCTTATATCGACCGCCGTCGTGAAAACGGCTGGAGTCTTTACGGCTTGCTAGGTATTGGCAAAGGGGACAAAGTTCCCATGCACGAGCAACAGCAGCGCAACTTTAAGTTCTTTGATGCCCCCGTTGGGTTGATGTTCACCCTTGACACTGTTATGGGGCGAGGCTCCTTGCTTGATTACGGCATGTTCCTTCAAAACATCATGGTGGCCGCGCGTGCACGTGGCTTGCACACATGCCCGCAAGCTGCATGGAATGCCTTTCACAGCATCATCTTGCCGCACATTGGTGCTGGCGAAAGCGAGATGCTGGTTTGTGGCATGTCTTTGGGTTATGCCGATGAAAATGACAAGGTCAACACCTTGATCACACCGCGTGTGCCTGTGAATGAATTCACCCACTGGGTGGCCTGAGTTTTTTTAGTTAGCTTCCGATGATCATCACCAGCCTGCTCGATACCGACCTGTATAAATTCACCATGATGCAAGCGGTGTTGCATCAATTTCCAAGTGCGCAGGTGTCGTACAAATTCAAGTGCCGCAATCCGGGCGTGCAGCTGGCGCCTTATGTGCAGGAAATTCGTGACGAAATTCGTTCTTTGTGCAGCTTGCAATTTCAAGATGCTGAGTTGGCTTGGTTGCGTAGTTTGCGTTTCATCAAAAGCGATTTTGTGGACTTTTTGGGACTGTTTCGACTGAACGAGAAGTACATCCAAGTCAATGCGCTGTCCAACGGCGAGATTGACATCAGCATCCAAGGCCCTTGGTTACATACCATCTTATTCGAAATTCCTGTGTTGGCCATCGTCAATGAGGTGTACTTTCGCAACACGCAAAAAGTGCCGGACTTTATGGAAGGGCGCAAGCGACTGGATCGCAAAATCGAAGCCTTGCACGCCGAGCGGTTGAGCGACCTCAAGATCGCTGATTACGGCACGCGCCGTCGCTTTTCTAAGGCTTGGCATGAAGAAATTTTGCGTGTACTCATCTCTCGCCTAGGGACGGGGCCTGAAGGTCAATTTGCGGGTACCAGCAACGCCTTGTTTGCGATGAAGTTGGGGCTGACCCCTTTGGGCACGATGGCCCATGAATACCTACAAGCCTGCCAAGCCTTGGGGCCGCGTTTGCGTGACAGCCAAGTGTTTGGGTTTGAAACTTGGGCGCGTGAATACCGTGGTGATTTGGGCATTGCCTTGAGCGATGTGTATGGCATTGAGCCGTTCTTGCGCGACTTCGACATGTACTTTTGCAAGCTGTTCGATGGCGCACGTCACGACAGTGGTGACCCGTTCACTTGGGGGGAGCGCATGATTGCGCACTATCGCAACAACCGGGTGGACCCGATGACCAAGACGCTGATCTTTTCAGACGGTTTGACCATCGAGAAAATCATTGCGCTGTACCAACAGTTCCGTGGTCGTTGCCAGTTGGCGTTTGGCATTGGTACCAACTTGACCAACGACTTGGGCTATGAACCTTTGCAAATCGTCATCAAGATGACCCAGTGCAATGGGCAGCCCGTGGCCAAACTCTCCGATACGCCTTCGAAGAACATGTGCCACGACGAAAAATACTTGGCCTATTTGCGCCAAGTGTTTGACATTGCGCAACCCGTTTGAGATTGAGCGCATGAACTACCTCAAGATTGCACTTGTGTTTGTGGCGGCTCAGGCGGTCAACCTCATCGCGCCAGACTTGCTTCAACACATCGCGCACTTAGAAGGGGCCGAGTCTGCGATTGCGTCAACCCTGTGGTGCTTGGGCTTGTTCTTGGTGTTTGGTTGGTCGTGTAGCAAAGTGGCCGAAGGCACCCTCTTTCCGAGCTTTACTTTGCAGTTGTTGGTTGGCATCGTGTTGCACGATGCGTTGCAACCGCTGTCTGCCCAGTTGGTATTGTCTGTGGTCGTCTGTACGGCGTTGGCGGCCATCATTTTGAAGGCGGGGGGCGATGAGATTGAGCGCAAAGACTTTTTGAAAATTGCGTTCCCCACCTTGATGATCGCCACCGTCGGTTATTTGCTGACGTTTTTTATCATGTTCCCTGCACTCATGTGGCTGGGGGTGGAAAGCAAAACTGCCGCGCTGCTGTCGGCCATCATTGGCTCGACCGATCCAGCGGCCCTGATTCCCACGCTGAAAAACTTGGTGTTCAAGTCAGAGTTCAAGCAGGTGTCGAGTTTGTCAGTGGCTGAGAGTGCGTTGAACGACGCGGTGGGGGCCATCTTCACCGGTGCAATTGCAGCCATGATTTTGGCGGGGGTCAAGATTGACAATGTGGGGCAATTAGCCATCGGCCTTTTCAGTGGTGACAACTTGCGATTGCTTGCGGCCCAATTTGGTTTTGGAGTAGTGGCAGGCGTGATCGGTTGGCTGGGTATGTTTGCGTTTGAGCGTTACAAGCTCAGGACAAACAAACATGGCAAGTTAGATGCGTCGTATGACTTTGCGCTGGTTTTGGCTGTGCCCTTGATCACATTTTTGCTGGCGCAGATGATTCATGGCAATGGTTTCTTGGCAGCTTTCATTTCTGGTTTGCTGGCCAATTTCAATCACGGTACGCATCACTTTCACGGCTTGTTACGCCACCTAGAAGTCAAGATCGAGAGCGTGGCCAAACCCACCATTTTTATGATGGTGGGTCCTTTTGTGGCCTTACCGCAGCTGGCCGAAACCGCCGTGTTGGGACTGCTGGTGTCGTTGGTATTTATTCTGTTTGCACGTCCTGTGGCGGTGTTTGTGTCGTTGTCTCTGACCGCTGTGAGCACGCAAGAAAAATTGTTTTTGTGTGCTGTGCGTGAAACTGGCGTGATTCCCGTGGTGCTGGCTGTGATCAGCGTGGCGCAGTTTCCGGAAATGACACAACTCATGCCTTTGACCGCTTGGGTGGTCATTTGGACCTTGACGCTGCTGCCGGCGCTCACCCCTTGGTGGGCAAAAAAACTAAACATCATTGAGTAACTCATGAAACCCAAAATCATTGTCGCCCGTCCCATCTTTGATGAGGTCTTGCTGCGCTTGCGCGAGCATTTCGATGTCACGGATAACCAAGCAGATACGCCTTGGACCAAGGCCTCATGGACACAAGCCTTGTCGCAACATGTAGGCGCACTCACCACAGGGTCGGACCCCGTGGACGCAGACGTACTCAAGGCATGCTCCACCCTCAAGGCTGTGGCTAACATGGCTGTGGGCTACAACAACTTTGACGTGCGTGCCATGACGGCGCAAGGCGTACAAGCCAGCAACACGCCAGACGTGTTGACAGAAACCACGGCAGACTTTGGCTTTGCTTTGTTGATGGCCACAGCGCGCCGCATTACCGAGAGTGAACACTACTTGCGACGTGGCGAGTGGACGCAGTGGCGCTACGACATGTTTGCCGGTGCCGAAGTGCATGGCAGCACCATTGGCATTTTGGGTATGGGCCGCATTGGTCAAGGCATTGCCCGACGCGCAGCGCACGGCTTTGGCATGAAGGTTATCTATCACAACCGTTCGCGTTTGAGTGCAGAGGCCGAAGCTGAATGCAAAGCCACGTATGTCAGCAAAGAAGAGTTGCTCAAAACCGCAGACCATGTGATGTTGGTCGTGCCCTACAGTGCGGCATCGCACCACACCATTGGTGCCGCAGAGTTGGCGCAAATGAAACCCACGGCCACGCTCATCAACATCGCGCGTGGCGGCATCGTGGACGATGCGGCTTTGGCGGTGGCTTTGCGCGAGCGTCGCATTGCAGCGACTGGCTTGGATGTGTTTGAAGGTGAACCCAAAGTGCATCCTGATCTGCTGACTGTGCCCAATGTGGTGTTGACCCCGCACATCGCCAGTGCGTCGATTGCAACCCGCAAAGCCATGGCGAATTTGGCTGCTGACAACCTTATCAGCTATTTCACCCAAGGCACAGCGCTGACACCGTTGAATACGGTGATGGCATGATGGAACTTTGGATTGCGGTTGGCCTCGGTGTTGTCAATGCCTTGCTGCTCTTGGTTTTGTTGCGTCGACCCAGTGGCAACAACGAGGCCGTTGCTTTGGCTTTGCAACAAAGTTTGCAAAGCATGCACGAGAAGTTAGAACGCGTTGAACGTGAGCTGCGCACAGAAATTGCCGAATCGTCACGCGGTGGCCGCCAGGAGCTGACGCAAAACTTGGCGCTGTTTCAGCAAAGCCAAGTGCAACAACTCACGCTCATGCAAAAAAGCATCAGCGATACCCTCAACCAACAGTTGCAACAG